>JAESGW010000270.1_pt1 | contig 80173 bp, 55 predicted proteins | sample 9269791 | NCBI WGS metagenome assembly JAESGW01 (sample SAMN16773120, study PRJNA677053) | algae metagenome | isolation source: Aphanocapsa lilacina HA4352-LM1 and co-occurring heterotrophs from near cave... | place: USA: Maniniholo cave, near Haena, Kauai, HI | collected 2009-07-28 | reverse complement strand
GCGAGCGCCGCATCCTCGGCGCGCACGCCCGCATCGAGGTCGCGCAGCACGATGCCGAGCGCATTCATCGCGACCACCGCCTCGAACTTGGCGTGGCCTTGCGCCTCGGGCTTGATCGATCCCTCGACCCAGTCGCGCACCGCCTGCACGATCTCGCGGTTCGTCGGTTCGCCGGCGGGTTCCGGTACGGCCGGCTTCGACGGTGGCAAGGCGGCGGCCCGCTCGGCCTCGGGCGCCTCTTCTTCGAGCAGCCGCACCAGGTCGAGCTCCTGCTCCGCCGTCCGCCGTCCGATCACGACGCGCTCGACCGTCCGGTCGGCGCCGCTCCGCCACATCTGCCCCATTTGCAGGCACCCCAGCGCCCACCACAAGGTCCGGTAGATCAGCCAGAAGCGGAAGCGGGTGCGGTCAACCGGCACCCCGCCCGCCGCTTCATAGGCCGCAAAATACTCGTCGAGGCTGCCGACCCCGAACGCCGGTTTATCGAGCTGCCCGAAGCGCCACACCGTCATGCAGCCGAACGCCAGGTCCTCATGCGCGTCGCCCTTATGCGCCAGCTCCCAGTCGAGTACCGCGGCCAGCCCGTCGCCGTCGACCATGACATTGCCCATGCGATAGTCGCCGTGGACGAGCACCGGCGGCGCCGGCTCGGGCAGATGATCCTCGCACCAGCGGATCGCCAGCGCGATCACCGGGCGGTCGCCACCGTACGCCCCGAAGCGCGAGCGAAGCTCCGCCAGCGCCGCCGCCGTGTCCATCAGCGGGATCGCAGCGGGCACGCGGTCCAGTGGGATACGATGGATGCGCGCCAACTCGCGGCCGAGATCCGCCAGCAGCGACGGCGGCGGCCCCGCCAAGATCTTCGCCGGCGACACCTCGGCCAGCACGCGCCGCATCACATAGCCCGTGCCCATGCCGTCGCCCGGCTCCAGCACCCCGACCACCTCGGGCGCCTTCACCCCCGCATCAAACGCCGCCATCACCAGCGCCGCCTCGTCCACATGCCCGAACGGGCGGTCCGCCATATAATCCGCCGACGGCGCACGCCGCAGGACATAGGCCTCCCCCGCCCAATCGAACGCAAAGCTCTCCATGTTCGCACCGCCCGACAAGCGCGTCAGGTCCGACAAAACACCAGCACCGACAACGCGCGCCATCAACGCTGGGAGTAGGGCCGCAACATCGGTCATGCGAACGGCGTCCCGCGCCCGGAAAATCTGAACATATTTGGCATTCCACCCCGCATTGCCGGCGCCTTCTTGCATGAGTATTTTACTTAGTATGCTAACTATATGCGATGAATCTTTTGGCGGCAAGTAACCTTGAGCGCGGCGACGGCGAAACTTTCCGCAAGCACCCGGAAGCAACATCCCGACCACCCAAAGGAGGCTGACCATGACCCGACATATCCGTAGCTTGTTCACCGCCGCACTCCTGCTCGCGAGCCCCGCCATCGCGGCGATGCCCGCGCCCGAAGGCCTCAGCCGGACCGACCTTCAGCGCCACGACCTCTCGGCGCCCGGCCGCGAGACGATCCAGGCGCGCATCGATATCGCGCCGGGCGCGGTTACACCGTGGCACCGCCACCCCGGCGAGGAGGTGATCTACATCATCGAAGGAACGCTCGAATATCAGCTCGAAGGACAGGCGCCGGTAACGCTGAAAGCCGGCGAAGTGCTGTTCGTGCCGGCGGGTGTCGCCCACAAGGCACGCAATCGCACTGCCGTGAACGGCGCCGAACTCGCAACCTATATCGTTGAAAAAGGTAAGCCATTACTTGTTCCGGCCGAAGTAATCGAGGCGCGCTAACGCCCCCACCGACCATCCGATAAGGCAATATTTAGAATTGGGAGGTAAAAGGACAACGGGGACCAAGGAGGGAATGCATGTTCAGCGTCCTCGAATGCGTCGTTTATCAGCACGATCTGCGATTCGTCCTGATTGCCGCGCTCGTCTGCATCCTCGGGAACACCAGCCTTTTTGTCGTCCTCGGCCGTTCGACGCACTGCGTCGATGCCCGCCGACGTCACTGGCTCATGGTCGCGGCGGTCGCCGAGGGCATGGGCGTGTGGGCGACGCATTTCGTCGCCATGCTCGCCTATCGCGGATCGATGCCGATCCGTTTCGACGTCGGCCTCACCATCTTGTCGGTCGCCATCGCGATCGGCTTCTTCTGGTGCAGCTTTCGATTGCTGGGCAAGGCGCCGAGCGCCGGACGCTGCGCGGCCGCGGCGGCCGGCGCGGCCGTCGGGGTCGCGGCGATGCATTTCACCGGCATGGCGTCGATCATCGCACCGGCCCGCGTGACCTATGACCTCGCGCCGATCCTTGTCTCGCTACTGCTATCGGGGCTGTGCTTTTTCGCCGCCTTCCTCGCCTTCGCAAAGACGAAGGGCTGGGCGAAGGTCGCCCTGCCCGCGGGTTTCGCCGTGCTCGCGATCGTCGTCCTGCACTTCACAGCCATGTCGGCCACCACGCTTGTCCCCGATCCGACGCGCGGCGACATATTGGGAACGGCGAGCAGCCGCGACTGGCTTGTCCCTGCGATCGTGATTGCCAATATCGCGCTGGTCGCGCTGGCGCTCACCGGTTCGCTCGTCGACCGCTGGCTCACCGACGCGCACGGGCTGGCCGATGCGACGCTCGAGGCGCTCGCGATCACGCACGACGGGCGGATCATCGAGGTGAACGCGCGGCTTTGCGCCCTGCTCGGCGTCAGCAGCGGCGCGATCGTCGGCAGTACGCCCTCCGACTGGTTCGTTGCGAGCGACGGCAGCTCGTTCGAGGCGCCCGACGGCCATTCCGCCGAGGCGCGGCTCCGCAGCAGCATCGACGAAGACCATATCCTAGAGATTGCGACCCAGACGATCGAATATCGTGGGCGAAGCTGCCAGGTCCTGGCGATCCGCGACCTGACCGACCGGAAACGCGCGCAACGGGCGATCGAGCATCTGGCGTCGCACGACCCGCTGACCGATCTGTCGAACCGCGCTCACTTTGGGCGCGCACTCGACGCGGCGATCGACGCGAAGAAGCCCTTTTCCCTGCTCGCGCTCGACCTTGACCGGTTCAAGGCGGTAAACGACATCTTCGGCCATGGTGCGGGCGACGAAATCCTGCGCCGCATCGCCGATATTCTCCGCTCCGTCGTGCGCGCCGACGACATTGTCGCGCGTATCGGCGGCGACGAATTCCTCATCCTCCAGACCGGAGTGTCGGAACCCGACGAAGCGCGCAAGCTTTCGGCGCGCATCCTCGATACGCTGGCGATCGAAATGGACGTCGCGCGCGATCCGATGGCGGTCGGAGTCAGCATCGGCGTCGCGCTCTTTCCGCAAGACGGAACCGACGCCGAGGTGCTGCAGCGCAATGCCGACACCGCGCTCTATCGCGCGAAGAATAACGGCCGGGGCAACGCCGCCTTCTTCGATCAGGAGATGGACGAGCTCGCGCAGGAACGCCGCGCGCTCGAACATGATTTGCGCCACGCGATCGCCCGCGATCAGCTTTACGTCGTGTACCAGCCGCTCGTCGCGACCGCCTTCGCCTCGGTGATCGGTTATGAAGCGCTGCTCCGCTGGAACCATCCCGAACGCGGCGAGATCGCGCCCGACGATTTCATCCCCGTCGCCGAGGAAATCGGCGCCATCGTTGCGATCGGCGAATGGGTGTTGCGCGAAGCCTGCCAGGCGGCGGCGGCCTGGCCCAAAAATGTCTCGGTGGCCGTCAACGTGTCGACGATCCAGTTCCAGGTGCCGAACCTGCCCGCCGTCGTTCGCGACGCGCTGTCGCAATCAGGGCTGGAGGCGCATCGGCTCGAGCTGGAAATCACCGAGACCGCATTTCTACGCAACAAGCACAGCGCACTGAAGGCGCTCCACGAAATCCGCGCGCTCGGCGTCCGGATCGCGATGGACGATTTCGGCACCGGCTATTCGTCGCTGAGCAACCTCAAGGCTTTCCCGTTCGACAAGATCAAGATCGACAAGAGCTTCGTCGCCTCGATTTCGGACGACGAGGCGGCGCGATCGATCGTTCGCGCGATCATCGGGCTCGGCCGCAGTTTCAACATGCCGATCGTCGCCGAAGGGGTCGAAACTCTGGAACAGCGCCAGATGCTGCTCGACGAGGGCTGCCCGCAGGCGCAAGGCTATTACTTCGGCCGCCCCGCCGCCGATCCCTTCCAGACGGAGCCCTGGCCCGACTTGGAAAAGCGCGACGCCGAGGGCTGAGCGACGCGCCCCTGCGAAAGTCAGCGATAGCCTTCGCGCAGCGAATGGGGCACAAGCCTTGCGATGGCAGGATATGGGGGATCGATTTGGCCGGTGCGGGACCTTCGGTCCGCCGGCGATTCTGATTCCACGGCCGAATGCCATCGGCGCGCAGTGTGCGTGCGAGGCTGACGCATGGCCGACGCCGACGAACCGGATATCCTTGTGGCAGCGATCGCGGGCGACCGCGACGCCTTCGAAGCCTTGCTGCGGCGCCATTATGACCGCATCCACGGCCTCGCGTGGCAATTGACCGGATCGCGCGCCGATGCCGACGATATCGCGCAGGATGTCTGCTGCATCCTCGCCGAGAAGCTCTCCGCCTTTCGCGGCGATGCCAAATTCACGACATGGCTGTGCAGCATCGTCTACAACGCCTGCCGCGATTTCCATCGGCGGCGGTCGGCATTTACGCGCTTCACTGGGCGGCTGAGTATCATGGCGGGGCTGGCGCTGGGGCCCGACGGCCGCGACCTGTACGACGCGGTCTGGATCGAAAGCGCGATCGCGCGGCTGAAACCCGAGCTTCGCGATACCGCGGTCCTGATCGCGGGGCAGCAATTGTCGCATGCCGAAGCCGCGCAGATCCTAGGGATCGCGGAAGCGACGGTGTCGTGGCGAATGCACGAGATCCGGCGCCAGCTTGCGGCGAATCACGGCCCCGACGACTGACCGAGCGGCGCCCCGGAATTTTTTCGCAAAGGCCGCCAAGGATTTCCCGCGCCCGCGCGTCCCAGGGACATGCGGGCGATTATGCGCCGCTGTTGCCAGGGAGACATGTCATGTCCCGTTTCTATCTGACGCTTACCGCGGGCCTCTCGATCACGCTCGTCACCGCTTGCTCGCAATCGAACGAAGCCGACATTGCGTCGCCGTCGTCGGAAGCCCCCACGCCGGTCCCAAAGGTCGAGCTGGAAGAGCATGCTTCGGACATCGTCGTCACCGGACAGCGGATAGCCCCATACGTGATGGACGCGCCGGTGGCGATCTCGGCGATCGGTTCGCAACACATCGCATCGCCGCCGCCTCCGCCGGCACAGGCCCGCAAAATGGTCGTGGCGGGTAGCGCCATTCGCGCGCCCTATCCCGATCGGATCATGCCCTGGTATCAGGACGTCGGGCGCGACAAATTTACCTCGACGCAGGAGAATGCGTTCAAGATCGCGCGCGACGAGCCCGTGTCGACCTTTTCGATCGACGTCGACACCGCCTCCTATTCCTTTGTCCGCGCGTCGCTGAACAACAATGCGCTGCCCCAACCCGCCGCGGTGCGGACCGAGGAACTGGTCAATTATTTCCCCTATGATTATGCGGCGCCGCGTAGCGCGCAGCAGCCCTTCTCCTCGAATGTCGCGGTCTTCCCCAGCCCGTTTACGGCGGGCCGCAAGCTCGTTCGCATCGGGATCAAGGGTTATGCGATCGAACGCGCGACGCGGCCGCGCGCGAACCTCGTCTTCCTGATCGACACGTCGGGGTCGATGAATGCGCCGAACAGGCTGCCGCTCGTCAAGAAGTCGCTCGGACTGCTGCTCGACCAGCTCGATCGCAACGACCGTGTGTCGATCGTCACCTATGCCGGCAATGCGGGCACCGCGCTCGAGCCGACGCCGGCGAGCCAGAAAGGCAAGATCCTCGCGGTGATCGACCAGCTCGGCGCGGGCGGCAGCACCGCGGGCGCCGAGGGCATCCGGCAAGCCTATGCGCTGGCCGCGCGCAATCTCGACCCGAACGGCGTCAACCGCGTGGTCCTCGCCACCGACGGCGATTTCAACGTCGGCATCACCAATCAGGACGAGCTGAAGGGCTATATCGAGCGCGAGCGCGGCAAGGGTATTTTCCTTTCGGTCCTCGGCTTTGGCATGGGCAATTACAACGACGCGCTGATGCAGACGCTCGCCCAGAATGGCAATGGTGCTGCGGCCTATATCGACACGCTGGGCGAAGCGCGCAAAACTTTGGTCGACGAGGCCACCTCGACGCTTTTCCCGATCGCGAAGGACGTGAAGATCCAGGTCGAGTTCAACCCCGCCACCGTCGCCGAATATCGGCTGATCGGCTATGAAACACGGATGCTGAACCGCGACGATTTCGACAATGACAAGGTCGACGCAGGCGATGTCGGTTCAGGGCAGACGGTCACTGCAATTTACGAGATCGTGCCCGTCGGCGGGCCGCGCACGATGGGCGACCTCAGGTACAGCAAACCCGCCCCCCGGGCGGCCGCGGCGCCGTCGAGCGAATATGGGTTCGTGAAGATCCGCTACAAATTGCCGAAATCGGATCGCAGCCAGCTGATTTCGACCCCGATCGACCGGCGCGTCGAATTCGCCCGCTTTGCCGATGCGCCGCAGGACGCGCGCTTCGCGACCGGGGTCGCGGCCTTTGCCGAACTGCTCCGCGGCGGGAAATATAGCGGATCGATGACCTATGACGATGTGCTCCAGATCGTTGGCGCCGCGCGCGGCACCGACGATTTCGGATATCGCATGGAGCTGGTCCAGATGGTCCGCGCCGCCAAGACGGCGGGATCGATGGCAAAGCTGGAACGCTGATCATGGTGCGGCGGCGGTTCCTGCGAAGCGTCGCCGCATCCGCCCGCCGGTTTCGACCGGTCGATCGAGATATTCGACCGCCGCGATATTGTGCGTATAAGGCCAGACGATGCCCATGCCCCTTCTCTCGCACCTGCCGTTTCGACCTAGTTCGAAACCGCGCCGGGCCGCGCCGGAGGCAACGCGGCCATGACGGGCGATGACGAGCTGAAAGCCTTCCTGCCCGAGGCGCCGCCGCCTGCCCCGAAACGGCGCGAGGAGGCGATTGCCGGCGCGCTTGCCCGTTTCGACGGCGCACCCGCACCTGAGGTCGCACCTCGGCCGGAGAGAGCATCCTGGTGGACCAATCTTCGGCGTCCGCAGGCCGGGCTGTTCGCGACCGCCGCGCTGGTCGCCGCGATCAGCCTGCCCTTCGCATGGACGGCATTGGACCCGGGCGCGCCGGTGGCCGACGAACAGATCGCGCGAGAAACAGGCGAGCCGGTACGAACGGTTGTGGAAAACCAGGCAGAGGTGCCCGCTCCCGTCGCGATCGCGGCACCGCCATCTACAAAGAACGCCGCCGCCGAGCAAGTCGCGGCGGCGGCCCCTGCTGTTTCGGTATCCGCCGCGAAGCGGATCGAACTGGCGCAAGCGCCCCCCGCCGCGCCCGCCGCAAAAGCCGAGGAACGCGAGGCGATCATCGTCTCGGCGCAGCGCGTGGCGCGCCCTGTGCAGGACACACCGACCGCCATTTCGGCGTTTTCGTCCGACGAGGTCGCCGAGGATTCGGTCGTCGTTACGGGAACACGTATCGCGCCGCGCGGCGCGTCAAGGCGCGGCGACTGGAACGCCTGCACGGTGAACGATCCGAGCCGGGCGCTGTCGCGGTGCAAAAAACTGGCGAACAGGGGCGCGAAAGCCGTTCGGGTGGAAGCCGACGCGCATCTCTCCGACGGGCTAAAACAGGCGTGGGAGGGCGATCTCGACGGCGCGATTTCGGCGTTCGACCAAGCGATTGCTGTCGCGCCCGATCTGTCGGTGGCTTACCTCAACCGCGGCCTCGCCTACGACCGCCAGGGCGAAAGCGCGCGCGCGATCGCCGATCTCGACCGGGCGGTCCGCCATGCACCGCTGTCGGCGCGGGCTTATTATAATCGCAGCCTTCTGCTGCGAAAACAGGGCGATACGAAGCGCGCCGATGCCGACGAACAGCGCGCGGTCAACCTCGACGCCCGGTACCAGGCGATACGGCAGCCGCGCGAGCGCGATTAAACGGGGCTGGTCAGGCTGCGAACCATGGGGCGGTGGTCAGCACCCGCGCCCGTAGCGCCGAGCCGGTGATAATCCTGCACAATTTGCGACAGCGCCGACAGCGCCAGCGTCGCCGGATCGCGCGTCGCGGGGATCAGCCCCACCGATGTGCGGAGCTTTTCCCGAAGATCCTCGCGCACGCCGGCATCGCGCAAGGCGGTGCGCCGGGCATCCTGCGTCCGCTGGCTCCCGATCGCCCCGATGTAAAAGGAAGGAAGCTGGAGCGCGCGCGGCAGCAACTCCTCTTCCCAGTCGCGGTCGTGAAAGACCGAAATGATCGCGGTCCAGGGATCGGTAGTGAGCGGCGGCAGGTTCGTGCGCGAAGTCAGCCGGACGGTGTCGAAACCCTCGGCATACAGATCGGCGAGCGCGCGTTCGTCGGGGGAGAGCACGCAGACCTCGGCGCCGAAGACGACGGCGAGGCGCGCGAGCGCGGTGAGTTCTTCGCCCTGCCCCATCGCGACGATCCGGAGCTTCGGTGCATAGCCGAGGCGGAAGCTTCCATCCTCCCAGCCGGCCAGCGTGCGCGCATCGGTGATCGTATCGACATGCACGCCATCGTCGGCCAGCCGCAGCGCCGCTATTTGCCGGCGATCGTGCTGCGCGAGCGCCTGTCCGATCGCATCGGGATCGGGGCGCGGGTTGAACAGCAGGTCGATCCCGCCGCCGCACGGAAGCCGGATGTCGAGATAGGGCGACCCCGCGCCGAACCGCACCAGCTTTGCGCGGCCGTCGGCGAGCGTTCCGATCGCCTCGGCGACGACCGCCGCCTCGATGCAGCCGCCCGAGAAGGAACCCGCATATCGCCCGTCCTCGGCGACCGCCATCTGGGCGCCGATCGCCCGCGGCGACGATCCCTCGATCGCGGTGAGCGTGACGAGGATCGTCGCGGCACCCTCCGCGGCGCGCGCCACGACAAAGCGCAATATGTCGGCCGGCGTGGTTGCTATCATCTGCGATTTGCTTTGAAATCAGCCGACGCGCAAAAGGCGCCTGAAGGGACGAGAGCCGTGATCGACGCGGAACATATCGCCGTCATCCTGCTCGCCGCGGGGATATCGCGGCGGTTCGGGAGCGACGACAAACTGCTGGCGCCGCTCGCGGGCGAACCGCTGGCGCTGCACGCGGCCAGGCACATCGCCCTGCTGGCGCCGCGGCGGCGCATCGCCGTCTGCCGCGATGACCGTGGCGCGCTCGCACAGTTGCTGGCGGCGCACGGCTTCGAGATCGTCGCCAATCCGCGTCCCGAGCACGGCCTGTCGCGATCGCTGTCGTGCGGCATTGCCGAGGCGGCGCGCGGGCCGGACGCGGCGGCGATGGTCTGCCTCGCCGACATGCCCTTTGTCGGCACCGGCCATTTGCGCAAACTCATCGCGCGGTTCGATCCGGTGGAGGCGCCCGTGGTCGCGTCGACGAACGGCGATGCGGTGATGCCCCCGGCATTGTTCGCCCGCGCGCTGTTCGACAAGCTGCGCAGCGGCGAAGGCGACCGCGGCGGCAAAGCTCTGCTGGCCGATGCCGCACTCGTCCCCGCCCCCGCCGGTGAGCTGGTGGACATCGACCGGGCGGACGATCTGCCGGGTTGAGCGTTCGCGCTCATCCTGCCGCGATCACACCATGTCCGGCAGCTTGCCCAGCAGCTTGTCGAGCGTGATCGGGTAATTGCGGACCCGCACGCCGGTCGCGTTGTAGACCGCGTTGGCAACCGCCGCCGCGACGCCGCAGATGCCGAGTTCGCCGACGCCCTTCGCTTTCATCGGCGACGTCGTCGGATCGGCTTCGTCGAGGAAGATGACATCCTGATGCGGAATGTCGGCGTGGACCGGGACTTCATAACCCGCGAGATCGTGATTGACGAAAAAGCCGAAGCGCTTGTCGACCGCAAGCTCCTCCATTAGCGCCGCGCCTGCGCCCATCGTCATCGCACCGATCACCTGGCTGCGCGCCGCCTTGGGATTGAGGATGCGCCCGGCGGCGCAGACTGCAAGCATCCGGCGGACGCGGATTTCGCCGGTCATCGCATCGACCCCGACCTCGACGAAATGCGCGCCAAAGGTCGATTGCTGAAATTTCTCGGCAAGGTCGCCATATTCCATATGGTCCTCGGCGACGAGTTCGCCGTCGGCGGCGGCATCGCCGAGCGCGACGCTGCGGCGCCCGGCCTTGACCTTGCCGTCCGCAAAGACCGCATCGGACGCGAGGCCGAGTTTCTGCACGACGGCCCCGCGCAGCTTGACGCACGCGGCATAGACGCCCGCGGTTGAGCTGTTGGCGCCCCATTGCCCGCCAGAACCCGCCGACACCGGAAAGGCCGAATCGCCGAGCTTCACCACGACCTTGTCGAGCGGCACGCCCATCATTTCGGCCGCGGTCTGCGCGATGATCGTATAGGTGCCGGTGCCGATGTCGGTCATATCGGTCTCGACCGTCACGACCCCTGACTTGGCAAGGCGAACGCGCGCCGCCGATGGCCCGTTGAGGTTGTTGCGGAACGCCGCGGCGACCCCCATTCCGACCAGCCAGCGCCCGTCGCGCGTCACGCCCGGCTTCGGATTGCGTTTCGCCCAGCCGAACTTTTCGGCGCCCATCTCCATGCATTTGTTGAGCTGGCGCTGTGAAAAGGGCCGGCTCGGCTTTTCGGGGTCGACCTGCGTGTCGTTGAGGACGCGCACGGCGATCGGGTCCATGCCGAGCTTCTCGGCCAGCTCGTCGACCGCGATCTCGAGCGCCATCAGCCCCGGCGCTTCGCCGGGCGCGCGCATCGCATTGCCTTCGGGCAGGTCGAGCACGGCAAGGCGCATCGCGGTCATGCGATTTTCGCCGGCATAGAGCAGGCGCGTCTGCGCCACCGCGGTTTCGGGGCCGCCGCCGGGCAGGTCGCCCGACCAGCTTTCGTGCCCGATCGCGGTCAGCTTGCCGTCGGCGGTCGCGCCGAGGCGGACGCGTTGGATCGTCGCCGGGCGGTGCGTCGTGTTGTTGATCATCAGCGGCCGGGGCAGCGCGACCTTGACTGGCCGCTTCGCTGCCTTCGCCCCCAGCGCGGCGAGCAGCACATCGGCGCGATTGAACAATTTTCCGCCAAAACCGCCGCCGATATAGGGCGAGTCGAAGCGGATATTCTCTTTCGGAATGCCGAGCGTCTTCGCCATGTCGCCGACCGACCAGGCGATCATCTGGTTCGACGTCCACACGGTCAGCTTGTCGCCCTCCCACGCCGCGATCGTCGCGTGCGGCTCCATCATCGCGTGGCTGTGATCGGGAGTCGTATAGCGCGCGTCGAGCTGCACCGGCGCCGCGGCGAAGGCGGCGGCGAAATTGCCGACGGCGCTGTCAGACTCGGTTCCGAACGATGCCTGGGGCTTGATCGCCGTGTCGATCGCGGCGGCGAGATCATAGGCGCCCTTCCCGCGGGCATATTCGACGCGGACGAGCGAGGCGGCGGCGCGCGCCTGTTCGAAACTGTCGGCGACGACGAGCGCGATCGCCTGATGATAATGTTCGATATCGGGGCCGCCGAGCAATTTTGCGGTGTTGAAATTGCCCTTCGCCAGCTTGCCCGCATTGTCCGCGGTGACGATCGCGATGACGCCCGGTGCCGCCCTCGCTTCGTCGAGATTCATCGACACGATCCGCCCCTTGGCGATCGCCGATCCGACGACATAGCCATAGGCCTGGTTCGCCGCGACATCATGCCGTTCATAGGCATAGGACGCGGTGCCCGTCGTCTTGAGCGGCCCGTCGATGCGATTGGTCGGTTTGCCGACGATCTTCATCTGATCGATCGGGTTGGTCGTGGCGGGCGTGTCGAATTTCATGGCTCAGCCCTTCGCTTGCGCCAGCACCCCGGCGAGCGTTCGCTCGACGAGGGGCAGCTTGTACGCGTTTTCATGGGTGGTCCTGGCGCCCGCGAGCAGGCCGTCGGCGACGGGTTTCGCGCCGCGCGGCAGCGCCGCCTCGGCCGCTTCGACGCGCCATGGTTTATAGCCGACCCCACCGAGCGCGACGCGGCCGGTCCCGTCGCGCTGGACGATCGCGCCGACCGCGATCAGCGCGAAGGCATAGGAGGCGCGGTCGCGCACCTTGTGATAGATATGCGTCCCGCCGACGGGCTTCGGCAGCGTGACCGCGGTGATCAGCTCACCCGGCGCCAGCACCGTTTCCAGATGCGGCGTCGTGCCCGGCGCGCGGTAGAAATCGGCGATAGGGATTGCGCGCACCTTGCCCGCCGCGTCGACCGTCTCGATCGCGGCATCGAGCGCGCGCATCGCCACCGCCATGTCGCTGGGATGGGTCGCGATACACGCATCGCTCGCGCCGACGACCGCGTGCAGCCGGTTGAAGCCGCCGATCGCGGCGCAGCCGCTGCCCGGCTTGCGTTTGTTGCACGGCTGGTTGGTGTCGTAAAAATAGGGGCAGCGCGTCCGCTGGAGCAGGTTGCCCGCGGTCGTCGCCTTGTTGCGGAGTTGCCCCGACGCGCCCGCGACGAGCGCGCGGGTCAACAGCCCATAGTCGCGCCGAACGCGCGCGTCGCTCGCAAGGTCGGTGTTGCGGACCATCGCGCCGACGCGGAGGCCGCCTTCGGGCGTCGCCTCGATCTTGTCGAGCGCGAGGCGGCTGACGTCGATCAAGTGCCGCGGGGTTTCGATCTCCAGCTTCATCAGGTCGAGCAGGTTGGTGCCGCCCGCGATGAAGCGCGCACCGGGCGTCCGGGCAAAAGCCGCGGTCGCCGCCGCCGCGCTATCGACGCGTTCGTAGGTGAAGCTTTTCATGCCTTCACTCCCGCCACATCGGTGATCGCATCGATGATGTTCGAATAGGCGCCGCAGCGGCAGATATTGCCGCTCATTCGCTCGCGCAGCTCGACCTTGGTCACCGCCGGGGCGGCGCCGAGGTCGGCGGTGACATGGCTCGGAACCCCGGCCTTGATCTCGTCGAGCACCGCGACCGCCGAGCAGATCTGGCCCGGGGTGCAATAGCCGCATTGATAGCCGTCGTGCGTCACGAACGCGTCCTGCATCGCATGCATCTTGTCGGGCGTGCCGAGGCCTTCGATCGTTGTGATCTTTTCGCCCTCGTGCATCACTGCCAAGGTCAGGCAGCTGTTGATGCGCCGCCCGTCGACGATCACGGTGCAAGCCCCGCACTGGCCGTGATCGCAGCCCTTCTTGGTCCCGGTCAGATGCAGATGCTCGCGCAGCGCGTCGAGCAGCGACGTTCGCGTGTCGAGCTCCAGTTCGCGCTTCGTGCCATTGACCTCGAAGGCCACTTTGGCGGCCGGCGGAGATTTGGCAGGAGGCGTGGCGGCCGTTGCCGTCCCGACCGGGACCAGCGTCACCGTCGCGACCGAGGCCGCGCCGCCCACGAGCACGCCGCGGCGGGACAGCTCAAATTCTTCGGGAGTCTGCATCGCGTTCGTCCGTTTCTGTTCTGTTTGCCAATGGGCGCGGAGGCCCACGGGAAGGTTCAGGCAGTCGATACCGCGCGGCTTATAGGGACCGCGTCGGCACAGAAAATTCGGATTCCTGATACACCGGTATCATAGTGCGGGACCGGGGAATAGACACTGGTCCATGCGATCGCGTGGCAAGTCGATTGCGGACATGAAATGAGGGCGCTAGCGACGAGCCATGACATCGGTTCGTTCACGCCCGCCGGCGCTCGCCGCTGCCCTTCGCTCGCTTGGCCTCGCCGCATCGCTGATGGCGGCAGCGCCCTCGCACGCGGCCGAACAGATACTTTACACCAATGTGTCGGTGATCGACGGCACCGGCGGTCCCGCGCAAACCGGGCAGGATATTTTGATCGACGGCGAGCGGATCGTCGCGGTCGGTGCGCACGACACGCTGGCATCGCGCGCGGCGGCGGCGCGCCGGGTCGACCTCACCGGCCGCTTCGTCATCCCGGGGCTGATCGACAGCCACGTCCACCTCGCCACCCCGCCGAACCGCGGGCGCGCCGAAGCGATCCTGCGCCGCCAGCTTTACGGCGGCGTGACCGCGGTGCGCGACATGGCCGACGATCTGCGCGCGGTGGGCGAGCTTTCGCGTGCGTCGCTCGTCGGCGAGATTCCGGCACCCGATATTTATTACGCTGCGCTGATGGCGGGGCCGTCCTTTTTCGAGGATCCCCGCGTCCTCGCGGTCAGCCGCGGCTTCACGCCGGGCACCGCGCCGTGGATGCAGGCGATCGACAAAAAGACCGACCTGCGCACCGCGGTCACGCTGGCGCGCGGCACGTCGGCGAGCGCGATCAAGATCTACGCGAACCTGCCCGCCGAGCGCGTCGCGGCGATCACCGCCGAGGCGCATCGCCAGAAACTGATGATCTGGGCACACAGCGCGGTCTTCCCTGCCCGCCCCGCCGAGGTGATCGCGGCGGGCGTCGATTCGGTCAGCCATGTCTGTTATCTCGGCTACGAAGCGCAGCCCGAAATGCTTGCTTCCTATCAGGACCGCACCCCGGTGGACGAGGCACGCCTTGCGCCGACCGGCGACGATCCGGTGGTCGCCCGCCTCTTCGACGCGATGCGGAAGCGCGGCACGATCCTCGACGCGACCGGCAGCCTGTTCGTGAAGTTCGAGGCCGCGCGCAAGGCCGATCCGAAAGCCAAGCCGCTGCGTTGCGGCAGTGCCCGCACGATCCGGCTGACGCAGCAGGCGTGGCGCGCGGGCCTGCCGATTTCGACCGGCACCGACTTCGTCAATCCCGCCGGCGACGCCTGGCCCGAAGTCCACGCCGAGCTTCGCTATCTGGCGAAGGACGTCGGCATGCCGCCGCTCGCGGTCATCCATTCGGCGACGCTCGTCGGCGCGCGCGCCGCGGGGCAGGACAAGGATATGGGATCGATCGAGCCCGGCAAGCTCGCGAACTTCGTCATACTGGCGGCGGACCCGCTCGCCGACATCGGCAATATCGAAAATATCGAAATGACAGTGAAGCGCGGCCGCGAATATCGGCGCGCCGATTATATTGCGCCGACCGCGAAGGAGCTTGGCAATGACGATTGAGCGGCGCGCGATGCTCGCGGGTGCGGCGGGACTGGCTGCAACCTCGCTGCTGCCGGGAGCTACCCACGCCGCCGCCCCTGACGGCCGCAAATGGGTGATCGTCAATGCACTCGGCGGGCTGGCCGATCCGAATATACGCGATGCCCCCGACCCGTTCTCGCCGCGCGTGCTCGCCGAGGCGCATGCGTCGGGCGTCACCGCGATCAACTGCACGCTCGGCTATGTCGCGGGGCCGGCCGAACCGTTCGAAAAGAGTGTCGCCGACGTCGCCGAAATGGACATGCTGCTGCGCCGCTATCCGCGCGACCTCGTCAAGATATTGAGCGCCGCCGACATCCGCCGCGCCAAGGCCGAAAAGAAGATCGGGATCATCTACGGTTTCCAGAACGGCGCGATGATGGGCAAGGACGTGGGCCGCGTCGACATCTTCGCCAACATGGGCGTGCGCATCTTCCAGCTCACCTATAATCCGGCGAACCAGCTCGGCGACGGATCGATGGCGCCGGACAATCGCGGGCTGACGCCGTTCGGGCGCGAAGTGATCGAGCGGCTCAATGCGCAGCGGATGATCGTCGACCTGTCGCACAGCGGCGAGAAGACCTGCCTCGAAGCCGCGCGCGCATCGAAGGCGCCGATCTCGATCAACCACACCGGCTGCCGCGCGGTCACCGACCTGCCCCGCAACAAGAGTGACGCCGAATTGCGGCTGGTCGCCGAAAGGGGCGGCTTTGTCGGCATCTATTTCATGCCCTTCCTCAACCTCTCGGGCCACGCCCGCGCCGAGGATGTCGCCCGCCATATCGACCATGCGGTGAACATCTGCGGCGAGGATCATGTCGGGATCGGCACCGACGGCACCGTCGGCCAGGTCGACGATCTGCAGGCGTATGAAGCCGTGCTCGCCAAGGAGATCGCCGAGCGCCGTGCCGCCGGGATCAGCGCCGCCGGCGAGCGCCCCGACACCTATCCTTTCGTCGTCGACCTGCGCGGACCCGACCAGTTCCGCAAGCTCATCGCCCTGCTCGCCGCGCGCGGCTATTCGAGCCGCCGGATCGAGAAGATCATGGGACTCAATTTCCTGCGCCACGCCGAAAGCGTCTGGGGTGGCTGATCCGATCCGCCTCATCGATGCGGCCGAAGTCCGCGCGCGGCTCGACCATGCAACGTGCATCGAGCTGATGCGCGATGCGATGATCGCGCTCGCCGAAGGGCGCAGCCGGCAGTTGCTGCGCGGCATCATCGACCTCGACGGCGGCGATATGTTCGGGGTGATGCCCGGTGCGCTCGACGGCGCGGGCTTCGGCGCGAAGATCATCAGCATCTTCCCAGCCGCCGCCGCGCACGGCAGCTCGCATCAGGGCGTCATCATCCTGTTCGACCGCGCCAGCGGCGCGCCGGTGTGCGTGATCGACGCCAGCGAGGTCACCGCGATCCGCACCGCGGCGGCCTCGGCAGCGGCGACCGACGCGCTCGCGCGGCCCGAAGCGCGCCGCCTCGCGATCATGGGGACCGGCGAGCAGGCATGGCATCATGTCGCGGCGATCCGCCACGTGCGGCCGCTCGACGACGTGCGGATTTGGGGCCGGTCGCCCGAAAAAGCGCGAGCGCTTGCCAACCGGATCGCCGACGATTTCGGTCTTGCCGCGCAGACTGCAGCTTCGGTCGCCGAGGCAGCGGAGGGCGCTGATATCATCTGTACGCTGACGGGCGCGGCTGAGCCATTTTTGCTCGATGCGCAGGTCGCGGACGGGACGCATATCAACGCGGTCGGCTCGAGCCGCGCCGGCCCGTCCGAAATCGACGAAGCGCTTGTAGCGCGGGCGCGTTTCGTTCCCGATCATCGCGAAGGGGTGCTGGCGCAGGGCGCCGAATATCTGCGCGCCCGCGACGCCGAGTTGATCTCCGAAGCGCATGTCCTGCCCGAGATCGGGCACGTCTTTTCGGGCTCGACGCCGGGGCGCGTGGCGGCATCGGACGTCACCATCTATAAATCGCTCGGTTCGATCGTCCAGGATCTGGCCTGCGCCGCCTGGCTTTGGAAGACGCACCGCGATCGCGTACCGGCGGCATAACCGGCCGCCTCTATGCCCGCGTCATGGAATTCCTATTCCTCCGAATAGGCTGCATGCGCCGCGGCTATGCGGTAAGGAAAATCATGATTATCGAACCGACTCGCCCCTCTCGTGGCGCGTCCATGACCACGAAGCCGGCCTGACCCGCCATGGCGGACTATGTCTTCAAGCCCCACGAGCGGCCGACGCTGCCGGGTTCGCCCGCCAATCCCGATCATCCGACCGCGCGCATGGTGCGCCATTTTCTGATCGGCTGCCTGATCGGGATCACCGGCGGGCTCGGCAATGCACTGGTCTCGGTCAACCTCAACTTCGCGCAAGGGACGCTGGGGCTCAACAGCGACGAAGCCGCCTGGCTGACCGCCGCCTATTTTATGACCAACATCACCGCGAACCTGCTGCTCGTCAAATATCGCCAGCAGTTCGGGCTTCAGCCATTCATCCGCTACACGCTCGCCGCCTATGCCGTCACGACGCTGATGCACCTGTTCATCCACGATTTCTGGACCTCGGTCGCGGTGCGCGCGATGAGCGGCATTGCGGCGAGCGGCCTCTCGACGCTCACCATCCTCTATTTCTTTCAGTCGCTTCCGGCGTCGAAACGGCTTGCCGCGGTGATGATCGGCATCGGAATTCCGCAGATCGCGACGCCGCTCGCGCGCGTACTCTCGCCGGGGCTGCTCGTCTGGGGCGACTGGCACAATCTCTACTGGTTCGAATTCGGGCTGGCGCTGGCGACGCTCGCCGCGGTGATAGCGCAGCCGCTGCCGCCGAGCGAGCGCGAAAAAGTATTCGAGCCGCTCGATTTCCTGACCTTCGGCCTGTTGGCGCCGGGGTTGTGGCTGCTGATCGCGGTGCTCTCGCAAGGGCGAATCCAGTGGTGGACCGAACGGCCGTGGATCGGCTGGTCGCTGGCGGCGAGCGTCGCGCTGATCGCCGCCGCGGTGCTCGTCGAACATCACCGCAAGAATCCGCTGATCAATACGCGCTGGCTTGGCACCCGCGAGATGCTCCGGCTGATCGCGGTGGCCGCATCGGTCCGCATCCTGCTGTCCGAACAGGCGTTCGGATCGGTCGGTTTTCTGGGCACCGTCGGCATGATCAACGACCAGATGGTCACGCTGAACCTGATCATCATCCTCGCCTCGATCGCCGGCCTGGCCACCGCGGTACTGAGTTTTCGTCCGGCCCATCTTTCGCAGCCGATCATATTCGCGCTTGTGCTGATCGTGATCGCATCGTTCATGGACGCCCATACGACCAACCTCACCCGGCCAGGCCATTTCTACCTCAGCCAGGCGCTGATCGGCTTTGCCTCGCTGCTCTTTCTTGCGCAGGCGATGGTGATCGGCATCGCGCGCACCCTGCTGGCGGGCGGCAAGAATTTCATCAGCTTTGTCGTGATCTTCAGCATGAGCCAGAGCATTGGCGGGCTCGCCGGCGGCACCCTGCTCGGGACCTTCCAGACGGTCCGCGAGAAATATCATTCGCACGAACTGGTCCAGAACATCGTCGCGACCGACCCGCTGGTCGCGGCCCGGCTGGGTGCGGGCAGCCGCGCGGTTGCGGGGACGGTCGGCGACCCCGCACTGCGCAATGCCGAAGGCGCCGCACTGCTCAGCCAGCAAGTCACGCGCGAGGCGCATATCCTCGCGTATAACGATGTTTTCCTGCTGGTCGGCGTGCTCGCGATCCTGATGACGATCTGGGGCTTTATGATCAGCCGCTCGATCCGTCGACGAAACGAACCGTCGCCGGTAATATTATTGGTACAGCGCGCGCAGTCACAGGCTCAGGCGCCGGCTCAACAGGAACAATGACATGAGCGACGAGAAAGTCGACGCCCCGAAACCCGAACCGGAAATCCCAGCGCCGGCGCCCGAAGCGCAGGCTGCCGCGCCCGCATCCGCCGCTCCAGCCGATCCGCAGGTCGATCCGCCGTCCTCCTGGCGGCCGCCCGACAAGTCACCCACGGCCGTGATCGCGATTGTCGCGGTCGCCGTGCTCGCGATCCTCGCGATCCTCTATGCATGGAATCTTCCGCCGTTCTCCGGCTGGTCGGAAGAGACCGACAACGCTTATGTCCGCGGGCGCGTGACGATCATCAGCCCGCAGGTCAGCGGCTATGTCACGCGCGTGCCCGTTCAGGATTTCGCCGAGGTGAAGGCGGGCCAGATCCTCGCGACGATCGACGACCGCATCTATCGCGCGCGCGTCGCGCAGGCCGAGGCCAATGTCGCGGCGCAGCAGGCCGCGCTCGCCAATTCGGCGCAGGCGCAGCGCTCGCGCGAGGTCGCGACCGACAGCCAGAATGCCGGGATCGCCAACGCGCAGGCGCAATTGACCAAGGCCGACGCCGACATGCGCCGCGCTCGCGCGCTGGTCGCCGACGGTTCGATCTCGACGCGCGAATATGACCAGACGCGCGCGGCGCTGCTCGCGGCGCAGGCGGCAGTGCAGCAGGCGCGCGCCAGCCGCGCGATCGGGACGCAGGACGTCCGCACCGTCGTCGTCGGGCGCGCCGGGCTCGAAGCCGCGGTCGAATCCGCGAAAGCGCAGCTTCGTCTCGCGCAGATCGATCTCGACAACACGATCATCCGCGCGCCCGCCGACGGACAGTTGTCCGAAATCGGCGTGCGCGTCGGTGCCTATGTCACCGCGGGCACGCAATTGCTGTCGGTCGTCCCGCACCATGTCTGGGTCATCGCGAACTTCAAGGAAGCGCAGACGGGCAATATGGCGATCGGCCAGCGCGCGCGGTTCAGCGTCGATGCGCTGGGCGGCGCCGAACTGACCGGGCGGATCGAGAATCTGTCGCCGGCGGCGGGGTCCGAATTCGCAGTGCTGAAGGCCGACAATGCCACGGGCAATTTCGTCAAGGTCGCGCAGCGCATCGCGGTGCGGATCAAGATCGACGAGAAACAACCGGTGGCGGCGCGGCTGCGGCCCGGCATGTCGGTCGAGGTCCGCATCGACACAAGCGGCGGATCGAAGTGATGAAGGGCGCGGGGCTCGCGCTGACGGCCGGGCTGGCGGCGGGGCTTGCCGCCTGCGCCGGCCCGAATGTCGCGACGACGGGCGTCGCGCCCGTGACGCCGCCCGTGGCATGGCGAACCGATGCCGGTCCCGGCGCGCCGCTCCAGCGCGACTGGTGGCGCTCGTTCGGCGATCCGACGCTGGCCGCGCTGGTCGACAAGGCGCTGGCCAACAACAGCGACATCGGCGTTGCGGCAGCGCGCGCCCGCGAAGCGCGCGCCAATTTCGCGCTCGCGCGGGCGCAGACGGTGCCCACGATCGATGCGGCGATCAGCGGCGGGCGGTCGCGCGCGGTCAGCGCGTTCGGCCAGCCGTCGGAGCAGAATTTCGCGCAGCCGCAAATCCAGGTCGCGTATGAAGTCGATCTGTTCGGCCGCCTCGCCGACCAGCAATCGGCGGCGCGCGACAGCTGGTTCGCGAGCGAAGCGGCGCGCGATGCGGTGCAGCTGTCGATCGCCGCCGCGGTGGCGAACAACTATGTCACGCTGCGCAGCCTCGACGCGCGGCTGGAGGTCGCGCGCGATACGGTGCGCGCGCGGTCGGAATCGCTGCGGATTGCGAAATCGCGCGTCGGGCAAGGCTACTCGCCCAAGCTCGAGCTTCAGCAGGCGCAAGCCGAATATGACGCGACGGCGCAGATCGTCCCGCAGATCGAGCTCGCCATCGCGCGAACCGAGGACGGTTTGAGCGTACTGGTCGGCGACACGCCGCGCGCGATCGACCGCGGCACGGCCCTCGACCGCTTCGCCGTTCCCGCGGTCCCGGGCGGCCTGCCGTCGGAATTGCTGCGCCGCCGACCCGACGTCGCGCAAGCCGAATATCAGCTTGCGGCGTCGGACAAGAATCTCGCCGCGGCGCGCAAGCGCTTCCTGCCGCAAGTGCGCCTGACCTCGGCCGCGGGCGCGGCCTTTTCGACGCTGATCGGCGACCCGATTTCGATCTGGTCGGTCGGCGGCAGCATCCTTGCCCCGATCTTTCAGGGCGGCAGGTTGACGGCGCAGGCCGAAGCCGCGGGTGCGCAGCGCGATCAGGCGGCCTTCGCCTATCGCCGTACCGCGCTGACGGCTTTCCGCGAGGTCGAGGATGCGCTTGCGGCGGTGAGCCGGGTCGACGCGCAGATCGCGTTCGCGCAGTCGCAGCGCGATGCGTTGGCCGAGGGGCTGCGGCTCGCGACCAATCGCTATCGCGAAGGCTATTCGCCTTATCTGGAACAGCTCGACGCCCAGCGCGGGCTGCTCGGCGCCGAACTGTCGCTGATCCAGCTCCGCGCCGACGCACTCGTCGCGCGCATCCAGCTCTTTCAGGCGATGGGCGGCGGTTGGACGAACTGCAGTGCGTCCGAAGCTTCATGCGCTCCAGCGCCCTGACGCTACGCCTCGCTTGAATCGAAACGGCGGTTAACGGCCGCGCTACCGCGCGGTGGCGCGGCACCGCTCGCCCAAATGGTGCAGCCAGCGAAATCGGACCGTCGCGACCCGAAAAGATGCCGGTTGAAGAATCCGGATTTTTGAAACATGGCTTTCAACGCAAAAACGCGCTGATTCATAGGATTATCGCCCGGAATCGCTTAAACCTTCAGCGGCGCATTTTCTATAATTGAAAATTATGTCTTGATTGGGGTTGATTTCTCCATAAATTCCGACTCTATAGAAAATTGCAAACCTGAGGACCGCAGGAGCCTCAAGGTAAAAACATAAGCGAGCACCGGACAGCGGCACGCCGTCCACAGGCGAAGGGGATAATTATGAAGTTCGTTCAATCCGGCTTATATGCGGGCACCGCCCTGTCGATGCTGGTCAGCCTGAACCCGGCCTATGCGCAGTCCGCCGACGCCGCGACCGACGTGGCTTCAAACGAGGAAATCGTGGTCAGCGGCTCGCGCATTCAGCGCGAAGGTTTCGATGCGCCGACCCCGACGACGGTGATCGGCGAAGCCGAGCTGGCGCTGGGCAACCGCCCGAGCATCGCGCAGGTGCTGAACGACACCCCCCAGTTCCGCGCAACTTCGACGCCGTCGACGACGCCCGGCAACACCAACAGCGGCGTCTCGACCGCCGACATGCGCGGCCTGGGATCGGTCCGCACCCTCACCCTGCTCAACGGGCACCGCTTTGCCGGCGCTAACGACCTCAACATCGTGCCGCAAAGCCTGGTCAAGCGGATCGACGTCGTCACCGGGGGCGCGTCGGCGGCCTGGGGTTCAGGCGCGGTCGCGGGCGTGGTCAACATCATCCTCGACGATGATTTCACCGGCTGGCGCATGGGCGTCCAGAGCGGCATCTCGTCGCGCGGCGATATGGCGCGCTACGGCGCCGACATCGCGTGGGGCACCGACTTCGCGGGCGGGCGCGGCCATTTCATGGTTGCGGGCGAATATATGAACGAACGCGGCGCGCTCAGCCGCGACGACCGGCCCAATCTGGAGGCAGGCTTGTTCCAGCGCGCCGACAACAAGCTGGAGCTGGTGCGCGATCCCAATTCGACCCAGCTTTACAACGGCGGCTCGATCCTCGGCCTTACCGGCGCGCCCCGCAATCTGGTGTTCAATCCCGACGGCAACATCGGCGCCTTCCCGCTCGGCAGCGTCACAAACGGCGTCACGACGATCGGCGGCGGCGGCCAGAACATCTTCGACTATGTCGCAGTCAGCACCCCCTATGAGCGCGTCAACCTCTTTGCGCGCGCCAGCTACGACCTCACCGACTCGCTCAAGGTCTGGGCCAATTTCAGCTATCACCGCATGGCGGCGGACTATAGCTTCTTCCCCGAAACGCCCGCCGTGGTCATCATGCCCGACAATGCCTTCCTGACGCAGGCGAACCGCAACCAGCTCGCCGCCGCCGGCGTCGCGGGCCCGTTCCTCCTCGGGCGCGTCCTCGACGATGTCGGCGCCTCGGGCGTGATGACGTTCAAATACAGCCGCCGCAATCTCGAGGGTGCGATCGGGCTCGAAGGCAGCTTCGGCGACGGCTGGAAATATGACGCCTATTATAATCACGGCGAAATCCGGCTCAATCAGCGGCTCAACAACCAGCGGATCAAATCGCGCTTCACCAATGGTGTCGATGCCGTCCTCGTGAACGGCACGCCGACGTGCCGCATCAACGCCGACGCTTCGACGACCAACAACGACCCCAATTGCGTCCCGATCAACCTGTTCGGCAATGGCAGCATTTCCGATGCGGCGGCGGCTTGGGCATTCGGCGGATCGCATCTGATCTACACGATCAAGCTCGATGCGGCGGGCGCCAGCGTGTCGGGTCAGCCCTTCTCGACCTGGGCCGGCCCCGTCGACATCGCCGTCGGCACCGACGTCCGCTGGGAAAAGCAGGTCACCAACTTTGTCGACCCGCTGTCGCTCGCCAACGCGCTCGGCACGCTGAATTCGTCGGCGACGAACGGCAGCTTCAACGTCAAGGAAGCCTTCGCCGAAGTGAACGTGCCGCTGCTCGACATCACCGACACGCTGAAGCTCGAAATCAACGGCGCCGCGCGCTATTCGGATTACAGCACCAGCGGCGGGATCTGGTCGTGGAAGACCGGCGGCACGCTGCGCGTCGTCAACGACCTGCTATTCCGCGCCGTCTATTCGCGCGACATCCGTTCGCCGAACATCACCGAATATTATCTCAGCCGCTCGACGAACATCGGCAGTGTCTTCGATCCGTTCCAGGGGCCGAACGGCACGGTGCAGAACAATGTCGTGGTGTACGGCGGCGGCAACGCCAATCTGACGCCCGAAATCGCCCATACGCTGACGCTGGGTGGATCCTATTCACCGTCCTTCGTGCCCGGCTTCCGCCTGTCGGTCGACTATTACGACATCGATATCGACAATGTGATCACCTCGGTCACCGCGAACGACATTCTCAAGCAATGTTTCGCGGCCGCGCCGAACGATCCGACCTGCAAGGGCACGATCGTCCGTGAAGCCAATGGCACGATCGGGTCGATCACGAACGGCTTCCGCAACCTTGCCAACTACGCGACGCAGGGCCTCGACATCGAGGCGTCGTACCGTCTGCCGCTGGGCGACGGAAACCTGTCGTTCCGCGTGCTGGCCAACCATGTCTTCAACCTGAAGATCAACGGCAACGACGTGTCGGGTTTCGTCGGCGGCGACACCGCCTTCTCGACCCCGAAATGGCGCGGAACGGGCACGATCGCCTTTGATAACGACAGCTTCGGCGCGAACCTGCGCATCCGCTACGTCGACGGCGGCCTCGACCGCCCGCTGACGGTGGTGAACAATGTCCCCGTTCCGATCGTGAACAACAAGGTGGGCAGCCGCACCTATGTCGATCTGGGCGCGCAGTTCAAAGCCGGGCCGTTCACGCTGTTCGGCAACGTCAACAACCTGTTCGACCGCGACCCGCCGATCACGACCTATACCAGTCCCAATTTCGACGTGATCGGCCGTTATATTTCGGGGGGCGTGAAGCTGAGCTTCTGACCCTTCTCAACAGCTAGTCCCGGGGGCGGCGGTATCGACGATACCGCCGCCCTTTTTTTTTGACGATGGGATGGCGGCTTCGAGGCGATGTTTTGACCTTGGGCGAGAGGCGTTGTCCGGGACGCGCACCGCTTAAAGCGACAAAGGATACGCATGTGTGCATAAAAACTGCCTCCTTTGTCGCTTTTACCGCCGTTTGCGGAAAGCCACGATTTCAAAGAGCGGGCAGCAAACTGGCACGGCGCGATATAGTAGGACAGCCGTTTTTTGCTCAGCTAATGTCGGCTTCGGGGTCGGAAGCGGACAGACCTCAGGCAGACGTTCGGAAACAATCAGCCTATGAAGAAACTTATCGTTTCAGCAATCGCTCTAACATTGGCAGCTTGCGGTTGTTCTGATTTCGCGGAATCACCACCGCAAGATCCTGCGCCGATATATGGATGCTATATCGCTCCCGAAGCACCTTCGATCACAATCGCTCCCGTCGGCGTGACAATTGAAGGCGTTAGCGAAACAGCGCCCTTCCGCTACGAATTTAAAAAGGTGGGAGCGATATGGCGGATGCCATTTGTTGCGTATTTCCGAGATGGCCAATACAAATTTGATCGATCCGATGACCACCTCTTTCGAGTGGTTCACACCGCGACCGGTCCCACAATTCTTATCGCGTCCAGCCCGGACGGCTATGTTAAAAAATACCGTCGCAGTTCGACAAAAGAGTGCGCATCTTAGTGTCGGCAATCGGTGTCGGGAGCAGACCTTCCAGAGCGAAACGATACAGTCGGCCGCTATGGGATAGGGAGTTACCGTCCCCTTCTTCGTCATCCCGGACTTGATCCGGGATCCACCGCGGCGCCGGAAGTCATGGACCCCGGATCAAGTCCGGGGTGACGATGATGGAAATATTCTTCTATCGCGCAGCGATGAGGAGATGGCAGCGCAAAGCGCCGACGGAGGGGCCCGGCGGGCCCCTCCGTCTTCAGGGAGAGCGTCAGTAATTCACCGTCATCGCGATCAGGCCAAAGGTCCATGCGACATAGAGCGGCATGATCGTCGCGAAGAGCAGGAGCAGCGCCCAGAGGGTGCGGAACCAGCCGCGCTTTTCCTGACGGACGATGCGGAGATTCCATGCCGCGAGCAGGGCGCCGCCGACCAGCACGATCAGTCCGGCGATCTGGAGGAACCATAGCCACGGATCATAGGAGGGCAGCGCCTTCAGTTTCGACATGCTGATCACCCACGCGGCGACCAGCGCGAGCACCAGCCCCGCGCCGACGCGAACGCCGCGATAGACGCGCAGCGAACGGCGTTCGAGCGTCAGCGGTGCCTTGTAGTGGCGGCGGATCAGCGCCGCGATCGGCCACTGGAGCAAGGTGATCAGCAGGACGCCGAGGCTGATGTACATCGCGGGCATGATCCACCCCGCCGATTTCGACGCGGGGGCGCGGTCGAACACCATGAAGGGCGAGATGCCGTCGATGCTCCAGCGCGCGACCTTGCCGTCGACCACCTGCGCGGCGAGCCGGCCGTGGCCGTCGGCATTGTGCCAGACGAAGGGGGCGGTCTCGACCCATTTCGCGGGCTTGCCGTTGAGGTCGCGCGCCGCCGGGACGATGAGTTCGCCCTTCGGACCGACGCTGATCTTCACCTGCCCGAGCAGCGAGGCGATCGCGTAGAAATTCGTTTCCGCGCGGCGGCTGTTCAGCCAGTTGCCGGCGAGCATCCTCGCATGTTCGGCCGAAGTTTTCGCATCGACGCGCGTCGCGGGCATTTCGTTGCCCGGCAGATACCGATCGGCGAAATCCTCGAACAGCGCGCGGCGCACCGGGCCGACCGACGCCTGCTCGCCCGTCGCGTTGAACGACATATAGATGCCGACATTTTCGTTGGTGAAGAGGTGGAGCGCGGTGTGGAACAGCTGCGTGTCGCCGAGGTGTGCGATCACCTGCCGCCCGTTGATGTTGGTTTCGAAAAAGCCGAGCTCCATGCGGTTGAGCGGCGGCAGAATCGTCAGCGGGGTGTCGTGCATCATCCGCGCGGTTTCGGGCTTCATCAGCCCCGCACCTTGATTGAGATGCGCGATCATGAACTTGCCCATGTCGGCGCCGGTCGACGAGAGGCCGCCCGCGGGCGACGGGCCGACGATCTCGAACTTCGACGGGCCGGCCGAAAGCTGACGATATCCGGTCGCCATCCACGGCGCGAACGCCTTGGGCAGCGGCTGACGGAAGGTCGACTGTGCCATGCCGAGCGGCTGGAAGATGCGCTGTTCGACATAGTCGTCGAACGACATCTTCGTCACGCGCTCGACGATATAGCCCGCCAGCGCGGTGCCATAGTTCGAATAGGAGGGCGTCGTGCCCGGCGTGTAGATACGGTTCGGAATACCGCCCTTCACAAGATCGCCGAGCGGAATCTGGAATTTCTTGTCCTCGAACATGGTGAGCTTGCCATGTTCCTCGAAGCCAGCGGTGTGCGTCATCAGCTGGCGCATCGTGACGGGCTTGCCGTCTTTCAGCGGGATCTTGAAATCGAGGTAGATGTTCACATCCTTGTCGAGGTCGATCTTCCCCGCCTCGACCTGCTGCATCACCGCGGTCCAGGTGAAGAGTTTCGACACCGATCCGGGGCGGAACAAGGTGCGGGCGGGATCGACCGGCGTGCGCTTCGCGGCGTCGGCATAGCCGAAGCCCCGCTGCGTCAGCACCTGGCCGTCCTTGACCACGACGATCACGGCGCCGGCGAGGTCGCCGCGCTTCAGCGCGAACGGAACGAAGCCGTCGAGCCAGCTGTCGACATCCGGCTTCGTCAGCGTTGCCGACGGCGCGAGCGGGGTTGTAACCGGCGTCGGCGCCTTTTGTGTCTGTGCGGCCGGGGCTGGCGCGATCGCGGGCGCCAGCGGCGTAGCCGGCTTCGACGCCGCGGTGCCGAGCATCATGACGAGCGGCAGCAGCGCAAACAGCTTGATCGAGCGCATCGTCATTCCCCTGCCGCGCGCACCACGACGCCGCGCGCCATGACGAAGCCCATCGTTTCGAGGCTGCGCACGTCGGTCAGCGGATCGCCCTTTACCGCGACGATGTCGGCCGACTTGCCCGCGGCAAGCGTCCCGATTTCGGTTTCGAGCCCGGCATGCGTTGCCGCCCATATGGTTGCGGATTTGATCGTCTCCAGCGGGGTCAGCCCCGCCTTCACCATCAGCGCAAATTCGCGGGCGTTTTCGCCGTGCGCCGACACGGCGCTATCGGTCCCGAACGCGATGCGCACGCCGCCCTGATGGGCGCGGCGCAAAGCATCGACCATCAGCGGGCCGACGGTGCGCGCCTTGGCGCGAACTGCTGCGGGCATCCAATCGGCGGTTTCGGCCTGACGCGCGACGGTATCGCCGGCGAGCAGGGTGGGAACCAGATAGCTGCCTTTTGCCTTGAACAGTCGGATCGATTCCGCGTCCAGATACGTCCCATGCTCGACCGAATCGACGCCGGCGCGGAGCGCGGCATTGACCCCGTCGGTGCCGTGCGCATGCGCCGCCACCTTGCGGCCCAGACGGTGCGCGGTGTCGACGATCGCGACGAGTTCGGCGTCGCTCATCTGCTGGCCGAGCCCCGCCGCGGTGTTCGACATCACCCCGCCGGTCGAGGCGGTCTTGATGACATCGGCGCCCTGCTGCACCGCCAGCCGCACCGCGCGCGCGCAATCGTCGGCGCCCGAGCAGAGCGTCGGCGCGCGGAACAGGTCGATGATTTCCTGCCGATAGCCGTGGATGTCCCCGTGCCCGCCGTGCGCCGCGACGCCGCCCGCGGCGATGATGCGCGGCCCCACGACCTTGCCCGTCGCGGTCGCATCGCGCAGCGCGTTGATCGCCTGCGGATCGGCCCCGAGATCGACCACCGTCGTGAACCCTGCGCGCACCGTCCGTTTGGCGAAAACGACACCGTCGAACGCCTGATCGACCGTCGACTTGGTCACCGCGTCGAGGCGGCTTGTCGGGCTCGATTCAAAGGTCAGGTGGACGTGGCTGTCGATAAAGCCCGGCATGACGAACTGGTCGCGAAGGTCGACGACCTTGCCCTCGCCGACGAAACCGTCGCGGATTTCGTCGATCTTCCCCGCCGTGACGACGATCGTCTTGTTCGTTTCGACGCGGCCGCTCGCCGGATCGGCCAGCAACCGCCCGGCGTGGATATAGGTGGTCGTCGGCTTGTCCTGCGCCGCGACGGGCTGAACCAGCGCCACCAGCGCGAGGCCGGCAAAGATCGTTTTTTTCATCATGCTTCTCCCTGTCTCATTATCGCTATCAGCCGACGTCGCGGCCCCAGATCGCCTCGCCGCACCACGCATTGCCGTCCACATATTCGATCGAGGGTTTGCGATCGTCGGCGAGGAAGATCGGTCCGTCGAGATCGACGATGTCGCAGAGCTGTCCGACGATGAACGCCGGCGCCATCGCAAGGCTGGAACCGACCATATTGCCGACCATCACCCCCAGCCCGAGTTCGCGGGCACGCTTGGCGATGGCGAGGCCTTCGGTCAGCCCGCCGCATTTATCGAGCTTGATGTTCACAACGTCGAAGCGGCCGACGAGCCCTTCGACGTCGGCGAACGTCAGTGCGCTTTCGTCCGCCGCAATCGGGATCGGGCACTGGTAGCCGTCGAGGTCGGCTTCGCGTCCACGCGCCAGCGGCTGTTCGAGCAGCTTGACGTCGGCCGCGACCAGCGCCGCGACGAGCGCGTCGAGATCGCCGATCGCGAAACCCTGGTTGGCGTCGACGCCGATCCAGCATTCGGGCCGCGCCGCGCGTACCGCCTGCACGCGAGCGATATCGACCTGAAGGTCGCCGGTGAGCTTGAGCTTGAGCGCGCGGGCCTGTGCATAGTGGCGCGCGCCCGCGGCCATCACGTCGGGATCGTCGGCGCCGAGCGTGAAGGTGGTGCGGAGCGGGCGCGGTTCGCCGAGGCCGGCGAGCTCCCAGACGGGCACGCCGCTGCGCCGCGCGTCGAGTTCCCACAGCGCGCAGTCGAGCGCGTTGCGCGCGCCGCCCGCGGGGAGCAGCGCCTGCAATTGCTCGCGCGTCACCCCGGCTTCGACCGCGCCGCGCACGCTTTCGATCGCGGCCGCCATCGCGGGCACATCGTCGGCGAGATAATAGACCCCCGACGCCTCGCCGCGCCCGCTGTGTGCGCCGTCCGAGAGCGTGACGAGGACCACGGGGGTGTCGGTGAAGACATGCCCCGAAATGCGGAACGGCTTCGCGAGCGGGAGCGATTCAATCGCGAGGTCGAGCGAGAGGGGGGTATGCGTCGTCATCGAAATTATCCTTCGGTCGGTTCAGGGCGCAGGGGCGGCCGGCGCGAGCGCCGCTGCGATCTGCGAGAGATATTTGTTCCAGTCGAATGCATGCCCCTCGGGCGTCCAGCCGAGACGAACGATCACCGCGTCCTGCGACGGGATCGCGGCGACGATCTGAAAGCTATGCCCGCGCGCCATGACGGTATCTTCGGGCAGGTCGGGGTAGAGCTTCCGGCGCTCGCCGTCGGCCTCGGCATGGTTCAGCCAGAGCTGCGCGCCATAAACGGGGCGCGGCGCGGCCTTCGTCGGCGTGACCGCAAAATCGAGCCATTCCTTCGAGAGCAATTGCTTGCCCCCGGCCTTGCCCTTGTTGAGGTGGAGCAGCCCGTAGCGCGCCCAGTCGCGCGCGGTGGCATAGGCATAGGAGCTGCCGACCTGCACCCCCGCCTCGTCGGGCTCGATCAGCGCGCTGGTCATGCCCGTGGGCTCGAACAGCCGCTTCTGCGCAAAGCGCGTCATGCCCTCGAGCGTGCCGCCGGTCGCGTGGAATACGATGCGCGACAATATGTTGGTGGTGCCCGACGAATAGCTCCAGTTCGTGCCGGGCGCATCCTTCAGCGGCAAGGCCGCCGCCATCGCGCCCATGTCGCCCGCCTCGAACAACATCTTGATCGAGTCATTACCCGGCACGTAGCTTTCACTGAACGTCAGGCCGCTCGACATCGTGAGCAACTGGCGCAGCGTGATTTTCGCACGCGGATCGCCCGCGCCCTGCCATTCGGGAACAGGCGCGGGTTCGTCGAGTTTGAGTTTGCCGTCATCGACCAGTAGGCCGACCAATGTTCCCATGATGCTTTTCGATGCCGACCATCCGAGCAATTCGGTGCCCCGGTCGAACCCTGGCGCATAATGTTCGGCGACGATCGCCCCGCCTTGCACGACGACGATCGCGCGCGTGTCGGGATAGCCGCCCTTATTCTGTTCGTCGAAGGCGGCGCTCACCGCCTTGTCGAGTGCGGCGCGGTCGAGCCTGGCTTCGGCAGCCGCCGCAAGCCTGGCCACCGGGGCATCCCCGACCGGCCAGGGCTTTGCGGCATTCCCGCGCGTCGGCTTGAGCTTCGCCGCCTGTGCATCGAGCGTGGCGGTCGAAACATCGCCGGTCAGCAGCGTGCATCCGGCGACCGGGCGGTACAGCGCGGTGCGCGTCGCGGCGCCCGGCGCTGACGCCGTGACGGTCCGCGCCTTGCGGTCGACCGCCAGCGTCACCGCCGTCATGAACGGCGCGAAGGCGTGGATGTCGTCGCGCAGCACATCGGCCTCCGCGCGCTCGGCAACGAAGATACTGGCGCACGCAATCTGCGCCGACACGGCGGTGCCGAGGTCTTCAGGCTTCGAAATCGGCGGGGCGCTTGCAAGGGCCGGCGCCGAAGCGGCAAGCGCAAGACCGGTTAGGCAAAGGCTCGAATATTTCCTGGCCATATCCTCAGACACCGCAGCTATGACGCAGCACCGCGCCGGCCTTGGCGCCGGTGTGCTTGCCATTCGCAATCGTGACGACGCCGTTGACGATCACTGTCTCGATCCCCGTCGGCGACGCGGTGGGCTTGTCCCAGCTCGCGACATCGTCGAGCTTGTCGAGGTCGAACACGACGATGTCGGCGCGCATCCCGTCGCGGATCAGCCCGCGGTCGGTGAGGCCCATGCGCTGCGCCGGCCAGCCGGTCATCTTGCGCACCGCATCCTCGAGCGACAGCACCGGACGGCGCTTCACATATTCGGCAATAATGCGCGGGAAGGTGCCATAGGCGCGCGGGTGCGGCAGGCCGAGCGCATCCATCTCGCCCGCCTTTTCCGACGCCGCGGCGTCGCTGCCGATGCTGACCCACGGCTGCTTGATCGCGGTTTCGATGTCCTGCTCGCTCATCATGAAATAGAGCGCGACCGAGCGGTTCGGCAGACCTTCGAGCAAGATGTCCCACGCCACATCAGCGGGATCGCGGTTCAGCGCCTTGCCGATCTCGGCGAGGCTCTTGCCATGGTACGGCCGGTACTTGTCGCTGAAACCGTTGGCGAGCCGCACATTGGCAAAACCGCCCGATGCGTGGACGAGGTTCGACCAGCCGGGCATCGAGCCCGCGGCGACTTCCTTCTTCATCCGCTCGCGCACCTTGGGATCGCGCAGCCGCTCGATCCCCTTCTGGACCCCATCGGCCCACACCCAGCTGGGCGCGATGATCTCGAGCCCCGTGCCGCCGGCGGTGTAAGGATAAAGGTCCGCCGCGACATCGACGCCGCGCGCGCGCGCCGCGTTGATTGTCGCGACCGCCTGCGGCATCAGCTTGCCCCAGCCGGGGGCGTAAGCGGCTTTCAGGTGGAAGATCTCGACCTTCACGCCGCCCTTCTCGCCGATCTCGATCGCTTCCTCGATCGCCTTGACCAGCCCTTCGCTCTCGTCGCGCATGTGGGTGGCGTAGAAACCGTCGCACTGCGCGGCGACCTTCGCCAGCGTGACGAGGTCCGACGTGGTCTGGAAGCTGCTCGGCGGATAGATCAGCGCGCTGGTGATGCCGAACGCGCCATTGTCCATCGCAATCTTGACCTCGCGGCCCATCGCCTCGAGCTGTGCCGGGGTCGGCGATCCGGCGCCATCGCCCATCACCTTCACGCGCGCCTGTGTCGCCGAATAATAGGTGCCGTAGTTGACCGAGATGCCCTGCTTTTCGAGCTGACTGAAATGCGCCGGGATCTCCGCCGCCTCGGCCGGGGGGCCGCCTTCGCCGGCGATGACCGTGGTCACGCCCATCAAGAGCTTGTTCTCGGCCGCGCCGTTCTTGACGAGGACGCGTCCGGACTGGTCCATCATGTCGATGAAGCCGGGCGAGACATAACGACCCTTCGCGTCGATCTCCTTGGCGCCGCGTCCCGCGACGCGGCCGATGCGCACGACGCGGCCGTCCTTGACCGCAACATCGGCGCTGACCCACGGGCTGCCCGCGCCGTCGAGCACGCGGCCACCGCGAATCACGATGTCATATTCGGGCGCGGGAGTGTTCGCGGCAAGCAGCAGCGGCAGCATCGACATGGCACCCAAGAGGATCTTACGCTTCATCATTCATCTCCCTGCCGCCAGCCGGGGGACTGGCGGTTTTTGCTTTCATTTCTTTGCTGTCGCCTGCGCATCGGCGCGCACTTCGTCCACAACCTCGCGGACCGCGGCGATCACGACGTCCGGCCGGTCGATCTGGATGTAATGGCCGGCATCGCCCACGACCTGCTGACGGCCACGCGTCGAAAGCGCCGCCTGTTCGGCGTTGAGTGCCTTCCATTCCTGCTTGAAGCGCGCGCCGTCCGACGCCTTCAGCGACAGCCCCTTCAGCTCCTCGGGCTTGAGCGGCGCCATCGCGGTCAGCACGATCACCGGCCGGTTTCCGAAACTCTTGACCGCGCGCGCATCGTCCATCGTCCGGTCGAAGCCATCGAGCTCGGACGTCGCGCCGTGCACCGACTTGCTGGCGTAGGCCGCCATCCGCGCGGCCGCGTCCTTCGGCAATTTCCCCTGCCCTGCATTCGCCATCGCGAAACGCACGATGCCCGTCCACGACAGCGCGGTAGCGGTATGCATGATCCATCCCGCCTGCCGCGGATGCGCGTCGACCTTCGCCGCCTTTCCGAGCCGCGCGACCTGGTCGGGATGCGACGCATCGACCATCACCAGCCCCGCGACCTGCTCGCCATATTTTCCGACATAGGTTCGCGTGTAGGGCCCGCCGATCGAATGGCCGACGAGCACGAGCGGATCGGTGATCCCCGCGCCCTTCAGCAGGGCGTGAAGGTCGTCGGCGACTGCGGATGCGCGCTGCGGCGAGTCCTTTGCGCCGCTCCACATGATCCCGGCGCGGTCATAGGCACAGGTACGCGTGAAGCTGGCAATCTCGTCATGCACCAGCGTCCAGTCGATCGTCCCGCCCGTACCAAGGCCGGATTCGAAGACCACGGTCGGCGATCCGGTGCCGCGGCAATCGATGTGCATCTTGCGCCCGCCGATATCGACCATCTGCCCGCGCGGCGGATAGTGCGCCGCGGCATTCTTGCGGCCGAGCGCCTCATAGATCGCGCCCACCACTACGAGCAGGATCAACAGCAGCAGTAGCCCCAGCAACATACGCTTCCCCCAGCGCCGGACCCGCGCCCAGCCAGTCACCTTTGTCATTGGACAGTCCCCTCGACGGCGGGTTGAAGCTCTTTTTCCGCGATGACCGCGCGGCCGCGCAGCAGACGGAACAACCCGAGGGTCAGCAAGGGCAGGACATAGACCGCAAGGAACACCCAAGAGAGTGCGCGGTAGCCGCTGGCGATCAACGCTACGAGCCCGAAGCGGTCGGCGAGGAACATGCAGCCGATCAGCAGCGTCGCCGCGATCGCACCCCGCGCCCGCTTGCCGAGCGGTGCGCCGCCGCGCGCGCGGCGCGCCGCATCGACACGCTCGTTGATCGCATGGACGGACCCTGCCCCGCTTTCGAGCAAAGCGGCAAAGATCATGAACTGGAACAGCAGGTGGAACAGCGGCATGTCGAGCTGCCGCAGCATGAAATCGGACGGCAAAGTCTCATCCATGATGCCCGGATAGAAGGCGATCATCGCAACGAAGAAGAGGATCGCGGGGACCATCGCGAGCGGACCCGCGATCAGCCCGGCGGTCACCGCGTCGCGTTGGCTGGTCAAATGGCGGATCACCGGCAGGATCACGACCGCGCCGATGACATTATATCCGGTATAGGTCAGCCCGCCGAGGATCCAGCCGTCGGACGGCGCGGGAATGGCAAAGCGCGCCGCAATCTCGTCACCGAAACTGCTCAGCGCAAAGACCATGAACAGCGCGTAGACGCCGTAAAGCAGGAAGGAGACATATTTGAACAGGCCCTCGACTGAGGAATTGCCGAAGGTCACGAACAGCGCGATCGATGCCGCGAGGAATGCGGTCCCTGCAAGCGGCGGCCAGCCGAAGATCGACGCACCGATCTCCCCCGCCGCGGCGCCGAAGACTGCGAGGACGAGCGTCACGAGGAGGACGTAGCCGATCTCGAACAAGATCCACGCGCGGCCGAGCAGACCTTCAAAAAAGCTGCGATAATCGAACGCGCCGATCGCCCGCGCGAACGCAAAGGTCGTCGCGCAGATGATGCTCCACAGCACCATCGCCAGTAGCATCGCGGCCAACCCGCCCCACGGCCCGCTCGGCAGGAAAAATTCCGCGAGCTCGCGTCCGGTGGCGTACCCGCCACCGATCACGACAGCCTTGAAGGCGAAGCCCGGCAGCAGGAAGCGCTGGAACCACGAGGATCCAGCCGCGGCTGCCGGGGTGGCCGCTGCGCTCATGCGAGGCAGCTATCCACCAGACGCGCGAAGGCTTCGCCGCCGCGGATCGGATCGGCGACCGGGAGGCCGAGCCGTTCGCTTTCGGCGGCCATCAGCGCGAGCGCCTCTTCCTCGCCCAGATGCGACGTGTTGTACGACAGGCCGGCGCAGCGGATCGCCGGATTGGTCCGCGCGCCCAGCCGCAGGTTGAGATCGATCGTTTCCTCGATGCTCGGCAGGCTGTAGCCGGGCGAACCCAATATCTCTTCGCGGCCGGGCTCGTGACACACGACAATCACGTCGGGCTGGCTGCCGTGGAGCAGGCCCAGCGATACCGCGGCATAGGCAGGGTGAAACAGCGATCCCTGCCCTTCGACGACATCCCAGTGATCGTCCGCCGCATCGGGGCTCACCGTCTCCGCCGCACCGGCCTCGAAATCGGAAACCACCGCGTCCATCGGCACGCCGCCGCCCGCGATCATGATGCCCGTCTGCCCCGTCGCGCGGAAATCGGCGTCGACGCCGCGCTCGGCAAAAGCGCGCGCGAGCGCCAGCGCCGTATATTTCTTGCCCAGCGCGCAGTCGGTTCCGACGGTGAGCAGCCGCTTGCCGCTCCGCTTGCGCCCCGTGCCGACGGGCAGGCCGCTGGGCGGATGGCGCACGTCGATCAGCTGGCGACCGAGGCGCTGCGCGCGCGCGGCGAGTTCGGGCATGTCGGCCAGCCGCATGTGCATGCCGCTGACGATATCGAGCCCGGCATCGAGCGCTTCGAAGAGCGCGGGCATCCAGCTTTCGGGAATTACGCCGCCGCTGTTCGCGACGCCGATGAGCAGCGAACGTGCCCCCCGCGCCTGCGCCTCTGCCGGCTTAAGCTGCTCCAGCCCCGCGCTGACGGTCGCACCCGGCAGGGCATATTCACCGACACACTTCTCGGGCGCCCAGTCGCGAAGACCGAAGGCGGTCTTCGCATAGCCGCGCACCGTCGTGTCGCCGAGGAACAGCAAATAGGGCTGGGGCAACTGCAATGCGCCGGCGACGATATCGAGGGAAGTTTGAATGTTCACGTCTTTCACCAAAAATCCGAAGCGAGGCAGAATCGGGCGCCGTCGCGGCGCCGATCCTGCATCTGCTCCCGTTGACCTGTTTGAGACATTATTTTCAAATATTGATAATTGCAATACGATTGGAGAAGTTTCTTTTGCCGGCGGGCCCACCGCACCCGGCATGTGGCCCGCCAGCCCCGATCAGAAGCGCGTTCCAAAGCCGATCAGGTGAAAAACGACGCCGATCCACAGCATAACTACCGCGCTCATCAGCAGCACGAGGCTCCAAAATTTCGCGAACCGGCCGCGTTTGCTCGTCCAGACATGCCGGATATTCCAGATCGAGCTTGCGAGCAGGCCGAGGAAGATGACCGGCGTTGCGATCTGGAGCGTGACGAGGGCCCAGTCGAGTTCGCCGCTGAGCGACGAGAAATCGGCGAGCAGACTGGTCGCGAACCATAGCCATCCGACCATCACCGCGACGGCCAGCGCCGCAAAGCCGCGCGTCAGCCGGTAGCTTTTGAGCGCGGCGGGCGCGAGGTCGGCCTTCACGCCATAGCGGCGGCGCGCCAGCGCCGAGGCGGGCCAGGCAATCGCGGTGAGCAGGAGCGCGCCGAGGCTGAGCAGCATCGCGGGGGTGAGCCAGGCGCTCGACAGATACCAGGGCACCCGGTCGAACGCGATATAGGGCGATCCCGAATCGACGCTGAAACGCACGACGCGGCCCTTTTCCACTTTGGCCGCGAGGCGCATCTTGCCCCCCTGCTCGCGCCACACGAACGGCGCGATTTCCACCCATTTGCGCGGCTGTCCGCCGATCCCCGGCACGGCGTTCAGCCGGATGCCACCATCGCCATCGAGCGAGACCTTCGTCTGCCCGGCCAGTTCCATCGCCTTCAGGAAGCTCGATTCGAGCCGCCGCGTCTTGTTGTACGTGCCGACCATCATGCGCGCATGCTCGCGCGCGGTGGCGACATCGACGCGGCCGTCCTGCTGTTCGAACGGGAAATAGCGGTCGGCGAAGGCTTCGAACAAATGGCTGCGGATCGGCCCCGACACATTCTGCGTGCCCGCGGCGTTCATCGACATATAGATGCCGACCTTCTCCTCGGGGAATATCCAGAGCTGGCTGTGGAAATTGAGGCTGTCGCCCGCGTGCGACAGCGCCCTGCGGCCGTTGATATTCTGCTCGTAAAAGCCGAGCGCCATGCCATTGAGCGGCGGGATCAGCCGCAGGATCGTATTGTGCATCTGCGCCGCGGTTGCGGGTTTCATCAGCGCCCCCCCATCGGCGAGATGCGCGAGCATGAAGCGCCCCATGTCGGCACCCGACGCGGTCATTGCGCCCGACGGCGCGAGGCTGCTGAGCTCGAACCGCCCCGGCTTGCCCGACCCGAGCATATAGCCACTCGCCATCAAGGGTCGCAGCGCCACGGGAAGCGGCTGGCGGAAGGTCGACCGCGTCATGCCCGCGGGCGCAAAGATGTGGCGCTCGACATAATCGTTATAGGAGAGCCCCGACACGCGCTCGACGATATAGCCCGCCAGCGAGGTGCCGTAGTTCGAATAGGCCGGCGTCGTGCCGGGTGCGAAAATGCGGTGCGGCACCTGCCGTTTCAGCGCATCGCCGAGCGACGGGATTTTCTTCGGATCATAGCTGTTGAGCCCGCGCTGCACTTCGTCGAAGCCGCCGGTGTGCGTCATCAGGTTGCGCATCGTAACCGGCTTGCCGGCGAAGGCCGGAATCCGGAAATCGAGATAGGCGTTGATGTCGCGGTCGAGATTGATCTTGCCCTGCTCGACGAGCTGCATCACCGCGGTCCAGGTGATCAGCTTCGATACCGAGGCCTGACGAAAGAGCGTGGTTTCGGGGTCGACAGGCCGGCGCGTTCCGACATCGGCATATCCAAAGCCGCGCTGCGTCAGGACCTTGCCGTCCTTGACCACCACCACGACCGCGCCCGCCGCGTCGCCGCGCGCCAGCGCATAGGGCATATAGCCGTCGAGCCACGCGTCGACGTCGTTCTTCACCATATCGGGAGCAGGGAGCTGGTCCACACCATGCGCGCCGGCCATCGGCTTGGCCGTCGCTTGCGCCGCGGCCTCCGTCATCGGCGGCGCCATCAACCCGGCCAGCACCGCCGCAGCCAATGCTGCCAATGAACCTGTGAACCGCATTCATCCTCCCCTTCCGACTTGGCCGACCTCGCGGCCGCGTCACCGAAATTTCATTTTTTGAAATATTTTCAATTCTGGATATAGGCATCCTGAATGGAAATTTGTCAATGGGGGCGCGGCACCGCGCTCGCAGCACGGGAGCGTGATTTCGAAATGGAAGGATTTTCCTGGAAACGGCCAAGGCAGCCCGTTGACTCGGCAGGCCTGTCCGCTGGCGCTGGACGCCTATTCGGCGTCGACGGGATGAAGCGCCGATTTCAGATCGGCGTCGGTTGCCGAACAGACCGACAAGATGCGGCATGGCCCGTCGCCAACCGCGACATATCCATGCCCCATCGATGCGTCGAAATAGGCCGAATCGCCCGTTTTCAGGTGCGATGGCGCGTACATGTCAGTGTGAAACTCGCACTCGCCTTCCAGAACGAGGACATATTCTTCGCCCGAATGGCGCATCAACTCGCCGAAATCGTCGATCGACCGCACTTTGATGTCGATGATCATCGGATTGAGCGTCTTGTTGAGCAGATCCGCCGACGGATAGGTGTAGTTATAGGTCGCCGTCTTGATCGAAGGCCCCTCGCCGGCGAGGGTGATGCTGCGCCGGCCCGTGGCGGTATGCGTGGCGGCGGGAAGCGCCGCGGCGGCCGCGAACAGCTGCGTGATATCGATTTCGAGACCCTGGCTCAGCCGCAGCAGCTTTTCATAGCTGAGCGACATCTTGCCGGTTTCAATCTTTGACAAAGTTGAAACCGGAATGCGCGTGCGTTCGCTCACCTCGGCGAGCGTCCACCCCTTTTCGGTGCGTAGTTCGCGCAGGAATACGCCCGGATTGCCGTCGACGGCGGTCCGCCGGTCGCCGCTGGTCGGAATGGGCTGGCGCGTTGCCGGCATCTGGGTCCTTTCAATCGATTTTCTCATCTAGCACATATTTGCGCATTTATCGCATCGATCAAGCCGGACGGCACAATCCGTCAGAACAATCGGCAAAGATAATTTGCGTATCGGATAGGGCCAAGATGATTGCACATACGGCATGGCGCCGCCACTGATGCCCCGATTCGCTGGGATGACAGGATGACAAAAAAGCTATCCATTCGCATTTCTCCGGAGTTTACGAGCTTCGTCGGCCGCGGCCCCTGTGACGCCGCGTTCCTGCCACCCGACGCGCTCATCTTCGGCTTTGGCGATATTGGCGAGCCTGCCGTATCGATGCTCCTCCCCGGCGACATTGCAGGCCTCGCCGACGATCATCTGGTCGTATTCGCGATCAGCCGCGCCGCGTGCGACCGCCTGTTCGCGCTGCGTCCCAAAGCGGATGGACGCTGGTATCTCCCCGCCAATCTCCGCGGTCTCGGCCGCGCGGTGGTCGCGGTCGAAGGCGACAGCGAAGTCGACAATATGCTGCGCAGCGCGCGCAGCCAGGAACTGCTCTGCCAGCTTTTCGCGGAACTCGCCGCCGACCGCATGGTCGAAGTGGGCGGCAGCACGTCGCTGAGCGAGCTCGACATCACCCGCGTCGCCGCCGCGCACCAACTGGTCAACGAGAAATGGCAGGAAAAGCTGACCGTCGGCAGCGTCGCGCGGCGCTGCGGCCTCAGCAAGGCCAAGCTGACACGGGGCTTTCGCGAGCTTTATCAATGTAGCGTCGCCGAGGCGGTGAGCGAACGGCGGCTGCAACGCGCGCGTCAGTTGCTCGCGCAGAGCGATCTTCCGATATCGAGTATCGGCTATAATTGCGGCTATATGAGCAACGCCAGCTTCACGCGCGCCTTCGCGCGCCGCTTTGGCATGGCGCCGACCAAGATGCGCGGGCGCGAAGCCACGGCCTGAGCGGAACGCCGCAAGGCAGCATCTGGCGCGCCGCTATTCGCCGCCTGCCGTCCGGAGATCGTTCGAGACGTCGGCGAGTCCGGTCCATTTCGCTTCGCCGGCGCTGTTTTCGATCACCGCTTCGACGAAGGCCATCGTCCGCAGGCCATCGACGATTCCCGGGAACCAATCGGCCGAGCCAGGCGGTGGCGGGGTTGGGGCGCCCGCACGAAGGGCACGGCCGAAGCCGCGATAGAGGTTGGCAAACGCTTCGATATAACCCTCGGGGTGTCCCGCCGGGGTACGCAGCCGCGCCAGCGCCGATGGGTCGAGACCGGGTCCGCCGGCGCGGATCACTTCGACCGGCCGGTCCAGCCAGCGGAGCGTCAAGCTGTTCGGCTCCATCTGCGACCATTCGAGGCCGCCTTCCTCGCCATGGATGCGCAGGCGCAGGCCGTTTTCGTCACCCGCGGCGATCTGGCTGGCCTTCAGCACGCCGCGCGCGCCGCCTTCGAATCGCAGCAACGCCGCCACATCGTCGTCGAGCCGGCGGCCCGGAACATGCGTCGTCAGCTCCGCGCTGAGCGACCCGACCGCCAGCCCCGAGACATGTTCGGCAAGCTGGAAGGCGTGCGTCCCGATGTCGCCCAGGCACCCGCCTAGCCCCGCGCGCGCCGGATCGGTGCGCCATTCGGCCTGCTTGTTGCCGTCCTGGTCGATCGGCCGGCTGAGCCAGCCTTGCGAATATTCGACCTGCACCAGCCGGATCTTGCCGAAGTCGCCGCGCGCGACGCGCACGCGCGCCTCTTCGATCAGCGGATAACCGCTATAGGTGAAGGCCAGGCCATAGAGTTTGCCGCTGCGGGCCACGGCCGCGGCGATCGCCTTCGCCTCGGCGAGGTTCAGCGCCATCGGCTTTTCGGACAGGACGTGAAAACCGGCATCGAGCGCGGCGATCGCCATCGGAGCGTGCAGATGATTCGGGGTGACGATCGCCAGCGCCTCCATCCGCTGATCCTCGGGCAGCGCGGCCTCGCCCGCGAGGAGCGCGTCGAGCGTCGTGTACGCGCGAGCGGGATCGATTCCGAGCGTCGCGGCGCTCCGTCCATTGCGTTCGGCGTCGCTGCTGAACGCGCCGCACACCAGCGCAAACTCGCCGTCGAGCGCCGCGGCCATCCGGTGTACCGCGCCGATGAAGGCGCCTTCGCCGCCACCGACCATGCCATAGCGCGTTTTTGACGTCGTATTCGTATTCATCGCATTCCCTTGGTCCGAATTTCCAAAATTGTTTGCACAATAGGATTTCGAACGGTTACCTGATCGCGTCGGCTGTTGCCAGACGGGAGAGGATAATGAAATTTCTGTTCGCCCTGCCACCGGCAGGAGCAATTTTAATCGCGCTGATGTTCGCACCTTCACCCGAGGTGATTGCAGCCCCTGCCCAAGGTCCCGGCGCGCAGGCCTTCGCGGCATGCCGCGCCTGCCATACGCTGGAGGCTGGCGGCAAAAGCACGATGGGTCCCAATCTGCACGGCCTGTTCGGCCGGCAAGCCGGCACCGTTGCCGGGTTCAACTACAGCCCGGCGCTCAAAGCATCGAAAATCCGCTGGAACGACAAGACGCTCGACGAATATCTCGCCGCACCGACCAAAAAGGTCCCCGGTACGCGCATGGTCGTCAAAGTGGCGGACCCGGCACGCCGCGCGGCGCTGATCGCCTTTCTCAAGACCGAAACCAAGTGACGCGAAGGGCAGTCGCATGAAGGGCCCGGCCATTTTCCTCGCGCAGTTCATGGGCGACGATGCGCCGTTCGACACGCTGCCTTCGGCGGCGCGCTGGATGGCGGATGCGGGCTATGTCGGCATCCAGATCCCGACGTGGGACAGCCGCTGCATCGATCTCGCCAAAGCCGCCGAAAGCCAGGACTATTGCGACGAACTCGCCGGCACCTGCCGCGAGGCGGGCGTCGAGATCACCGAATTGTCGACGCATCTGCAGGGCCAGTTGGTCGCGGTGCACCCCGCCTATGACGCCCAGTTCGACGGCTTCGCGCCCGACGCGGTGAAGGGCAAGCCGGCCGAGCGTCAGGCTTGGGCGGTCGAGCAACTTCATCTGGCCGCCAAGGCGAGCCGGCGGCTGGGCCTCAACGCCCACGCGACCTTTTCGGGCGCGCTCGCCTGGCCCTATCTCTATCCGTGGCCGCAGCGCCCCGCGGGACTGGTCGAGGAAGCGTTCGCCGAGCTTGCGAAGCGCTGGCGGCCGATCCTCGACGCTTTCGACGAACAGGGTATCGATCTCGCCTATGAAATTCATCCGGGCGAGGATCTGCACGACGGCGTGACGTTCGAACGCTTCCTCGCCGGGGTGGACAACCACCCGCGCGCCAACATCCTCTACGACCCCAGCCATTATGTGCTGCAGGCGCTCGACTATCTCTCCTTCATCGACATTTATCATGAGCGAATCCGCATGTTCCACGTCAAGGACGCGGAACTCAATACCACCGGGCGATCGGGGGTCTATGGCGGCTTTCAGGACTGGGTCGACCGCCCCGGGCGTTTCCGTTCGCTGGGTGATGGCCAAGTGGACTTCGGCGGTATCTTCTCGAAACTGACGCAATATGGCTACGCCGGCTGGGCGGTGCTCGAATGGGAATGCTGCCTGAAGCACCCCGAAGACGGCGCGCGCGAGGGTGCGCCGTTCATCGCCGCGCATATGATCCGCAAGGCCGACAAGGCGTTCGACGATTTCGCCGGGGGAAGCGACCCGGCGCTCAACCGCGCGATGCTGGGGCTGAGCTGACGCAGCGAAGACGAATTAAACGATAATAATCAAAGGGGACGCAGGATGACGACATTGCACAAGGGGCGCTTGTTCTGGCTGGGCGTGCTCGCGCTGTTCACCGCGGCGGCGAGCCTTGCGATCCGCGGCGCGATCGCCAGCGGGCTCAAGGCAGAATGGATCGACCCGATCGCCCCGTTGCAGGCGGGCGAGCTGATCGCCGCGGCGCTGGGCGCAGCATTCCTCAGCTTTTCGATCACGCTGTTCGTCGTCAGCGCGCTGCTCGACCAGATCGGCATGAAGCGGTGCCTCGCCGGCGCGGGGCTCTGCTTCATCGTCGGTCCGTTGATGATCGTCACCGCGGGCCATGTCGCGACTGGAATGACCATCTATTGGCTCGTGTGGACAGGCATGCTGCTCAGCGGCATCGGCTGGGGGCTGACCGAGGCGGCGATCAATCCGCTGACCGCGCAGCTTTATCCCGACGATACCACCCACCGGCTCAATGTGCTGCACGCCTGGTTCCCCGGCGGCATCATCGTCGGCGGGCTGGCCGGCTTTTTCCTGTCGGCGGCCCTGCCCTGGCAAGGCATCATGGCGCTGGTCATGATCCCCGCTGCCGCGACGGTCCTGATCGCCCTCACCACCACCTTCCCGCCGCCGCTGCGCGAGCAAAGCGGAGTCAGCTTCGGCGAGATGATGGGCGAGGTGTTTCGCCGCCCCAGCTTTTTCATCTGGTTCGGCGCGATGTTCCTGACCGCGGCGTCCGAACTGGCCCCCGGCCAGTGGATCGACGTCGCCCTGTCGAACCGCGTCGGCATGCGCGGCATCCTCCTGCTCGTCTATGTCAACGCGCTGATGTTCATATTCCGCCATTTCGCGGGGCGGCTCGCCAACAAGATATCGAACCCGGGGCTGCTGTGGGTATCGAGCCTGCTCGCCGCGATCGGCCTGTTCATGCTGAGCCAGGCGCAGTCGCCGGTCGCCGCGATCGTCGCCGCCACCGTCTGGGGGCTCGGCGTCTGCGTGATGTGGCCGACGATGCTCGCCTCGGTCGCCGAACGCTATCCGCGCGGCGGGTCGTGGGCGATGGGGCTCGTCGGATCGGCGGGTGCGCTCGCGAGCTTCTTCGTGCTGCCGCAACTCGGCGCGATGTTCGACCGCGCCAAGATCGAGTTCGCCGGCGGCCCCGAAGCCTTTGCGGCGCTGACCGGCGCCGCGAAGCTGGCGGTCGAGGATGCGGCGGCGTCGCTGTCGTTCCAGCGGCTGGCGATCCTGCCCGTCATCCTGCTGGCGGTGTTCGGCTTCATCTGGCTGCGCGAGCGCGGCAAGTCGCGCGCGGCGCTCGCAGGTCAGGCGGCATGAGCGTATCGCGCCGAGCGGTGCTGGCGGGCGGCGCCGTCGCGGCGGCCGCCGCGGCGACGGTGACGAACGGCGCGATGGCGTCGAACGCGGCGCGATTTTCGCTGAAATACGCCCCGCATGAAGGCAGCTTCAAAAGCCGCGGAGGCCGGCTTGAACAGATCGCGTTCGCCGCCGATCAGGGCTTCACTGCGTGGGAAGATAACGAGGCGGCCACCCGTTCGGTCGCCGATCAGACCGCGATGGCGCGCGCATTGCAGCAGCGCGGCATGACGATGGGGGTGTTCGTCGCGAGCATGCCGCGATGGAGCGAGTTCCGGCCGTTGCTGGGCGGCAACGATGATGGCGACCGCGAGCGCTTCCTCGCCGATATCCGGGCTTCGGTCGACGTCGCCAAGCGGCTGAATTCGAAGCATATGACGATCGTCACCGGGTTCATGGACCGCAAGCTGCCGGTCGATATCCAGACCGCGCGCGTGATCGACGTGCTGCGCCGCGCCGCCGAAATCTATGAACCGCACGGGCTGGTCATGGTGATGGAGCCGCTCAATACGCTGGTGAACCATCCCGGCGTGTTCATGTCGACCGTCCCGCAGGGCTATGCGATGGCGCGCGCGGTGAACAGCCCCGCGATCAAGGTGCTGGCGGACCTGTACCATGAGCAGATCCAGGCCGGGAACTTGATCAACACGCTGGACAGCTGCTGGAACGAGATCGCGTACGTCCAGTTCGGCGACAATCCCGGCCGCAAGGAGCCGGGCAGCGGCGAGATCAATTATCGCAACATCGTCCGCTGGCTGCGCGCGAAGAATTTCGCGGGCGTGATCGGGATGGAACATGGCAATTCGGTCGAGGGACGCGCGGGCGAAGAGCGGCTGATCGCCGCCTACCGCGCGATCGACGCGGCATGAGGGAGACACGCGTGAAGCATATCGCATGGGCCGCAGTAATCGCAGCGGCCATGGCCGCGGGCAGTCCTGCCGCTGCACAGGAAAAGCCCGGGTTCAAGGACACGCCGATGTTGCCCGACGGCAAATGGCAGGTGCATGATTCCGACCGCCCTTATCCGACGGTCGTGACACCGGGCGCCGTTCCCGGCGCGCCGCCCTCCGACGCAGTCGTGCTGTTCGACGGCAAATCGCTCGATGCGTGGCAGGCGAAGGCAAGGCCGTGGATTGTCGAGGACGGCGCGATGACGTCGATCCCGCCGCTTGGCGGCCGCGGCGAGAATGCGCTGATCAGCAAGGCGAGCTTCGGCGACGTCCAGCTCCATCTCGAATTCCGCTCACCCAACCCGCCGACCCATAGCTCGCAGGATCGCGGCAACAGCGGCATTTGGTTCATGCAGCGCTACGAGATTCAGATCCTCGACGGCTATCAGAACCCCACTTACGCCGACGGCACCGTCGGCTCGATCTACGCATGGAAGCCGCCGCTCGTGAACCCGTCACGGGGGCCCGGCGAATGGCAGAGCTACGACATCGTCTTTGAGCGCCCGCATTTCGGACCCGACGGCAAACTGCTCCGTCCCGCCTATATCACCGCTTTCCTCAACGGCGTGCTCGTGCAGAACCGGCAACCGTGGCTGGGCAGTACCGTCTGGCGCAAAGTCGCGACGTACGAAGCGCATGGCGATGCGGCGCCGATCCAGCTCCAGGACCATAATTCGCCCGTTTCGTTCCGCAACATCTGGGTGCGCCCGCTGCCCGAAGCGGCGGCGAGCCATGACTTCAAAGGAACCGTGAAATGATCATCGATCGCAGAGACGCGCTCGCCGGGATGGCCGCGATGTTCGGCGCGAGCCTGTTCGCGCCGATCGCGCGCGCCGCGGCGGCAGAAGCCCCCCCGATCATCAGCAGCGGTCCGCCCTCATCGCCTGTGTTCACCGCGCAGCAGCGCGCGCTGATGACCGCGCTCAGCGAGCGCGTGATGCCGACCACCGACACCCCCGGCGCGATCACCGCCGGCGTCCCCGAATATATCGAAAAGCTGCTCGCCGACTGGGCGTCGCCCGACGATCGCAAACCGATCCTCGCCGGGCTCGACGCGATCGAGGCGCGCAGCCGCACCGATTACAAGGTCGCCGCCGACAAGGCGACGCCGGCGCAGCAGGACGCGCTGCTGACGCTGGCGATGGAAGGCAAGCTGCCCGGCGGCGCGGACTTCTTCGACAAGTTCCGCCAGCTCGTGCTCACCGGATATTTCACGTCGGAAGTCGGCATCACGCAGGAACGCGAATATCTTCCCGTCCCCGGCCGCTACGACGGCGCCTACCCCTATTCCGAGATCAAAAAGGTGTTTTCGTCATGATGATCAACAGGCGGCAATGGATGGCGGGCGGTGCCGCGCTCGGGGCAACACTTGCAGCGGGGCCGCTGATGGCAAAGAGTCTCAAATCAAAGCCCATCGGCATCCAGCTCTACACCGTGCGCGAACTCTTCTCGAAGGACCCGATGGGAACGCTCGAGAAGGTCGCGGCGATCGGTTATCGCGAAGTCGAATATGGCGGCGGCGGTTATGACAAGATGGATCATGCCGCGCTCCGCAAGACGATGGACCGGCTGGGCCTGACGTCGCCGTCGATCCATGTCGCCTATGAGGCGCTTGCCAGCGATTTCGACGGCGCGGTCGCGATGACCAAGGCGCTGGGTGCCGACACGCTGGTCGTTCCTTATATGATCGACGCGCATCGCAATGCCGAGGGCTGGAAGGCGGCGGTCGCCAATTTCAACCGCTATGCCGAACGGCTGAAAAAGGCCGGGCTGGGCTTTGCCTATCATAATCATGATTTCGAGTTCACGTTGAAGCCGGGCGGCACCAGCCTGTTCGACACGCTGATCGCCGACGCCGATCCGGCGCTGGTCCGACTTGAGCTCGACCTGTTCTGGGCGGTCGCCGCGGGCGAGGATCCCAAGGCGATCATCCGGCGCTTGGCCGGCCGCATCTATGCCTATCATGTCAAGGATCGCACCGCCGACGGCAAGATGACCAGCGTCGGCAAGGGCGTGATCGATTTCGCCGACATCTTCACGCTCAACCGGACCGCCGGCGTGAAGCATTTCTATGTCGAGAATGATCAGTCGCCCGCGCCCTATCTACCCGACATCCAGACCAGCTTCACCACGCTCAGCCGCCTTCGCGCGTAACAGGCATTCGAGGATTAGTTCATGGCAGTGACAGACCAGTTCGATGCGATCGTCATCGGCTCCGGAGTGAGCGGCGGATGGGCCGCGAAGGAATTGACCGAAAAGGGCCTAAAGGTCCTGATGCTCGACCGCGGGGTGATGGTCGAGCATGGCGAGGACTATGACTATGACGGCAAGCCGGCCTATGAAATTCCGGCGCGCGACAGGATGCCCGCGGCGCTGGTCAAGAGCGACTATTTCATCGCCACGCATGGCTATGTCTCGCCGTCGAACCAGAAATTCTACAACAATGACCGGCTCAACCCCTATGCCTATGAAGAGGGCGAGAAATTCTACTGGATCCGGCCCGCCGCGGTCGGCGGCAAGTCGCTGATCTGGGGGCGCTGGAGCTTTCGCTGGTCGCCCGAAGATTTCGAGGCGAACAAGCGCGAGAATGTCGGGGGCGACTGGCCGATCCGCTACGAAGACCTCGCGCCCTGGTATGACTATGTCGAGAAATATATCGGCGTGTCGGGATCGCGCGAGAACCTGCCGCAGCTGCCCGACAGCGCGTTCCAGCCGCCGATGCAGATGAACGTCGCCGAGAAATGGGTGAAAGAACGGCTCGAGACGACCTCGCCGGGCCGCAAGCTGATCAACACCCGCCTCTCGAACATGACCGAGGACAAGGAAGATCAGGGCCGCAGCAAGTGCCAGTTCCGCAACCAGTGCGGGCGCGGTTGCTCGTTCGGGTCCTATTTCTCGACGCAGGCGGTCACCCTGCCCGCGGCGCGCGCCACCGGTCGGCTGACGCTCCGCTCCGACGCGGTGGTCTCCAATCTCGAATATGATCCGAAGACGAAGAAGGTCACCGGCGTGCGCGTGATCGATACGAAGACGAAGCAGGCGGAAGTGATCCCCGCGCGCCTCGTCTTCCTCTGCGCCTCGGCGATGGCCTCGACCCAGATCTTGATGAACTCGCGCATCCCGGGAACGGCCAAGAGCCATTTCGATTCCAGCGGTACGCTCGGCCGCTATGTGATGGACCATATCTTCCGCGTGAACATCTCGGGCGAGATACCGGGGATGACCGACTTTATCGAATATGGCCGCCGCCCGGGCGGCGTCTATATCCCACGCTTCCGCAACGTCGGCGGCGAGGAAGGCATCGGCTTCAAGCGCGGCTATGGCTATCAGGGCAGCGCGCGGCGCGACCCGCTACCGCCCAAGGGCTTTGGCGCGGCGATGAAGCATGGCATGCGCGGCTATGGCCCGTGGAAATTCGGCATGGGGGCGTTCGGCGAATGCCTGCCCTATGAGGACAACCGCGTCAGCCTGCACGCCGACAAGGTCGACCGGTTCGGCATCCCGCTGATGCGCTTCGACGTCACCTTCCGCGAGAATGAAATCCGCATGATGGACGATGCGCGCAGCGAAGGCGAAGCGATGCTGCGCAAGGCGGGGCTGCAGAATGTCACCAGCGAACGCCGCGAACATGTCCCCGGCGACGCGATCCACGAAATGGGCGGCGCGCGCATGGGCGCCGATCCGCGCCAGTCGGTGCTCAACAAATGGGGCCAGGCGCACGACGCCGCCAACCTGTTCGTCACCGACGGCGCCCAGATGGCCTCGATCTCGTGCGTCAACCCGTCGCTCACCTTCATGGCGCTGACCGCGCGCGCCGCCGACCACGCCGTCAAGCTGCTCAAGGCCGGCGCCGTCTAGGAGGCGCCAAAGGGATTATCCGCCGCTAGCTGCCTTGCCCAAGGTGCTGCGGTATTGCCCATAGGCCGCATAGAGGGCGAGCCCGATCAGGTTCCAGACGAGGCACCACAAGAGCGTTTCGGCCGGCAAACTGAGGAACAGGTAAAGGCAGCCGCCGATCGTTCCGAGCCCGACCAGCCACGCCGCGCGCACGCGAAAGGGCCGGGGCGCATCGGGCGCGCGGCGGCGAAGGACGAGCAGGCAGGTGCCGACCGCGATGAAAGCGATCAGCGTTCCCGCGTTCGCGAGCGCAGCGACCTTTCCGATCGGGAGCAGCCCCGCGAGGACCGCGACGATCGCCGCCGTCAGCAGCGTGATGCGCGTCGGTGTTCCGCGCCGTGAAATATGCGCGAGCCGCGGAGGCAGGAAGCCGTCGCGCGCCATCGCGAGGAATATCCGGCTTTGCCCGTAGAGGAAGGCGAGCAACACGGTCGGCAATGCCACGACCGCTGTCGTCGCGACGATCTGCGCGACGCCCCCCTGCCCGATCGAACGCAGGATGAGCGCGAGCGGCTCGGGACTGTCGGCGAAGCGTGTGAACGAAATCGCGCCGACGGCCGTCGCAGCAACGAGCATATAGATGAGGGTGCAAACCGCCATCGACCCGATGATCGCGATCGGCAAGTCGCGCGCGGGGCGCTTTGTTTCTTCAGCCGCGGTCGAAATCGCGTCGAAGCCGTAGAAGGCGAAGAAGATGATCGCCGCGGCGGCCATGACGCCGCGCTGTACGCCGTCGCTATCGACGTGCGCGGCATAGCCATAGGGCATGAAGGGTTCGAGGTGCGCGGCGTCGAAATAGGGCAATGTGTAACCGACAAAGAGCAGCAGCGTGACGATCTTCACGACGACGAGCACCGAATTGATCCGCGCACTCTCGCGCGTCCCCAACAGCAGCAGCCCCGCGACGACCGCGATGATCGCTACCGCGGGAAGATTGATCAGCCCGCCGAGTTCGGGCCCGCGCGTCAGCGCCTCGGGGAACCCGATCCCCATCAGGAGCGGCGATGCATAGCCCGACCAGCCCACCGCGACGGTCGAGACGACGAGCGAATATTCGAGGATCAGGCTCCAGCCGACGATCCACGCAAAGGCCTCACCGAGCCCCGCATAGGAGTAGCTGTAGGCGCTACCCGCCGCGGGCATCATCGCCGACAATTCGGCATAGGCGAGCGCCGCACAGGCGCAGACCGCGCCGGCGATCGCGAAGGAGATCAGCACCGCAGGCCCTGCGCGGTCGACGCCGACGCCGATCAGCGTCAGGATTCCCGTCCCGATGATCGCGCCGACGCCCATCGCCATCAGCTGCGGCCAGGACAGGCTGGGCGGCAGCGCCTCGGCGCTGCGCTCGCCGGGCGGCGCGATGGGTTTGCGGCGGGTCCAGTTATTCACGATGCGTCTCCCAAATATCCGGCCCGATGGTTCGGGTCCGCCGCTCACCCAATTCGTCAGTTCGATCCGTCCGCTCAGGGCTTTTCGTTCGGGAACAGCAGCAGCCAGTCGGCTTCGGCCTGGATGCGCGCGAAGAAGCTCCAGCTGTCGACGGCGATCGACCGTTTCAGCCAGGGCTTCGCCTTTTCGGGCTCGCCGCGGAGGATATAATAGTTGGCGAGGCTGTAAGCAGTCGAAGCCGCCACCCCGTCGGCGGTCGCGAAAGCGCGGCCGCTGTCCTTGTCGCTGAAGAAACTGTCGTCGGCGCGGTTGCCCTTGAACAGCTGCAGCCCGTCGAAATAGGTGTCCGACCCGCCCTTTGGATGCACTTCGAACAGGGTCAGGTCATAGTCGTCGAGCAGTTTCTGCGCCTCGCGGAGTTTACCGGCGCGCGCGAGCGACAGATATTCCCAATAGCCGTTCGCGGTGCGTGCCTCGACGTCGTGTGTGAAGGCGGCCGATTCGGCCGACTTCGCGAACCATTTCGCCGCATTGTCGAAATCATGCTTGCCGAAATAGGCCTGCCCGAGGTGGTAATAGAGATAATATTGGACGACGTCGGGGTCGCCTGGGAAATAGTCGGGGCCCGGCTTTTCGCGTTCGAGCGGCTGGTTCTCGTACAGCTTCGCGGCCTTCAGCCCGAGTTCGATCGACTTGTCGAACTCGCGCAGCGAGAAATGGCGATGTGCACGGTGGCGAAGCAGCTTGCCCGAATTGGGGAAGCGCTTCAGCGCCTGATCATAAACCGCCGCAGATTCCTTCGTATAGCCCTGATAGAAGAGGATGCGGCCGTACCAGGTCGCGCTGTCGACGGTCATATTGCTCTCGAACGCCGCCTTCGCATCGCGCGCCGCGCGCTCGAGGGTCTCGACCGCGGCGACGTTCGCATTGCGCGCCGGGCTGGTGACCATCCGCTCGCCGAGCAGCGACATGCCCTGAAAGCTGCCTTCCTGCGCCGCCGCCGTCACCGGCGCGGCGATCAGCATCAGGCCGGCCGACACGAGCAATTTCAAATGCCTGGGCTTCATCATAAACATCCTCTCCGAACTTATCCTGTGTCTTCAATCGAGATCGAGATCGAACTTCACACCCTGCGCGAGCGGGAGCGAGGTCGAGTAGTTCACCGTCGCGGTAACGCGGCGCATGTAATTCTTCCAGCTGTCGGAACCCGACACGCGCCCGCCGCCGGTCACCTTCTCGCCGCCGAACGCGCCGCCGATCTCGGCGCCGCTCGTCCCGATATTGACGTTGACGATGCCGCAGTCGCTGCCTTGCGCCGACTGGAATTTCTCCGCCTCGCGTACGTCGCTGGTGAAGACGCACGACGACAGGCCTTGCGGTACACCATTCTGCAGCGCGATCGCCTCGGCGAAATCGCGGTAGGACAGGACATAGAGGATCGGCGCGAAGGTTTCCTCGCGGACGATTTCGCTTTGTGCGGGCATCTCGACGATCGCCGGGCGGACATAATAAGCGTCGGGTCCCGCAACCTCGATCCGATCCCCGCCATGGACAATGCCGCCGTCGCGGCGCGCCTGTTCGAGCGCGCGTTGCATCGCGTCGAACGCGGCCTTGTCAATCAGCGGGCCGACATGCGTTGCGTCGTCGAGCGGGCTGCCGATGTTGAGGCTGCCGACCGCGGCGATCAGGCGCTTCACGAAATCGGCGCGGATGTCGTCGTGGACAATCAGGCGGCGCAAGGTCGTGCAGCGCTGGCCGCACGTCCCAGTCGCGGCAAAGATCGTTCCGCGCAGCGCGAGCCCGATATCGGCACTCGGCGCGACGATCGCAGCATTGTTGCCGCCGAGTTCGAGCACCGGGCGCCCGAAGCGGCGCTGGACGCGCACGCCGACATCCTGCCCCATGCGGACGCTGCCCGTCGCGCTGACGATCGCGACGTCCGGATGGTCGGCAAGCGTCGTGCCGCACGCCGCATCGCCGATCGCGATCTGCACGAGATCGTCGGGCGCGAGGTCATAATCGGCAGCCGCCTTCTGCAGCAGCCCCGCGAAAGCGAGCGCTGTGAGCGGAGTTTTTTCGGACGGCTTCCAGATCGCACTGTCACCGCAGACGAGCGCGACGGTGGTGCCCCATGCCCAGACGGCGGCGGGGAAATTGAACGCCGAGATCAGTCCGAGCACCCCGAGCGGGTGCCAATATTCGGTGAGCCGGTGCTCGGCGCGTTCCGACGCGATCGTCAGGCCGAACAGCTGGCGCGACAGGCCGACGGCATATTCGCAGATGTCGATGACCTCCTGAACCTCGCCGCGCGCTTCGGTCAGGATCTTGCCATTCTCGATCGTCAGGAGGTGCGACAACGCCTCCTTATGCTCGCGCACGAGCAGACCATAGCGCCGGACAAGCTCGCCGCGGTGCGGCGCGGGTACGTCTTTCCATGTGGCAAAGGCTGCGCGCGCGTTCGCGACCATTGCGTCCATGTCGCCCGCCCTGTCGGTGCGCAGGGCCGCGAGTTCCGAACCGTCGACCGGCGAAAAAACCTTGAGGTCCGAACCCCGGCGAGCATCGAGCGACAGTCCGAGCGCGCCGAATATGTCGGTGACCGACTGCGCAAAACCGCCCTGCGCGCTGTAGCCGGCACCGAGAGAAATCATCTTATCAAGAGCGTTCATCAAATTGTCCGTTGAAAGGGGAAAAGCAGATTTTTGGCAGGTTTGGATCACGGGCTCGCGCGGCCGTCGTACACGACGACGCGTCCGTCCTTGATCACCGTGGAGACGCGCTCGGTCACCGTCACGTCGCGATAGGGATCGCCCGCGACCGCAATCAGGTCGGCATATTTGCCGACCTCGATCGTCCCAAGATTGTCCGATTGGCCGAGCAGCGCCGCGGCATCTACGGTCGCCGACCGCAGCGCCGCCATCGGCGTCATCGGGCCCTGTTCGACCATATGGCGAAACTGCCGCGCATTTTGCCCGTGCGGCGACACGCCGGCGTCGGTGCCGAACGCGACATTGAGCTTGTACTGAACCGCGAGGCGGATGTTCCGCCCCGCAACGCGCCGCGCTTCGGCCATTTTCGCGCGCACCGCGGGAGAGGCGTCGCTTTCTTTCCGCGAGTCGAGCAGGCCGAGCGTCGGCACGAGCCAGGTGCCGCGCTTCGCCATCAGCTTTGCGGTTTCCTCGTCGAGATAGGTGCCATGCTCGATCGAATCGACGCCGGCGCGCACCGAGGCGGCAACGCCCTCCCCGCCATGCGCGTGCGCCGCGACCTTGAGGCCAAGACTATGCGCAGTGGCGACGATCGAAGTCAGTTCCTCGTCGGTCAGATGCTGGCCCAGCCCGCGCGCCTGCTGCGACATGATGCCGCCAGTCGAGGTGATCTTGATCAGGTCCGCGCCATATTTCGCCGCTTCGCGCACGCGCAGCGCGCATTCGACGCCGCCGGTGCACGCGCCGGTATAGTCGTAGGGATAAAGCGCCTCGGTCGCCTTGCGGTTGAGCCCCGACATGTCGCCATGCCCGCCGACGATCGACAGCGACGTCCCCGACAGGAAGATACGCGGGCCGACAACCGTCCCCTTGTTGACCGCATCGCGCAGCGCGTGGATCGAATAGCCATCGGAACCGACGTCGCGGACCGTCGTGAACCCGGCCTCCAGCGTCTTTTTCGCATTGGAAAAAGCGAACAGCGCGACATCCTCGGGCGTATCGATCGCCGCCGCCCATAGTTTCGTCTCGGGCGAGAAGCTGAAATGGACATGCGTGTCGATCAGCCCGGGCAGTAGCGTGCGGTCCTTGAGGTCGATCACCTGCGCGTCCGCGCGCTCCACATAGCCCGGCTGAATTTCAACGACGCGCCCGCCGCGGACGACGATCGTGCTCGGCCCCAGCGACTTTTCGCCCGGAATCGCAACGACCGCGCCCGCATGGATTACCAGCGTATCGGCAAGCTCGGCGCCAGCAGGCGCCGCGACGGCCATGCCCGAAAGCGACACGCCGATCGCAAGCGCCGCCCATTTCCCAATGCCGCTCAAGCGAAATTCTCCCGCCGGCCCACGCCGCGAGGCCGCCCGTGCAGCACTCCCCATTTGCATAGGAAGTTTTTGCTAGTTGAGCAAGAATTTTTATGATAGGAAAATTCTGGAAATTACGACACATTGCGGAAATCAACGAATTTCCGGTGGGAAAACGGGTCCAAAAGGAGGGAAAAATGTCGAAGTTCGTGTCACGCCTGTTGTTGTCGTCGGCTCTCGCGTTCGCGATCACGCCGATGGCGCATGCCCAGTCGGCTCCGCCCGAAGAAGAGGGTGCCGAAACCAGCGCAGGCGGCAGCGACATCGTCGTCATCGGTACGCGCCGCAAGGACCGCTCGATCACCGACAGCTCGGTCGCAATCGACGTCATCGCGCCCGAACAGATCGCCACGACCGGCTATTCGGACGTGAACGATGCGCTCCGCACGCTCGTGCCGGCCTTCAACGCGCAGCGCCTTCAGGGCAATGACGGCTCGTCGTTCGTGCGCCCGGTCACGCTGCGCGGTTCGCCCGCCGACCATGTGCTGCTGCTGATGAACGGCAAGCGCCGCCACCGCGCCTCGATCGTGCAGATCGGCACCGGCCATGCCTCGACCTCGGGCTCGCAGGGCCAGGATTTCAACGTCATTCCGCCGATCGCGCTGTCGAGCGTCGAGGTGCTCCGCGACGGCGCATCGGCGCAATATGGCTCGGACGCGATCGCCGGCGTGATCAACCTGGAGCTGAAAAAGGCCAGGAGCGGCGGCTCGATCATTGGTCAGGTCGGCGAATATTATACGTCCGGCGGCCGCACCTATGACATCCAAGGCCATCTGGCCGTACCGGTCGGCGACAATGCCTATTTCAACATCGCCGCCCAATATACGGATCAGGCAAAGGCCTACGCCAAAAAGGCAACCCACTCGGGCGCCGAAGCGATGCGGGCGATGGGCATTACCGGCATTCCCGAGCATCCCGAGGGCAACCTCGATCCGCGGTACATGGCGTTCAAGTCGGTGTGGAACGCCGGCATCGAACTCAGCGACGAACTCGAACTCTACAGCTTCGGCAACTATATGACGGGCAAGAGCTCGGTCACCTTTGGTCTGCGCCAGCCCGTTACGGCGGGCGGCCTGAACCGCCACGGCACCTATGCCAATTCGGCGTTCGACCTGTCGCCCGCGCACCCTGAATTGTTCAACCTTGCCGCCGTCTATCCGGGCGGCTTCACGCCCGAATTCCGCGGTAACCTCGAAGATTTCAGCGCTCTGGTCGGTCTCCGCGATCAGGAGGGTCCGCTAACCTGGGACCTGTCGGCGCGCTACGGCACCAACACCGTCGACTATTCGATCACCGGCACGATCAACGCGTCGATGGGGGTCAAGTCGCCGACCGCGTTCAAGCCGGGGTCGCTCACCCAGCGCGAAATCCAGTTCGACGCCGAAGTCTCCTATGAGCTGAGCAACGACATCCTCGTCTTTGCCGGCGCCAGCCATCGCAAGGAAACCTATGTCATCGGAGAGGGCGACGCTGCGAGCTACACCACGGGTCCGCTGCGGGACCTGCCCGCGGGCTCGAACGGCTTCCAGGGCTTCTCGCCCGAATTCGCCGGCAGCTTCGATTCGAACAGCTATGCGGTGTTCGGCGAAATCGATGCCGACATCACGCCCTGGTGGAACCTGTCGGCCGCCGCTCGCTACGAAGACTATGACCAGTTCGGCGACAATTTCAGCTACAAGGCCTCGACGCGCTTTGAGTTGAGCGATGCCTTTGCGCTGCGCGGTTCGGTCAGCACCGGCTTCCGCGCCCCGGCCGCGGGGCAGGTGTTCGGCACCAGCCTGACCTCGCAGCTCGACGGCGTCGGCGGCTTCATCCTCGATGCCGTGCTCGTTCCGGGGTCGCCCGCAGCGCGGGTCTTCGGCTCGGAGGCGCTGACGCCCGAAACCTCGTTCAACATGTCGGCGGGCGTCGTCTTCACCGGCCTCGACGGTTTCCTGACCACGCTCGATTTCTATCAGATCGACGTCGACGATCGCCTGTTGCTGACGCCGTCGCGGAACACCACCGCCGCCGAGCGCGCCGCGCTGGCCGCGATTAACTTCCCCAATGGCGCCGACATCCAGCAGGTGCGCTATTTCCAAAACGAGATGGACACGCGCGTGCGCGGTTTCGACCTGGTGAGCACCTATCGCCACAGCTGGTCGGACAATGCCTCGACCGATTTCAGCCTTGCCGTGAACTATAATGAACAGCATCTGCGCGGCGCGCCGCCTCCGGGTTTCAGCCCCGCGATCGTAACCGAGTTCGAACGCGGCACGCCGCGCTGGCGCGGCAATTTCTCGGCGACGACCAAGGTCGGCGATTTCGGCTTCATGGCGCGCGCGATCCATTATGGCGCGTGGCGCCGGCTCGATGGCGCGACCTTCCTGCCGCGCAAGGCGGTGACCCTGTTCGACGCCGAAGTGACCTATTCGGGCATTCAGGATGTCGAGCTGAGCGTCGGTGCACGCAACATCTTCAACATCTTCCCGCCGGGCCGCGGTCCCGCCCGCGCACGCGCCGGCCTGATCTATGACAATCATAGCGTATTCGGCGTCGCCGGTGGCTTCTATTATTTGAATGCTAAGTATAAATTCTGATCTCGCCTGTTCGAGATCGGCCTCTATTTCCGGTGGGCAGATACGATATTGGCATAGCGGATATGCCAATATCGTAGCCTATCGGAAATTTGTGCTTTATAGATGGCGGCGGCTGATTGGCCGGACCTCTTCCCCCAGCCGTCCCCCATTGGCCGATGCCGTACGATCTCGAGCAAGTTAAGGATTGGAGACTTATGCCGCCCAGAAATGGAGACGAGCCGGAAGTTTTGGGTGCCGTTCGTACCGCGAGGCGGCCTCGATCCGAAGGCTTTCACCTGGGCGAGCGATTGCGTCAGTTGCGCAAGGAACGCGGGATGACGCTGGAGGATGCGGGGCGCCTGACCGCCCTCGCCGCCTCGACATTGTCGAAGATCGAAAATGACCAGATGTCGCCGACGTTCGACGTCGTGCAAAAGCTCGCGACGGGCTTCGACATTGACATTACCGAACTCTTTGCGAGCAATTCAGGACAGGATGCCGCGGGCCGGCGCAGCGTCACGATGGATGGCGCGGGCCGCCTGATGGAGACCGCGGTCTACCGCCACCGGCTGATCGCCGCCGAGCTCAAGAACAAGAAGATCCTGCCGTTCGTCACGACGATCAAGGCGCGCAGCCTCGAGGATTTCAAGAGCTGGTCGCAGCACAGCGGCGAGGAATTCCTCTATGTGCTCGAAGGCGAAATCTGCTTCCAGACCGAGCATTATGAACCCGCTATTCTGGGCGTCGGTGACAGCATCTATATCAACAGCAGCATGCAGCACGCCGCCTACTCGACGAGCGAGGAAGATGCCGTCGTGCTGTGGGTCAACACCGGCTGAGCGCCCGCGCGCTCGTCCCAATCATCGGGCTTGCAATAATTTTCCGATACGCTAATTTCTTTCCAATAGAGAATTGGAGAGGGCGAAGCGATGGACAGACGGAATTTCATCCTGTCGGGGGCGGCCTTGTCGGCCGCGATGGCGTTCGCGCCCGCGGCGGCGGCACGGGCAAAGACGCGCCCCCTCACCTTCGACGCGATGGGCGAGGTGCGCTTCGAATATGACGCGGCGCTGATCGGCCAGATGCGCGCCAGCGGGCTCGACGCGATCACCGTCACGCTCTGCGATCCCAAGGTCTATGAGGGGCAGGCCTATGAAGAGGCCGTGCAGGCGGTGCTCGACCATGATGCGCATATCGCCAAGCATCCCGAACTGTTCCTGAAGGCAACGAAAACCAGCGACATCGATGTCGCGCGGGCGAACGGCCAGCTCGCGCTTTTCTACCTGTTCCAGAACAGCACCCAGTTCGGCCGCGACCTCGACAATGTCGACCTGTTCCACAAGCTCGGCGTGCGGTCGGCGCAGATCACCTATAACGACCAGAATTGGGCGGGTGCGGGGTGCAAGGAACTCGGCGCGAACGGCCTCACCCATTTCGGCCGCGACCTCGTCGGACGCATGAACGAACGCCGCATGCTGATCGACCTGTCGCATTCGAACATGCAGACGATGGCCGACACGATCGCCGCGTCGAAAGCCCCCGTAATCGTCTCGCACACCGCGTGCATGGCGGTGCACAGCAATGTCCGCAACACGACCGACGCGAACCTGCGCCTGCTCGCCGACAAGGGCGGGGTCGCCGGCATCTGCCAGATGCGGCCGTTCCTGACGACGAAGCGCGACGACGCGCTGCCCGAATATTTCCGCCACATCGACCATGCGGTGAAGGTGATGGGCGCCGACCATGTCGCGATCGGCAGCGACCGCGACCACCGCGTCGTCGAGATGACCGACGCCTATATCGCCGAGCTGAAGCGCGAAGAGGGCGCCAATTTCCACGAGCCCGACTGGCCGCTGTTCATCAACGAACTCAACGGTCCGCGGCGCATGGAGGTGGTGTGGGATGGCGTGCGCAAGCTCGGCTACCCCTCGGCCACCGTCGAAAAGATCATGGGGACCAATCTCCGCCGCATCTATCAGGAGGTGATCGGATGAGCCTCCGCCTTTCCGCCTTCACCCTTGCCTTGCTGCTGGCAGCAGCCCCCGCGTCGGCGAACGTCCCTGGCGCCGACGCGGGGAATTGCGCCACCAGCCTGATCGGCACGCCGCTGACGATCCCGAAATATTCGGCCACGACGCAGAAGATGCTCGATGAGGATATCGCGATCGCCGCGGCGGCGCTGCGCATCGCGCCGGGCCGTGAAGACAGCCATATCTGGTACGGGCGGCGGCTCGACTATGCCGGGCGTATCTGTGACGCGGTTGATGCGTTCAGCGCCGGGATCAAGCAATTCCCAGAGAGCTACAAGCTTTACCGCTTCCGCGCGCGCGACCTGACGCGCGCGCGGAAGTTCAAGGAGGCGCTCGCCGATTATGAAAAGGCGCTCGCGCTGATGAGCGACACGCCCGACAGCTTCGAACCCGACGGCATGCCCAACCCGATCGGCCTCACGATCAGCACCTATCGCGGCAACATCGTCTATTATCATGCGCAGACGAGCTTCGCGACGGGCGACTATCCGACGATGGTATCGGGCATGGCGAAATCGCTGGAGCTTGCCGCCGATTTTGCGCGTGACGACATGCGCGTGCCGACCGCCTATTGGACCTATCTCGCGTACCGGAAAATGGGCCAGCACGACAAGGCGCGCGCCGCGATCGATGCGATCGAGCCGGGGCTCAAGCTGATCGAGAATTTCACTTACTATCAGGCGGTCCAGATCATGCAGGGTCGCCTCGACCCCGCGGGTTTCAAGGACACCCGCGACAGCACGATCAAGTTCGCGATCGCGATGGAACGGCGCTTTGCCGGCGACGAGAAGGGCGCAAAGGCGCTGCTGACCGAGATCGTTCGGGAAAATCCGCAGGGCCATTGGCCGTCGGAAGCCGAATTGGCGCACCCGGATCGAAAAGCCTATTGATCGTCCTGCCCGGCTCCAACGAGCCTGTTCATCGGGCAGAGGGGCCAGCTTTGGTCCGGTTGCGGATCGCTCGGTCGCACGCTCAACGCGCGATCTTCCCGGCTGGCAGGCCGTGTTCTTGCAAATGGGTTGCAGTAGCGATCATTCGCGTCTAGCGCGCCTTCCATAGTGGAGGTTCGCGATGAAATATAAAATGATCAATGCTTTGCTGGTATCGGTGGCCTGGACGGGCGCAGCGCAGGCGCAGGAAAGCCAAACCAACGCGGAGATCACTGTCACCGCCGACCGGGCCGTCACCGCGACCAAGAGCGACACGCCGCTCGTCGAAACCCCGCAAGCGATCAGCGTTATCACCGAAGAGCTGTTCCGCGACCGCGGCGCGCTGAATCTGCAGGAAACGCTTCGCTATTCGGCCGGCGTCACCGGCGAGGCCTATGGCCTCGACACGCGCGGCGACGCGAGCGTCGTGCGCGGGCTCGCGCCCGTCCAGTTTCTCGACGGGATGCGCAGCCTCTACACCTTCGCGCCCTTCGCCCGCGCCGCGGTCGATACGCTGTCGCGCGTCGAAGTGCTGCGCGGCCCGTCCTCGGTGCTCTACGGCCAGGCATCCAACGGCGGCATCATCAACAGCGTCAGCAAGCGCCCCGAATTCGAAGCGGGGGGCAGCGCCCGGATCGAATATGGATCGTGGGACCGCAAGCAGGCGATGGTCGACCTGACCGGCCCGCTCGGCGGCGATACGCTCGCCGGCCGCATCGTCGCGGTCGTGCGCGACGCGGGCCAGCAAACGCGGCTGCTCGACGACAATCGTGTGCTCGTCCAGCCGTCGCTGAGCTGGCGGCCGGGTGCCGATACGCAAGTCACTTTGATCGGCCTCTATCAGCGCGACCGCTCGGCATCGAGCCAGCAGTTCCTTCCCGTCGTGTCCGCCATCGGCGCGCCCAACGACGACCGCCGGCTCAGCAACCGCACCTTCCTTGGCGACAAGGATTATGACACGCTCCGCCAGCGCACGCTGTCGGCGACGCTCATCGTCGACCAGCGGGTTTCCGACCTGCTCAGCCTCAGCGCGCGGGCACGTTACACCGACGCCAAGGCGACCTTCCGCGAGCTTTATCCCGACGTCTATTCGAACCCGGCCAATCCGTTCATCGACGGCACTGCCGAAACGGGCCGGACGCTGCATCGCTACGCCTATCAGACCAAGCCGCACGGCAAGATCTTTACGAGCGACACGAACGCGCGCCTGACCTTCGACACCGGACCGTTCAGCCACCAGCTCCTCGTCGGCCTCGATTACACCAATTATTTCGAGCAGACGCTCAGTGCCTCGGGCGGCAGCGCGTTCACCCCCGGCATCACCCCGGTCGACGCCTACAACCCGAACAACAGCGGCGTCGCGCCCGACGTGCTGCCCTATGCCGCGCTGCCCGACCAGCGCAACACGCAGCTTGGCGTCTATGTCCAGGACCAGATCCGCTATGCCGACCGGGTCACGCTGGTCGCCGGCGTCCGCCATGACCGCGCGCGGTCGAAGACCGAAGGCGCCGCAGCGGTCGTCGATACGGCGTGGACCTTCAAGGTCGGCCTGATCGGCGAGATCGGCCATGGCCTGTCGCCCTACCTCAGCTATTCGGAAGCGTTCCAGCCGGTTTCGGGCATCAATCCGCGTACCGGCGAACCCTATGTCCCGACGCGCGGACGGCAATATGAAGGCGGCGTCAAATGGCAGCCGCAGCGCGGTATTCTCGTCACCGCGGCCTATTACGACATCGTCGAGCAGAACCGCCCGACCAATGATCCGGCCGATCCGATCAACGTCTTCCAGACCGGCGAAGTGACCTCGAAAGGGTTCGAAGTCGAAGGCGCGTTCGACCTGCCCGGCAATTTCCAGCTGACCGCCGCGTACAGCCACAACAATGCCCGCGTGTCCGAAAGCCTCTACACCTATGAAGAGGGCGCGCGCGTCAACGATGTGCCGCGCGACCAGGCGTCGCTGTGGGCGGTGAAGGCGGTCCCGCTCGGCGCCGATGCGCAGCTGCGGATCGGCGCGGGCGTGCGCCATATCGGCAATACCCGCTCGACCGGCCCGACGAGCGCGATCACGACGCCATCCTATACGCTCGTCGATGCGCTGGTGTCGGTCGACTGGAACCGCTGGACCGCCGCGGTCAACGCCTCGAACCTCTTCGACAAGAGCTATTTCACTGCCTGCCGCACCTTCGGCGACTGCTTCAGCGGCAATCGCCGCTATGTCGTCGCCTCGCTCGGCTACCGGTTCTGACGCCATGAAACGCAAGACCGTGCAGGCCTGGTATCTGGTCCATAAATGGACCAGCCTTGTCTGCACGGTCTTCCTGCTGCTCCTCTGCGTCACCGGGCTGCCGCTGATCTTCGGCGAAGAGATCGCGCATCTCGCGGGCGCCGAGCCCGAATTGTCGGCGCCGCGACCCGGCGCCGAGCCGGCGAATCTCGACCGGCTGATCGAGGACGCCAAGGCGCAATATCCCGGCAACCGGCCGCTGTTCCTCGGCTGGTATCCCGACGAGCCGATCGTCTACGTCAATCTCGGACCCACCGCCGACACCCCGCCAGCAGAGATGAAGACCGCGCTTTTCGATGCCTACACCGGCACCGCCGTTCCCGCGCCGCAGTTCAACGAAGGCGTCATGTTCTTCATCCTGCGGCTGCACACCGACATGTTCGCGGGGCTTCCCGGCAAGCTCTTTCTCGGCGCGATGGGGCCGCTCTTCGCCATCGCCACGATATCGGGCGTCGTGCTCTACCGTCCCTTCATGCGCAAGCTCGAGTTCGGGACGATCCGCAAGACGCGCAGCACGCGGCTGAAGTGGCTCGACATCCACAATCTGCTCGGCATCGCGGCCACCGCCTGGCTGCTGGTCGTCGGGCTCACCGGCGTCATCAACACGCTCGACGAGCCGCTCTATGACCAGTGGCAGAAGGACCAGCTTGCCGAGCTGACCCGCGAATGGGCGGGCCGCCCCGCGCCCGCGCAATTCGGACTGATCGAGAAGGCGGTCGCCGAGGCGAAAGCGGCGCGGCCGGAGCTCAAGCCCGCCTTCGTCAGCTATCCGGGAACGGGCTATAGCGGCGAGCATCATTATGGCGTGTTTATGATCGGCCAATCGCAGCTCGACCAGCGCAACTATCAACCCGTGCTCGTCGACGCCGCGACGTCAGAACTGACCGGCGTCCCGACCTGGCCGCTCAGCCTCAGCGCCATGTATCTGTCGCAGCCGCTGCACTTCGGCGACTATGCGGGCCTGCCGCTCAAGATCGTCTGGGCGCTGCTCGACATCATCGCGATCGTCATCCTCGGCAGCGGCATCTATCTCTGGATCGGCCATCGCGGCCAGTCGCTTCAACGACGCGTCCACGAAGTCGTCGAAGGCGGAGACGCAAGATGACCAGGCAGACCGTCCGCCGAACATATGCTTGGCCGCTGCTGATGGCGGTTATCACGATCGCTTCGCTCGTGACGGGGCTGCTGACGGTCGGCCTCTTTGACATTTTGGCCGTCATCGCCCTGGCGGCGGTTCCGGGCTATTGCCTGTTACGGCTTTTCGCGCGCAACTAGGTCGGCCCCTTTGGGTATGATCAGCCGTCCTCGAACCGGCCGCTCGGCCTCCAAAAGCCCTCATGCCAATATGTTAAGCGCCGGGCCAGGTTGCATCCCGGGCAGGCGGTCCATCGCGATAACCACTCCGATGATCAGCTTAACGCTGGCTTAACCATAGTGCAGTGCAGCATGGCGGATTGGCCGAGGTTAACCTCGTCGTAACAGCAAGGGGTCGTTCGCCATGCCAAGCCTGTACATCTCGCCTGCCGGTTCCGGGGACAAAAGTGGCAGCGATATCAACAACGCAGCGTCGATCGGTTCGCTCAACAATATGATCGGAAGAGCGGGACCGGGGGGCGAGGTGCTGCTGCTGGCCGACCAGGGCGACTATAACGTCACCGGCATCCTCGGCATCACCCGTGGCGGGGCGGAGGGCCAGTCGGTGGTGGTGCGCGGCATCGATTCCGGCGGCAATGTCATGGCCGCGCATTTCACCGGGTCGCGCCCGGCCGACTGGCAGGCGGGCGATGCCTCCGGCAACGAGCTGTTCAAGCTCGGCACCGGCGCGGACAATCTCGAGTTCCGCGACTTGCAGATCGACAATGTCGGTACAGCCTTCCGCGTCACCGCCGACCTCACCAACCTCCATATCGAGGATGTCGACGCGAACAATGTCCGCCGTTTCTTCGAGAATTATTCCAGCGCGCCCTCGGGCACAGCGACGATCACCGGGCTGACGATCCGCGATGTCGACGTACAGGGCTTTTCGAGGGTCGCGATCCGCCTCCAGTACGACACCAACAATGTGGTGATCGACAATGTCACGGCGGACATGGCCGGGCAAACGGGCGACGACCTGCCCGCGGGCGTCCATCTCGACGGCACCGTCCACAACGTCACGCTCAACCGGGTGGTGATGGAGAATATCCAGAGCACCGCGGGCGCCTATTTCAACGGCGACGGTTTCGCGAGCGAGCGCGGCGTCCATGACATACGCTTCATCGACACGGTCGCGCGCGGCAACAGCGACGGCGGCTACGACCTCAAGTCGAGCGGCACTTTGCTCGTCCGCGCGCTCAGCGAGGAGAATGGCCGCAACTACCGGCTTTGGGACGAGGCGACGCTGATCGACTCGGTCGGCCTGAACCCGGTGCTGCGCGGCGGCATCTCCGAGCAGAACCAGCTCTGGCTCGACGATGACGCCGATGTCACCGTGATCGGCGGGCGCTTCGACGATGCCGGATCGCGCACCAAGGTGATTTCCTCGCAAGGACGGCTCACCTTGCGGGGCGTCGAGATCACCCGGTCCGAACTCTCGACGCTCGCCACGCGCGATTCGCTCCCCGGTCTCGTCGGCATCGAGACGATCCGCGAAACGCTGACCGTCGATCAGGGCGAGGCCTCGCCCGGCGCGACCGACTATATCGCCCTGCTCCCCCTACCCGACACCGCCACGGCGGATGCGCTGCTTGGCACCCCGGGCGACGACATCTTCCTTGTCGACGATAGCGGCGACCGGATCACCGAGGCGGCAGACGCCGGGTTCGACCGGATCGAGACGACGCTGGACAGCTACACGCTCGCCGGCAATATCGAGGCACTGATCCGCCGCGGCGCCGCCGATTTCACGGGCAATGGCAACGCGCTCGCCAACGCGGTGATCGGCGGCGCGGGCAGCGACACGCTGGGCGGGCTCGGTGGCAGCGACGACATCGCCGGCAATTCGGGCGACGATACGCTCGTGGGCGGCAATGGCGAGGATCTGCTCCGGGGCCAGTCGGGTGCCGACATGCTGCTCGGCGGTTGGCAGTCGGACACGCTCTTCGGCGGCGCGGGCGCGGACCGGCTGATCGGCGACCAGGAATGGCTCAGCAGCCAGGGCGCCAACGACCGGCTCGACGGCGGCGACGATGCCGACCTGCTGATCGGCGATGCGACGAATGTCTATGGCAGCGGCAAGGGCGGCAACGACCGGCTGACCGGCGGCGCGGGCAACGACATATTGATCGGCGACGGTGACGTGATGACGGACAGCGCCAGGGGCGGCGCGGACACGCTGGAGGGCGGCGACGGCAATGACTGGCTCTATGGCGACGGCCGCGAGTCGACCGCGACCGTGGCCGGCGGCGCCGACAAGCTTTACGGCGGCGACGGCCCCGATCACCTGATCGGCGGCGGCGGCAACGACCTGCTTGCGGGCGGCGCGGGCGCCGACTGGTTCGTGTTCGCGCCCGGCTCGGGCGCCGACGAAATCAGCGACTTCACCTCGGGCGCGGACCATATCGACCTCAGCGCCTTCGACATCGCGTATGAGCAGCTCGGTTTCACATCGAGCGCCGACGGAACGCGCATTTCCATGGGCACGGACAGCATCTTCGTCCGCGGCGCGCAGGGGTTGTCGCCCAATGATTTTGTCTTCGGCTGACGCGCACCTCAGCCGAAGACGAAGTCCGCCTGATCGAGCGCGGCCACCCCGCGCACGAAGATCGTATCGGTGCCGCCCAGCTGGATCGTCAACCCCGCGCTGCTCGTGGTGAAGCGCAGCGCCTCATAGGCGATATCGAAGGCGCTGAGGTCGATCCGGTCGGCCTCGGCGCCGCCGCGGATGAAGTCGGTGATCTCGTCGGCGCCTGATCCCCGCGCGAAGACGAAGCGGTCCCCCCCGCCGCCGCCGGTCAACTTGTCCGCGCCGCCGCGCGCGCCGGCCGCCATGGTCACCGCGTCGCCGTAGAGTATGTCGTTGCCGAGCCCGCCGATCAGCGTGTCCGCGCCGCCGACCCCGCTCGCCGTCATGTTCATTCCGTCGCCGACCAAGACGTCGTCGCCATCGCCGCCATCGAGCGTGTCTCGGGCGGCGAGCGACGAGACCCACTCGGTGTCGCCGACCAGAAGATCACTGCCCGCGCCGCCATATAGCCGGTCGGTCTGCGACCCGCCGTACAATATGTCGTCGCCGTCTTCCCCCGAGAGCATATCCTCGTTCTTGCCGCCATCGAGCCGATCGGCGCCCATGCCTCCCCGCAGCGTGTCGTTGCCATCGTCGCCGGAGAGCGCGTCGTCGCCCTCGCCGCCGGTGAGCATATTGGCGCCGGCGCTGCCCAGCAGCACATCGGAAAAGGCCGAGCCCTGCGCATTCTCGATACTCACCAGCCGGTCGCCCATGGCATCGCCGCCGGTCGCGGTCTGGGCGCGCAAATTGACCAGCACGCCGCCGAGCGATCCGGCATATTCCACGGTGTCCGATCCCGCTCCGCCGTCGAGTATGTCGCCGCCCGCGCCGCCGCGCAGCACGTCCGCGCCGTCGCCGCCGGCCAGCCGATCCTCGCCGCCGCTGCCGACGATGAAATTGTCGAGCGCATTGCCGGTCATCGTCGCGCCGATCGTCCCGGTATAAACCAGCTCCTCGATATTGGCGCCGAGCGTGTAGCTGGTCGCGGCGGTGCGGATGCGGTCACGCCCCTCCCCCGCCGCCTCGATCACCTGGTCGCCGGCCTCATAGACGACATAAAGGTCGTGGCCGGTGCCGCCGCGCAGCACGTCGTTGCCGCTGCCGCCATCGAGCTGGTCGTCACCGGCTCCTCCGAACAAGAGATCGTCGCCGCCCCGCCCATAGAGGATGTCGCCGAGCAGCGGATCGTCACCACCGGTGATGCTGTCGGCATAGTTGGAGCCGATCACCGTCTCGATGCCGACCAGCCGGTCGCCCTCGGCCTCGCCGCCGCGATTGACGTTGGTGACAAGGTTCACGGTGATCGCGGCGGACTTGGTGTAATCTACCTGATCGCGTCCAGCCCCGCCGTCGAGCAGATCCGCGCCCGCCCCGCCCACCAGCTTGTCGTCGCCGTCGAGCCCGTAGAGCGCGTCAGCCAGCGCCTTGCCGTAGAGGCTGTTATCGAGCGCATTGCCAGTGCCGGCAAAGCCGCCGCCGCCGGTATAGCTGAGGTCTTCGACCCCATCGGCGAGCGTCAGCGAGGACAGGCCCGTGCGCACGATATCGAGCCCGCCGCCGACCGTCTCGGTTACCTGGTCGCCGGCATTGTCGACCACATAGGAGTCGTCGCCCGTGCCGCCGATCATCACATCTGCGCCCGCGCCGCCATCGAGTATGTCGTTGCCAGCGTCGCCGTCGATCCGGTTGATGTTCGCGTCACCCGTCAGCGTATCGGCGAAGGCGCTGCCTATCACGCCCTCGATCCCGGCGATGCTGTCGCCCTGCGCATCGCCGCCCGACACGGCGCCCGTGGAAAGGTTGACCTTCACGCCCGCGGCGCTGCCCGAATAGACCACGGTGTCGAACCCGCCCGCACCGTCGATCCGGTCGCCGCCTGCACCGCCGACGAGGGTCTGATCGCCGCCGTCCCCGATCAGCGTATCCGCAAAACCGGAGCCGATGAAACGCTCAATCCCGTCGAACCGGTCGCCCTCGGCATCGCCGCCGCTGCCCGCGCCGGTCTGGAGGTTGATCGAGACGGCACCCGCGTTGGCGCTATAGTCGACCGTATCGATACCGTCCCCGCCGATCAGGATATCGGCGCCCGCGCCGCCCTGGAGCAGATCGTCGCCGCCGCGCCCTTCGAGCCGGTCCGCGCCCGCGCCGCCATATAGCGCCTCGTCCGCGCCCACTCCGGTCAACATATCGTCGAAGGCCGAGCCGACCAGCGCCTCGATGCTCGTCAGCCGGTCGCCCGCCGCATCGCCGGTGCCGCCCTGCACCGACAGGGCCAGATCGACTTGCACCGCCGCCGCCGAGCCCGAATAGTCGGCGGTATCGAGACCGTCGCGCCCATTGATCAGGTCCGCGCCCTTGCCGCCAACCAGCAGATTGTCGCCCGCATCGCCGTTCAGCGCATCGTCGAACGCCGAGCCGATCAGGCCTTCGATCGCAACGAGGCCCACCCCGCCCGAAGCCGTGCCCGCCGCGAGGTCCGCCGTCACTGCGCCCGCGCTGGTCGAAAAGTCGGCAAGGTCAGTGCCTGCGCCGCCGTCGAGCCGGTCCGCCCCGCCTTTGCCGACCAGCCGGTCGTCGCCGGCGCCGCCCGACAGCGCATTGACCGCGCCATCGCCGGTCAGCACATCGCCAAAGCCCGAGCCGACCAGATTCTCGATCCCCGCCAGCACATCCCCCTCGGCATCGCCGCCGCTGCCGGTGCCGCCGAGCACCGCGTTCACCGCGGCGCCGCTCGCCGCATAATCGGCGGTGTCGATCCCGGCGCCGCCGGTCAGCCGGTCCGCGCCCGCGCCGCCGATCAGCACATTGCCGAAACCGTCGCCGGTCAGCACATCGGCGAAGCCCGAGCCGATCAGCCGCTCGACCCCCTGGAGCCGGTCGCCCTGGGCATCGCTGCCAATCCCGGTGCCGGCAACAAGGTCGATCGTGACCGCGCCGCCGCTGCCCGAATAGTCCGCGCTGTCGAACCCGGCGCCGCCGATCAGCGTGTCGGCACCTGCGCCGCCGACGAGCAGATCGTTGCCGCCGCGTCCGTCGATCCGGTCGTCGCCCGCGCCGCCGCCGATCCAGTCCGCGCCGTCATCGCCCGAGAGCGTATCGGCAAAGGCCGAGCCGCGCACCCCCTCGATCCCGATCAGCCGGTCGCCCGCCGCCTCGCCGCCGCTCGTCGCGCCATTGGCGAGGTCGACGACCACGCCCGCGCCGCTGCTGCCATAATCGACCCGGTCGATGCCGGCTCCGCCATCGAGCAGGTCTGCACCCGCGCCGCCATCGAGCATGTCGTCCCCGGCGCCGCCCGAAAGCCTATCGTCGCCATCCCCGCCGAACAGCCGGTTCGCGCCCGCATCCCCCGCCAGCGTGTCGGCAAAGGCCGAGCCCTCGACATCCTCGAACCCGTCGAACAGATCGCCCGCGGCATCGCCGCCGCTGGCGGAGAACCGCATCAGGTCGACCTGCACCGCGGCATCGCTGCCGGCGTAGCTGAGCAGATCGCGCCCGGCGCCGCCGACCAATATGTCCGCGCCCGAACCGCCGGACAGCACATCGTCGCCGGCATTGCCGACCAGCATGTCGTCGCCCGCGCCGCCGATCAGCGCATCGGCGCCCGCCGTGCCGCCGATCAGGTCGTCGCCCGCCGTCCCCGCCGCTACCACTATGCGCTGCCCGTCCAGGGTCAGCACCGATCCCGTGCCCTTCTTCAAGGTCACCGTGCCCGCACCGGCGGCAAGGCCATAATCGCGCACCGTCAGCGCGCCATTCCTCTCGGCGAGGTTGAACAAAGTCGGCGAGCCGGGATCGGAGAAGAACGCCCCGTCGATCGTCGCGCTCGCGCCCTCGGCCAGCCAGATATGCTCGCGATTGCCTCCGGCCAGCGGCGCACCCGCATCGAGGCTGACGATATTGCTCAGCTGCGCGCCCGTCCCCCACAGCCGGATGTTGCGGCCGTTGCCCGAGACGATCGCGCCGTCGACCACGATGTTGTCGCTCTTCAGGTCAAGCCCGCCATCGCTGTTGCCCGTGGCGATCACGTCGCGCAGCGTGATGTTATAGGTGCCGCGCTCGGTCGCGAAGCCGTCGCCGTTGCGATAGTCGTTCACCGTATCGAGCGCGTTGCGCATGGCGACGCGATCGATCGTCACGTCGTGCGCGGTGCCGGTGATGTGGACACCGATCGCGAAATTGTCGCCGTCCTGAAACTGGCTGTCGCCGCGCACATCCTCGATCAGCACATTATTCGTGTCGTACTGGATTCGGATCGCGCCCTTGGAATAACCGTCGATGGCGACGTCACGGATCGTCAATCCGGTGATCGTCGCGCTGGCGTTCGCGCCCGAGACCATATTGTCGAAGAAGCGGGAGACGTTGGTGGCATCGACATGCTCGATTGCGAGGTTGCGCACGTCGGCGCCGACACGAAAGGCCGTGCCAACATTCTCGAAGGCAAGATCGCTGAAGCGCAGATTGTTCGCGCCACCAAGCAGCCGGAAGACTTCCTCGCCCGAAGGGCTGGCCGGGTCGAAGGGATCGGGCCGCGTCCCGGCGATGGTCGCCGCCATAGCATTCCCAGCGCTATCGACCCCGCGGATCGTCACCGGCGCGCTCGCCGTCCCGCCCGCGACGATCGCCAGCGCCCCGGTCGGCGCGGTATAATTTCCCTGGTCGGCGAGCAGAAGCACCTGTCCGCCCGGCCCCGCCGCCGCGATGAGCTGCGGCAGGTCCTTCAGCGTCGCGGCGTTTGCGGCGCTCGATCCGTCGCCCGAACCGCTGCCGGTCGGCGAGATATAGAGGGTGGGCATGGCAGGGCTCCCGTCATAAGCCTGAAAACATACCCCCCACTTGATCGCTAACAGACAGCCCGCGGCGACACCGGGGTCAACCATATGCTGCACCTGCGAAAGCCGAGCTGCCCCTTTGCTCCGACGACCGGAGCCGCGGCGCCTTCGCTCGCCAGGCTTTGGCGGCTACCAAGGTTCGTGCCGGACGATTCACGTTGCCGCATCCCGCTGATTGTCAGCGCCTCAAGAATCCGATCGGAGACCCACCGTGCAGCAGGACCTGTCCCTCGGGACGTCGGAGCCGGCCGTGGACACCGGGCTCGCCGCCTTCGCCCAGATCCTCGCCATGCACCGCATTGTCGCGGACCCGGCCGAGCTGCGCCATGATCTCGGCCATTCCGATCCCGTCACGGCGTCCGATCTGCTGCGCCTGGCAAAGCGCATCGAAGGCGTCCGCGCCCGCGCCACGACCGGCGATTTCGAGCGGTTGCGGCGCCTTCCCATGCCGGTGATGGCCAGCGGCGCCGAAGGCTGGTTCGTGATCGGCCGTGTCGGCGAGGATGCCGTGGCGATCCAGCGACCCGGCGCCGAGATCGAGCGCTGGGACCGCGCCGCGCTGGAGGCACGCTGGTCGGGCGCGCTGCTCCTCGTCGCCACCCGTGACGCCGCACAGGTTGCCGCGCCCGCCTTCGACATGACCTGGTTCGTCCCCCAGATCGTCAAATATCGAAAGCTGATCGGCGAGGTGCTGCTGATCACCCTCGCGCTCAACCTGCTCGGCCTCGCCGCGCCGCTCTTTTTCCAGAATGTCGTCGACAAGGTGCTGGCGCACAACAGTCTCGCAACGCTGCAGGTGCTTGCCATCGGGCTCGTGATCGTCTCGCTGTGGGAAGTCGCCTTCGGCTGGCTGCGCACCCGACTCTATTCGGAAACGAGCCAGAAACTGGACGTCGAGTTGGGCAGCCGCCTCTTCCGCCACCTGCTCCGCCTGCCGCTCGCCTATTTCGAGAATCGCCGCGTCGGCGACACGGTGACCCGCGTCCGCGAGCTGGAGACGGTGCGCGAATTTATGACCAGCGCCTCGCTCACCGTACTGGTCGATCCGCTGTTCACGATCGTCTTCCTCGTCGCGATGTACCTCTATTCGCCGCTGCTCTTCGTCATCGTCGCGCTCACCCTCCCCGCCTATGTGATCGTTTCGCTCGTCGTCACCGGCCCTTTGCGTCGTCGGCTCGACGAGAAATTCGCGCGCGGCGCGGCGAACAACGCGCTGCTCGTCGAGAGCGTCTCGGGCATGCAGACGCTCAAGGCAGCCGCGGTCGAGCCGCAATGGCAGGACCGCTGGGAACGCCAGCTCGCCGCGTACAGCGCCGCTAATCAGCGCGTGATCAACCTCGGCAATTCGGGCAGCCAGGCGGTCCAGCTCATCTCCAAATTGAGCCTCGCCGCGATCCTGTTCTTTGGCGCGCAGCAGGTGATCGCCGGCGCGCTGACCATCGGCGGGCTGGTCGCGTTCAACATGTTCGCCCAGCGCGTCTCCGGCCCGGTGATCCGCATGGCGCAGCTCTGGCAGGACTTCCAGCAGGTCCGCCTCTCGGTCCAACGGATCGGCGACATCCTCAATAGCGCCCCCGAACCCGGCGCCGGATCGCGCACCGCTTTGTCTGCGCTCGCCGGCCATGTCCGCTTCGAGGCCGTCCGCTTCCGCTATGCCGCCGACGGCCCCTGGACGCTCGACAATATCGACCTTGACCTGCCCGCCGGCGCCACGCTCGGCATCGCCGGCGCCTCGGGTTCGGGCAAATCGACGCTCACCAAATTGCTCCAGCGTCTCTATCTGCCCGCGAGCGGCCGCGTGCTGATCGACGGCGTCGACATCGCGCAGATCGATCCCGCCTGGCTGCGCCGCCAGATCGGCGTGGTGTTGCAGGAGAATATATTGTTCAATCGCTCGATCCGCGAGAATATCGCGCTCGCCGATCCCGTCACGCTGATCGAGCGCGTGATGACCGCCGCCCGCCTTGCCGGCGCGCACGACTTCATTATGGAGCTGCCCCGAGGCTACGACACGATCGTCGAGGAGCGCGGGGTCAACTTTTCGGGCGGTCAGCGCCAGCGCCTCGCCATCGCCCGCGCGCTGATCACCAATCCGCGCATCCTGATCCTCGACGAGGCGACCTCGGCGCTCGATGCCGAGAGCGAGGAGATCGTTCAGCGCAACCTCAAGGCGATCGCCGCCGGCCGCACCGTGCTCATCATCGCGCATCGCCTCTCCGCGATCCGCCAGTGCGACCGCATCCTGACGCTCGACAAGGGGCGGATCGTCGAGAGCGGCACGCATGACGAGCTGCTCCGCCTCGGCGGCCGCTATGCCGCGCTCCATCACCGCCAGATCGGCGTTCAGGCGGGGGCCGCGGCATGAACGCGCTCACGCGCCACTGGACGGCCGTTCGCGACGCGCTCGACAATGAGCGTGCGCGGTCGCGCGGGGTATTGCGCACCGAAGAGGCCGACTTCCTTCCCGCCGCGCTCGAAGTGATCGAGCGCCCGGTGTCGCCGACCGGGCGGGTCACAGCCTGGCTATTGCTCGGTCTGCTCGCCATTGCCCTGCTCTGGCTCGTCCTTGGCCGGGTCGACGTCGTCGCCTCGGCGCCGGGCAAGCTGGTCCCCGCCGACGACGTCAAGCTGATCCAGCCCGGCGCGGCAGGGATCGTCCACGCCATATTGGTCCGCGACGGCCAGCGCGTCCGCGCCGGTCAGCCTTTAGTCGAGCTCGATCCCACCGTCTCGGATGCCGACACGGCACAAGCCGGCAAGGCGCTGGAGACCGCCATGCTCGATGCCGCGCGGCTGCGCGCCATATTGTCCGCGCTCGACGGCCAGGGTCTGCGCTTCACCCCGCCCGCCGGCACCACGGCCGACGTCGCCGCCACCCAGATCGCGCTCGCCCGCGCCCAGCTCGCCGAGATCCGGGCAGGCAGCCAGACGCGTGCCGCCGATACCGAATCCGCCCGCGCGGCCCGCGCCGAGGCGCAGATCCAGGCGGCGAAGCTCAGCGAGACCTTGCCGCTGCTCGACGAGCAGATCGCCGCCAACGAGACGCTGCTCGAAAAGGGCTATGTCTCGAAACTGCGCGTGATCGAAATGCGCCGCCAGCGCCTCGTCGCCGCGCGCGACCGCGACGCCGCGCTCGCCACCGCACGCAAGGCGGAGGCGCAGATCGCGGTGGCGGGCGGCAATTCCAGCCAATCCACCGCCGAGGCGCGCGCGCGCATCCTCGCCGACCTCGCCAGGGCCGAAAGCGACGCGCGGCTGCGCAAGGAGGAACTGACCAAGGCGACGAAACGCGGCAGCCTCCAGCGCCTCGTCAGCCCCGTCGACGGCACCGTCACGCAGCTCGCCGTCCACACCGTCGGCGGCGTCGTCGAGGCGGCCAAGCCGATCATGGTGATCGTGCCGGCGCGCGGGAAGCTGGTCGCCGAAGTGGCGATCGCCAACAAGGATGTCGGCTTCGTCCGCGCCGGCCAACCGGTCGCGCTCAAGGTCGAGGCCTTTTCCTTCACGCGCTACGGCGCCGTGCCGGGCAGGCTCGAGCAGATCAGCTCGGACGCGGTACAGGACGAGAAGCGCGGACTGTTCTACACCGCGCGGGTGACGCTGGACCGCGCGACGATCGTGCGCGATGGTGCGAGGATCCCCCTCACCCCCGGCATGGCGGTCACCGCCGACATCCGCACCGGCCGCCGTTCGCTCGGCTCCTATCTGCTGAGCCCGATCGACGAGATCCGCACGACGGCGGCGCGGGAACGCTAACGCCTTCTCCCCTCTGAAGAGAGGGAGGCGCCGACGCACGGCATCATGGAGCCCTCATTTTAATGCGGGCCGGCCTATTCCATGGCGCCAATATTGGCCTGACCAAACACCCCGAATGCGCGATGACGGCCGCATATATGCGCAAAATCTGCGCATAATCCCTGTCATTCCGATAATTGGTAAGGCACTATTGCCAAATTGGACTGACAAGTCTATCCGGCAACAGGACACACGACGTCAAATCGGTCGCCCTGAACACAAAAGGGCGACGGATCTTGGTGCAGGCCGAAGGGAGAGAAGAATGAGTCGCGAGAGCTGCAGCAGGCGCCACCTGCTTATTTCAACGAGTCTGATGAGCTTGCTGATCATGTCGCCGGCCCATGGCCAGACGGCCGCGCAGGCACCGACCGAACAAACCAGCCCGGCAGACGAGAATACCGAATCCCCCCAGGCCGACACGCAGGAGATCATCGTCACCGGTTTCCGTGGTTCGCTCAATAGCGCGCTGAACCTGAAGCGCCAGGAAACCGCGGCGGTCGACAGCATCGTTGCCGAAGACATCGGCAAATTTCCCGATTCCAACCTCGCCGAATCGATGCAGCGCATTCCTGGCGTCGCCTTGTCGCGCGGCGATGGCGGCGAGGGGCGCAATATCTCGGTTCGCGGTCTCGGCGCACAATTCACCCGCGTGCGGATCAACGGGATGGAGGGCACCTCGCAGGTCAGCGGCAGCGATATCCGCGGCGGCGTCGCCACGGGGCGCTCGTTCGACTTCGTGACCTTCCCGACCGAAATCTTCTCGGCGCTTTCGGTCCGCAAGACGACCTCCGCCGACGTCGAGGAAGGCTCGCTCGGCGCGACGGTCGACCTGCGCGCACCTAGGCCGTTCGACCAGAAGGAGGATTTCGTCTTCTCGGGCACGGCGCGCGGAATCTATAACGATATCAGCAAGAAGGCCGATCCGCGGCTGTCCGCGCTCGTGTCCAAGCAGTTCGGCGACACGTTCGGCGTGCTCGCCAGCCTCGCCTATTCGAAGCGCCACATCGACGAATATGCCTATTCGGCGGTCGACATCCTGCCGTCCTACGTCGCCGGGCAGCAGCAGCCGGGCGGCATCATCTTCCCCTTTTGCACGCCTGTCGGCTACACCTATGGCGGCGTACCGGTGAACAGCCCGGCGCCGGGCTATGCCAATAGCGGCACCCCGGTCGGCGCCGACGCCAACAACTGCAGCGCGGGCAATCCCCGCACCAGCACCAAGGAAGCCTACGACTATATTATGAGCCGCACGGGCGTGTCGGGCCGCCCCGGTGGCGGGGTGTTCCTGCCGCGCCTTCCCCGTCCGGTGAAGGGCAGCCAGAATCAGGAGCGTCTGGCGGGGTCGCTGACGCTGCAATGGAAACCCACCGACGACACCGATATCTCGCTCGACGGCCTGTATTCCCGCTTCAAGGTCAATCGTCTCGACACGATGCTCGATGCGCGCTCGATGGGCCGCACCGCCTCGAACAATGGCCAGCCGATGATGTCGATCCGCGACATCGAAGTCGACGACAACGGGTCGCTGATCCACGGCCTGTGGGACGGCGTCGACCTGCGATCGGAAATGCAGGACGAGCGTTTCACCTCGACCTTCCGCCAGGTGAACCTCAACTTCGACCATCGCTTCTCCGACACGTTCCGCGTCTTCGGCCTGGCCGGCGTCAACGATTCCAAATTGAACGTCGACCGCCTCCAGGTCGCGATCGATTCGAACGATACCGATAATTTCTCCATCGACTTCCGCGACAATCCGGACGTCCCGAAGATCGGTTACGGCATCGACCTGACCAATCCGGCCAATTTCCTCTTTGGCCCGCCGCTGCGCGACGGCACGCAGCGCGGACAGATTTCGAACTTCGTCCGTAAAAACACGATCGTCAGCAAGACCTTCGAACTCAACGCGGAGTGGGAGGCGGCGCCGAACTTCACCGTTCAGGTGGGCGGCCAGTATCGCACCAACAAATATACCGCACGCGAGCGGCAGCTGATCCCCGCCCAGTCGTTGCCGCAGTTGCTCCCCGCAGGCGTGTCGCTCGCCGACATCACCTTCGTGACGAAAGGGATCGGCAAGAATCTGGACGGCCAGATGCAGGATTTCGTCGCGATCGATCCGGACAAGTTCCGCGAAGCGGTGAACTTCAGCAGCTACCAATATTGCAATCTGGAGTGCGCCAAGGGCACCTATGGCGGGGTCGAAGAAAAATACACTTCGGGCTATGCCATGGTGAAGTTCGACACCGAAGACGTCTTGCCGTTCGCGCTGCGCGGCGATGCCGGCGTCCGTTATGTCCGCACCAGCCTCGACACTTACGGGCCGATCCCCACCGCCGCGCCGGCCGGATCACCCTTTCCCACGCGATATCTGATCTCGACGGTGGAGCGTAGCTATGATGACTGGCTGCCGTCGATCAACCTCGCGCTCGACGTCACGCCCGACCTTATCGCGCGTTTCTCCGCAGCGCGCGTGATGTCGCGCCCGTCCTATGGGCAGCTCATCCCCAGCGGCAGCGCGAACATCGTGATCCGCACCGCCTCGATCACCAACCCCTATCTCGATCCGATCCGGGCCAACACGATCGACGCCGCGCTCGAATGGTATTTCGCGCCCGGTTCGCTGATCTCGGTCGCCTATTTCTACAAGAATATCGAGACCTATATCCAGAATACCAGCCAGCTGGTGCCGTTCCGCGAGCTCGGGCTCCCGCTGTCGCTGCTCGAGGGCACGGGCACGGGTGTCACGCCCGACGAACTCTTCAATGTGACGCGCAGCAACAACACCGACGGCGGGCCCCTGCGCGGGTTCGAGGCGAACCTCCAGCTGCCGTTCCGTTTCCTGCCGGGGGCGCTCAGCAATTTCGGCTTGCTCGCCAACTTCACGCGGGTGCGTTCGAACATCAATTACATCATCTCGCCGACGATTACGCGCAGGGCGCCGCTCGTCGGTCTCTCGCCGGAAACCGCCAGCGCCACGCTCTATTATGAGGACGACAAGTTCAGTGTCCGGTCGACGGTCAACTATCGCGCGGCGTTCCTCACCGGCATCCCGGGCCCGGTCGACAGCGACGCGAACGTCAATGCGAGCTCGATCTTCGTCGACGCCTCGGCCTCGTACAACATCAACGACAATATCAAGCTCATTGCCGAGGTGTCGAACATCACCAACGAGACCAATCGCCTCTACACCGACACCACGCGGAAAGACCCGCTCTACACCTCCTATTTCGGCCGCACGTTCAGCCTGGCAGTCAATTTCCAGTTCTGAGCTTCTCCCTGTCGCCGCGAGCATCGGTCGGTTTTCCGACGATGCTCGCGGCGATATGTTGCGGACGGCGACCGCTCTCGGTGGGCACCGGAAACCAGGTTGAAACCGGCCCATTAATTGTCACAATTGGTATTACCAATTTTATTGAAAATGGTAAGGCAGATGCTATGAGCAATGGGAGGAGCCGATTGGCACCGCGCAATGAGAACAGGAAAATAGCATGAAGATCCAGTCTGCCCGCGTCATCGTGACATGTCCGGGGCGCAATTTCGTGACCTTGAAAATCGAGACCGATCAGGGGGTTTTCGGAATCGGCGATGCGACGTTGAACGGGCGCGAACTCTCGGTCGTTTCCTATCTCGAAGACCATGTCATCCCGTGCCTGATCGGGATGGACCCGCGCCGGATCGAGGATATCTGGCAGTATCTCTATCGCGGCGCCTATTGGCGGCGCGGCCCTGTCACCATGTCGGCGATCGCGGCGGTCGACACGGCGCTTTGGGATATCAAGGGCAAGATGGCGGGCATGCCGATCTACGACCTGCTCGGCGGCAAGAGCCGCGATGGCGTGATGGTCTATGGCCATGCCAATGGCGCCGACATTGCCGAGACCGTCGACGCCGTCGGCCAGTATATCGACCTCGGATATAAGGCCATTCGCGCGCAATCGGGGGTCCCGGGGATCAAGGATGCCTATGGCGTCGGCCGGGGCAAGCTCTTCTATGAGCCCGCCGACGCCGCGCTGCCGTCGCTGACGATCTGGGATACGAAGAAATATCTCGATCACATCCCCAAATTGTTCGAAAAGATCCGCGATACCTACGGCTTCGAGCATCATCTTCTCCACGATGGCCATCACCGGATGACGCCCATCGAGGCCGCCCAGCTCGGCAAGGCGCTGGAGCCCGCAAAATTATTCTGGCTCGAAGATGCGACCCCCGCGGAAAATCAGGAGGCGTTCAAGCTCATTCGCCAGCATACGACGACCCCGCTGGCCGTCGGAGAGATTTTCAACACGATCTGGGACTGCAAGGAGCTGATCCAGAACCAGCTGATCGACTATATCCGCGCGACCGTGGTCCACGCCGGCGGAATCACGCATTTGCGGCGGATCGCCGACCTGGCCGCGATCTATCAGATCAAGACCGGCAGCCATGGCGCGACCGACCTGTCGCCCGTGTGCATGGGCGCGGCGCTCCACTTCGACAGCTGGGTCCCCAATTTCGGAATCCAGGAATATATGCGCCACACACCCGAGACCGACGAAGTCTTCCCGCACAGCTACCGTTTCGAGCAGGGATATATGTATGCGGGTGACGCACCGGGGCACGGCGTCGATATCGATGAGAAGCTGGCGGCAAAATATCCCTATCAGCCCGCCTATCTGCCCGTCGCCCGGCTCGAAGACGGAACGATGTTCAACTGGTGAGCCGGTTTAAAGCAGGCCAGCCCGAGCCGATGCATGAGCAACGGCCGGGTATGGCCCGTTTCCCCGATCCGCCACTATTATGCGTTGATGTCTTTGGGGCGCCATCCGGAAGGGAGCAGGCCGTTCGCGCCGAACAGCCTTTCCATCGCCCTCTCCCCCGCGACGGCCGTGCGGAGTTGCTCCGCAAGCGGATCGTCGATGGGATGATCGCTGCGCAGGAAGGCGATCCATGCGGCGATCGCTGTTTCGAGCGAGCGGCAGCGCTGCCCACGGTGCTGATGCCACGCCAGCGTTTCGAGCCAGCGCTGCGGGATCTTCTGGCTGCCGTCCATCGCGATCTGGATCAGCCGGTGGTTCAGCGCGGGGTTGGCGAAACGGTTGAGCAAGGCATCGGCATAGGCAGCAAGGTCCTGCCCCGGCGCGGCATCGATCGTCAGCGCGGCCTCTTCGCGCATCAGTCGTTCGATGACGGGACGGATTTCGGGGTCGGAAA
>JAESGW010000269.1_pt1 | contig 80262 bp, 75 predicted proteins | sample 9269791 | NCBI WGS metagenome assembly JAESGW01 (sample SAMN16773120, study PRJNA677053) | algae metagenome | isolation source: Aphanocapsa lilacina HA4352-LM1 and co-occurring heterotrophs from near cave... | place: USA: Maniniholo cave, near Haena, Kauai, HI | collected 2009-07-28 | reverse complement strand
TCGGAAAGCGTTGAAAAAGGACATTTTGCCTGTCGCAAAATGTCCGGTGGCGCGGGGTGGAGCAGCCCGGTAGCTCGTCAGGCTCATAACCTGAAGGTCACAGGTTCAAATCCTGTCCCCGCAACCATTGATAACGACACTCCCGTGAGCTCTGCTCCGGGAGTGTTTTTGTTTGCAGTCCCAACAGCCTGCCGCTTGGTCCAGTTCAGGATCGTGCCCAGGTCCCCATACAGCGTAGCTTCGATCTCGCCGCGCTTGGCGCCAGGTGTCAGAACGATCTTCTCGATCAACGATCGCAGCGCCGTCGCGGCCTGCGGCCGATCGTCCGGATGATTGAGCGCCTCGGTCAGATGCGCGACCTTCCGCGCATAGAGTGACGATATGCTCGGCAGCAGGTCCGGCTTGTCTTGAGGAGCTGCGGCAAGCACGTTCGTGAGTTCGGCCTTGCGCGCCTCGAGGGCGTCCATCTCGGCCTTCATGCTCTCGTGAAACATGCCGGCCTTGATCGCCTCGATGATGCTGCGGATCTGCTTGTCGACCTTCACCAGTTCTGCGTTCCAGCCATCGGCATTGGCGCGGCGCTCGCGGTTGAGACGGTTGGTCTCCTCGGCGTAGGCCCTCATCGCAACCGCGGCTGCCTCCGGCGCCATCATCCTGTTCTTCAGGCCGGCTAGCACCCGCTGTTCCAGCTCGCTCCGCGCTATGGTGCGCTTGTTCGGGCATGAGCCATTGCTGGTGTGGCTAGAGCAGGCGAAGCGGTCGACGCTCCGCAAGGAATAGGGGCCCTCGCAGCACCCGCAAAAGACAAGCCCCGACAGCAGTGACTTCGGCCGGCGGGCACTGCTCAGCCGGTTGCGCATGTGGTGCGCGCGGACCGCCGCGGTCAGGTTGACGGACCTGTCGGCGATCTCGCTCTGGCGCGCCTTGACCGCTTGCCACAGTTCGTCGCCCACGATGCGCAACTCGGCCACGTCGGTGACGATCCATTCGCTCTCCGGATTGAGCCGGGAGACGCGCTTGCCGGTTGCGGGATCCTTCACATAGCGCTGGCGGTTCCACATCAGTCGACCGACATAGAGTTCGTTGTTGATGATGCCTGTGCCGCGCCTGACATGGCCGCGGATCGTGGTGTCGTTCCACAGCTTGCCGGCAGGTCCTGATATGCCCTGGTCATTGAGGTTCTTGGCGATCGCGCGCGGACTTATGCCTGTGGCAAAGTCCCGGAAGATGCGGCGGACGACCTCGGCCTGATCAGTGTCGATCTCGCGGTCGCCCTTGAGCTGGTCGCCGCGCTCGTCGACATGCCTGACGACACGATAGCCGTAACACAGCCCGCCGCCGGACTTGCCGAGTTCGACGCGGCCGCGCAATCCGCGCCGGGTCCTCATGGCGAGATCCCCGAGAAACAAGGCGTTCATCGTGCCCTTGAGGCCGACATGCAGTTCGGAGATCGCGCCCTCTGCGAGAGTGACGATCGGCACGCCGGCGAACTTCAAATGTTTGTAGAGTGTTGCGATGTCGGCCTGGTCGCGAGAAATGCGGTCAAGGGCCTCGGCCAGCACCAACTGGAACAACCCGCATTGGGCGTCGCGGACCAGTTTCTGGATGCCGGGCCGCAGGATCTGGCTTGCTCCGGAGATGCCGGCATCGTGGTAGGTGCCGGCGATCTCCCAGCCTTCGCGCGCCGCATGTTCGCGGCAAAGCCGGAACTGGTCCTCGATCGAGGCTGCCCGCTGCTGGTCGGATGAGTAGCGGGCATAAAGTGCTACGCGCATGGTCATGAACAATGCTCTCGGTCTAGCTGGTGTCGGAGTTGCCGTCGCCGGCTCTTTCGCCCGGTGGTTCTGCCTTGGCCGCGTGAGAGTTGGGGGCGGCATTGGCGTCCGTTGTGTTTGCAAAGCGCTCTCTTGCCATGCCGCGGCCGATCAGCCAGGCGAGAGCCAGGATCGCCGGATGGCTTCTGGGCCTTTCGGGGTGCTCGCTCGGGGAGGGCGCGTCGGCGGCCGTCACGTTGTCTTCTGCCACAGGCTTCCTCGCTTCGTGGTGTCGAAGCGGGGATGAAGCTGCCAGATATGCTGGCCGGGAAGGGGGAAAATGCAGCCGTAGCAACGTGGCGCGCAATAACCTGCATTCGGCGCCCTCTCCTAAGCAGACGCAGGATGCCGACTGCCGCGACGCTGGAAGCGCCGATCAAGGCCTTGGCGCCAACCCGCCTTGACCTTGACCGGCTCCGCCGTGAAGCCACATGCAATGAAGCCACCCGGCGAATTGTCCGGCAGGGCAGGGGAGAGGCAAGTCTCACCGTTTACCGTCCGGGAAAAACGCATGCGGTGTTAGCTGGTGCCCGATCCGCATCAGGTCCTCGCGCGCCGAGCGGATTTGCGGCCAGGGAAAGGCCGAACGATCTTCCCAGTCCGCGCCGTTGCGCAACACCGCATCGAGCTTGCCCACGACGCCTGCAAGCGAGTTGGCGGGCGTCCCGGAAAGCGCCTCCAGCAGCTCCGCGACCCTTGCAAAGCCTGCCTGCTCAGCCCTTAGGCCCTCGAAATAGCCGATCTCCGTCGCAACCACCTCGAAATGTGCTTGTCGCGCGTCGAGTTCAGCTTCGGCCTTGGCGCGGATAGCCGCCATGTCCGTTCGGTCGCCGACAATCCTGTCTAGCGCTGCCTTCGAGCAAACGATGGCCTCCTCGCCGTCAGGGCTGCTCACAACCGTCCACAGCCCATCCACTCGCTCGGCAAGTGCTGCCTCGAGCTTCTGCTGCCGATCACAGAGCCACATTGCCCGCACATATGCCGCTTCCCAATCCCGCCATACTGCCATCGCCGGGTCTTTGGGATCGGGTACTATGTCAGAAGCTGCTGTCGCGCGGGCCAGAGCATTCCCGCCAAATGCCCACCCACCGCTGACAACAAACAACCCGCCAAGCGCCAGCCGCCGCGTGACGCACCCAAAACTCATGCTATGGTCGGAATCAGCCATGATCCGAGCTCCTGAACAGCTTAGGTTATGGTCAGGCCGAGCCGCGGTTGAACACCCTTGGCGGCCGCTAAGGTATTAAATCGTATCAGGGTTACGATAATGGCAATTGGCCTGAAGATCAACAAAATTCGTATCTGCGTTACGAAATGAATGCAATTCAATGCAAAATGGCGCGCGTCGCGCTGGGGTGGGGAACGCGAGACCTTGCTCGAAACGCGGAGGTATCGCCTGATACGATCGCCCGTCTTGAACGGGGCGAACAGCTAAAGAGTTCGACGATCGACGCAATTCAGCTAGCGTTCGAGACCGCCGGCATCGAGTTCATTCCGGCAAATGGTGGCGGCCCAGGCGTACGGCTGGCTCGAAACTCAGAACCGAAGCGCAGTTAAAGCCCGGATGGGAGGGTTCCTATTTTTAGGCGTTGCTCCGCGCCAACACTAAGACCATTTTCTCACCCACCTGTCATTCATAGCGATGAGCAGCATAAGTCCGACTCTGCCCTCCGAAGGCATGGTACCCGCCCACCAACTTGCCTTAGGTTTACAAGTTTTCGGGCAGGGAGTGCGGGGAGCTTTACGCTATGGGGCACACGCGGCAGGCTCCTGTCCCCGGTCCCTTGCCCATAGGTCTACTTTCGCTAAAACGTAGCGCTTCCTATTCCGATCTGGCACCGATGAGGCAAACGACGGCTACCACCAAGATAGCAACCCAAACCGTCGCGGACCACGCCATTACGTCGCCATTGAGCATTTCTGGAGCACTCCTTCACTGTCCGCCGGAAAGCCAGTATCCACCAAATGGTCCTAGCCATCTTCATGCCGGGATCAAACGCTTTTCCAGGCTTTCCGTGCAACTAAGATGGCGATTTTTCCTCGTGCTTATTGTTCGGAAGCACTATGGAAGCACAAGAGATCGTACCAGTTTCGACGCCGCCTCTGTGGAAAGAGCCATCGATGTCCGCTCCAGGATGACGCGCTGCTTGCGCCTTCCGGCTAACGAGGCACGAGATTCTGCCACGCCGACGCGAGTAGTGTGGCGTTCATATGTGGCTTGTCTCCGCGGAACTGACAGGTCGAGATGACAAAGTCGATTAGATATCTCGGGTGGTGGCCGGCAGGTGTGGCGCCCTTTGACAAATAATGTTCGGTGAAAAACTTCTCAAAGATTGTCAGATCGAACTCAATCCCCCGCCTTTTGCAAACGTCAACAAAGATCGAATGATAATCCGCTGCAGTTGGAGTTGGAATCTCGATTTTGTAATAAAGCCGGCGCAGCGCTCCTGCATCTGCAAGATTCTTCGGTTCAATATTGGTCGAGAAAATGACCAATTGGTCGAATGGTACAGAGAACTTCCTTCCAGTGTTCAGTGTAAGCTGATCGAACCCTCGCTCCAGCGGGACAATCCAACGGTTGAGAACAGCTTGCGGATCAGTACGCTGACGTCCGAAATCGTCGACAACGAAGACGCCTCCGGTTGCCTTGAAATGCACCGGTGCTTCATAAACGCGCGATGCGGCGTCGAACGCCAGATCGAGCATATCTAAAGTGAGTTCGCCGCCGGTAATGACTAAGGGCCGTCTGCACAATTGCCATCGTTGATCGTAAGTTGGCTTGGAAGTGCTTCGATCCTGCGTCTCGACTGGCGTATGAACCGCCGAATCGAAGAAATTGATGATCTGCCCGCCCACGATAAACGAATAGGGCAAGTAGACAGCATCCCTGAACGCCTTCCCTACTGCCTCTGCGATGCTGGTTTTCCCGTTTCCGGGTTCGCCATACAGAAGGATCGACCGTGCCGAATTGACTGCTGGTCCGATCGTGTCAACGAGGCTCTCGGGCAGAACCAGATGAGAAAGGGCAGCTATGATGGCATCACGCGAGAGACGCTCCATACCGATGGATTGCTGGTGGATTTGTGCCACGAATTCTTCGAGGGTAACCGGCGCCGGCCCGACATATTGTGACTGAGCCATCGCATCGAGTGCATAGTCGTGACCTCGACCGCCCAAAGCGTAGCGCACCTCGCCGCGCATGTCCGTTCCGGTTAGTCCTTTGGCTTCTATGATCTGGAGGCGCTGAAGCTCCTTCACAAGAGCGCTCACAATGGCGACCGGAAGGCACATTTCCCGCGCCATTGCGCTCGCCGTCATTGTGCCGTTGATGCGAAGGGTTTTTGCTAGAAGTTTGAGCAGGATTTCCTGCTCAAGACCGGTTTCTTGGACTGTGGAAGGAATTTTTGGAGCGCGGAAGGCCCCCTGAAATCCGAACTGATGTGCTGTTTCGGTCATGCAGGCGACCCCTAAATTCTCTTAAACATGTCAATCCGAGCAGCAAAAATCAAATCGGGCCGCCTATGGCAAATTTGCAACAAGCTCGCGCAATCTCAACGCTAGGGAACAACGCCATTACGAATTCCTTCATTAGCATCGGCATATATGGCAATAACATATCTTATTTAGCCTGAGGAGGCCGCATTGGCCAAAGTCCTTCCGGTCATCTGCTTGGCGGTCTGTGCAGTGGTTGCTGGCTGTCAGTCGAACGTCAAGTCGGCTGGCGGCGCGGAGGATATGTCAAGTTTTGGCGACAGTGCCGACTCCGTGAATGACCTGTCAGACGCATCATTTTATCCTACGGACGAACTGGTGCAGAAGGGAAAAGTCCAGTTCAAGGAGCGTAATTTCGGCAAGTCCTACGCCTTGTTCAAGAAGGCTGTCGAGGTTTATCCCAAAGACCCGCAGGCGTGGCTCGGCTATGCTGCGTCGGCAGATCACTTGGGGCGCTTTGACAATGCAGACCTTGCGTATGCAAAACTTGAGAAAATGATCCCCAACAGGCCAGAGTTTTTGAACAACCGCGGTTACTCTTATCTGCTGCGTGGCGATCTACCTCGGGCGCGGCGATACTTTGTCAAAGCCTATGAAATCGATCCTTCGAATGAAACTACAGCCAATAATCTGGAACTGATGCGAAACAGCGCATCGCTTGCAGAACGCGGTTAAAGCGGAGCGATGGTGAGCTCGACGGCGGCAGCGGAGACATTGGCACTGCCGGACGCTCGCGCCCAAAAATCTGCCATGCTTGAACTCAGCCTGATCCGGCTCCGTCGCGCCACATGGGTCCTCTCAGTGTTTTCCTCGATTCTGCTGTTGCTGACTGCCGTGTCCATGATCGTTGCGTTCCAAATGTGGGGCATGGTCTCCGAAACCAGGGAACTCGCCGAAAAGCTCGGAAATCTCGGTGGCTTTGAAAAGCGCGTCGTCGACCGCCTCGACAGTTTCAACGTTGGCGTCCAGTCGCTCATCGACAGAACGAACGGCCGGTTGGAAGAAATCCGGGCCGAAGCCGAGAGGGCTGCGAAGCTGTCCCAGGAATCGGCGCAACGGATCGGAATAGCCACTGACCAGCTTGAAATGCGCATGAATTCTTTTGCCTTGCAGTCGGACGACGGCGAGGCGATCGATTTTGGGCCGGCCGAGCAGCCGGTTACCCGAAGTGCCCCTGGTCGGAACGCGACGGCGGCGGCACTGCTTGCCGGACAGCCGGATGCGACGCAAGGCAACCCGGCGCCGCAGGCGTCGCAATCGTTCCGACGGACAACCAACGCCGATGGAAGCGTTACCTACGAGAAGGTCAGGTAGCGGGGTCCAGCACGCTTCGACGCGTCCGAATTGGCTGCGGTCATGGATTAATGATCCCTTAGCTTTAAGGCTCTACGAATGCCCTAATCCTTGGGTGCGGAAGGGGCTGTTTGATGCGCAAGATGTCCGACGTCGCCAATTGGTTGCCCGCACTCGTTTTTGTTTTGATGGCAATGTTTCTTGCCATGCGCATGGCGGTTGGCGCGTTTCCGGCGAGCGAATGGACCTGGCGGCTATATTTGGCTCTCGCGCCATTCGGCCGCGAGATCGGACTTTTCTTTCCGGCCAGCTTTGCGGGCGGAATGGCGTCGGTTGTGCTTGCGCTCGTGCTCGCCACCGCCGCCGCCGCCAAGCCAATCCCGGCCCGCAGGGCCCGATTTCTGACGCATCACGCAGCGCTTGTTCTGCTGATCGTGGCGCTCAGAGATGAGGGCGTCTTCGCGGCCTCATCCGACGGAGCAATCGTTGGACATCTCGGATTTTTGCCCGATCTGAACAGCATGTCCCCGTTCTTCGTTGTGCTCCTGCTGGGCGTAGTGTGGGCCTGCGCTTCGACGCACAAAGCCATATTTTGGGCGATGATCCATCCGGTCCGCACGCTGGATTAAGGCCGTCAGGCTTTGCGGGGCGAACTTCAGCCTTGCTCGACAGTGGCCGGCGCATATCTTGGCGATCCAAGCGCCAGCCGCGCCAACGAACCCGCCAATCTCCAGAATGCGAGCGCTAGCACCACGCCGGCAATTCCGTCGACGGCATAATGCCAACCAAGCTGTATGGACCCGATGAGTACCAAAAACGCGAAAGCCAGACCGGCGGATCTTGCCACTCTGCCCTGGTGCCGGAGAGCACAATAGAGCAGGACAGCGAATACGACGTGCAGGCTTGGCATGGCGGAGATGCCGGAAATCGCCCCCTCGTTGCTGGTGTAGGCCGCCCAAAGGGCATCCTGCGCTAGCAGCGCCCAGATCATGCCGGTCTGCTCGTTGGCAAGTCTCAGACTGCTCATCAGCGGATCAAAGGTGTGATCGCCGATCAGCCTTTCAAGGAAACACGGTCCGGCGGAGGAAAAGAAAATGGCCAGGAAATTCCCAGCCACGACCCAAGCAAGAAACATCGCGAACATATACTGCATGCGCAAGTGGTTATCCCGCATGAATGCGCACCAGACGATGGCGGAAACGACAAGGATCAGCCAAAGATTGTAGAAGAAGTTCAGGCCGACAAGGGCAGGAATGCTGCCGAAAAGCAGGCTCGTCCATTGATAGGCGTCATAGCCGCCGAACAGAAGGCGGTCCGCCGCCACGAACTGCAGATCCCATGAGAATGCATTGACCGTCGGGATCGACGATTTGATGGTTGCAAAAGTCCTGATGGTCAAAATGGAAATGATCAGGACGTGCGGCACGTGGATGTAACGGTCATGGGCGATCAAAGCCTCCCGAAGCGCACCGATTAGGGCGCGCGTGGGGTTCTGCCTGCCTTCGCGCAGAAGGCGAACGACCACGACCAGCATGTAGGACAGGCTGAGATTGACAATAAGGTGCGTGGCAACGCGCATGTAGAAGCGGCCGGCCTGGTAATATGGCACCAGGTAGCCAAGTTGGATCATCAGCCACATGATGCCTATATGGCCAACCATGCCGACATAGAGCCAGCGGTATTGCCGGGACACCACAAAGAACCGTGACAACCAGGGGTTCATGCGTGTCTTCGCCTATCGGTCTCTATCATGGCGGACTGTGCTGCAGCGGCCGGGCGCGCCAACATCCCCGCGGCGGCCCACAGCACAATGACCACGGCCCATCCCACATAGGCGTCGATGGCATAGTGCCATCCAAGGTGCACCGAGCCGACGAAAACCAGCAATGCGTGGACAGCTAAAAGCCAGGCCAGCTTCCTGCTCAGGTTCCAGGCAGCGAGCACATTGAGCAGCGCGACTGCGTTGTGCAGGCTTGGCATCGCGGAAATGCCTAATGGTTCTGTCTTGCCGAGATAGCCTTGCCATAACAAGTCCTGTGTCCAGAGTGCAGGCAGGGGTACCAGGTCCACATGAATGGCGCGCAGATAATCCATCAGCGGCGCGTAGGGGTTCGGTACGATCCCTAGCGGGCTAAAATAACACGGGCCCGCCGATGCGAACGTTTTGGCGAGCACACTGCCACAAACAATCCAGGTGAGAATGAACCCTAGCAGATAACGTTTGCGTATCGGGCACGCTGCTTCCGCGAAGAGGAAGTAAAGCGCCATCATCCACATCACCAGAAGCCAGAGCTGGTAGTTGGCGTTCAGGATGATGGTGACGGGCCAGTAACCAGCGACCGGCTGCAGCCACTCCCAAGGTAGCTTTCCCAGATGAATGATGCGGTCGATCTCGGTCAGTCGCTGGTCCCAACCGATCGATGCAAAATCTCTCAATTGGGCCTTCATGGTCCAGAACGCCCCGCAGACGAGTGACAGGATAAGCAGAATGGCTATGCCTCGCCCGATTGTTTCGAGGTTTCGCGAAACGGTCTTGGCTTCCGAAAACATGGTAACGATGGGTCGGTGAGGACGCGCGACGTGGACATAATAGATGAAGCGCAACACGGTTGCCGCTACCAACCAGAACAGGAAGATGCCGGCAATCGACTTGGCCAGATGGAGAAGCATCGGGCCACTGCCAACGCCGAGGTAAAGCCAGACGGCACCGAAATAAAGTAACGCCACGGTCGCAGGCAGTTTCAATTCATTTAGAACGAAGCCGATTGACCCTGCGGCGCTCAAGACGGCTGTATGCTGGGTGTCAGCGTTCGACATCAGCCACCATAGCGTCGCTCATAGTCCGATCCTGCAAATCCTGTCGCTGCCATAGGTCTCATCCCAGTGCGGCGGTGGCGTACCTGTCCCATGCCGACACGAACAAGGCGCCAACCAGAATGACCGCGTAAGGGACCTTTCCGGTCCGCCGAATTTCATTGAGACGCATGCCGGGAATGGTAGCACCCAATCCGGCGGGGAGTGGCAGCTTCAGCGCAAGCAGTGCGACCACAGCCAAGGCAGCGAGCCAGATCGCAAACGGCAGCAGGGCCGTCCACCCAAGAAATAGGCCAATCGGGAACATCAGCTTGGCATCGCCTGCACCGAGCAACTTCAACTGCCACAGCACAAAGCCAATCGCCATCAGCAGGAACGCCGTGGCGAGGGACCAGACAACATCTACGCCGAACCGCAGCGTTTCCCCGGATGCGAGAACCACGCCAGCGAAGATGACATAACAGGCAACCAGAACGAGGATGGTGCGGTTGGGTATCTTCCAGGTCATGAAGTCGACCCAGGCTGCCCGGCTGAAAGTGGCGGCAGAAACAAGTAGCGTTATGACGACGATAGCTGTCATCTGTCAAGCATCGCCAAAACTTACGAAAATATTCATAGCGCTATCCCGCTTGATAAATAAGGTGAGTTGGCATTAGATGACGTGTGGTTTCGTCGCTGTTGCTTATAAAGTATTAATCGCAATAGCTGCTTGAGTCGCAAGTTTTCATCGAATTGTCTCATCGGTCGCCCTATTGTGATCCAATAATCAATCCTTATGTTCTGACTCTGCTTGGCCACCAAATGGAATTTTTCTACATGTTAACCTTATTAGTTAGTTTACATTATCATATAAGGCCCTCCTAATTGACCAGACCCTAATTAACAGATTATTAATAACGACATCGGTGGGGCGATTTTCGATGTCACGCCGAGTGTAGATCAGGGTGTTCACAAAGTGTTCAAGGGGAGTGCGTCATGAAAAAGGCATTGGAAAGTGTGCGGGCGTTCGTCGCGGACGAAGACGGGATCGCGCTGACAGAATATCTGGTTCTTCTCGGGCTGATCGTCGCCGCCGTGGTCGTCGCGGTAGGTGCCGCTGGGTCGAGCCTGGCGGGTGCTTGGGAGCGCTGGGGCACCTGGTGGGATGGTCTTGAGCCGGAGCCGCTGCCGGCCTAACGTCGAACAGAGTTGCATGCGGGCGACTGGGTCAGACCCGGTCGCCCATATCATGGGGGGTGGGCAATGAAATCTTCAACCATCGTAAGCCTGCTGGTGTCGGTCTTCCTGGCCGTTGCTGCAGTATTCGCGGTGCAGGCCTATCTCAAATCTCAGACACAATCGCTGGCCGCCAATCGACCTGCGCCGGGACCAAAGGGTATGATCGTGGTAGCCGCGCAGCCGATGCGCTTCGGCCAACTGGTGGAGCCGGCGGCTCTGAAGGAGATCGAATGGCCCGCGGGCTCGGTGCCGCAGGGCGCGTTCAAGTCGATCGCCGAAATCATGGGCGATAGCACGCAGTCTCGATATGTGATGACGGGAATTGAAGCTTCCGAGCCGATCCTTGCGTCAAAGATCACCGGTCCTGGTCAGCGTGCGACGCTTTCCGCGACCTTGAGCGCGGGGATGAAGGCCGTATCTATCCGAGTCAACGATGTGCTTGGTGTCGCTGGTTTTGTGCTGCCGGGCGACAGGGTAGACATCATGCTCACCCGTCAGCTCGACGCTGAGGGTGACGCAAAACGCAACGGCACAACGGATGTTTTGTTGCAAGGGGTCAAAGTGCTGGCGGTCGATCAGTCGGCCGACGATCGCGCGGACAGGCCCGAGATCGTCAAGACGGTGACATTGGAGGTATCGACGGTCGAGGCACAGAAGCTCACCCTGGCAGCGACGGTCGGCACACTTTCACTGACGCTGCGCAACGTCGCCTCTGCGGAAGTGGAAAATGTCGCCTCGGTCGATCTGTCGGACCTCAGTAGCGGTGCACCTGCCGAGGCACTTATGCAGGAAAAAGAACAGGCCCGCCTGGACAGCATCGAGAAGTTTGTGCGCACCGTCGATGAAAAGGTGGATGCGCGCGTCGAACAGTTAAAGAGCGAGTTGAACAAACCCGCTCCCGCTGCAACTGTTGCGCCCGTGCCACGTGCGCCCTCAACCGTCGGCGTCGGCGTTTACAGGGGTGCAGAAAGAACGGAATATCAAGTAATGGCTGTTAAGTGAGGAACATTGTAACTGCAGCCTTGGGGGGTTTGCGTGATTTGCTCGGCTAACAAGGGAAGGCGGATCAAGCGGCGTTTCGCAGTGGCGGCAATTCTGGCCAGTGCGCTGACCGGTGAAGTGATTTGGCCTGATCGGGCGATGGCACAGGATCTGCGACTATCCCTCGGAGCCGGAACAGTATCACGCGCCCAGGTGCGCCCCGGCATGACCCTGACTGTCCAGACCAATATTCCCTACGCCGATCTTGTCATTGGCAAGACAAGCGTGGCGGATGTGGTGCCCTTGTCTGACCGGTCGTTCTATATTCAGGGCAACGCCCCCGGCATCACCAATATCTCCCTTTTCAACGAAGACAAGAAGCTGCTTGGCATCGTCGACGTGCGGGTGCGCCAGGATTTCAGCGACGTCAACGCCGCCGTTCGCGCGGCAGTACCAGGCGCCGATATCAAGGTTCTGAACCGCAACGAGAAGATCGTCCTTTCCGGCATGGTCGCCAATGCGTCGCAACAGGCAGCCGCGATTGCCGCCGCGCAACAATTCGCCGAAAAGGATGGGCAGGTCATCAGTTCGCTGGGGGTCACCGAGAACCAGCAGGTGGCGCTCCAGGTGCGCGTCATCGAGGCCTCGCGAAGCGTTGGCCGCGATTTGGGTGTCAAGGTCCGGGCGAAGGGCGGCACTTCGCTTTTCGGGTCGGGAACAGGTCTGTCGGTCAACGCTGAGGATGGTCAGGCACAGACGTTCCTCAGCGACGCCGATTCCGGCCAGCGTCTGGCGTCCACAAACACGCCGTTCGGTACACTAGTCGCCCAGGTGCTGGAAGGTGCTGGCGTCAAGGTCGATGTCATCATCGACGCGCTTGAAAAGAAGGGCCTGGCGCGGCGCCTGGCTCAACCCAACCTTACGACGATCAGCGGTGAGCCGGCGAGTTTCACCGTTGGCGGCGAAGTGCCGATCCCGTCCAGCTTGGGCGACAACGGGACGGTCGGCTATGTCTACAAGGACTACGGCGTCCGCCTCAATTTCCTGCCGACCGTTCTCGGGCACGGCAAGATCAACGTGCGGTTGGAGTCGGAGGTCAGCGAAATCGACCGATCCCTGGTCGTCAACGGCTTCCCGGCATTTTCCACCCGCAAGGCTTCATCGGTTCTGGAGTTGCGCGACGGCCAGAGTTTCGCCATGGCCGGCATGCTTCAGTCGGTCAATGAACGCGACGTTCAGCAACTTCCCTGGCTTGGACAAATCCCGATCCTCGGCGCCCTTTTCCGCTCGACCAGTTTTCAAAAGCGCGAGACGGACCTCGTAATCGTGGTCACACCTTATCTCGTTCGACCCACGTCGCCCGGTGAGGCGTTGCGCACACCGCTGGACAATACGCGCCCGTCCAACGACGCCGAGCTTTTCGCCTTCGGCATGCTGGAAGTGGACAAAGACATGATCCGCAAATTCCGCGATGGCGTGGGTGCCAAGGGGGCCTATGGCCATCGTATTGATCTTGATTTCCCGGATGGCGCCGTTGTCAAAAAGTAAGATCATCCTACTCGTGTTCACTATCAGTCTCGGTGGTTGCGCCGACTATATGAACAATCGTGACTCGGTCACGCTGGGTCTGGGCGACGCGCCTGAGGCAAATCTGGCCATCCAGACGGTTGACCCATTTCCGCAGCATTCTCGGAACACGAGGATAGAACCGGACGCAGGCAAGGTGAATGAGGCCTATCGGCGCTATCAGGAGCCTTGCGACAAGGACGTTGCGCCTTGCCGCGCCCCGCCGGGGCCGCGGGTCGTTATCAACAATAATGCTATGCCGGGCGCGCAAGGCCCGGCGACTGCACCGACCGGGTACTAGCGAGGGTACGAGGCCGGGTTGTTTTAGAAATGGGAGTATCAGAAACGGTGTGAGTGTGCGGCCTCACTGACCAGGGCTTGGGACAAGACACCATGGGGAGTTTAGTCAGTGTTGAGCTGGCCGGCCGTCTGAGGCGCCGGGCCTTGAAGATTGGGTTTTCGCGCGATGACAGCGGCTATGCCGTAGTTCTGACGCTTGTAGCCCTACCGCTGATCGTCGGCGTGGCCGCTTTTGTGATTGACGCTTCGCGCGTAACGAACCTTCATACCGACCTTCAGGATGCCGCCGACGCGATGGCGCTGGCCGGTGCGCGCGAACTTGACGGGCGCGACGATGCGATCCCGCGTGCCAAGGCAGCAATCCAGGCAATGATCGGCAATCAGGCCTGGTTCGGCAACGGCGGCGACGGCATGAGCATGGGCGATCGCATTGACGTCAGCTACAACGCCGCGACCGGTGCGGGGAACGTCACCGTCCAGTTCATGGAAGGCATTCCGGCCTTCGACGATCAGGCCATCAACGGCAATTGCATCGACCGCAGAGGCCGTGATGTCTCGTGCAACGTCGAGGCGGACTACGGATCGGTAGACGAGCAGTCGAACCATGCCAAATATGTTCGGGTTATCGCCAACGACTTCAATGTCCGCACGATGTTCACCCTGCCCGGGCTCGGCCGCGACGAAGTGCCCGTCCAGGCGGAGGCGGTGGCGACATACCGGTCATCGGCCTGCGAACTGACGCCGATCTTCATCTGCAACCCGTTCGAGGGAAGCGGCAATCCAGACTTTCATCAGAACTTCAAGGACGGCAACCTTTATGCACGGCAGATAACCATGACGTTGCGGGGCAGCACGACCGCCGGTCCCGGCAATTTCGGTTATCTTGCCGTGGGTGGCAGCGGCGCCAGCGTGTTGCGTGGGGCGCTCGCCACCAACAATCCTGGCATTTGCTATGACCCCGACGAAATCCTGACCGAGCCAGGCGGCAATATCGGTCCGGCCGAACAAGGACTGGGGACACGCTTCGGCATTTACGCTGGCCCGATGAGCAGCAATGCCAGCGACCCAAACTTCAGACCGGACCGCAATGTGCGCATGGGGCAGGATTACAAGGCCAATGGCACTCCGCAAAGCTGCTCATCCTATCAGCCGGAAATCAATCCGATGGACGCCATGCCCTTCCCGCAGGGGACATCCACGACGAATCTGAGCGGTGGCGGCAACATTTCGAACGGTACCTGGGATCTCAATCGCTATTGGCAGGTTTCACACGGCGGCCTGACCTCGCCGCCCAGCGCCGGCACGCCGGCGCCGGCAGCGCCAAGTGCCGTTGTTGACTATCGGCCAAGCCTGCCGTCAACCGCTACTGCGGCCATTACGCATCCTTCCCGCTACGATGTCTATCAGTACGAATTGTCAAACAACCGGGTTAATGATCGTGCTCCCGGCGGCGAGCGCGGCAGCCCATCTCCCCAGTGCTACAGCGGCTACAATCCAGCGGACTATGCAGGTGAAAGGCGCGTGATCGTCGCGGCTATTGTCAATTGCATCGAGCATCAGGCCGAACTTAACGGTCGCAAAAATCTGGAAGCCGAAGCCTACACGCGCTTGTTCCTCACCAAACCGATGGTGACGGCAGGCAGCAACAAATACATCTCGCTCGAGGTGATCGATGTCACCGGCAAGGGAGGAATGGGCACGGTCGAAGATCATCTGCGTGAGGAGGCGGAGTTGGTCCGATGAACCCCATCGCAAACCTTCGCGACTTTCTAAGCGACGAGCAGGGTGTCGCGATGACCGAGGCGATCATCGCGGTACCGTTCCTGACCTTCCTGGCCATCAGTGTGCTGGAATTCGGCTCGGTCCTTTGGCAGCGTGAGCAGATCGAAACCGGGATGCGCGATGCTGCGCGCTATATGGCACGTTGCCGCCATTCCGCCGACAGCTGTCAAAATGTGGCGCGCAACCTAGCCTACTACGGCAGCGCTGCGGCGACGACGCGGCTGCGCGTCCGCGACTGGAACGCGGACAATTCGCCAATCACTTTCACCGAATCGGTATCCGGCTCAAGCACGATCATTTCAGCTACAACGACGCACCAATTGTCAGGCTCGCCGCTCTTCAGCGCACTCGGCATCGGCAACATTACAGTGAACGCCAACCACAACCAGCGCAAGATCGGATGGTAGTTGTCATGCTGCGGAGATTTTTCCGATCAAAGTCGGGCGTGGCGCTGACGGAAGGGCTGATCGTCTTTCCTATTGTGGTTCTGGCCATCAGTCTGTGTGTCGAATTCGGCTACATGATGTATCAATGGAACCTTGCAGCGAAAGCCATGCAGCTCGGCGTCCGGAAACTGGTCGTATCTGAACCGGCGACGCCTGACTTCAACACGGTCTTCGCGTTCGATGACACGCAGTCGGGGCAGCTGATCGATGCAGATGCGGGCGTACAGTCGGCCTGCGGCGCAGGGACCGGCATAGCTTGCGATGCGACCATGATGACCAGGCTCATCAGTGGCAACCTAACGGGAGGCCAGAGATGGCCCGGACTCGCCAATTATTTTCCTGGCATCACAGCTGGTCAGATACGCATCATCTATGAGCTCAGCGGGTTGGGTTATCAGGGACGCCCAGGGGGGCCCGTCGTAACCGTACGCATGGAGATCGCCCGCGATGCCATCGACTTTCCGGTGATCGGACGGCTCCTTGAAAGCATTGGCATCGGCTTCCCTCCCTTCACCGTCACCGCAACATCAGAAGACCTCCGCAGCTGCCCCGGCCCCTGCAGTTAGACTGGATATTTGATGAACGTGAACCTGAGCACTACCAGTCGTTCCCGGATACTGATCTGTTCGCAAGACAGGGATGCGGTCAGGACGATGGACAACATCATCTCGTCCCTGGCGGCCTTTGACACGACCGTCGTTTCTCTCGACGCTTTGGTGCAGAATAAGACGTTCGACGCCGACAGTTTTGACGCCGTAATTATCGATCTTGGCAATGGTGTCGCGCTCGACAATCCACGTCTTGCCGAAGTTCGCGGGCGCTTCGGCAAGATGCCAGTCATTTTTGTCTCGGACGAGCTGACCCCGGAGCGGATGCGCCAACTCATCAAACTGGATGGTACCGACTGGTTGCCAAAGCCGCTTCAGCCGCGGTTGCTGATCGACACGGTCAATACGGTCACGCAACGCCTGAAGGCTAATGCCAACAACGTCTACGCCGTCTTGCCTTGTGGCGGCGGGGCCGGGGCGACCAGCGTCGCCATTATGCTGGCTTATTATCTCAGCCGTGCGCGCAAGCGCAGCCAACCGACGGTCGCGCTGTTCGATCTGGATTTTTCGTCGGCCTCGACTTCCGCCTATCTCAACACCGATAGCGGTTACGACCTGACCGACGTTCTGGGCAAGCCGGAGCGCATCGATCTCGAATTCATCGACATCATCAAACGGAAGCATCAGAGCGGTTTTTCGCTTTTTTCCTTTGCCAGCCCGGCGCTGATGACCAATCCGGACGCTGCGGAGCTGGTGTTGCGCATGCTCGATATCGTTACTTTTCAGCACGACCACACTGTAGTCGACCTGGCCTCGTGCGAGACCCTCTGGAGTGACAACGTGCTGGCGGCCGTCAACTCTGCTGTGATTGTTACGACAAACTCGGTCCCGGCAGTTCGTCGTGCGAAGGAAACATTGAAGCGAGTGTCGGAAATCCGCGGCAGCGGAAAAGGCATCAGCTTGGCCATCAACAAGGTTCGAGGCGGATGGTTCTCGGCCGGGATCAAACAAAAGGACGTTCAGCGGCTTTTTGGCGATGCTCCGGTGACGATCTTGCCGGACGAGCCTGATATGATGACGGAAGCGCTGAATCGGGGCGTGCTGCCGCTAGAGGTGGACGCGCGCTCGCGGTTTTGCTCCAAGGTGCAGGTTCTTGCCGACGCAATGGCGCTGGTTGCCGGATCGGCGCGATGATGGACGACCACGTTGTTTCGCGCCGGAACTTTCTGATTGCAGGGGCCGCTGGTGCCTGGGCGTTGACGATCGACTCTTCTCTAGCCGAAGCGGCGAAAGTCCCTCGCAGCCACGGGCCGGCGACGCGCCGGCTCGTTAGCGCTGTCACCGGAGAAAGACCAGGAACGATTCTGATCTTTAATTCGGCGCGGACGCTGGATGTCGTGCGCAACGCCGATACGGTCGCACGATACACGATTGGCATTGGCCGAGAGGGGTTTACCTGGACGGGCTCGGTGACGGTCGGGCAAAAAGCTGAATGGCCGCAGTGGCGGCCCCCTGCCGAAATGCGTCAGCGACAATCCGAATTGCCCGACCTGGTGCCGCCGGGACCACTCAACCCGCTCGGCGCACGCGCGCTCTACCTCTACAAAAACGGCAACGACACACTTTTCCGGATCCATGGGACCAACGATGCCGCAACCATAGGCGGGTACGTCACTTCTGGCTGCTTCAGGATGACGAACGCTGACATCCTGGAACTCTATTCGAAAACGCCTGTCGGTACGCGCGTGATCGTTAGCGATTGATGCGGCAGTGGGACATTGAGCAATGAGCGAGAACACATTCAGCCGTTTCTTCCGGCCAAACGCAAAGAGGAATACAAGCGAGGATCTTGAGGTACTGTTCAGGGCGGCGGTGCCTGAGCCTGCGAGCGACGGCGGAACCGGCCCTATGGCAGATGCAAGGGCCGGGCATGCCAACGACGTAATCAAACGCGAAATGGTGGAGCAGCGGGTAGCGCTGCATCGCTTCCTGCTGGACCGGATCAATCTCAGTGTCCTCGACACCATGGCTGGCGAGGAACTCATCGAGGAGATTAGACCGCTGGTGCGCGACTATGTGCGTGACCGCAATCTGCCGATGAGTGCCCGCGAACTGGATATCCTGATTGTTGACACTACCAATGAGATGCTTGGTCTCGGGCCACTCGAGCCTCTGCTGAAGGACGACACGATCGCAGACGTCCTGGTCAACAGCTACAATCAGGTGTTCATCGAGCGCGCCGGCGTACTTGAGGAAACGGACATCCAGTTCAAGGATGAAGACCACCTCATGCGTATTATCGTCAAGATCGTCTCGGCAGTCGGTCGCCGCGTCGACGAGTCCTCACCGCTGGTAGACGCGCGCCTTGCCGACGGATCGCGTGTCAATGTCGCCATCAGGCCGGTAACAATCGATGGCCCGATGGTTTCTATCCGAAAATTCTCGAAACGGCCCTTTACACTGGAGCGCCTCGTAGCAGGAAACTCGATGGCGGAGGGGATGAAGATATTGCTGACCGCTGCCGTCAAGGGACGCAAATCGATAATCGTGTCCGGCGGAACTGGTTCGGGCAAGACGACGATGCTTAATGCGCTTTCTTCGCAGATTTCGGACAAGGAGCGCCTCATTACAATCGAAGACGCGGCTGAACTGCAACTCCAGCAACGGCATGTTTGCCGTCTTGAGACGAAACCGCCGACGCTGGATGGGCGCAACGAAATCAGGCAGCGCGAACTCCTTAGAAATGCACTGCGGATGCGCCCCGACCGTATCATCATCGGCGAGGTGCGCAGCGAGGAAGCCTTCGATATGCTCCAAGCTATGAATACCGGTCATGAAGGGTCGATGTGCACGATCCACGCGAATACTCCGCGTGATGCCATGTCACGCTTGGAACAAATGATCGGCATGGCAGGGATGCCGATGTCGCAGCTTAGTATTCGCCAGCAGATTGCATCCGCTGTCGACCTGGTCGTTCAAGTAGCACGTATGCATGACGGCTCGCGCAAGCTGGTCTCGGTTTCCGAGATTACAGGCATGGAAAATGACGTCATCCAGATGCAGGAGCTGATGGCCTTCAAGAAGGTTGGAGTCGATGAGAACGGGAATCTGCGCGGCCAGTTCGTGGCCACTGGAATTAGGCCGCGCTTCCTCGAACAAATCGCAGACCTAGGGCTGCACGTTCCCGACGAGATCTTCGATCCCAGTAAGAGGCTCAATTGACGTCATGCAGACAACGCTCATCTACCTAGCGGTCTTTCTTGCGGTTCTGGTCTTGGCAGACACTTTCCAGCGTGCGACGCGCAACGCGCTGGAGCGGAAGAAATTCGTCAACTACCGCCTGAGCCTCATTGAGCGCGACGTTGACCGTAAGGTTGTCTATCGCCAAATGCTGAAGGAGCGCGGTATCGGCAGCCGGCAGCAGCAGGCCTCACTTGAATCGCTGCGACGTTATATTGCGCAGTCAGGAATTCGATATGAGGGCGTGAGGTCTATGGCTTATCTAATCGCACTGACACTGGTGCTTTTTACGATCTGGAACTTCATCGGTTTCTCAACGCTGCCGAGCATCATTTTTACAGTGCCTACCGCCATTTTCGTCGTAGCGGCCTTCATCGCGCGCAAGCGTTCCAAGCGGATCAAGAAGTTTCTTGTGCAGTTTCCGGACGCGCTCGAGGTGATTGTGCGAAGCCTCGCAGCAGGACACCCCTTGCCAGTGTCGATCTCGCTTGTGGCGCGTGAAATGCCAGATCCGATCGGGTCGGAGTTTGGGATTCTGACGGATGAATTGACATACGGAACCGATGTAGACACCGGCACGCGCAACATGGCCACGCGCGTAGGTGCCGAGGAATTGAACCTCCTGGCAATCTCCCTTACGGTTCAGCGTGGCGCGGGCGGGAACCTGGCTGAGATTCTTACAAATCTGGCTGATATGGTCCGCAAGCGGGTGATGATGAAAGCAAAGATCAAGGCCATCTCGGCTGAAGGTCGCATGACTTCGTGGTTCATGCTGTGTTTTCCGTTCGTTCTCTACGGCATCATCAACTTTCTGCAGCCAAAATACTTCCAACCGGTCTGGGAAAGCGGTAATGGCCCGATTTTTTTGACTGCCGGTGGCGTCATGATGGTCATTGGGATGCTGATCCTGCGTAAGATCGTAAACTTCGACTACTAGGCGACGCCGTGCTCCAATTTGCTATCCTGTTGGCGACTTTTGCTTCCACGCTGATCCTCAGCGCGCTGGCTCTTGGCTACATCACATCTCGGCGTGAGGTTCAGATGCGGCTTGGCCAAGCAGCATCTGGCGACTCCACATCAGGACCAATTCCGGAGGATCTTCGAGGTCTGCCTGTCGCCGAAGCGGAGCTGGTCCGCAATTATTACACAGTCGTGCGGGCGGACAAGAATCCGAACTCCCTGCAGAATCGCTTGATCCGCGCTGGCTACTTTTCCGCCAGCGCACCGCGTATTTTTCAGCTGATCCGTATCCTGGTGGCAGGTATCACCTTTGCGGGTACGTTTGTATTGCTGGGCTGGGCCAAGCCGGAGATGGCGCGGGGCTATCAGCTGCTTGCCGTGTTCGTGGCAACCGCGTTCGCCTTTTTCCTGTGCAATGTGATGTTGGAACGCCGGGGCGACAAACGCGAGATAGAATACCGGAAGCTGTTTCCCGATTTCATGGATACGCTCATTGTCTGCGTTGATTCAGGAATGAGCATCGAGGCAGCCATCGATCGAGTTACAAAGGAATTCCTGAAGTCCAGAAGCAGAGACTTCGGCCTTCATTTGGCGATCATGATGCTGGAGGTACGTGGCGGCCGCCGGCTGCGCGACGCGCTTTCGCTTTTTGCCAAGCGCTTGCGCATTGAAGAAGCGCACGCGTTAGCCGTTCTTTTTCGCCAATCGGAAGAGCTTGGTGCGAGTGTTACGAAGACATTGCGTGTCTTCAGCCAAGAGATGCGAGAGAAGCGCATGATCAGGGCTGAGGAAAAAGCAAACGCCTTGCCGTTCAAGATGCTCCTTCCGCTTGCTGGCTTTCTCTTTCCCATCAGCGTGCTAATCGTGCTTGTGCCAATTCTAATGCGAGTTGTTACGCTACTGAAAAGTCTTTCTTAAATTGTTGATCGTGGACCTTGATGTAGGTCCGATCGCCGTCGTTTCTTGACAGAGCTTTGGCTTGGATCGGCGACGTACAAGGCCGCGATGAGGCGAGAGCCTCAGTGGCTTCTCGACCCATCGGTAGGATAAGACTGCGGCGGCGACCGAGACGGCCGCGGTTATAGCGAGCAGCGGTCAAGCTGGGAGAGCCTCCCGCAAAGGCGAAGTATTGGATAATGCCAAAGATAGATGTCGCACGAGATTAGACCCAACTTGGCCCCCGGACCCCTTCGGAATCTGGAATTCAACCGATACTTGGCTGATGGACAGCCTTGATCCAACGTTGGGCGCGGAGTACCGGCTGCATCATACGCAAAACGGCACTACGGATCGCAATATCTATCGAAATGGAGTCGGCACGACCGACAGTGGAGTGGTGCAGAAGCCGTCAGGTGCCAGTGCAGTTCTCCTGTACATCTTGGCTGAGGACAACTCGCTGGCCGAATGTGCCAAGGGCTCGATTAATTTCGTCTATCTGCGCAACGGCGCGCTATCGGCCAACTGGATCGCCGCCGAGGACAAAAGCTGGCGGACTCCCGCGACCTTCTATACCATTGCCGATGGGTAGCGAGGGCAGGGGGATGACGTACAATCCAGCGCTCGACGGGCTGCGAGCATTGGCGGTGCTGGCCGTGCTGTTCTTCCATTGTAGGTTTCCTCCGGGCTTCGGTGGGTTCATCGGCGTCGATGTCTTCTTTGTCCTCAGTGGCTATCTGATCACCTCGCTTCTGCGGGCCGAGATTGCCGCGACGGGCCGGATCGATCTGCGCCGGTTCTATCTGCGGCGCGCACTGCGCTTATGGCCGGCGCTTCTGCTGATGCTGGCTGCGTATGCTTTGGTGGCTCCTGCTCTGTTTCCGGAAGACTCCATGCCGCGCGACGTGGCCCTAGCCGGCCTTTACCTGACGGACTATTCATTCGCGTTTTGGGACTGGCCGGATAAGCTCAACCACACATGGTCGCTCGCCGTCGAGCAGCACTACTATCTGATCTGGCCCCTGGTGGTGATCGCGACGTGCCGGCTGTCGCCGCGTTCCGTCGTCTGGATTCTTGCGGCGTTGTTCGTGGCGGCGTCGGCATGGCGCATCTGCGAGGCGCTGGCCTGGGGGAATTGGCAGGAGGTGTATTATCGGTTTGACACGCGCCTGAGCGGCCTGATCATGGGCTCGCTGGTTGCTGTCCTGCCATGGCGTCCCAGCCCGCAAGCCGCGCTGGTCCTGAGCCGCTTCTCGATGATCGTACTTGGACTGGCCTTCCTGTTGCTGCATTGGAAACTGCTCGATGCCTTGACCTGGCCAGCCGTTCTGATCGACCTGGCGGCGGCGGCTTTGGTGATGTCGTTGGCGAGCGGCCACCAAACGCCGATCAGCGCGGCGCTATCGGTTAGGTTGCTAGTCTACCTTGGGTCGATCTCGTACGGTATCTACCTCTGGCACTACCCAATCGTCCGAGCGGTGCGCGATAACGCGGACCCGTTTTCTGGAACCTTCGTGGTGATCGTTCTATCGATCGGTGCCGCAGCGCTCTCCTATCGCTTCGTCGAAAAGCCGCTGCTAGCGCGCCGCAGTCGGCCAGCCGTGCAAGTCGCCTAACATGGATGCTTCGGTCTGGCACATTGGCTCACCTGAGCTTGGCCTCCCATTGATCGGCCTTCGTTAGATGGGTGAGAATGCGCTTGATCTGGACTGCGCGAACATCGTCAGCAACAGGGCGGACATGCGCAGCAAGTCGGAAAGCAAGGTCGGCGATCTCTCGATTCGCCAACTTCGCCTTGCCGCAATCACGGATGTTGACTGCGACGATGGCTGCTGCCGAGTGGGCCGCATTTTCAGAGGCTTCGATGATCATCGAGGCGCACTCTCCTAGTTCGCTCTCGGCCTGGCACATTCGAATGGCAGTATGGCCGCAACAAGCAGGATGCGCTGTTTCATGCAGGATCGCACTAGCCATTCTATGGGAGCGCGCCGGATGACGGTCGCTAGTTCAGCGAATTTCTTGAGGGGTACCAGTTCAGGCTACGCCCAAGGGATTGCCGAAGAGCAGGGTTGCCGCGCTTGACAAGCTGCAAGGCTTCCGTGACGAACTCCGCGCTGTCCCTTCGGCACAACTGATCGACTATTGCGTCCACGGGCACGCGGCAGCGGAGATCGCGCACGCAATCATCATCTAAATATGTGCGCGCTACATTTCGGTTTCATGTGAACCGTACACGAATCGTGCGTTGACTTTCGTCACGAACCCTTTACCGGGTTTCCATGCGCAGAATTGCGACCTGACCCGCCCACGAGGCGGGTTTTGCATTTCAGCATGTCGACACGAACTCCCTGCGACGAAGTGCAACGAACGCAGACGCCAGCTTGAAGAGCAGCGGCGGAAGGCGGCGTAGAGGTATTTGTGACAAAATGCTCGCAGGCAGGAGTTCGAGGGCGGCGGTATTGGCCACCCGCACTCTCGCGAGGCCGGGCAGCCGGTCATCGGGCAGGGTGACGATCATGGGTATCCACCTCAGGGTTCAGCGAAATGGAGCCAATATCCCGGAGTGGGGCTGGGCTCGGTACGCGGGCGACCGGGAGTTCTGCGAGCTATCACTGCCACAGCGACAACACCCATCGGCCGCGCGTGAAATCAAGGTTCCTATTTTCAAACGTAAGGAAAAGGACTTGGTGCCTTGTCCCATTTGTCATCCAACGGAACCTTGGTTCCGCATCGGCAGAATGGCTTGGTTTCCCGAAGAGCGCGTAGTGAGATTTATCGGGCACGATTGCGCCAAACGCCACTACCAAGGGGAGTTTGACGTTGCGGAGAAGCGCTACCGAAAGGAAGCCAGAATCCGTTACTTGCAGCGTCGATGGAGTGAGATAGCTCCGAATGCAGGGCGCTTGATGAACGCTGCTGCAGCTCTTTCAGAGATCGCGAAAGCGCTTGAAGACGTTCGCGCGGAAATCGATCAGAAGGCGCGAGGACTGTCGAAGTTTTTCGGTGCAGAGCTGTCGCGGAATAGCGGTCGCATTGAGATCAAAATCGATACTGGCGTCAAGGACAATCAAGGTAATGCGGTCATTGGTACCGATGTTCTTGGCACAGCTGTTGGAACAGAATTTTGGGGCAGGCCGTTTGTACCTTATCAGCAGCTTCTGACGCTGATGCGAGACATAGAGGATCTGAGTCGTCCGCTGCCCACATGGCGCGGCGAAGAACTTGCCTCACAGCATGAGACAGAAATTCTGGATCGAGGAGCATCTGCGGATGCATTGCCGGATCGACTAGACGATCTGACTCTATTGCTGTTCTGGTCCCAGATGTTTTTCGAGCCCGACAATCTCGCGCTGCTCGAGCGATGGGGCAAGAATGCCGGTTCACCTTTTCAGTCGCTGGTTTGCAGATTTGACGACGGCCGACTTGTGATCGCGTCCAACAGTTTTTTTGCCTATCACTATGCGAACCCCGAAGTGCCACCCCATGCTCTGGTTCGACCGCCTCGTCTATCCAGCGAGATCCTCAACCTGCGTCGCCCAATGGCGAGAAACCGCTAAGGCTAGCTCCGAGACAGAAGGCGGGACATGGAACAACTCAAACCTGGTATTCGCAAGCATCGATCTTAACAAGCAGCTGGTGGCGGCACGGATGTGCGCGGTGCCCAGGGGCGCGCCGTCTGCCCATGAAATCAAAGCGGCCCAAACGGCTCGAAGGAAGGCAGGCGAGAAATCACGCCTTCGCACTCTCAAACTGAAACGGGAGAATGGCGGCAAGGACGGCACACGGCTGACAAAGGTCAAGGTCAAGATTTCGGCCGACTGTCACGAGCGCCAAGAGCTACGTTCTCGGCCTGGCACATTCGAATGGCGCTATGGCCGCAACAAGCAGGATGCTCTTTTCCATGCCGGCTGGGAGCAAGCAGGAATGGCGGTCGCCAGTTCGGCCGATTTCTTGAGGGGCACTCGGTCAGGTTACGCCCAGGGCATTGCCGAAGGCAGGGTTGCCGCGCTCGACAAGCTGCAAGGCGTGACGAGCTCGGCGCGATTTCGCCGGCCCAACTGATCGACTATTGCGTCGAGGGGCACACCGTGACGGAGATTGCTCATACAAATGGCATGAAGGAGCGAGATATGGCTACAGCGCGGATCGTGCGGTGACTTTCGTCGCGCTCCCCGCGAGGCGGTTTTTCGTCAGCGACCCTGACCTTGGGAACGAATTCGGGAGTAGCGCCCCGATTGGGATAGCCGCCCGGTTGAATTCCGGCAATCAATCAAGCCGAGACAGCAGGCGGGCATGAGCCGCTTTGGCCATCGAGAGGACTGGTGTGACGAAATTCATGCGACGCGCTTTATGGCTGCGGCCAGCCGGCGCAGTTACGAACTGGATGGCGCGCCCGGCGCGAAGCCGACACATCGTGCGGTTATGCTGGAGCCTCTGCGTGCCGAGAACAAGGCAGCTTAGGCTGCGTCATCTCCGTGCCGCCTCATGCCTTGCTAGGTCTCTGTTGCCGGCCGCGATTGCCTCTTGTCTCGTCGAGAAGGGGCCGGTCTCCTCCAAAGTGTTACCCCGAAAGTGCACCCTGTAGTAATACCCGTCGGTCTTCTTGTTGACCTCAACACTGTTCATAGCCGGCGAACCAAAGCTCATATAGCGCACTCCCGCATTGAGGCGCGTATCCTCCCACCGCTGCCGCCGCCTGTCGAGCGGGCTCACCAACCCGGCCGAACAAGCGGACCGTGCCCCTAGGCCTTGCTGTCAGTTGCCCGCAGATGGTCGTGTAGAACGTTGATCTCTTCCCAGCTGTATTGAGCGCCTGAGCGCGTGACGATCTTGGCCGAAGAATGTCGCCTGCTTAGCGGAACATTTGCTGCATGCCGCAAGGCTTGCGACAGGTGATCAAACGCCATCCCGTGCGGCAGTTGGCTGTCCTCACACTCAAAGAAAGTGGCGGGCTCGTGTAGATCGACCGACTTGATGTCTTTCATTGCGGGTAAGCGAACACCCCCATCAGAAGTGTGATTGCGCCAATAGCGATCAGCAGCAAGCCTGGCCAGTTGTGGCCACCTCCGCGCAGACGCCAAGGCTCCAGTGTGCGGCCTGCAATGGGGTCAACATGGCTATCGCTGAGTTGGCCTCGGTGGAGAACCGCAAGTGCGAGGGTCACGACACCGCAAACAACCAATAAAGCGCCAAACCACATAACCGCGGTCATAGCTCTGCTCCAGCTTTAGAGCCTGCAAATAAACGCGCAAAAGAGCCATTCGATCCTGATGGTGTGGAATTCCTAGTTGGGTGCGTGCTGGGTGCCTTCCTGAATGGGAGCAGGATCCCGCGCACCGTCCATGAACCCGGTGATGAACAAGGCAACCACCGCGAAAGCGACAGCCACCATCATGGCAAAGAAGCTTGTAGTCTTAACCGCGTAATGGAGAGGGCGACGAACACCATTGCGGCGGGGGCTGTCACAAGTCCCTGGTGGATGCCGTCACTTGCCGACGTGTCACAGACAGCCGGGCTGCGCCTGCCAATTCTGGGCTGCGCCTGGCTGATTGTGCAAATCTTGCACAAGGTAATGGGAAAGGAGCAAACTCATTTTCATTGCAGGCAATCACTCCCCGCCGCCGCAAGGCCGCGGGGCTTTTTTTGTGCGCGAGCGCGGGAGGTGAATCTCGACACACGTTATGTTTTGTTGAATAGAACGCTCATGGAAACATCCGCTTCTTCCTCTAGCCGCCATCGCTCTTCCGCATTTGCTGGAGGTGCAATCATAGGCGCACTTGGTGGGCTGATCGGCCTCGGGGGAGCGGAGTTTCGCCTGCCACTTCTAATAGGGCTTTTCAGATTTGCTGCTCTTGAAGCAGTCATCCTCAACAAGGCGATGAGCCTTGTGGTCGTGGCCACGGCCCTGCCATTTCGTGCTGGCACCGTGCCATTCGCCAGTATCGCGGCAAACTGGCCGATTGTGGTGAACCTGCTGGCGGGAAGCCTGCTAGGTGCATGGTTCGGGGCGGGGTGGGCTACGCGCCTAAAGTCAGAAACTCTCTACAAGGTTATTGCAGCACTGCTGGTCGCCATGGCGATTGTATTGGTCTTCGGTCATGATGCGAACGTCCGCCATCCTCTATTGACCGGGATGGCTCAAATCATTGCAGGTGTAGCAGTCGGGTTTCTCATAGGAGTTGTTGCATCGCTGCTTGGCGTCGCCGGCGGCGAACTCCTTATCCCAACCCTTGTCTTGCTGTTTGGCGCTGACATCAAACTCGCTGGAAGCCTCTCACTCGCGGTCAGCCTACCAACGATGCTGGTAGGCTTCACGCGCTATAGTCGAGATCAGAGCTTCTCGGTGCTGGGTCGTAACAAGGCTTTCCTACTCATTATGGCGGGCGGTTCTATCGTCGGGACCTTTATCGGCGGCTTGCTTCTTGATGTTGTTCCAAACGGGGTACTGCTACCCGCGCTCGCCATTATCCTTCTGATATCGGCGGTGAAAGTCTGGCGGCATTCTTGACGAATTTCGATAGTGCCCCGGCTTCGGCTGGCGGGGCCTATTGTCGTTTTAGCGTGCAGGATGATCCAGAAACAAGAAGCCCCACCTGGCTTGCGTTCGCCTTGGTGGGGCTCGCCTCTTGATGGGTTCCCCGGATGTTAACTCTGCGAAGCCACCCTGGCTGAAGCGGTCATGTATCCAGTACCGCTGACTTACCACCCAATCGCCCCGTTGCCATTAGGCAGCGGGGCTCTTTGTTGTTTGAGCGGTCGCCGGTCGCCGGTTACGGGTCACGGGTCACGGAAGCGGCGTACCTTCACCCATATCTAACCGTGCTCTGAAATCTCCGTTGACGCGGCTTAATCACGACAAATGGGGCAGATACCGACGGAGTGGAGCTAGGCCCAAGCACACAGGTATTGCCCAATGGATGACGAACGGAAAACGACCTCCGACCGATGGGCGCCATTGAAGTGCTTGGCAAATGTCGCATTGCTCTTTGCGCCCATCGCTATCGGGCTTGGCATCTTGGCGATGGTGTCTGCCGGTAATGATCGGGATGTCGATCCCATCGTCACGAGTGCCATTCAGCGAAGCAAGTGAGCCTCGCCAGAATTCTCGGGGAGGCGGAGGCGGAACGTGCTCTATGACTTCGCTCTGCCTGGTGCGCGCTTTACCTGTTTCGCCGCAGGCTTGGTCGCGGGCTTGCGGCCAAGGCCGAGCTTCTTCGCCAGTTCCGAGCGCCTTGCCGAATAGCCCGGAGCTACCATCGGGTAATCTCTCGGCAGCGACCACTTGGCACGGTATTCTTCAGGCGTCAGTCCCAAGATGCCGAGATGCCGCTTAAGGGTCTGGTACTGCTTTCCGTCCTCAAGGCTGATGATGTAATCGGGTGTGACAGTCTTCTTGATCGGCATCCGAGGCGTTAGCGTTTCTTGCTCCGGTTCGAGTGGCGTACCGAGCCTGCTGATGCTGGAGTGGATCTGAGCAATCAATCCCGGAAGTTCTGCTACCGGCACCGGATTGTTCGAAACATAGGCCGTCACAATGTCGGCGGTGAGTTCGATGAGATGATCAGTCGGCTTCGGCAATAGTTCGGTCATACAGATTTCTCCACGTTCAACACTAGCGGAACGTATTCGCTTGTGCGGCTGAGATTGCAAGAGCGCTTACGGCTTCGCTATCGCCAGATTTGGCGATTGACGTGCCTTCGCTACCGAAGGGTGGTGGTGGTTTTTAGCTTAAACTAATATTAATTGCGGACGATGCATCCTGAGCATCTGCGGGCGTGTATTGAGTACCGCGGCGCGAAAAGCGCCCAGGCAATAGGCTCCGTCATCGTAAGGTGGCGGGGCTTCTGTCGTTTAAGAATGGGCAAGCAAGTACGGCCCGCATGGACGTCGCCAGGTCGGGCCGTTTGTTGCCGTAGCATGGATTTCGGAAGGGCAGCCGACGCAACGCTCATTCGTCGATGCAAGGCGTTGCGCCGGGCACTTACCCCAGCCTAATGCTAAATCTTACTCTCAGCGGCGATACGCACAATTAGCTCATTGGATACGAGGGTAGGGCAGACTAGCTACTAGCTGGCGGGAACGCATGGCGCAGTTAGAGATTGTGCTAGCGGAGCGCGTGCCCTCAGGCCGCGCTCCAAGCAGCGGGCCTGCCGTTTTCCAGCCGGTAACGGCAGGTCTCGTGCACAAGCGTTCTTGTGGCGGAGCGCAAGGCAACGCCCCGAACCGTCAGGCGCTCTAGCAGCGAGGCCTGTCGCGAATTCGCCCTCCGGCAGGCCTTCGCTTTCAATCCATCAGCAACACCAAACCCGGATACAATCTTTTGAGATTTGGCAGCGACCGTTCCTGCCACACAATATTGCTATTGCCCCGAACCACCATCCGAACTTCGGGATGATTTCGGGCCTCGATCATCAGCTTTGCCAGAATATTCCTGCCCTGTGAGTTGAGGAATTCAAGGTCGGACAGATGTACCGTGATAGCTGGCGGCCTTGAGTTCAGGAGGTCCCGAACCAGCGACGTAATCTCCGGAGCGGCCTTGTTCTCCAGCCGCATGACTCCGCTAAAATATAGATCGCTTCCTTCAGCCCAAACACTATATTCCTCAGTCTTGATGTCCATAGGATCTGCCCTCAAAACGTCTGATAGTCTATGAAATACAAGATCCTTGTACCTGCTGCATCCTGTACAGCAGATTGGCATGAAGCAGCAGAATTGAGCTAAATACGTCCTGTTGGGCTGATCAGACCTGAGTTTGGCGTAAGAGGTGGCGGGGCCTTTTGTCGTTCTTGCACCGCATAGGCAGGCGTCGGAAAACCGCAGCGCTCATTTCGTATTTTGATGTATAGTGGCCGCGTAGCCGGATCGCCTTCGGTTACATCCTGCTCTCCGGCCTGCCTCGTGGCGGGCCTTTTTTTGTGGGTGCCCGCCAGCGTCCGCCCGACAAAATGCGGTGCGCGGCCCTAAGTCTCGATCCGCCGCTTCTCATCCAGCAGGATCTTGCATGCCTTGATGACTGCGCCTGCTTCAAGCAACATTGCTGAGACTTTATCGGGCGAAAATAGATCGACTGCACTTGCCATCGCATTAAGTTCGAACACGATGTCTCCTTGGCCTGTGTCGTTGGCTGGCGTCCCGGAGAAGGCTATCTCGTCCCTGTAGTCCCGGATGCTCGCTGCGGCGCGCTGCATCAGTCGAGTGGTTTCAGTCGGCGTCAACTTCGCAATCTCATTCGCGGCGCGTGCCAGTTCGGAGATGAAGGCGGGATCTGAGTCTGAGGCCACTCCGATGCTCACCGCAATTCCGCTTCGATGATCTCAAGCGCAGCGTCGTAGATCGATGCCAGTCCCGGTTCGTCGGCCTGGTGCTCCTTAAGCAGGCCATGTGCGTGCACGTAAATCTCCCTGACTTCCTCATCGGAAAAAATGCCTTTCGCCCCAAGCATTCCAACCAAGGAGGCAAGCAGCGACGACGACACCAATTCGCTGGCAGCTAGGGCGTCAACACGGGGATCATCGGACATTTCACGCCTTTCTGAAGTCTGACTGCCATCGGATGCACGCAATCAATGTCCTCAGCCGAGGACGGCAGCTATCATCGCGCAGAGATACAGATGGGCACAAGGCGTCATGGAGCGGAGGCAGTGGAGGCCGATGCCTACGACACCCAAATGCCCATTGTGGGCAATTTGGACCCAACCGGGAAATACGAACTGGGTTCGCATTTGGACGCTGGCAAGAGGTCGGGTTGTGCTCGGCTGGGATGGCCCTAGACAAGAATGGCTGCGCCGACAGCTATCCAAAAACAGACCGTGGCGACCACGATCAAAATTGGGCCGGCTCGAAGTCGTTCGTCGCTTTGGCTGCCGTCTCGCATGCTATACACCCGTCGCCGTATATTAGCTTAACGCACTATACTGGGACACAAGAAATGCAAATGATGGAGACGGCGCCGGTTAAGGCATGGGCGGTCGTCGATGAGACCGGCAAGATCACGCCCCCCAACATTCACGCAAGTGAGATCAAAGCGGCTGCGACAGCAAAACGATGGGGCAAGACCTATCGTGTGATCCCTGTTTTCGTCATCCCAATCGGCGATTGGTCCGGTGGTACCGATGAGGGCACCCCCGTTCAAGGATTGCCCGCCGGCGAAACCGGAGCCTGAGATCGGCATGGGCCACCATGCTCAATTTGGCAGACGGTCCGCAGGCGAACAGCCCGGCTAGCCCCTCATCATCGCCGATGCGATATCGGGCGCTCGGCCTTTCGGTCCGGCGCAAACAGGTAGACTGCCGCCGGCGGCTCGGGTCCGGCCCAGAGTCGCTGCTCACGGGCATAGACCCACAACCGCCCTGTCTTGGTCCGCTCACGGCCCGGATCGAGCACCGGCGCCGGTGTGTCGTCGGCGAACAGATGGTTGGAGGCGAATATGTTCCTCACCAGCCGCTCGTGCAGGGCTTCCACCCACCAGCAGCCGCCGCCGACCCATCCAGCCAGCGTCGAGCGCGCCAGATCGACACCGTGTCGGGCGAAGATCTGCGACTGCCGGTAGAGCGGCGTGTGATCGCAATATTTGGAGACCAGCACCTGCGCCAGAAGCGCCGGCGTTGCCAGTCCGCCGGCGATCAACCGCTCCGGCGCAGCCACTTGTGCTATCGTCTCGCAGGCACGACAGGCGTATTTCGGGCGCGTGATGCGGACCACGCGAAGCTGTGCCGGAACCCAGTCGAGCATATCGCTGATCGCATGGAGTGCGCCGCCACGGCACACACTGCCTGGACCACCATGGCGAGCCAGCCCCTTCCGCATGTCGGTGTGCCCAGCGCCAGATGCACCTTCACCCCGCCGGAACGATCATCATGATGCAGTCCCTCCGCTGTCGACGAACGCTCGTACGGCAACAGGATCACTGCCCGCAGGTGCAAAGACACGCCGCCCATCCGGCAGTTCGATTGCCATCATCCCGTCAGGGGGCCGCACAAGGTTCTGCAGCGCGAGTGCCGCTGCCGCGTCCGTTGCCAGCGTCACAGATGACAGTTCGCTTGCTTCTTCTGCGTCACGCCGAATTCCGCGCGCCAACGAAACAGGATGCCGGTCGCGATCCCGTGCCGGCGCGCGACAGCCGAGACCGTTGCACCTAGAGCTTCGCTCTCCTGGACGATGGCGAGCTTCTGCGCGTCCGTGAAGAACCGGCGGAAGCGCGTGGCGGGAGCGTCATCTGGACGCGCTGTCAAGCCGTTTTCGGACGTCGCGCCGTTAGTGATATCACTAACGGGCGGGCGGGCGGAGGGATGCGCGCGCCAGTCCTCCAAGCGGTCACGCCAACGGCGCAGCGCGTAGGGCGAAAGCTGCAGTGCCGCGGCGTATTCGTGAACGCCCATGCCGCTCCCGTTCATCGCCTCGACATGCATTGCCCAGAACGCCCGAAGCGCACGATTGCGCACATCCGTGCTCACGCCAAAACGTTGGCATTGACGCCGGCGCGGCCCTTTCTGGCGTTGTTGCGGGCACGCTTCTCGGAGCGATTGTGCCTGCGATTCCACATGTTTGCGCGCTGCTTCCTTGCCCATCAGATGGTCAAGCCAGCGCTCGAACGTACGCCGGTTGAGATGGTGATGGCGGCAATAGGTTGTGCGCGCCAACCCGCTCTGACGCCACGCTTCGACGTGAACCACCCAGAAGGACTTACGCGCCGTGTTCTCGAAATGTCTCAAATTCACCGGAGACCCTCCATGCTACGAAGGAACTCCACATGCAGCGATTTTGCACTACGCCAACGAGGTGTCAGGACCGGACGCTTACAGAACGACAGAGGACGGCGAGATAAAAGCGCATGCCCGAAACGCGTTAAGCCATTGGCATGGCTTGCGTTTTCCGGTGCATGCCGGCCGGTCGTGGGCATATCGCACAGTTTGTGTGAGCGATTTCAGTCTCTTATCATGCACTTGGTAATTGGCAGCCGGCAGGCTCGCATACGCGGTCGATGCAAAGCTGATCGTCGCAGGATGAGTTTCGCTGGTGAGATCTTCCTATGTTCGTTACGCACTCTGCTAACGATTCAGTTGCTTCCCGCTTCGCTGGCGGCGACAGCGCGCCGATCATTCTCGGCTTCGTGCGCCCTGGCATGTCCTGGAGGTGAGTCTGCGCAACGCTGGCAATCAGCAGCGGCGCCACCTCGATCCTGTTCCAGAGGACGATCTCAAGTCGAAGCGCTGCATTAGCCTTTTGGTTTTTGGTTTGGCATTTCTCCCCACTTACATTGTTCTTCTAACGGGTTTCGGCTCAAGATTGAGCGAAATATATCTGTGGATGTCATGGTTGTGTGATCGACCCTAGGCACGTTGTGCGCGAATGGTGCGTTTTCGTTGGCGTATAACTTGCCGAGGGGATGATGAGGCGGTGTATTGTTGGCGCGGCAGCTTTTGCCGCGGGCGTGATCGGCGCGGATATTTCAGCGACGTCTTATGTATTCGGTTCGGCTGGTCTCGCAGTCCTGGCACAAGATACCTCATCTAGTTCGCCTGATCTTGCCAGCCCTGGTACGGCGCCTGGTGGCTTTGGCAATGGCGGGGCGGGCTTTGGCGCTGGCAGTGGCACGTCTCAGGTTCCGGTCGCTGGTGGTGCTGGCGTTCCTGGATCTGGCGCCGGAGCAGATGCTGCCGCCAAAGATGCGGCGCCAGCATTGGGCGACAAGGAGCCCGACCTGACCGGCAACGACAAGCAGGCCAAGCCTGCTGATGGCGAGGGCGATGAGGCCGATACGGCGAAGTCGCTTGAGGCTGAGCCAGAGGCGGCAGCTATGGCTGCGACCAGCACCGAGCCGGCTCTGGCCGAAACCGTGGAGACCTCTGCCAAGGCGTCGGTGCCCAACGTCTCTGGCACTGGCAATCTGACAAGCTCCATCCCGCTCGATGTCCCTGGCTTTCGTGGCCTCGAGCCATCTCTGGCACTGAACTACGATTCCTCACGCAAGACAAAGATCGGCGCCACCTATCAGGGCTGGCTCGGTTATGCCTGGGGCCTTGACGGCTTCGATGTCATCGAACGTGCCAGTGTCGGCTATGGTGTCCCCGCCTTCGATGCATCCGACGTCTTCCTGTTCAACGGCATGGAGCTGGTGCCATGTGCCGCAGGTGTCGTCTCGCCGTCCTGTGCCACCGGAGGCACCCATGCGACGGAGAATGAAACCTACCGCCGCATTGCCTTCAATGGTGCGACCAATGAATGGAAGGTGACCGATCGTGATGGCACTGTCTCGACCTTCCGCTCGGTGGCGGCCGTGTCCAATGCAAGCCCTGCTGTCGGTACCCCTGCCTTTGACCTTGGCCAGAACTACCGCTGGCTTCTGACTGCGGTCACCGACGCCAACAACAACAGTGTCACCTACAGCTACAACTGCTCCGACAGCCCTGTCTGTTATCCCGAGACGGTGAGCTACAACGGCACCGAGATCCGCTTTTTTCGCGAGGTCAGGCCCGATTACATCCTGATGGCCAATGGCCATGACATCTCGCAGACGACCCAGCGCATCAAGACGATCTCGATCCGGGTTGGTGGTGTTCTCAAGGATGCCTATCAGCTGAGCTACAACCAGGCGCCGATGTCTAACACCTCGCGGCTGGCCCGTGTCGACCGCTACGGCCGCTATGCAACTGTCGCAGCAGACGGCACCATCTCAGGTGGCACCCAGAAGCTCCTCCAGATGATGAGCTATCAGGACGTGGAGACAAACTATACAGACCTGCCTGGCGGTCTGTTGCCCTATTACACATCAAACAAAACACGCGCTAGCGGGGAACTCATTTCCCAGCAAGACATGAACTTTGACGGAAAAGATGAGCTTGTCGGAACCGTCATTACCGAAAAAGAAGTCGGCTATTATGACGACAATCGCTATCGCACCGAATGGCAGGTATCAAGCGCCTCTCAATTCCAGCTCAACATCAGTAACGGGACGTCGATAGTCCGGCGAGATTCGTCATCGATCCACACCGGCACCACAGGTCGCTTTGACGCGACGCGCAACTTCATGGATGGCATCAGCTACCATCTACGTGAATATCAGGTCCGGCGCGGCGATGATCACTACCCCGCCTTCGACCTGACCCGGTACTTCTGTAAAACGGGCTCGACGCTGGACTGTCCAAAAACGGCATGCAGCTCAGCCACGGGGCCTCATGTGGCCGCCTGCAACGCACTGCCCGCGGAAGCCCGGCAGCGCCCCAATCGCCCTGCGACGCCGGGAACGTTCGTTTTTGATCCCGAAGGTGACGGAACCGACTCTGCCCACAGCGTTGCTTGGCTGAATTCGAACTGGAGCCCGATTGGAGTTGCGGATCTACGCGGCAATGGCCGTCAGTCCATGCTTTTTCGCGATGGCAACACGGGCATCATCAAGGCCGAACTTAACGGCGCCTGGAGTACCGGCTCAATCTCGAGCATTGATTGCCGCAGTTTCGGATCGTCGCTGCCGATGCCATCCTATTCGTGTGCCCTTGCTGACATCAACGGCGACGGGGCAACCGACGTCATCCAGTACTACCGGCCGGCTGCCGCAAATTCGCAGAACACAGCCTATGTGCATCTGTCCACCGGTCGCTCACTGAAACTGGTGAACACGTCGGCCTTGCCGGTCTATGGCGAGTTGGGGCGCATTCATGATGACTACGACAATGACGGCAGGGCGGATTTCCTGCTGGTCAACAGCCAGAAAAACATAAGCCTTCATGCTCTGCGCTTCGGCGCCCAGAACGCACTTGTTCAGTACACCCCATTTGCAATGACCGGTTACAAAGGTAGTGGCGATTTCAACGGTGATGGCCGCATCGACATTATTACCGGGGCACAGACGGCAAAGCTGTCCGTTCCAAGTGCCGGCAATCCGAACCTTTTGCGTTCGGTGACGACGGGCGCTGGTGCTGTCGTTTCCGCTGAGCACACACCATCGAGCCGTTGGACGAACGACTACCTGCCGAACCTGATGCATGCGGTGACAAAGCTTTCGGTGAGCGATGGGCGTGGTGGGCCCGCAGCGGTCACCGACTATGCCTATGCCGGTGGCAAATATGATCCCAAGGCACGGCGGTTTTTGGGCTTCCGCACAGTGGTCGAGACGAAGCCCGCGGCTGCAGGCGAGACCGGCCGGCCGGTAGTCGAGACCACCTATCGTCAGGATCTGGCGAGTTATGGGCTGGTCGCTTCTCGCGTGGAGAAGGACGGCGCCGGTGTTGCGCGCCGCAGCACGACAGAGACCTATGTCGTCAATGCGACGACCAAACCTTATTGGGCGCGGAATACCGTCACCGATACGGCCTTCTCGGAGAACATTGCGCTCGGCTGGAAGGTCGAGCGGGTGTTCGACACCTACAACAATGTCGTTGAGATCAAGGATTACGGCCGGCCTGCGGTGGCAGGCGACGAGCTCTGGACGAGGCGCTTCTTCGCCCCCAATACTTCGGCCTATATCGTGTCGTTGCCACGAGCCGAACTGGTGCACTCGGGGCTGGACACATCGGCTCCCTATGTCAGCTACGGCCATAGCTTTTATGATGGCAACCACACCGACAATGCCACGCCACCGACCAAGGGCAACCTGACCTGGGCGCATGCCTACACCAACACGACGACGCATGCCTCGGTGAACGAGTACTTCAGCTACGACAGCTACGGCAACAGAACCGCCGCTGTCGACGGCGCGGGTCATCGCACCGAATGGGACTATGATGCGACCTATCACCTCTATCCGGTAACCGAGCGCGGCCCGAAGTATTTTGCCACCGGTGGCCAGGCAGCCGACGCCCGCTTTGTCTCGACCGCGACCTATGATGTCGTGTGCGGCCAGCCAGCGAGCAGGACCGACCCCAACGGTATCGTCCAGTCCTTCACCTATGATGCGTTCTGCCGGCCTTATGACACGGCGGTTGCCGCAACTGGCAGCTACACCAAGACCCGCTTCGAGAATGAAGGCAATCCGCTGACCCAGGCGTTGGTGATCTCGTCGCCGCTGCCCAATGGCACAGGCGAGCAGTTCACCCGCTCCTATTACGACGGCCTTGGCCGGATCTGGCGGGTCGAGACACCGGGTGAGACGGCGGCAGGGGCCAAGCGTATCGTCGACACCGAGTTCGACGCCCGTGGCAATGTCGCACGCGCCAGCCTGCCGCGCTTTGCCAATGAGACGGCGTTGTGGACGGCCAACAGCTATGACTGGGCCGACCGGCTGGTGAAGACGGTCAACCCCGACAACAGCCAGCGCACCGTCGCGCACTGGCTCGACAGCGGCGGCACCGTCAACCCAAGGCTTTATGCGGCAACGCTGACCGACGAGCTCGGGCGCCAAACCATCACCTCGACCACATCGCGCGGCGACGTTGCTGCGATCGTGCGTGATGTTGCCGGTCAAAGCATCAACGAGACCCGCGCCTACGACGCGCTCGGCCGCCTCATTGCGGTGACCGACCATTCCGGCTCGAGCTGGGCTTACAGCTACGACCTGCTTGGCCGCAGGCTGACGGCCTCCGACCCCGATCTAGGCGCCTGGAGTTATGCCTATGACGGGGCCAGCCGGCTGATCAGCCAGACCGATGCCCGTGGTGTCGTCACCACCATGAACTACGACCAGCTCGGCCGGCTGCTGGCCAAGCAGGCAACCGCCCCGGGCGGGACTGCGGTCACCCTTGCCCAGAATAGCTATGACGAGGCCGCGGTCGGCTTCTACAACATCGGCCAGCTGACCCGGTCGCAGAATGCCAGTGCCAGCCATGTCTTTGGCTATGACGGCTTTGGCAAGGTGGCGAGCCAGGCGACAACCATCGACGGCCTGACCCACACCACGGTTACGGGCCGCGATGCCTCGGGCCAGACGGTGTGGACCCAGTATCTGCCCGGACCGCTCGACATCGGCAGTTCGACCAACCGCTGGTTATACAGTGCCGCCAATGCCCTGACGGCGATCCCCGATACGATCGTCTCGACGCTGCGCGAGGCCGATGGCCAGACCAAGGAGATCACTTACGCCAACGGCGTCAAGACGACCTTCACCTATTCGCCGACCCGGCGCTGGCTCAACAGGGTGACGACGTCAAAGGGTGCAACGGTGCTGATGGACAGTCAGTACACGCGCGATGCCCTTGGCCGCATCACCGCGATCGCAGGGCTGACGCCGGCGGAGAGCTGGAGCTATGGCTATGACAGCCTCGACCGGCTGCTGAGCGCCGACAATCTCGGCGACAACAGTCTCGACGAGACCTTTGTCTATGCCGCCAACGACAACATGCTCTCACGCAGCCGGGTGGCGGGCGCTTATGTCTATCCCGCACCCACTGCACCCAGGCCGCATACGCCGCTGACGGTGGGAGCACTCGCACTCAGCTACGATGCCAATGGCAACATGGTTGCCGATGGCAGCCGTGCGCTGGTCTGGGACGAGGCCAACCGGCTGAAGCAGGTGACGCTCGCCTCCAACACCGTCAACCTGTTTTATGGCCCCGATGGCGCCAGGGCCAAGAAGCAGTCGGCCTTTGCTTCCACGCTTTATCCCGATGCATCTGTCGAGATCGATCCGGCAACACAAGGGGCCGAGGTCTACACCCGTTATCCCCATCCCGACGTGAAGGTCACCGGCCAGGCAAAACAATACCTGCACCGCGACCATCTCGCCTCAGTGCGCATTGTCACTGATGCCAGTGGCGCCACCGTCGAGGCGACAGGCTACGCGGCCTACGGCGAGCGTCTGGCTTCGGGCTTCCAGACCCAGAAGGGCTATATCGGGGAGCGTCACGATCCGGAGACGGGCCTCATCTATCTCAACGCCCGCTACATGGATCCCATCCTCGGCCGCTTCATCTCGCCTGACGACTGGGACCCGACACAGCCTGGTGTCGGAACCAACAAGTACGCCTATGCTGCAAACGATCCCGTCAACAAGAGTGATCCGAACGGGCATCAAGCGGGAGAATGGGATCCATATGATGCCTGGGATGGTGACAGAGACGACGATGGAATTCCCGACGGGTTCGATCGGTATCCGGGAGTAGACGATCATCAGATATTCGACATAAACCCTGCTTCAAGACCCTTCAACGGTGCCGGTGGGCCATCTGCATCTGCAGGCCGCGCTACATCACTAGCCGCAGCGCCGAAAGGCGGACGTTTGCCCCACGCGATAGGCCGAGAAGGCATGCGAATTGTTGAAGCAGACCTTCGGTCCAAAGGTTATACCGTCCTTGGTAGGCAGATTACCATTTCTACGTCGCGGGGAAATCGTATAGTGGATTTTCTGGCCCTGGATCCAAATGGCAAACGGGTTGCAATCGAGGTGAAGGCAAATGGGTCAACATACACCAAAGCGCAAATCCTAAAAGACGAAGAGCTTGCGAACGCAGGCGGTATCTTTCGGGGACCGAATGCCAATGCGTTGGGACTCAAAGATTTCCGTACAAAAAGCCTTGAAACAACTGTTGCGCGAACAGATACCAGATCTGGAAAGACAACTTACAACTCACCAAGCTCGAGAGAATCGCGAGCACAGTCCATTTCCCCTGCAGCGGCAAAAGCTATTTCCGAAGGCAAGGGCGGGCTTTATTGAATTAGGACCTTATAAATGTCGACGATGAGAAGTCTCTTCAAAACTCAACTGATGCCTGACATTACTTCTCGGCTAATTTTAGCTGGCCTTGATAAGGTTAATAAGAGAGATGGCATTGTCTATAAAGAGACTGACGCCGGCCATGTCGGCATATCTATACGACCGATATTTTATAGGCCAAATATTCTAAATATTGAGGTAAGGTGCATTTCATCAATAACATACGTTCAAAATCTGCTGATCGAAATTGGATTCATTGAAAGCAATTCCCCATCAGAAATAACATGGACTTGCGGAGTAAACATTGGTGAGATCTCAAAAGGACGGTATATAAACTGGGAGATCATTGGTGAAGACATGCAGGCATGCGCCTCTGTCGCTGAAAGTATTGAGGATTACGCAACTCGGTTTGGATTGCCATATTTATCCAGTCGCACTAGTGAAGAGCAAGTCTATACGGCCGCCATGGCGAATGACAGGTTCTCGATTATTGAATTTATTATTGTCGAGAAAAAGTATCTTTCTGCAATTGCATTGGCGCATAAATTAAATCGGCCAGACGTGATACAAAAAATTGTAGAAGATGCGACAGAGTTCTTTACTAAGAATCGCGAAAATGACGATGACCTCAATGACTTCTTAAATAATTATGAAAAGCTTCAAAAAATTCTTTCAATGCATTAGTTCATAGATACGCACGCATGCCAGCTGTCTCGCTGAAATTGAACGGCAAGAACAATTACAGACACTCCGACAACGCCTTCGCCTGTGGATAGCCGGCCAGCCATCTACATAACATCGGCGAAGTACGGAAAGAAAAGCTAATCTCGTTTCCAATGGAATCGGGTGAGAATTTATGAAGCGCAAAAGCCACGTAATACTGTGCACTGCGCTTTTCATATCTGGCTGCTCATCGTCAGGCACGGATTTTTTCTCAGAAACCGTCGAAAGCCTGCATGCGAAGAACTCGCCGCTCCGGAATGGAGCACCTCATTCTCAATCCCTGAGTTCAGCAAATGGAGCAGCCGCAAAATTTTCCGGCGCCCAGTACACCGGCTCGGGCAATTTCGTCTCTTACGGCGCGCCCCTGGCGAAAGTCACCGGAAGCGGCAGCGGACAGTATGAGCTCAACCTCGTCAACGCGCCGATCGCAGATGCGGCCAAGGCTGTGCTTGGTGACGCATTGCAGGTCAACTACGTCGTTGACCCGCGTGTCCAGGGCACGGTCACGCTCCAAACCTCAAAACCGGTTTCGAAAGACGCACTGGTTGACGTGCTCGAGTCCGCCCTGGCGGTCAACGGCGCCGGGATTGTCCGTCGTGCCGATACTTACCAGATTGTCCCGCTGTCAGACACGCTCTCGAGCACGCCCTCAGTGAGTGTGCCAAGCACTACACCTTCCGGCCCAGGCGTGAAGGTGCAGGTCATCGAACTGCGGTACATCGCGGCCGAAGAAATGAAGACCATCCTTGAGCCGATAACGCGTCAGGGATCGGTGCTTCGCGTGGACTCGACACGCAACCTGATCACAGTCGCAGGCAACAACTCCGACCTCACGGCAATCCGCGAGGCCATTTCCGTCTTCGACGTCGACTGGATGCGGGGCATGTCGGTAGCGCTGCATCCACTCAAGACCTCAAAGCCCAGCGCAGTTGCCTCCGAGCTCGACTCGATTTTTGGGACCAATGGTGGCCCTGGCGCAAACGTCATCAAGTTCATTCCCAACGAACGGCTGAACGCAGTCCTTGTGATAACCTCGCGCCCCACTTATCTCAGCCGAGCGGCAAGCTGGATCGCCAAACTCGATAAGCTCGCCCAGACCACTGAAGATCAGCTGTTCGTCTACCAAATCCAGAACCGGCCTGCGAAAGAGCTCGCCGAAGTGCTGACTGCAGTGCTCGGATCGTCGCGCGGGAAAAAGGCGATAGAGGCAGGAGCCAGCCTCTCCCCCGAGATGACGCCTATTGCTCTCGCTTCGGACGGTCTTACGCAACTGCCGTTGACGGGCCCATCATCAGATGCTGACGTTCAAGTGGATGGCTCTGCCCCGCCGAAGGTCGTCGCGGACGTCGAAAACAACGCGCTGCTTATCCAAACGACCGCGCGCACTTACCAGCGGATCGAACAGATTCTGGCTCAAGTCGACGTTCTTCCCACTCAGGTCATGCTGGAAGCGGTCATCGCGGAAGTCACGTTGAACGACGAACTGAAATTCGGCATGCGTTGGTTCTTCGAAAACAATGGCTTCAAGGTTTCGCTCACCGATGTTGCCGAAGGGCTTGCCGGTAAGCTTCCTGGCTTTGGCTGGAGCTATGCCAGCGACAACATTCAAGTCACCCTCAACGCCTTGTCGAGCGTTACCGATGTGAACGTGATCTCTGCGCCGACGCTTATGGCGCTCAACAATCAGAAGGCGACACTTCAGATCGGCGATCAGGTGCCGATCATCACACAACGGTCGGTGGACACCGGCGCGCCGAATGCCCCTGTCATCAATTCGGTTCAGATGAAGGACACTGGCGTCATCCTGTCAGTAGTTCCGAGGATCAACAACGCAGGCCGGGTCATGCTCGACATCTCCCAAGAGGTCAGCAATGTCGTCAAGACGACGAGCTCTGGGATTGATTCACCGACAATTCAACAGCGCAAGATCGCTACCCGCGTTCTGGTCAACGACGGTGAAAGCCTGGCTCTCGGCGGACTGATCCAGGAGCGGAATAATGTAACACGTGGGCAGGTGCCGCTGCTTGGCGACATTCCCATTCTCGGCAATGCGTTCAAGAACAAGTCCGATACCATCACCCGAACGGAGCTGATCATCTTCATCAGACCCCGGGTCGTAAGAAATATCCCCGAGGCACGGCAGGTGACGGACGAATTCCGCGGCATGTTGAGCCTTAAGACGCCTATCCAGAAGCGGCGCGGCGGAACTCGTACCGAACAGGACATCAAGAGGCTTGCCTATTGATGTCAGGCTACGAGCAATCTGCCGTGGTGGTCGGCTCGGCGATTTTGGCCACACTTTTGGCCGCGATCGCATACATCGACATTCGCCGGTTCATCATCCCAAATGTACTGAACTTGGTACTTGGGGCTGCTGGGCTCTGCGTGCAATTTGCCATCCAGCCAGGGGAGCTACCCGCGCGGGTAGCTTTCGCTATAGGCTTTGGGTTGCTGTTCTGGCTGGTGCGGGAGCTTCATTACAGGCTGCGAGGCGCAGTCGGGTTGGGTCTCGGGGACGTCAAAATGGCTGCCGCCGCAGCCATCTGGGTCAGTCCAATGCTGCTACCAGTTTTATTATTTTTGTCGAGTGCGAGCGCATTGCTGTTCGCAGGGGCCCGCGCCGCTACTGTCGGCTCGGTTTCGACAGCCACGCGCATACCATTCGGGCCATTCCTGGCCATTGGCCTGGCAGGGACGTGGATGCTTGAACAATACACTGCGTTAGGTGAGGGACTAATCGGATGGTAGCCGCAGCCGCCAATTTGAAGCGCCGCGACGACAAGGGAGACTCCGGCTTCACGCTTGTAGAACTGCTGGTCGTCCTGGCAATCATCGCGCTGGTGGCGACATTGGCTGCTCCGCAAGTCCTGCGCTATTTGGGGGCGGCTCGGACAAATGCCGCCAAGGCGCAGATCCGCAACATCGAAAGCGCGCTAGAGCTCTACTACATCGATAATGCTCGTTACCCTTCGGCTGACGATGGGTTGTCGGCACTCGTTTCGGCTCCGCAGGGTTCAACCGGCTGGAATGGACCTTATCTCAAAGGAACAAGCGGTTTGAATGACCCGTGGGGGAAGCCTTATCTTTATGAAGTGAGCGCCGAGGGCAGTGCGGTCAAGATTCACACGTTTGGGCGGGATGGTAAGCGGGACGGAGCAGGGGAAGATCAGGACGTCACCAACTGACCGCGGCCTCAGGCCTTAATTGGCCTGCTCAACACCTGCCAAGGCCAATCGAGCCAAACCATTCGATGAGTAGCTGACACCGTCACGAACAACGGCGATCTTAATGCGAATAGCGGCAGGCAGACGTTTCTGAATCGCCCATTCCGTCGACCATTTCGGGGGTAGGGCGGTTCCGTCGAGATACTCAAATTCTACGCTTGTATCGCCAACCAGCACAACGATGTGTTCTGCATCTGACGTTGTATTCACATCTCTTATCCGTCGCGGAAGGAGTTCGAGCATCAAGTCGTTGCCAACCTTATCGTCCGGCTTATCAGCGAAAACCGCTATCTGCCTCAAGGCCGATGAACCGAATCCGGTTGCCTGAACGCCAACCAACTCCAGCCGTTGCGAACTCCCCGAAAGAAACAGCGTATTGCCTTGGGACGAGAGCTGCAACGGCAAGGGTTCCGCAGTTGAAATCAAGCCTTCCAGGAAGCCCGCGGCGGCGTCGATTTCCGTCTGAACCTCCGTGGCGTTCGTAATTCTGATGATCGATCGCGCTTGGCCAAGGAAGACAATCATCAATGACGAAATCATCGCGACCAACGCAAGTGCGACGAGCATGTCGATCAAGGCAAAGCCGTCTGTGCCAGGCCGGCATTGTCGGTCACGTGTTTCCGGACAATGGCAAGTTCGGATTGCGGTGAGCCTCTCTGCAGAGCTCAAAGCAGTCACTGCGGACGTCTCGCGGGCGCTGGAACGAATGTCAGGAACCGCATATTGCCTGCGGTAGGTCCGACAGATGCGTTCGGCTCGATGCGAAGAGCAATGATGTCGCTGCCACCGATGTCGATCTCGCGCTCTTCCGTGTGAAAACCAGCAAATCCGGCTTGAGCGGGGTTGGTATTGTCCGCAGCCGAACCAAGCTGATGTAACAAGATTGCCGCACGCAACTCCTTGATCGAGCGAAGTTGTGCTTCGGCTGTCACGATATTCCGGCGAGCCAGTGCGATGGACTGACTCACCATTCCCAGGACCAACGCCAGGATTGTAAAGGCGACGATCATTTCCAGTACGGAAAAGCCAGCTTCCTCAGATGTCGTGGGTGGTTGCATCAGCGGACCCGCTGTCTTGCAGAAAGGCCCGTCAGCCAATTGACCTCAATCTTCACCTCAGAGGCAGCGTCCTTGAGAAACAGTTCAGCACCGGTTGCGCTGCCATTTGGAAGAAAGGCAAGCACGGCTTCGGATTCTGCCAGAACTGTCACTTGCCCCGTCACGATCGTCAGTTCGACCTCCTGAGGGATACCAAGCAAGGAGCCGTCGGGAAAGCGGATTTGCCTCGCGTCTGGCGCAATGACAACCGATTGGGGTGATGCTCGAGCAATTGCCATTGTCCTCGACACGCGGAGCCGGGATACGATCTCACGAGATATCGTTTCCGCGTTTTGCGATCGTGAACTTGCCTGAATGCCTGGAAAAGCCAACGCTGCCACGAGCGCGACAATTGCCAAGGCGACGAGGAGTTCAACAAGCGTGAACCCTTCCTCGTTTCCAGCTTTGGCAATTGTCACATTGGCAACTGTCATTTGAGCGCCAGATCGTTGATGCTCAAGATGGTCGTCATGACCGAGATTACCAGGCTGCCGACGACGAGCCCCAACGAAATTGTCATGACGGGGGTCAACAATTTCAGCAGCGCTTCGATCTGGCTGGTCACCCGCATCTGAAGCATGCCCGCGGCACGCTCAAGGACAGCGGGAAGCGCGTTAGCCTCTTCGCCGATGCTGATGAGTGACACAGTCGCTTTCTCGAACAATGGCTGGCCTGCGATGGCGTCATTGAGCTTGGAGCCGTTCGCAACGCTTTCTTTGATGTCTGCAAAATGCGGGCGCAATCCTGCTTGCTCGACCGTGTCGCTGGCGAGCTTGAGCGCGTCCAGCATCGTCACGCCATTGGCAAGCAGCAACGAGAGCGTTTGAAGGTAGCGGGCAACAGCCGTCCTCTTGATCAATGGGCCGAGCACTGGTGTCTTCAACAGTGTCTCGGATGCAAGATTCTGCATGCGAATCGATCGCGACATCCCCAAAAAGGCCAGCAGGCAGATCAATACGATTAATGGGAAGATCGCGGGATAGTTGATGAACGTGTTCCGCAGCGATGCAAGCATCGACATGACAAGTGGCTTATCGGACGTCGAGTCTTCAAAGATTGGCTCCAGTGCAGGAACGAGCACGGCTGCGAGCACGAACAGTGCGCCAACCATTACGATCAACAGGAATACCGGATAGGTCAGCGCCTCGATGATCGCTGTCTTCCGTCTGGCGGTCGCTTGATACGACTCTGCCAGCTTCTGACAGACCAGCGCGATCTTCCCGCTCTTTTCGCCACTGGACAGCAGAGCAGTCGTCGTTGGCGACATCGCCGGCAAGGTAGCAAAAGCCTCTGCAACAGACCGGCCACTGACGATCAGATCGTGGATGCTTTGAAGTTGCCCCTGCCTGGCGCGATTGCCTTCACTTGCAATCACGGCCGCAAGCGCGCGGTCGATTGTGAAACCCGCATTGAGCAACACGGACAGGTCGGCAAACAGCCGCTCAGGCTTCACCTTTTGCGAAAACAATGCATACGATGACGGCCTGGCCGCGCTTTGGTCTGTTTTGGTTGGTGCCAAATAGTACGATCGGCGCCCTCGTTTGCTAAGGTCTCGCGCGGCGTCCTGTTTCGTGGCGGCCTCCAAGAGCCCGCTTTCGTCAGTGCCATCGGCTAAGTAGGCGCGGTAGCGGAATGTAGGCATCAGCTGCTGCCACCATAGTCCAGCACCCGTCGAACTTCCTCGATCGTCGTCGTGCCGCCGGCGCTCAAAGACATGGCATGCGCGCGCATTCTGGTCATACCGGTTCTTGCTGCGGCCAGTTCAATCTCGGCTTCGCTGGCGCCACCATCGATGAGCGCTGCAATTTCGGGAGACACGTGCAGCATCTCATAGGTCACTGTTCGCCCGCGATATCCAGTGCCGTTACACCGTGTACAAGCTGCCATCTCGGCAGACACTGGTTTGCCAGGGGCCGTCGTGCATTCTGAACAGCAGCGCCTCAACAACCGTTGCGCAATGACACCCTTGATCGTCGAACCAAGCAAATAGCCTTCGATGCCCATATCCCGAAGCCGTGTCAGTGCCCCGGCAGCGCTGTTGGTATGAAGCGTTGAAAACACCAGATGGCCTGTCAGTGCGGCCTGGATGGCAATCTGAGCGGTCTCACGGTCACGAATCTCGCCAATCAAAATCGTATCGGGGTCCTGGCGAAGGACCGATCTGAGGGCGGTTGCAAAATCGAGATCAATCGCCGGGTTAATCTGCAACTGGGTGATGCCGTTCAGTCGGTACTCGACCGGGTCTTCGACGGTGAACACCTTGACGTCGGGCTTCGTAAATTCTGACAAAATTGAATAGAGTGTCGTGGTCTTGCCGCTGCCGGTTGGCCCAGTAACGAGCACGATGCCGTTTGCCGACTGTGCCATGCGCGCAATGTTTCGTTGCGCATCATCGTCATAACCAAGCGTGCCCAATCTCAGCTCGACGGATGCACGGTCGAGAATTCGCAGCACCATCGTCTCACCGTGAACCGATGGGACAATGGACACGCGAAGGTCGACATCTCTGCCCCTGACGGCAATGCGCATCCTGCCGTCCTGCGGTAGCCGCCGCTCAGCAATGTTCAGCCGCGACAGGATCTTTACGCGCGTTGAGATGCCGGCCAACATCGCCAACGAAGCTGTGTTTACGGTCGTGAGCATGCCGTCATGGCGGAAGCGAATTCTAATCTGGTCCTCAAGCGGTTCGATATGAATGTCCGTTGCGCCCTCATCGATTGCCTTGGTGATCGTTTCTGCGACAAAACGGACGATCGGAGCTTCTCGCGCAAAGTCCTTCAGCCGATCGAGATCGTCCTGCGCCAACGAGTAGGCGCTCTCGATTTCAACATCGCCTTCAGATGAGGCCTGAGCGATCTTGCCAAGATGGTCCAGATGTTCTGCAATCAAGCGCCTCGGCAAGATGCGCAACGATACTTGGCGATCACAATGAAAGGCGACTGCATCTATTGTTGGACGGGCAAAGGGATCGGCGACGGCCAGGACAAGCTTTTGCTCGGACATTTCGAGAGGCAAGAGCGCGTGTTCTTGAAGATATCCGAGTGACATGCCGCCTATACCCTCTTTGGGAGGGCTGCCGATATCATCCTGTGCAGGTGGAAGCTCCAGGAACGCTGACAGATGACCCGCCAGCTCGTCTTCACGCAGAAGCCCGAGTTCAGTCACAACGGTATCAAATGGCTGACCGGAAGCACGGAACGCCGCTGATACGCGTTGGATGGACGGTGCGGTGAGAATGGCACGATGTTCAAGGTAACTCAGGAATCCGTCCATCTGTGAAGGTTGGGCAAGGCTATCCATTGGCCCATTCCCTCAAGATCTGGGTCGTCTCCATGCCAAACAGCTCATCGCACCCGCCAAGCGAATCCGCTGCCTTGCTATCCAAATCAAATGCCAGTGCTGGCGTTCGCGTTACAAGGCGAAAATCTCGCCCCCCGACGCGCTCTATCACGTAGCCTGCATCACCAACCAAACCGGACGCCCCTCTTCGGATGACCACGCTAACGGTATAGGCGCGGCTATCAGACTTATCGGCGACAATGGAGGCGACGTTCGCGTTGGCCCGAATGGTGTTACGCACGATGTCCGGAGCGTGCAACGTGCTGGTTGTTCCGCTCCTGGAATTGACCGTGAACACGCCATGTAGCCGGCTTGTTGGGATGCCTCTTAGCGTTGCGATGTCATTTAGCTCGGAGACAGACTCGAACGGCGCACGCTTGAAACCGCCGCGAACAGAAGTTTGGTCGGTCGACACGTCTGTTGCGGAAAATGCGCTGACACTGTTTCGGAACGCAACAACTGTACTAGCCGTTTTTGAGGCATCGGCCGGGCCGAGACCGAGAGCGGCAAACCCGAGGGCAAGCAGTGGCGGTTCCGCAGCGTTGAGGTCGATTAGGCCGTTGTGATCCTGAACCTGGGCCTGAACAAGCAAGTTGTCGGCGCGGCAACGCATTGGGGAAAAATCCAGAGGCAAATTGGTTGCAGTTCCGCCAGTAATGGCGGTCGACAGGACATTGACCAATCCCGTGGCCAAGAGAGACAGCTTTTCATGCTCGATCTCATTGTTGGCGATCAACAATCTAGTCTTCGCCGTCACCGCGAATGGAACCACGAGGGCGGAAATGACGAGCAGAAATGCAAGGACGCCGACCAGCGCGAACCCCGACCTCCCAGGTTCAACAGTCTCTCTAGTCCTGCGCACTCGATCCTCCGGCGAGTTTGCCACTGTCATTTGACGGGTAGAGCAGCAGGTGACTGGTCTGGCCATTTTGTTGCAGCGTAGCCCTGTCTTTGCCGATTTCGGCAATCGTCCATCCGGCGACAGTGTCACCGTTGCGGTGCCATGCCGGTTGGTCCTGGCCGTCAACCTTCAACAAGGCTTGCGCGGTCTGCCCGGTAACGCTGATCCCCAGCAACAGTGGAGCGGGCGGCGTAACGACCGGTATTTCGACTACGGTGGGCGGTGTCGGCGGGAGGGGGGCCGGAACTGGCTGTGCCTCGATCTCGATTGTGTGCCGCCTGCGATCGGGGCTGAACAATGGCCGATCGAATGTTTCGGCGAAGTCTGAAGTGGCTGGCGCAGGAATCGTTGCGTCACTGGCGGCCCGTCCGCCATTGCGTTCCCCAATTTTGGCTGCAGGAGCGATCGGCGCCAAATCCCAAGGCCTGCCGCTCAGCCAGAGATTTGATAGCCCCACCAGAACGGTCGCAACGGCAATGACGGAGAGTACTTTGCCGTTCATGGCTGTTCTGCCCCCTCTGCGGGCTGGGTATTTGCCCGTGCAGCACCATAGAAGAGGACCTCTGCAAAAAGATCAGGGGCAGGGGCATTGGGGGCTTGCGGTCCTGGGACGGTCGACCGCAGCGTTGCCTCGCGGATGAACAACACTGGCAGAGAGGATTCGAGAGCCAGGATTGTGTTGTGAATGCCTTCCAACGGACCCGAAAGATTGCCCCGTATGCCTATGTAACGGACGCCTGCTTCCGTAACCATCGGGGCATTGCCCGCAGAAAGGACAACAACGTTGTTCGCTGCCGCTGCAGTGCTCAGCCGCGTTTGAAGATTGCTGCGGATGACTGCTTCGCTGTCACCAAGCAAAAATTCCCTGGCTTCAGCATTTCCGCCGACTGGTAAAGGAGCGTCTCGCAGCTTTTGCGCGAGTGCGACAACCGCGTGAAGTTGACCGAGCGTTTCTCGCTTTTGTGTGATTTGGTTCCTTGCTTCGGTCAGGGTCTCAAATGCCAGAACAACAACCCAGACTATGAGACCGACGACAAGCACGGTGATGGCTATCGCCAATCCTCGCCGCGTTGCCTCTGGTGCATTGAGAATTTGTGCGGCCAGCGTCATGGGCCGACTACCTTTGCCTTTATGGCAAAGCGCTCGCCTTCTTGCCCAGGCACCTTGACGACAGGAGCCGTAAAGTCCGGAGAGGCGAATAGCGGTGATGCCTCCAGCGGCTCAATGAGATTTGCCGCAGAAACCGCCAAGCCGCCGATGGTCACCTCATCGCCTTTTGTCTGCAAATCAGTCAGCCAGGCATCGTCAGGCAGAACGCGCGTCAGCTCTGCCCAGGTTCGCACCAGCGATGGTGAGTTCTGCTTCTCGTCGCGGATTGTCGCTGCCTGGTCGAGCTCAGCTTGCCGCTTTTCGATTTGGCCTCGAGCCAGTTTGGCTCGAACTTGTGCGGCAGCTATCTGTTCGTTCAGTTGGTTTTTGGCTACGTCGTAGCGCCATAGTGCGTGAGAGAAGGTTCCGACGACGACAAGAAGGAAAGCCGCGGCAACGGCGCGACTAGCTAGCTTTCTCAGTCGAGCCTGATGAGTTCGCGGCGCAATATCGCGATAGCTCAACCGATCAACTCTTTCTTCGCCACCATCGGCCGTGATGGCAACGTCGCCTATCGATAAACCTGAAAGTCGGATCGCTTCAAGGGCAGGGGCAAGAGTCTTACGCTTAATGACGTAGTAGCGACATTCGGCGCCTTGCCGATCAGCGAGAACAACGTGAACTTGCGAAAGCTCCAGCGGGGTCGCAGCAATCAGGTCCAGTTCGGCCATGGCTCTTGCTTGCCTTGCCGGAAGGCGGCGAGAGGCCAACTGCCTCGCCAATATCACGTCACAGTGGATACGGATGTCCACTCGTTCTACGGATGCACCGACTGCAAACTGCAGCGCTGAGTAAATTGGTTGCATGCCGGCGTCATGGGAAACGACGCTAGATTCTGCATGTCCAAACTCAACTTTGATGCCATCTGAGCTGACCAGAAGCGAAACGTCTTTGCTAGTGACGGTGCGTTTTTGGGGGATTGAGTGAGCACAAATGCCACGTAGTTCATGGCGCCACCACTCGAAAAGATCCGTGATGTGATCCTTCAATACACTCATATTAGCTTCATACCTTGGCGAATCGCCGCGATTCACATCGCCAATGTAGCGAAGGTTATGCACGCCTAGAGCCGGGCAATAATTTAAACGAGGAATGTTAGTAGGTTTGTCACAGTTATTATGCCGGGCAGCGCTCTCCAGCTTGAGATCGTGCGTAGGTAAAGCCGGCCGGCGGCGGCGAGCGGTGAAAACTCCACACCAAGCGATTGCGACGTTCCCAGGCTATGTCAGCCACATGACGGCGGCCCATTGGTCGCGCGGACAAGGTGTTGAATACCCAGAAATAGAGAAACCATTAGTTAGCGCTTGACACGCAGCGGCCGGGATTACAGTCGCCTTTTCAAGATTCCTGTGGATATCTTGTTGGCGCGAATTCTCGAACGAAGCATTACATGCGCAAGACCAAGCGCTGCATAACTTTCTGGGGGCGGGGCCATGGGGCGTAGTATTGTCGGCGCGGCATTTTTTGCCGCGGGCGTGCTTGGTGCGGATATTTCAGTCGCGTCTTATATTGTGGGGTCGACTGGTCTCGAGGCCCAAGCGCAAAGCACCTCCTCTAGTTCGCCTGATCTTGCCAATCCTAATGCGGCGCCTAGTGCATTTGGCAATGGTGGCGCTGGCTTTGGCTCAAGTGCCGCCAAGGATGTAGCGCCGAAGGCGGGTGGTGCTGAATCTGGCGCTGGTACAGATGCTGCGGCCGAAGGTGCGGCGGAAAAACCGGACAGCGAAAAGCCAGATCTTGCCGGGACTGACAAAGAGCAGGGCAGGCCTGCTGATGGCGTGGGGGAGGACAAGGCTGACACGGCAAAGCCGCTTGACGGCGAGCCTGAGGCAGCGGCCATGGCTGCGACCAGCACGACACCCACTCCGACCGAAGCCCTCGAGAGCTCTGCCAAGGCGTCTGTGCCCAACGTCTCGGGCACAGGCAATCTGACCAGCTCGATCCCGCTCGATGTGCCTGGTTTCCGTGGCCTCGAGCCATCTCTGGCACTGACTTACGATTCCTCGCGCAAGACAAAGACAGGCGCCACCTATCAGGGCTGGCTCGGTTATGCCTGGGGTCTTGATGGCTTCGATGTCATCGAGCGTGCAAGTGTCGGTTATGGCATCCCCGCCTTCGATGCGTCCGACGTCTTCCTGTTCAACGGCATGGAGCTGGTGCCTTGTGCTGCAGGTGTCGTCTCGCCATCCTGTGCCACAGGAGGCACGCACGCGACGGAGAATGAGTCCTACCGCCGCATCGCCTTCAATGGCACGACCAACGAATGGAACGTGACCGATCGTGACGGCACCGTCTCGACCTTCCGCTCGGTGGCGGCAGTCTCCAATGCAAGCCCGGCTGCCGGCACGCCTGCCTATGACCTTGGCCAGAACTACCGCTGGCTTTTGACCGCGGTCACCGACACCAACAACAACAGCGTCGCTTACAGCTACAGCTGCTCCGACAGCCCGGTCTGTTATCCCGAGACGGTGAGCTACAACGGCACCGAGATCCGCTTTCATCGCGAGGTCAGGCCCGACTACATCCTGATGGCCAACGGCCATGACATCTCGCAGACGACCCAGCGCATCAAAACGATCTCGATCAAGGTCGGTGGTGTTCTCAAGGATGCCTATCAGCTCAGCTACAACCAGGCGCCGATGTCGAACACCTCGCGGCTGGCCCGTGTCGACCGCTACGGCCGCAATGCCACCGTCGCAGCAGACGGCACCATCTCAGGCGGCACCCAGAAGCTCGTCCAGATGATGAACTATCAGGATGTGGCTGCCAACTATGGGGCTACCAGTGCAATCCCACCTGCAACCAGTAATCCATCCGGTTCGCTCGACAGCCCGGCAAACCCAAGGCAGATAGGTGACCTCGATGCTGATGGCCGAGACGAGCTCTATGGTGTCAGCGAGGCTCGCCTGCATCATCCCAGGCGAGGCGACAACGACAGCTGGACCGAATACAGAACGTTTGTTTCGAGTATTACGTTCGACACGAATGGACTTTTCAAAGCTCGCAATAAACTCCTTCTAGGAAGTGGAGAAGACGACGGTTATCAGACCAAAGTTGGACGGTTCTTCGCCAACAAGATTACGTCCGATTTGGTCCCAATGCGCATAGAAAGCCGTGTGACCTCACAGGGGACATCATATTACAGCGCCTTTGCAACGGTAGCCAAAACCAGTTCCACACTGGCATTAAGCGCCGGCGACTGTACTCAAGAGTATGCGCAGGTGTGCGCGAACTTCCCCGTCGGCGGCGTTAACGCGCCTGATCCAAACAAGCGCCCGAGCTTTGTGGCTGACATGGATGGCGACGGTATCGATCAGTTGCACAGGACAGTTCAACCTAATGGCAGCTACTATTCCGTGGGTTCTCTACTCGCCGGCACATTCGATCTGCTCGGTAATGGCAGACAGCGAGGAATTTTTTGGGACGGAGGCAATCTCTGGCGGGCTGACCGAGACTCGTCTGGATGGTGGTCGCGAACCTATGTGGAGAAGAATGGCTGCAGCGGATCCCCGGTCGACATCAACGGTGATGGCGCAACCGACTTAGTGAGCGTCGCCATGGGGATGAGTGCGACTGTCTGCCTGTCGACGGGGCGCTCTTTCAAGAAGCTCTCGGTGACCGTACCTACCCTTTACTACCCGAACCCTTACGGCGGCACCGTTGGCTTTGCCGACTTCGACAACGATGGACGGAGCGAGATTGTTTCTCTTCAATTCAACAGCAATGGAGATCTCACAAGCGAAACAGGGGCTATCAAGGTCTTTGCACTCCAATTCAAGGCAACAGGCCACGCTGCAGTGCATTTCCCGGCTTTGAACAGGCAATCACAGTTGAGTTTGGGAGATTTCAACGGTGATGGCATTCCGGATTTTCGTACCGGGTCCAGCATAGCTCTATCGACCCCCGGCCCAGGCAACCCGAACCTGTTGCGCTCGATCACGACGGGCAGTGGCGCTGTTGTTTCGGCCGAGTACACGCCGTCGAGCCGGTGGACGAATGACTACCTGCCCAATCTGGTGCATGCGGTAACGAAGCTTTCGGTGAGCGACGGGCGTGGTGGTCCGGCTGCGATCACTGACTATGCCTATTCAGGTGGTAAGTACGATCCCAAGGCACGGCGGTTTTTGGGCTTCCGCACGGTGGTCGAGACGAAGCCCGCGGCTGCAGGCGAGACCGGCCGGCCGGTGATCGAGACGACCTACCGGCAGGATCTGGCGAGTTATGGCCTTGTCGCTTCCCGAGTGGAGAAAGACGGCGCCGGTGTTGCGCGCCGCAGCACGACCGAGACCTATGCGGTCAATGCGACGACCAAACCCTATTGGGTGCGGAACACCGCCACCGATACGACGTTAACCGAGAACATCGCGCTTAGCCTGAAGGTCGAGCGGATGTTCGACACCTACAACAACATCGTCGAGATCAAGGATCACGGCCGGACCGCTACGAGCGGCGACGAGATCTGGACGCGGCGCTTCTTCGCACCCAACACGTCGGCCTACATCGTGTCGTTGCCGCGTGCCGAACTTGTGCACTCGGGTCTGGACACATCAGCGCCTTATGTCAGCTATGGCCACAGCTTCTATGACGGTAACCACACAGACAATGCCGTACCGCCAACAAAGGGCAACCTGACCTTGTCGCATGCCTACACCAACACGACGACGCATGCCTCGGTGAACGAGTACTTCAGCTACGACAGCTACGGCAACAGAACCGCCGCTGTCGATGGTGCCGGCAACCGCACCGAGTGGGACTATGATGCGACCTACCATCTCTATCCGGTGACCGAGCGCGGACCAAAGTATTTTGCCACTGGCGGCCAGCCAGCCGATGTCCGCTTTGTCTCGACCGCAACCTATGATGCGGTGTGCGGCCAGCCGGCGAGCAGGACCGACCCCAACGGTATCGTCCAGACCTTCACCTACGACGCGTTCTGCCGGCCTTATGACACGGCGGTTGCCTTGACCGGCAGCTACACCAAGACCCGCTTCGAGAATGAAGGCAATCCGCTGACCCAGGCTCTGGTGATCTCATCGCCGCTGCCCAATGGCGCCGGCGAGCAGTTCACCCGCTCCAGATATGACGGCCTTGGCCGGATCTGGCAGGTGGAGACACCGGGCGAGACGGCGGCAGGCGCCAGGCGCATCGTCGACACCGAGTTCGACGCCCGCAGCAATATCGCGCGTGCCAGCCTGCCACGCTTTGCCAATGAGACGGCCCACTGGACGGCCAACAGCTATGACTGGGCCGACCGGCTGGTGAAGACGGTCAATCCCGACAACAGCCAGCGCACCATCGTGCACTGGCTCAACCAGAACACTGAAGGAACCATCAACCCCAGGCTTTTTGCAGCGACGCTGACCGACGAACTCGGACGCCAGACGGTCACCGTAACGTCGACGCGCGGCGACGTTGTGTTGATTGCTCGCGATTTTCTTAGCCAAAATGTACGCGAATGGCGCCGCTATGATGCGCTCGGCCGCCTCATCGGGGTGACCGATCATTCCGGCTCGAGCTGGGCCTACACCTATGACCTGCTTGGTCGCAGGCTGACAGCCTCCGATCCCGATCTCGGGGCCTGGAGTTATGCCTATGACGGCGCTGGCCGGCTGATCAGCCAGACCGATGCGCGTGGTGTCGTCACCACGATGAGCTATGACCAACTCGGCCGAATGCTTTCCAAGCAGGCAACGGCGCCTGGCGGGACTGCGGTCACCCTTGCCCAGAATACCTATGACGAGGCAGCAGCCGGCTTCTACAACATCGGCCAGCTGACACGGTCGCAGAATGCCTCTGCCGTCCATGTCTTTGGCTATGACGGCTTTGGCAAGGTGGCGAGCCAGGCAACAACCATTGACGGCCTGACCCACAGCACAGTCACTGGGCGCGATGCCTCGGGCCAGACGGTGTGGACCCAATATCTGCCCGGACCGCTCGACATCGGCAGTTCGACCAACCGCTGGCAATACAGTGCCGCCAATGCGCTGACAGCGATCCCCGACACGATCGTCTCGACGATCCGTGAGGCCGATGGCCAGACCAGGGAGATCACTTACGCCAACGGCGTCAAGACGACCTTCACCTATTCGCCGACCCGGCGCTGGCTCAACAGGGTGACGACGTCCAAGGGTGCCACGGTGCTGATGGACAATCAGTACAGCCGTGACACCCTTGGCCGCATCACTGCGATAGCGGGCCTGACACCGGCGGAAAGCTGGAGCTATGGCTATGACAGCCTCGACCGGCTGCTGAGTGCCGACAATCTCGGCGACAACAGTCTCGACGAGACCTTTGTCTATGCCGCCAATGACAACATGCTCTCCCGCAGCCGGGTGGCGGGCACTTACGTCTATCCCGCACCGACTGCCCCAAGGCCGCATACACCGCTGACCGTTGGCGCGCTTGCACTCAGCTATGATGCCAATGGCAACATGGTCGCCGATGGCAGCCGGGCGCTGGTCTGGGACGAGGCCAACCGGCTCAAGCAGGTGACGCTCGCCTCCAACACCGTCAACCTGTTCTATGGTCCCGACGGTGCACGAGCCAAGAAGCAGTCGGCCTTTGCCTCCACGCTTTATCCCGATGCCGGTGTCGAGATCGACCCAGCGACACAAGGGGCTGAGGTCTACACGCGCTATCCGCATCCCGACGTGAAGGTCACCGGTCAGGCCAAGCAATACCTGCACCGCGATCATCTCGCCTCGGTCAGGCTGGTCACCGATGCCAGTGGCGCCACCGTCGAAGCGACAGGCTATGCCGCTTACGGCGAACGCCTCGCCTCGGGCTTCCAGACCCAGAAGGGCTATATCGGCGAGCGTCACGATCCTGAGACGGGCCTCATCTACCTCAACGCCCGCTACATGGACCCCATCCTCGGCCGCTTCATCTCGCCCGACGACTGGGACCCGACACTGCCTGGCGTCGGAACGAACAGATACGCGTACTCCGGTAACGACCCCGTCAACAAAAGTGATCCCAATGGGCACATTTCCAAAGAGTCAATCGCCAAGAATTATATTGGAAAGGAGCTCAAAAAAACAGAAGAAGCAGTTAAAATTTCCAGCAGCGACGCAAAAGAAAATGGGAAGAACTTACTATTGGCGGCAACTGGCGTAGGTGATGCTTTAGATCTTTACAATGGACTGAAGGAAAAAGACTACAAGAAGGCCGCAATAGCCGGAGGTAGTCTTGCTGTTACCTTTGCTCCGGGATTGAAGTTCGTGGTTAAGGGTGCGAAATTTGGAAAGGGCTTGCTAGTCGCGGGAAATGCACAGCTTTCTAGCCGCATCGTGCCAGGCGGTGGTCTTATGGCCCATGAGGCCGTAGGTGGCCACCTTTTGCAGAAGCACGTGGGGAAGACCGAGGCTCAACTAATGTCTCGTTTAGCTGCTGAACCAAAGATCAAAGGTTCATCTTCATTCTATGATCGAGCCGGCGCTGAAGCCGCTGTTGCCGACGCCCTTGATGCAAATGCCGGAAATATTTCTCAGTGGCTGTCTAGTTCGTCGGGGCGTTTGAAACTTGACTACACGGCACAAAATCCGGTCGGAATCTCAGTGGTGCGTGGCGCCAGCAGCGCAGTCGATGTAAACTCGATGAGTTCTATCCTCGTTCGCAATCCGTCTATGCCTATGGGCTACCACGTCCTCACAGGGTTCCCAACCAAACCATGACAATAGACCTTAAAGCATCAAGTCAGCTCTTTGGCTCATACTTCCACCAAGACTGGGTAGAGGAGTTCGATACCGACACGGCAGCGGTGGAGGCTATGATGGATTCGGAGCCGCGCGAAGCGTTGGCAGCTGCATCTCGCGAAATACATAGCCTCTTGTTGTCTGACCTAGGGGACGCTGAGCTTGGTAGCATCATGCTGGACGATGTCGGTTGCTACTTCGATCCTGCGTCGAAGGAACAAACGTATCGCGAGTGGTTAGGCGACGTTTTGGCGCAATTGAAAACAAAGGCATGATACGGGGAAGGGCTCTCTCTTTGGGTTAAGCCATTGTCCGAATGTGGTCATTCAGGACGATTGTCGACACCGGATCGCACCGTGTGTGGCGCTAACCTGCTGTCGACACATCGTCATTTAGGGGGGCTAGCGGCACCTAGGTGGAGACCCTAGCTGTTCGAGCAACTCAAACAAGTTCGGGAGGCTAGTCAGTAGCTGCGCCATGCGGGCCTCGCCGCTCGTCCACATCGACCAAACGACATCTGAAAGCCTCGCACGTCCTTCTGTTGATTGTCGGCAACCAAGTCCAGAAAAAGCCCCGTGGTCGAGTCAGGCCATCGTCCGAAAGCAATCATAGACGTAGCAAGATCGCCGTTGCCTAAGGACACTACCGCCACATTGGAATCTTGAGTCGACCTACAACAATGCAGGCTCGACTCTGACCGGCGTACCTGATTTTCTGGCTGCGGGGGCGGCGGCTGGATTGGGCACCAGAGAAAAATCAGGATTGGTCTTTGTTGCGGTCGCCGCGGCATGGTGGTTCTTCGCAGGCGAAGAGCCCGACAATGCCAATGGCCCAACTCCCAGCATCCTTCAGCCTCGCCCCACACCGACGCGCCCTCTCAACCGCAAAACAAAGCAAAGCCGTTCATAGCGCCGAAACCTAGCGCTCGAGCCAAACCAGCATGCCCGACGGAGTATCTTTACACTCTAACGGCGGTGCGCGTGCGCGCCGGCCCTTCTACCAATGCACCGATATTGACAACTCTCCCCGCCGGTGAGCCGATTCCACCGATTGAACACCTCGATGACGATCATACGTCCGCCGCAGAACGGGCAGCGCGGGCGAAAGTCGCCCGGCTCTGCCGATGGATCGTTCGTGACGGGAGGCGCGACCGCGAGCAACTGGCGGGTAAGCATGTGGCTGGCCTTGCGCGAGGAGCCGGCGAGTAGACCGTAATGGCGGATGCGATGGGAGTCCGTGGCAATGCAAGCGCGACGAACGGCTCGTGCCACTTACCTCACCGCGCTCGCCTTTCCGCAGAGCGGGTTCGTTCGTCGGCCCCATGTCGGTGCTCCCAGCGGCGGTGCCCTCGCACACGTTGGATGCCGTCCGTCCCACATGGATGTTTCCTGGGCTCTCTCTTTCAAACTGCGATCTGAAGCAAATGTCGGAATCGGTAATTGCGTGTCACCGCAACCATTGATAACGACACTCCCGTAAGCCCTGCTCCGGGAGTGTTTTTGTTTGCAGATCCAACAGCCTGCCGCTCGGTCCAGTTCAGGATCGTTCCCAGTTCTCCGTAGAGCGTAGCTTCGATCTCGCCGCGCTTGGCGCCAGGTGTCAGAACGATCTTCTCGATCAACGATCGCAGCGCCGTCTCGGCCTGCTGCCGGTCGTCCGGATAATTGAGCGCCTCGGACAGATGCGCCACCTTCCGCGCATAGAGTGACGATATGCTCGGCAGCAGGTCCGGCTTGTTCTTGGGGGCGGCGGCAAGCTGGTTCTTGAAATCGGCCTTGCGTACCTCGATCGCGTCCATCTCGGCCTCATGATCAGCTAAAACATCCCAGCCTTGATGGCCTCGATGATGCTGCGGGTCTGCTTCACGACCTTCACCAGTTCTGCGTTCCACCCGTCGGCACTCGCGCGGCGCTCGCGGTTAAGACTATTCTTCTCCTCGGCGTAGGCCCTCATCGCAACCGCGGCTGCCTCTGGCACCATCATCCTGTTCTTCAGGCCGGCGAGCACCCGCTGTTCCAGGTCACTCCGCGCTATGGTGCGCTTGTTCGGGCATGAGCCATTACTTGTGTGGCTGGAGCAGGCGAAGCGGTCGACGCTGTGCAAGAAATAGGGGCCCTCGCAGCACCCGCAAAACACAAGTCCCGACAGCAGCGACTTCGTCATCGCCTTTGGATGAGCGGGAGGGGGGGGCGTGCCATAGCCGATGCGCCACCCGGTCATCGCATAGGCTTTTGGAGACCTTGTTGACGTTCAGGATGCGATCGCGGAGCCTGGGTTCCAACTGTGCCAGCTCACGCGGGTGCGGCAGCAGCGCATCACATCCAACAGCGGCCTATAGTCGGCCTGCGAATAGGCTGCGCCAGTCTGGTTCGAGGGCGAGTTCAGCAAAAACTACCGCGTCGTCGTCGCTGCAATCGCATATGACCCGATATCCACGCGACCTAGTCCTCTGCGTGTGCTGGCGATCGCACATGCCGCACATCCCCAGCAGCTCGGACATCAACGCCGACATTCACCAAGAGCTTCACGAAATGGGATAGATGCTCACCCCGGCCACTGTTGTTGACGCCAAGTGCCGGGGACTCGCTGCGTCATGCCTGCCGCTTCGTCTTCCCGTTGAGCTCGGTTGCGCTCATCGCGTGCAGTTGCAGGTCGAGTCCCTGGGCAATATGCTCGCGCATTGCCCGGGCCGCCACGTCGCCGTCGCCACTATGGACAGCATCTAGCAGGTCAAGATGCGCACGAAGCGATTCTGCCAAGTCGCTGCCACTCATGGTCGAGGCGAAGACATGGAAAGAGATGCTTCGGTTCCACATCAGGTCGAACATCTCAAGCAGGTAGCGGTTTCCGGTCTCCAAGACAAAGGTTCGGTGAATGGCCTTGTTGGCCTCATAATATTCGGCAGCGGTGGTGACTTCACGTGCCTCTTCGACCCGGATCACGTCGGCAATCCTTTCAAAGCAAGCCTCATCCTTGGCCTCGGCCAAGAGACGCGCGCTATAGCCTTCGATCGACTGGCGGGCCGAATAGATCTCGCGAGCATCCTCATCGGAAATCAACCGTAGCGCAAAACCGCCGCGACCAGCAGTTACCAGCACACCCTCTTGTTCCAGCCGCAACAGCGCTTCGCGCACGGGGGTGCGGCTAATCTGGAACTCGGCGGCCAGCTTCTCTTGGACGATCCTATCGGAGGGCGCGATGATCCCGCCAGTTATCGCCAGCAGGATTTGGCGGTGGACCTCGTCTGCGAGCCGCTGGTTGTAAACGATAATTGGCTTAAACTCTGCCAATGAAGGCCCTTTCTTGAATTGGTCCAACGAAGTGCTCCACCCACCTTTAGGTTTGCACTATTGCCATATGCGGGCAAGATTTCTGTGCGGCAAGTCGTCAGCCGTGGAAATCGATGACCGTGCGGATGCCGTCACCGCGCTTCATCGCCTCGAAACCCTCGTTGATGCCGGCAAGCGGGATGCGCGCGGTGATCATATCGTCCAGGTTGAGCCGCCCGTCGAGGTAAAGCCGCACCAGCCGCGGCACGTCGGTGCGGAACTGGTTGGAACCCATATCGCAGCCCATCACACGGCGTTCGGCAATGAAGTGAGCGAAAGGCAGGTCTATCCGCGCGCCGTCGCCCATCAGGCCGACCATCACTGTCGTGCCGCCCTTGCGGGTCATGAGGAAGGACTGCTCCACCAGTTTCGGCGTTCCGACCGCCTCATAGGCCACATGCACACCCTTGTTGTCGGTAAGCGCCCGCACCTCAGCCACCACATCGCGCCCAGTGGGATTGATCGAGGCAGTTGCGCCGAAACGGCGGGCCGTTTCCAGCCGGGCGTCATTGATGTCGATGGCGATCACATCCACCGCACCGGCAATGCGTGCACTTTGCAGAATCGACAGCCCGACCGCTCCGCAGCCGACCACCGCGACGGACTGGCCGGCCTGAACCTTTGCCGTATGCACCACCGCGCCGAAGCCCGTGGTCACACCACAACCAATCAGCGCAGCGCGGTCGAGCGGCATTGCCTGGTCGATCTTCACGATGGCGTTCTCGTGCACGAGGAGCCGCTCGGCAAAGGCCGAGAGATTCATGAACTGGGTGACAGCATGGCCATCTGATGACAGGCGCGAGGGCTCTTCTTCAGTCCGCACCAGATGATCGCCACCCTCGCAGATCGAGGGACGGCCCGAGAGGCAGAATTCACAGCCGCCGCAAAAGGCCGAAAGGCAACCGACAACGTGGTCGCCTGCCGCGAAGGCAGAGACCCCCGCGCCCACGGCCAACACCACGCCGGCCGTCTCATGGCCAAGGATCGCCGGCACCGGCACTGGCAAATGGCCCTGCATGAAATGCAGGTCGGTGTGGCAAAGCCCCGTGGCTGCGACCTCCACCAGGACCTCCCTGAAACCGGGATTGGCGTGACTGACGGTCTCGATCTCGAGCGGTGCGCCGAAGGCGCGCAGGACTGCGGCTTTCATTGAAAATCCCTTGGCTGAAAGGCTCAGCGGTGGCGGTTCAGGAATGCTGTGAGCGCGGTGTTGACGGCAGGCGCGTTTTCGACATTCGACAGATGCCCCGCACCGGGGATCACCTGCATCTTGGCACCGCCGATGCGCGCGGCGATCTCGGCGGAATAGGAAGGCGGCGTTTCTCCGTCCTTCTCGCCGACCAGTACCAATGTGGGCGCTGCGATGCGCGGCAGGTCTTCAAGCCCGTCATGCCCGCCGATAAGCCGGGTGCACAAGGCAAGCCCTTCGGGACGGGCGCGCGCCATCGCTCCGACGCCCGCAGCGCGGATCGCCTCGGGCGTGTCGGGCGCCATGATGGCGCGAACCATTCCATCGGCGAATTGGTGCACCGCGATGCCACTGGCGAGCTGCGCGAGGATCGGTTCGATGAACTCTTCGGGCTGCATGGACGAGCCAAAAGCGAATTTTGGCGAACTGTCCATGATTGTCAGGCTCGCAGCCATCTCCGGGTGGCGCGCGCCGAACGTCTGCAGGATCATTCCGCCCACCGACAGCCCCACAAGATGCGCTCGCTCGACCTGCAGCTTCTCGCGCAGGAACTGGGCAAGAAGATCAGCCATCTCGGCCATCGGAGTGGTTTCGGAGATCGCTGCCGAGCCGCCGTAACCGGGCATATCCCAGGCGACGCAGCGATGCGTCCCGCGCAAGGTCTCCATCTGCGGCCACCAGGAATCCGCCGATCCAGCCATGCTGTGCAGGAACACCACAGGGCTGCCGACGCCTGCTTCGACATAGCAGGGCAGGTCGATACCGCGCTTGTATGTGGGCATGAAACTCTCCTCCCGACAGCTCGTTTTCTGGACCAAAAGTTCCCCCTCCGTCTCTGCAACGAGGTATTGAATACTGAATTCAGTGCTGCTAAGCAATGGAAATGTGGCCGCCAGGGAGGAATTGGACGGCCGCGGCACAGGGAGGATTCATGCAGCACCGGCAAACACTTGCTTGGGATTTGTCCAATCCGGCGCAGTTCGATGCCGGCATTCCACAGGCCGCTTTCGCGCAGTTGCGTGCCATGAATGGGCTGGCGTGGAATCCCATCGATGGCTCGGAAACGGATGGTTTCTGGTCGGTCGGCCGGTTCGACGATGTCGTTGCAGTGTCACGCGATACCGAGCTGTTCAGCTCGGCTGTGGGTCACATCCAGATCTATTCGATCGACGACGACGCACTGGAGGCGCGCGCCTCGATGATCGACATGGATCCGCCGATGCATAGCCGCCTCCGGCGGCTCGTGAACCCCGGTTTCATTCCCCGTGCGATCCAGCGCTACATCCCCACGGTGCGCAAGCGCGCGGCCGATCTTTTGGGCGCCATGCAGGCGCAAGGCGGCGGCGACTGGGTCGGGGGGCTGTCGAAACCGATCCCGATCGGCATCATCTGCGACATGCTTGGCGTGCCCGAGGCCGACCGAGACCTGATGATCGAATTGACGGACCATCTGGTCGCCGGCACATCGGCCGAACCGCTGGATCCGCATGCCTATGGCAACACCACGCCGCTGCGGCTTTTGCCCTTCAACAGCCCGGCCGCCCACGCGCTGAGCGAATATGCCCGCAAACTGGGTGAGGAGCGCCGCGCCGCGCCTCAGGACGACCTGGTTTCGCAGCTGGTCTCGACCGAGATCGACGGCGAGCGGCTGACCGACAACGAGTACACCAATTTCTTCCGCCTGCTGATCTTTGCTGGCAACGAGACGACGCGCACGGCGATGTCGCATCTGGCGTTGCTGATCGCCAAGCATCCCGATCAGTTCGAGATGCTGCGCCACAATCGCGACCTCGTGTCGAATGCGGTCGAGGAGGTCGTGCGCTATTCTTCGCCCATCCTCTACTTCCGCCGCACCGCCACCCGCGATACCGAACTGTCAGGCACGCCGATCAGACGCGGCGACAAGGTGGTGATGTGGTATGCCTCAGCCAATTTCGACGAGACACGCTTCCCCGATGCGCTTCGTTTTGATGTGACGCGGCCCAAGCTGCCCATTCATGCCGGGTTCGGCGGCGGTGGCGTGCATACTTGCCTTGGGGCGGGACTGGCGCGACTGGAACTGATCGAGCTTGTCAACGAAATCCTCGACCGCAACCTCAAGATCGAGATTGTGGGCGACCCGGAATACGTGCAGACGAACTTCGTCAACGGGGTCGAACACCTGAATGTGCGGCTTTCGGCATGACCGGCAAGTTTCACGCCTACACCGTCCTGTCGCGGCACGAAGAAGCCGTCGGCATCTCGTCTTTCTGGCTGCGCCCCGAGGGCGCCATGACAGCGCGCGGTGGCGAGCATCTGATCGTCGAGGCGCTTGTTGGCGATGGCAGCTGTGCGTTGCGGCGCGAGTATTCGATTTCCGGGCTTTCCGACGGAGCGCTCCGGCTGACGGTCAAGCGCGAGGGCGCACCTAAAGGGCAGCCTGCTCTGCCGCCGGGATACGTTTCAAGCTGGCTGCACGATGAGGTGAAGCCGGGCGATGTCCTGCGCGCTTCGGCGCCGCGCGGCGAGTTTCGGTTGCGCGAAGGCTCCGACAAGCCGGTGCTGCTGTTCAGCTGCGGGGTAGGGATCACGCCGATGATGCTGCTGGCCAAGGAATTGGCAGGCTCGGGGCGGCGTGTGGCCTTTGTCCATGTCTGCCGCGATGGCGCACATCATGCATTTGGACAGGAGATCCGCCAACTGGCGGCGCGGGCGGCGAATATGAGCGTGCATATTTGCTATAAGTACGGCACCTCCGATTGCGCCGGCTGCGACAGCACGGGAGACCTGGACCGTGACCGACTGGCAGCACTTCTGCCCGGGGCCGGTTGTGAGGTTTATCTCTGTGGGCCGGGCGCCTTCATGCAACGCGCCTATGACATGGCGCTGGACCTGGGCGTCAGGGCCGAAGATATCCGCTATGAGCTGTTTGGGCCCTCTTCCGACTTCACCCCGCGCCATGCTCCAAGCAACGGCACGAGCGACGGCCCCCTCGTGACGTTCACCAAGTCCGGAGTCTCGGCGCGCTGGTCCGCTGATGCCCCTTCGCTTCTGGATTTTGCCGAGGAGCAGGGGCTCTATCCCGATTATTCCTGCCGCGCCGGTAGCTGCGAAAGCTGCAAAACACGCGTGGTGAGCGGCGATTTCGACTATCCGGTCGAGCCGTTCGAGCGGCCCGGCGAGGGGTATGTGCTGCTCTGCTGCGCGCAGCCGACCTCCGATCTGGTGCTGGAGGTCTGATGCGCGCAGGAGCAACAACCGGCACGTGACTATGCCTTCGTCGTGTCTGGAGGGACGCGGCGGAAGAGGCGAATGAAACCATAAGGGAGGGAAGTGCATGTCTATTCTGGAGGCGGGCAGCGGACAGCTGCGCAAAGATGCCATGGGCGTCTGGCACATCGTCTTTTTCGTCGTCGCAGCCGCCGCGCCACTGGCGGTCGTGGTGGGCGTTTCGCCTTATGCTTTCGCTGCCGGAAACGGCACGGGAGTTCCGCTGACCTTCATTCTGGTGGGCGCGATGTATCTGCTGTTCAGCGTCGGGTTCACCACGATGAGCGCCCATATCGGCGGGGCGGTGTCCTTTTACCCCTACATCGCCAAAGGTCTCGGCAAGCCTATGGGCGTCGGCGGCGCGCTGATCTCGATCGCGTCCTACATCGCGGTCCAGCTCATGGCGATGACGCTGTTCGGCATCTTCTCAAATGCAATCGTAACGCAGTACACCGGGCTCGATATTCCCTGGTGGATCTATTGCCTCATGCTCAACGTGGGGGTCTATCTCTGCGGCATGCGCAAGATCGAGTTTTCGGGCCGCGTGCTGGGCGTGTTCATGATCGCCGAGGTACTGGTCTTGTCCCTGCTGGGCATCGCCATTCTGGTCAACGGCGGGGGACCGGAGGGCATCACTCTGGCGCCGTTCGGGTTCAGTGCGGTGAACTCAGGCAATCTGAGCCTTGCGCTGGTGTTCATCGTCTCCGCGTTCATCGGCTTCGAGGCCACCACGATCTTTGGCGAGGAGGCTCGCGAACCGCGCAAGACCATCCCCATCGCCACCTATCTGGCTGTCGCCATAATCGCGGTCTTCTACGCGTTTTCGACTTGGGCCATCGCGCTCGATTACGGCCCCACGAACATCGTTGCGGCGGCAGAGGCAAATTTCACCGGGCTTTATCAGGTCTCGATGGAAAAGCATCTCGGCGGCTTTTCCGGTGTGGTGCTGCAAGTCTTGATGATCACCAGCCTCTTTGCCTGCGTCCTGTCGTTCCACAATACGATCAACCGCTATTTCTTCGTGATCGCGCGTGAAGGGCTTTTGAACGCCAAGATGGCCGCGACTCATGCCGAACATCAGTCGCCGCAGACCGCCGGCATCGTGCAAATGTTCATGGTGGCTGCGATCGTGCTGGTGTTCGCGCTGGCGGGGCTGAAGCCGGAAGTGATTGTGGGCCTGTGCTCAGCCTTCACGGCTATTGGCATCTTGATGATCCAGTGTGTGGTCTCGGTTTCGGTGATCGCGTTTTTCAGCAAGGATCATCGCGGCGTGAATGCCTGGCGGCGGCTGGTCGCTCCGGCGCTGTCGACGATCGCCCTGGCGTCTTGCCTCTACCTGATGGCCAGCCATCTCGCGCTGGTCAGCGGCTCGGAATCGATCTTCGTCCAAGCCTATCCGATCATCATCGCCGGGATCGGCTTGATCGGCATCCTGTTTGCCCGCTGGCTGAGGACCGCCCGACCCCAGACATACGCGAATCTCGGCCGCGTATTCAACTGACGTCAAAAGACCACGCCGTCGGAGTCTCGACCTCCGGCGGCCGCAGCAACCAGAAAATTAGGGAGCGGTGGCCGGCAGGTCGCCAATGAAGCAGCGATGAGCAATCAAGCAAGCAATCACAGCAAGCCCGTCTTCGACCTGCCCCCGGGCACGCATACCGTGTCGTTCGGATTCGGCGACATGAACGGCATCATGCGCGGCAAGCGCATTCCGGCGGCGCATTGGCCGTCAGCCTGCGAGAACGGCATCGCGATAATCGGAGCGATGTTTGCGATGGACATGACCTGCGACATCTGGGAAACGCCGTTCTGCGGTTTCGACAACGGCTATCCGGACATTCACATGTTTCCGCTGGCCGCCCCGGTCGCCTGTCCTTGGGAAGAAGGCGTGGCGATCTGCCTCGCCTATACCGAAGGCATGGATCACAAGCCGGTTCCGGTCGACCCGCGCAATGTGCTCAAGCGCCAGGTCGAGCGCGCCAAGGCCATGGGCTTTGACGTGCTGGTCGGCACCGAGCTTGAATTCTACCTGGTCGACCCGGAAACCAAGTTGCCGAAAGTAAAAGACAATCAGGTCTACGGCATCAATCGTTCGGCCGAACTTGAACACGTGCTTGGCCCGATCCGCAACCATTTGACGGCCATCGGCATTCCGATCGAACAATCAAACCCCGAATATGCGGCCGGACAGGTTGAAGTGAACATCCGCTATGACGAGGCTTTGATCGGGGCCGATCGGGTGATCCTGTTCCGCAACATGATCAAGGACATTGCGCGGCGCGCAGGATATCTGGCCACCTTCATGGCCAAGCCCTTCATCGACCAATCTGGATCTGGCTTCCATACCCATTATTCATTGTGGAAAGACGGCAAGAACGCCTTCGCCAATGAAGGCACCATCAACAAGCTGGGTCTGTCGTTCCTTGCGGGAATGCAGGCGCGGATGGCCGAGATGTCCTTGGCAGTCTCAACGACGCCCAACGCCTATCGACGCCGGGTACCGGGCTTGTTCTGCCCGATCAACACCGCCTGGGGCTTCGACAACAGAACCGTGGCGTTGCGGATCATCGAGGGCAAGGACAGTGCGGTGCGGATCGAAAAGCGGGACGGGGCGGCTGACTGCAATCCCTACTACCTGCTCGCCTGCGAACTGGCCGCCGGCCTCGACGGCATCGAGCAGCACATGTCGCCCAAGGGCGAGCCGACCACTGGCGATGCTTCGAAGCGGACCGATGCCGATCCTGTGCCCACCACCATCGACAAAGCGATCGAATTGGCCAAGGCTTCGGCTTTCATGGAACGGGTGATGGGCGACGGCCTGGCGATCCTGATCCAGCAGGCCGAGCGTGAGCGGGACTTCGTCTATCGGCAAGTCACCCCTGTCGAACGCGACCGCTACATGGGCAACCTCTGACAAGACTCTGCGCAGGCTCAGGCCTGCGCAGACAGCAGAGCCGACCCCTCGCGTGCACTTGAAGCCCGGGGGGTCGAAGCGATCAAACTGGAAATGCCCTGGCGTGTCTGGTGGCCTGAGCCGAGGAGTTGAACGATGGGTCTGATCGACGGTTTTGGCGCAGCCGTGTCGCACGGCAACAGGGCATCGGTTGATGCCTTTCATGCCGCGGCCGTGCGAATGCTTGGCTATGCACCCGATCCCGGGGCGATGATTGCAGCGGTACTGGCCGAGGACCCGGACTTCATCATGGGACGCTGCTTTCAGGCGGGACTGCTTCTTACCGCCTCAGACAAGCGTTATCAGGCAGATCTTGCGCGTGAATTTGCGTTGCTCGAGCGTCTCGCGCCGCAAGCCAACAGGCGCGAGCTTGGTCATATCAAGGCAATCAAGCTTTGGCTTTCGGGTGATTTCTACGCCGCCTCGCAGGCTTATGCCGACATTCTGCTCGACTGCCCGCGCGACCTCTGCGCGCTGCAATTCGGTCACCAGACCGATTTCCTGTTAGGCACTGCGAGTTCCACACGCGATCGCCCCGCGCGGATCATCCGTCATTGGAGCGAGGCCGACCCTGAGTACTCCTACATCCTTGGAATGCTGGCGTTCGGGCTGGAGGAATCGGGCCATTATGCCCAAGCCGAAGAGATGGCGTTGCGCTGCGTCGCACTGAACCCGCGGGATACATGGGGCGTGCACGGGTTGGCGCACTGCTACGAAATGCAGGGCAAGACCGAGCTTGGCATCTCATTCATGGAGCGCTGCGAGGAAAACTGGGCGGGCGAGAACTACCTTTCGATCCACAACCGCTGGCATCTCAATCTCTATCACCTGGAGAACTGCGATTTCGACAAGGCGCTGGCGATCCACGACCGCTATATGACGGTCACTAGGGATTCGGCGCTGATGGACATGCATGACAGCGCCGCGATGCTGTGGCGGCTGGCGATGGACGGAGTGGATTGTGGCGACCGCTGGACCCCCATAGCCGAACGCTACACCGAAGTAATCGACCAGGCCTATATCGCTTTCAACGACATGCACGCGATGATGGCTTTTGCCGCGACAGGCCGAGAGGCCGAAGCGCAGGCGCTGATCGCCGCCATGGAAGCCAATGCCGAAGGGCCAAGCACCAGTTCCATCGTCATCCGCACTGCCGGGCTCTCGATCGTGAAGGGGTTTCACGCTTTCGGCCGGCAGGACTACGCGACGGCCAAAACACTCATCTCCAAAGCGCGGCATTCGGCGCATCTGTTCGGAGGCTCGATCGCGCAGCGCGACGTCATCAACCTGACATTGATGGAAGCCGCGATCCGCTCCGGTGACCGGGCGATGGTTGAAGGCCTGATTGCCGAGCGCAGCCTGATGAAGCCCGAAAGCCCGCTGACTGACTTCTTCCGCAAGCGCGGTTCGGAAGCCGCAGCGCACTGATCAGCCGCCTGGCCCGCGAAACCGGCCGCGCCAGTCGTTGGCATCGTCCACACACCACAAGGAGAATTTCACCATGCGTCCTTGCATCGGCGTCATGTCCTGTTCATGCGATTTCCGGGGCGAGCCGGGCGTGTATCTGCCCAGCCGCTATGTGAGCGGAATCTCGGAGCAGCTCGACGCCGACATTGTTCTGATTCCGCCCATCCCCACAGCGGCCCGGGCAGGTTCTGTCCTGGCGAAGCTCGATGGCATCATCCTTACCGGCAGTCCGTCGAACATCGAGCCGGCACGGTATGGCGCGAGCGCCGGCGCCGGCCCGTTCGACCCTTCCCGCGATCACGTTGCCCTTGATCTCATCCTGGAGGCCAAGGCCCGCCGGCTTCCGGTGCTGGGGATTTGCCGGGGCCTGCAGGAAATCAATGTCGCCCTGGGCGGCACGCTGCAGGACGGGCTTGGTGCAGAGGACCGGATGTTGCGCCATCACGCCCCAGCCGGAACCGACGGCCCGGGCCAGTTTTCCTGGAGCCATTCGCTTGATGTCGCGCCAGACGGCCTGCTTCACCGGGAGCTTGGAACGGGCATGGTGGAGATCAATTCCATCCACTATCAGGGCGTTGCGACGCTCGGTGATGGCCTTCGCATCGAAGCCCTGGCGCCGGATGGTGTCGTGGAAGCAGTCGCAGCTGTCGACCACCCTATCTTCGCCGTGCAATGGCATCCCGAGATGAGCGTCGAGAGCCGCGTATCGAAGGCGGTCTTTTCGATCTTCGGCCGAATGCTCGGCTAGACCAGGGCTTTCGCAATCTGCCGCGGGCGTGCAGCAGCTTGCCAATGGACCGGGATAGTTGTCAGGCGAGGGTGGCAAGGACGATTGCGGCAAAAGCTGCGATCCACACGGTTTCCGCCACAATGATCGCCATGGCCCGGGGGCCGACTTCGAAGAAATCTTTCAGCGACGTTTTCATGCCAAGCCCGGCTATGGCTATCACCAGCGCCCATCGCGACGCATCGGCCAGGACTGTTGAAGCCTGCGCCGGTATCAGACCGACACTGTTGATGATCACCAACAATACGAAACCTAACAGGAAAAGCGGAAATCTGGCGCGCGTGCCCAGTCCCGAACGGGTCATGAGAAGGGTGATGGTAGCGACAACGGGCACCAGCATGGCGACGCGCAACAGCTTGACGATGGTGGCCGCGTCGCCGGCCTCCTGCGAGATCGAGTAGCCGGCGCCGACCACCTGGGCCACATCGTGCACGGTCGCCCCGATGAAGATGCCGGACAGCCTGTTATCGAAGCCGAAAAACGAAGCCAGGACAGGATAGGCGATCATGGCGACCGTGCTCAGCGCGGTCACGGCGACAACGGTGAAAATCGTGTCGCGCTCGGATATGCCGCGCTCTCCCTTGGGCAAAACCGATGTCAGCGCCAACGCTGCCGAAGCGCCGCAAATTCCGACCGCACCGCCAGTGAGAATGCCGAATGCGGCCGGGCGACCAAAAAACCGGCCGAGGCCTAGGCCCAGCAGGATGGTTGTCGCCAGGCCCCCGATCGTCAGAAAAATCGGGAGAGGTCCAAGCGCCATCATGTCCGAAAGCGTGATCCGCGCTCCAAGTAGGGCCACGCCGATCCGCAGAACCGAACGGGAAGCCAGGGCCACACCGGGAATGAACTTCCCAGCCGGATCAATGAAGTTGAACGCCATTCCCAACAACAAGGCGAACAGCATGACAGGCGCGCCATAGTGAGTGCTCAGAAAGGTTGCCGCCATCGCGACCGTCAGGCAAAGCACCATGCCGGGCATGATTTCGCGCGCGCCCTCGGGCGTCAGAAAGCGGGGCCAGACCAAGGTCGTCATTGCCGTCCGGCTCCCCCGAAATAGGCTCCGGGATCGAGGCTCGGCTCCATCGGCCTTGCCCTCCTTGTTCTGTGGGCGGTGTTCAGGCCAGCCGGCGCTGCTTTCACGTCTTTTCCGCAAGGTCACGATAACCGTCGCGCGACTGCGGCAGCTTCATCTCGAGAACGGCCGAGGCGACCTGATTGCGCAGCATCTGCGCCGTGCCGCCGCCTATCGTGAACATGCGCGCATCACGAACCATGCGCTCCATGGGCAAATTGCGCGAATACCCCATCGCGCCATGGATCTGCAGGGCATCGTTGGCAACCTTGATCGCCGTCTCGGATGCAAGGATTTTGGCCTGGGCAGCTTCCTGCATGCTGGGAAAGCCGGTCCCGGCATTGATCGCCGCCTTGTAGATAAGCGCCTGCGAGGCGGCGAGGCCGATCGACATATCCGCAAGCATCCACTGCAGACCCTGGAACTCGGCAATCGGTCGACCGAATTGCTCGCGCGCCTTGGCATAGTCGCGCGCGATCTCGAAGGCACCTTGGGCGATCCCGTGCGCCACGGTCGCGGCACCGACGCGCTGGGCGTTGTAAGCGCTCATCAAGGCGGCGAAGCCACGGCGAAAACCATGAGGCGGACGCACGACCATGGCTTCGTGCACCTCCAGATTATCGAAATGCAAATGGGTCTCGGGAATGCCGCGCAGACCCATGGCCGGCTCGCGCTTGCCGACCCGCAAGCCTTGCGATTCTCCACGAATGGCGATGAACCCGCCAATGCCCTGTTCCTCGCCGTTTTCGATGACGCGGGCAAAGATCAGGTGCACCTTGGAGACGCCGCCTCCGGTGATCCAGTGTTTTTCGCCGTTGAGGATGTAGCGGTCGCCTTTCTTGACCGCGGTCGTGGTCATCTCTGTTGCAGCACTGCCTGCCCCTGGCTCGGTGATGCAGATTGCCGGTTTGTCGCCCGCAAGGACGTAAGGCGCCACCTGCTTTTTTTGGTCGTCAGTACCGTAGGCCATGATCGCGCCGATGCCGCCCATGTTGGCCTCGACCACGATGCGTCCGGTGACCCCGCAGGTCCGAGCCATCTGCTCGATCACCAGGACCGCATCCAGATAGGTCAGCCCTCGACCGCCATATTCCTTCGGAATCGTCATGCCCATAAAACCGGCCTTGGTCAGCTTCTCGATGCTGTCCCAAGGGTATTCTTCGGTGCGGTCGACTTCCGCCGCACGCGCACGCACATGGCCTTCGGCGAGATCGCGCGCTTGATCCTGAAGCAGCTTTTGAGCGGGGCTGAGCTGAAACATCGAGTGTCTCCTCGTCTGGGGTTAGCTTGCAACGGGCCGGTGCTTGCGGTCGGCGGGCTGGTTCAAGAATTCGTCGAGCACGGCTTTGGTGTCTGCCCCGCAAACCGGCGGCGGGCGACGATAGGTGACCGGCGTCTTCGACATCTTGATCGGGTTGCCGATCAGATCGACAACGCCGCCGCCTGCGAGCGGGTGAGGCATGGAAATCTTCATGTCCCGGGCTGCGACCTGATCGCTGTTGAAGACGTCTCGCAGCGTATTGATCGGTCCGCCGGGAATGCTGTTTGCTTCCATGCCGGCAATCAGGCTGTTCCTGGCGAGGAGACGCAGCTTCTCCGCGATCATCGGGATGAGCGTCTCGCGATTTTTCAGCCGGGCGGCGTTGGTCGCGAAGCGCTCGTCGTGTCCAAGTTCGGGGGCTTCGATGAGATCGCAAAAGCGCCGATACTGGCTGTCGTTGCCCACCGCCACGATGACGTGGCCATCGCTGGTTTCGAAAACCTGATACGGCACGATGTTGGGGTGCTGGTTGCCCCGGCGCACCGGTAGCTTGGCCGAAAGCAGATAGTTGGTGCCCTCGTTGATCAGCCACGAGATCTGAGCATCGACAAGGGCGATGTCGATATGTTGGCCCTCGCCGGACATTTCGCTGTGGCGAAGGGCAGCCAGAATGGCGGTCGCCGCATACATCCCGGTCATGACGTCTGCTATGCCGACCGCCACTTTCGTCGGCTCGCCGTCGGCGGGGCCGGTCAGGCTCATGATGCCGCCATAGCCCTGGGCGAGCAGATCGTAGCCCGGCTTGTCGGAATTCGGGCCGGTCTGGCCGAAACCGGTGATCGAACAATAGACCAAGCGTGGAAATTGGTCTTTCAGGTCGTCATACGAAAGCCCGTACTTCTTGAGCCCGCCGACCTTGAAATTCTCAACCAGGACGTCGCAATGCGCCAGCAGTTCGCGGACGGTATCCGCCCCTTCCGGGGTGGCGATATCGAGTGCAACCGAGCGCTTGTTGCGGTTGGCGCAAAGGTAATAGGCGCTTTCCCCTGTGGCATTGCCGCTCTCGTCTTCGACAAAAGGCGGCCCCCAGGCGCGGGTATCGTCGCCGGCTCCCGGCTTTTCGATCTTGATCACGTCAGCACCGAGATCGCCCAGAAGCTGGGTGCAACTCGGACCGGCGAGAATCCGGCTCAGGTCGAGAATGCGAACGCCCGCGAGCGGTCCTTGAGTATGCACGCTGCCCCTCCTGCCCAGTCGTCGCGTCCACGCGCCACCGGAGCAGGCATAAGTTGAATGAAACCTAGACAACAGCGAGATATTATTTATTTTAGCGTGAGAAAATCTGACGCTATTTGTGACCCATGAATCTTCGCTTTCTTCAGGCCATTGTGGCTATCGCCGAACAGCCCAGTTTCACCGCAGCGGCCAGCGCGCTGGGCCTCAGCCATTCGGCCATCAGCTTGCAGGTCAAGACGCTCGAGGAGGAACTGCAGCTTCAAATCGTCGACCGCACCACAAGACCGCCGACGCTCACCGACACCGGTCTTGCGCTGGTTGAGCATGCGAGGCGGATGCTCAAGATAGCTGACGATATTCGCGCCTTAACCAGCGACGACAGTCTCGTCGGCACCGTGACGATCGGCGTCGTGCCATCGGTGCTCGTGAACCTGATCCCACCCGCGCTCGCCAGACTTCGCCTCGCCCACCCCAAACTGCTTGTACGTATCCGCAGCGGACTTTCGGGCGAACTTGCCCAAGCCGTGCGTAGCCGGGACATTGACCTTGCGGTTGTTTCGGAGCCGCGCGTCCTTCCGGATGGACTGGCGTCCTTCCCTATCTGCCAGGAGCCCCTGAATGTCATCGTCCCGCATTCCATGGCCGAAGCTGCTGACGAAGATGTTCTGCGCGCTCATCCCTTCATCTGGTTCAACCGGCGAACCTGGGCGGGACAGCAGATCGAACAGCATCTTCTCGACCGCAAGATCCATGTTCAGCCGGTGATGGAGATCGATTCGATCGAAGCTGTGGAATCGCTTGTCGCGCACGGGCTCGGCATCTCGATCACGCCGACCCGAGCTTGCGCACCCGATAGCGGCAATCAATTGCGGCGCATCCCGTTCGGTACGCCGCAGAAGCATCGTTCCCTGCTCATGGTGATGCTTGAAAAAGGCCCACGCCAACGGTTGGCTGAAACCCTTCTGCGCGAACTTCAACAGCTCACTGACCAAGACAGTCAGTTTTCGAAGAACGTAGACGCCAGATGCAAGTAAGACATTGGAGAATCCAACCTCTCAGTCGCGCTGGACCAGCGGCCACAATTCGGTTGAGCTTGGCGACGGGTTAGCGTTGATCGAAAGCCTTCATTTCGATGATCATCGTGTCGACGCTAGTCGCCAGTCCCCATTCGACCATCCCGGACAACAGACTGTTCCCGAACTCAGAATCCGGCCACGTTCGCGATGATCGGCCTCGACGCAATATCGTGTCCTTTCCCAGATATGCGGGCGGCCCATTGGGCGTTTACCGTCGCAGAGTTGCGGGGTGATCTCGGAGACCAGATTCGGCTTTGTCGTCGGCAACATGCGCTGGTAGCCAGACAGGTCTTGACATGAGCAAAAGTACAAGGAAACCAGCGTTGGCGGTCTCGCAGTCAATGTCGTCGAACGCTGACCGGGACGAGCCGGACGGTGCGTGAGCATAGGTTTTATGCGGCGCCGCAACTCCAGTCTACGATGTTGTTTAGCGGGACAGGGCTGAAATCAGTGCTTCAAAACTCGCGCAAGGAATGAACGTGCGCGATCGTTCTTAGGATTGTCGAAGAATTCGTCGGGCTTGCTGACCTCTAGTATGGTGCCTTGGTCGATATAGACAACGCGATCTGCGACTTCGCGAGCGAAGCCCATCTCGTGCGTTACGATCATCATTGTCATTCCATCGGCCGCTAGTTCGCGCATCACGTCGAGCACTTCACCGACCATCTCCGGATCCAAAGCCGACGTAGGCTCGTCGAACAGCATGAGATGGGGCTCCATGGCCAGCGAGCGTGCGATCGCAACCCGCTGCTGCTGTCCTCCGGAGAGCTGTGCCGGATACTTGTGGGCATGCGCGGACAGCCCAACCCGTTGCAGCAGCCTTGCCGCCGTCGCTTCGGCGTCCGCTTTGGACTTCTTACGCACTCGCATAGGCGCGATCGTGATGTTTTCCGTCACAGTCTTGTGGGGGAACAGATTGAAGCTCTGGAACACCATGCCGACGCCCTTGCGGATCGCCGCCAACTCGCGTTCGCCGCCGAGGAGGCGGTCTTCCTGAACGGGCATGTGGAAGCCATCCACCTTAAGCGAGCCCGTCTGGTACATTTCCAACCCGTTCACGCAGCGGATGAGGGTCGACTTTCCCGAACCGCTCGCGCCGATCACCACCACGACTTCTCCACGGGTGACCGACAGCTCGACGTTCTTGAGCACGTGATGGGCTCCGTAGAACTTGTTGAGGCCGGACATTTCAACGATGGCGTTCATCAAATGAATCCTTTGAATGTGGCTGTCAGCGGCTGCCGCGCGCGAGATGGGCTTCGAGTTTGCGGGCGAGGAACGTGATGACCGAACCGACCAGGAAGTAGGTCAGGAACAGGAAGGAGTAGACCTCGTAGGTCCGATCGCTGTAGGCCGGATTGGCGAGGATCATCTGTCCAGCACGGAGGAAATCCGTGAGACCGATGATGAAGACCAGCGGTGCCGCGTTGAAGATGTCCAGGACGTTGCCGACGAGCGCGGGGACGACAACCCGCAGAGCCTGCGGGAGGACGATCGAGCGATTGATGTCGAACTCGCTCATGCCGAGCGACCTAGCCGCTTCGACCTGGCCCTTCGGTACAGCCAGAAGACCGCTGCGAACGTACTCGGCCACATAAGCCGAATAGAACACGGTGAAGCCGATCATGCCGCGTGCGACGTCTGCCAGATTGAAGTCCGTGAGCACGGGCATCAGGATCCAGATCCAGTACACGACAAGAATCAGCGGTACCGATCGCATCACTTCGATGTAGCCCGTGCATATCTTCCTGACGCTCGTGAAGCGGCTCCGGCGACCGAACGCGAGCAGGATGCCGATGGGGAGGGTAACGATCGACGTGACGAGGGTGATCAGGATGCTGAGGAGGAGGCCTCCCCACAGACCGACACCTGGAGGAGCCATCACCGCGAAGATCGCGATCAGGCCGACACCCGCGGCCGGGATCACCAGCTTCCTTGCGGGCTCCAGCGCTGAGGTGACCAACCAGGCGCTGCCGAATGAAGCGACGGCTGCCGCCGAGAACGCTGACACGGCGTCAATCCCGAAGCCGACTAGGAGGAAAGCCGCCACCAACACGGCAAGGATCGCCGCGTGGTGCTTCCGAAACGAGAACACGCATCCCAGCCCCGCACCCAACAGTGCGGCTATGATCAGCGTCGCGACCCACGCGCGCCATATCTGATCAGCCGGAAATATTCCGATCATTAGTACGCGCAGGCTGACCGGGATGATGTCCCACTTGGCGGTCGTGAGGGACCAACGGACGGCGTCGAAGACGAACCAGATGACCGCTGGAATGACCGTCAACGAGAGCAGCGCGTCGAACGGCTTGCCGAACAGGTTGTGGCGAGACCACTTCAAGGAATACACGATCATCGGGATGCTCCCGCCGTGTTGATCCGACGATCCACCAGGCTGACCAACGCGCTGATTATCCAGCTCAGGATCAGATAGGTCAGCATGACGATGATGATGCCCTCGAGGCTGTGTCCCGTCTGGTTGGCGATCGTGCCGTAGATGTTGAAGAGATCAGGGTATCCGATAGCAATGCCCAAGGCGGTGTTCTTTGCGAGGCTGATGTACTGATTGCCAAAGGACGGCAGCACGACCCGGAAAACCTGCGGGAGGATGATGTCGTTCAGGGTGTTGCGGCGGCTCAGACCAAGCGCGGCGGAAGCCTCCCACTGACCTTTCGGGAGCGAATCTATCGTTCCGCGGACGATTTCGGCGATGTAGGACGCGCTGTTGAAGACGATGCCAAGCAGGAGCGCGGCCATTTCAGGACTGATGCTCGTACCGCCGCTGGCCTTAAATTTGTTCGTGACCGGGAGATCGACGGCGAGCGCTCCAGTCGCGATCAAGGCCACGGCTGCCAAAACGGCGACTCCGGCACAGATCAGCCGTGCACGACCCTGGTCGATGAACAGGCCTGCTACCGACACGACGAATGCCGTCAGCAGTATGAGTGGAAGGATGCGATCGTCGCCCTGCCAACCGAGCGTGGGCAGATACAATCCCTGCTGGCTGATGACGAAGCCATAGAATTTCACTGCACTTGCGATGGGCGGAAACTTCAGGACGACGGCGAAGTACCAGAAGACGATCTGGATGAGGAGCGGCGTGTTCCGGATGAACTCGACCACCCAGAAACAGAGGTTTCTGCACTGGGAACAGTATCCGGGCTTTTCAGAGGCGTTTCCCGAAATTGAGTGTGTTCAGACGACTTTCGAAATCGATGGCGACATCCATAGCTGTCCGGGCGGTGATGTTCCCTTCGATATGTTCCTCAGGGTAGTCGAGAGCGACCATAGTTCCTCAGTCATGAACAAGGCTGGAGATTTGGGGCTTGCAAACCGTGTGCGTGAAGCCAGTGAGCGGCAAAGGCAGCCTATATCGGTACGCCACGAGGCGCTTGCCGAGATTATCCGGAAGATGGAGGACAGCGTGGCAGAGCCCGTGACGCTCTCTACGTTGGCTGCGAGTAGCAACCTTTCTCGCCGTCAGATCGAAAGGCTGTTTCTAAAGCAACTGGGCTGTTCGCCAGCGCGCTACTACCTTGAGATGAGGCTGGAACGAGCTCACCTGCTACTCAGCAGCTCCCGGCTATCGGTGACCGAGATCGGCATAGCATGCGGCTTTGGCTCTTTATCTTACTTCTCAAAGACTTATCGTTACAGCCATGGCTGTACTCCGCAACAGGCACGTCAGGCCGCTCTTGAACGAAGAGCGCCTAAGCCGGGCAATGCTGCCGCGGGAGCGAGGCACAGCACCCTGTCGAGTGCGCATTCGCGACATGTGCATGTTGCTGAGAGTTTGTCGCAAGCTGGAGGTAGGTAGAGGCGCCTGCACCATGAGCAAGCGGATTTGTTTGATGCACTTCAATAGATAGCGGCTATGCGCCACGGCCTTCTTGCCGGCAAGATCGAGTACCCGTGTCGCCAGAAAATTTCTTCGTGGTACCGCGGATGACGGACGACACACCGACGAAGTCGCAACGTTCACCGACGCCGAGCGTTCGATCTTCCCGCCGTTGAACACAGCAATCTGGTCACAGAGAGAGAGAGAGAGAGAGAGAGAGAGAGAGAGAGAGGTCGCGCGTCATGTAGACGAACGTCGTCCCCCAGCTCACGGTGGATCTTCTTGATCTCAAGTTGGAGCCATTCGCGCAGTTTCTTGTCTGGCGCGCCCAGGGCTCGTCCATGAGGAGAAACGAGCATTGAACACAAGCGCGCGGCCAATGTCACCCGCTGCGGAATGTCCGCTTTAGCCTTGTGCTTTCCAACAGCAGATAGACAGCTTCCGGCCCCATGTCGATCGTTCCAGCGGCCGCGCCCGCGCAACGTTTTGGCTGCCGCCCGTCCGTCCCCGCATGGATGTTTTCTGGGGCTATCTCTTTCAAACTGCGATCTGAAGCAAATGTCGGAATCGGTAGTTGCGTGTCCCCGCAACCAAATACCAAAACAGCCCAGCTTGTCTGGGCTGTTTTGGTATTTGGACGCAGGTGACGGTCGAGTTCAACCTGCATCAGCGGCCCGCCAGGAGCCAAAGCCGACAACGCGGGACA
>JAESGW010000268.1_pt1 | contig 80616 bp, 78 predicted proteins | sample 9269791 | NCBI WGS metagenome assembly JAESGW01 (sample SAMN16773120, study PRJNA677053) | algae metagenome | isolation source: Aphanocapsa lilacina HA4352-LM1 and co-occurring heterotrophs from near cave... | place: USA: Maniniholo cave, near Haena, Kauai, HI | collected 2009-07-28 | reverse complement strand
CACGTTCGGGCGAGATCGTCATCCATGACGAGCACGGCCGCGAGCGCGAGCGCCACAAGGTGCCGTACGGTGCGACGCTGACGGTCAAGGCCGACCAGCAGATCAAGGCCGGCCACGTGCTCGCCAACTGGGACCCGCTGACGCGTCCGATCATCACGGAATTCGCCGGCAAGACCCAGTTCGAGAACGTCGAGGAAGGCCTCACGGTCGCCAAGCAGGTGGACGACGTGACCGGTCTGTCGACCCTGGTCGTGATCGACCCGAAGCGCCGCGGCGCCGCCAAGGTCGTGCGTCCGCAGGTCAAGCTGATCGACGCCTCGGGCGCCGAGGTGAAGATCCCCGGCACCGACCACTCGGTGACGATCGGCTTCCCGATCGGCGCGCTGATCCAGGTGCGCGACGGCCAGGACGTGGGCCCCGGCGAAGTGCTGGCGCGTATTCCGGTCGAAGGCCAGAAGACCCGCGACATCACCGGCGGTCTGCCGCGCGTGGCCGAGCTGTTCGAAGCCCGTTCGCCGAAGGACAAGGGCATGCTGGCCGAGATGACCGGCACCGTGTCGTTCGGCAAGGAGACGAAGGGCAAGATCCGCCTGCAGATCACCGACCCGGAAGGCAAGGTCTGGGAAGAGCTCGTGCCGAAGGAAAAGAACATCCTGGTGCACGAAGGCCAGGTGGTGAACAAGGGCGAGAGCGTGGTCGACGGTCCGGCGGACCCGCAGGACATCCTGCGCCTGCTGGGTTCGGAAGAACTCGCGCGCTACATCGTGGACGAGGTGCAGGACGTGTACCGCCTGCAGGGCGTGAAGATCAACGACAAGCACATCGAGGTGATCGTTCGCCAGATGCTGCGCCGCGTCGTGGTCGACAACGTCGGCGACACCAACTACATCTCGGGCGAACAGGTCGAACGCAGCGAAATGCTCAACACCAACGACGCCCTGCGCGCCGACGGCAAGATCCCCGCGACGTACACCAACCTGCTGCTCGGTATCACGAAGGCCTCGCTGTCGACCGACTCGTTCATCTCCGCCGCTTCGTTCCAGGAAACGACGCGCGTGCTGACCGAGGCCGCGATCATGGGCAAGCGCGACGAGCTGCGCGGCCTGAAGGAAAACGTCATCGTCGGCCGCCTGATCCCCGCGGGCACCGGCATGGCGTACCACCAGGCACGCAAGGCCAAGGACGAGATGGACGAGGCCGAGCGCCGCGCCATCGCCGAGTCCGAAGCCGCCGAACTGGCTGGTTCGTCCAGCGATGTCACCACCACGGCCGACGCCAGCGAAGGCGCCGCGACCGAATAACTGGTTAGCATCGCCCGGCCATGACCGGTCGTGAACGCCTCCCGGCCCTCGCGGTCGGGAGGCGTTTTTTCATGGGGGCGCCGGTTTTTCGCCGGCCCTCCCGTCCTTCGTTTCCGCTTTTCCTGGAGTGCCGTCGATGAGCGTGTTGCCCGATTCGCTGGCCGGCTGGGTCGTCGTGGCCGTGCTGCTGTTCTGGTTTGTCGGCGCTTACAACCGGCTGGTGCGGCTGCGGGCCGCGGTCCTGCAGGCCTATGCCACGCTGGACGCCGCGCTGGCGCGCCAGCTCGACTTCGTGCAGACCAGCCTGAGCGCGCCGTCGGCCGCCGAGGAATCGACCGATACCGCGGCGGGCGCCGCATCGCTGCAGGCCGCGACCACGCAGATGGCCACCCTGCTCGGCGCGACCCGGCAGCGCCCGCTCGAGGCCGGCAGCATGTCGGCGCTCGCGACCGCGCTGCAGGTGCTGCTGACCGCCTGGCAGCGCCGGCATCCGGATGCGGTGACCTCCTTCCATCCCGACGGCACGCTGTCGCGTCCCGCGGGGCAGGCTTCGACGGCGAACGCGCTGGTGCCGGTGGCGGCCGCGGGCGCGATCGCGGTCGAGCCGATGGCCTGGCCCGAGCCGTCGGCCGCCGCCGAGATCGCGCGCACCCAGTTCAACCTCGCGGTCGCCAGCTACAACGCGGCGATCGCCCAGTTCCCGGCGCTGCTGGTGGCATGGGCCGTGCGGCTGAGGCCCGCGGCGCCGCTGCACTGAACTTCGGCCGCCCGTTTCGTTCTTCATATTGCCCGGGTGGCGGACATCCGGGCCCTTTAACATCGCCCGCATTGCCTGCTCTTCCTTCTGACCCCTCGCACGGCGGCGCTTCGCCGCTGCAACCGCCGCTCTGGCGCCAACTGCAATTGACCGCGGGGGCGCTGGCGTCGATCCGCGCCGGCACCTCGGGCTCGGTCGCCTTCGAGGCCGTCGAACCGGCGTTGCGTCCCGGCGTCCAGGCGCTGGGCTTCCAGGTGCTGCGCTGGCTTGGCCGCGCCGAAGCCCTGCGCCGCCATCTCGCCAAGCGCACGCCGCCGCCGCTGCCCGATGCGCTGCTGTGCACCGCGCTCGGCCTGGCCTGGGACGCGGCGCAGTCGCCCTACGAGCCTTTCACGCTGGTCGACCAGACCGTGGAGGCCGCCAAGCGCAACCCGGCCACGCGCGCGCAGGCCAGCTTCATCAATGCCTGCCTGCGGCGCTTCCTGCGCGAGCGCGACGAGCTCGTGGCCGCCACCGATGCCGAACCGGTGGCGCACTGGAACCATCCGCGCTGGTGGATCGAGAAGCTCAAGCGCGACCATCCGCGCGACTGGCAGCGCGTGCTGCAGGCCGACAACGCCCAGGCGCCGATGACCCTGCGCGTGAACGTGCGCAAGACCGCCGCCGGCCCCTATCGCAACGAGCTTGCGGCGCTCGACATGCCGGCCACGCCGGTCGCCCTCAACGGGCTGCAGCTCGCGCGCGCGCGGCCGGTGCAGCAACTGCCCGGTTTCGCCGATGGCGCCTGCTCGGTGCAGGACGCCGCCGCCCAGCTCGCCGCGCCGCTGCTGCTCGACGGGCTCGCGGCGCCGTCCGGCCGGCGGCTGCGCGTGCTCGACGCCTGCGCCGCGCCCGGCGGCAAGACCGCCCACCTGCTCGAGTTCGCGGGCCCCGATGCCCTCGAGCTGACCGCGCTCGAGGTCGACGCCGTGCGCAGCCGCCGCATCGACGAGACCCTGGCGCGCCTCGACCTGCAAGCCAAGGTGCTGGTGGCCGACGCGGCGCGGCCCGCCGACTGGTGGGACCGGACGCCGTTCGACGCCATCCTGCTCGATGCCCCCTGCACCGCCTCGGGCATCGTGCGCCGCCATCCGGACGTGCGCTGGCTGCGCCGCGAGAGCGACACCGCCCAGCTGGCGCTGCAGCAGGCCGCGCTGCTGGCGGCGCTCTGGCCCCTGGTGCAGCCCGGCGGACGGCTGCTTTACTGCACCTGTTCGGTGTTTCGGGAAGAGGGTTCGCAACAGATCGATGCGTTTCTTGCACACAACACCGACGCCCGATTGCGGCCATCGCCGGGGCATTTGCTGCCTCAAAGCGGGGCGAATGCCCGTGCCGTCCAGGACAATCCCCTGGGTGACCACGACGGCTTTTTCTACGCCCTGCTTGAAAAGCACCCGGGTTGAACCGCGCAAGCCCCGGTGGCTGGTGCTGCTGGCGCTGGTGGTCGTGCTGCTCGTCACGGTGCTGGCGCCGCCCGTGCTGGCCCAGACGCGCAATGCCGCCGCCGTCACCCAGATGCGGCTCGAGCAGTCCGACGATGCCGTCTACCTCAATGCCGCCGTGCAGTTCGAGCTGCCCGCGCTGGTCGAGGATGTGCTCGACAAGGGCATCGCGATCTACTTCGTGGCCGAGGCCGAGATGTTCCAGGAGCGCTGGTACTGGACCGACCGCAAGGTCGCGCAGGCCACGCGCCACATGCGGCTGGCCTACCAGCCGCTGACCCGCCGCTGGCGGCTCAACGTCTCGCCCCTGCCGCTGTCGGGCTCGGCCAGCTTCAGCCTGTCGCTGAACCAGAACTTCGACAGCCTCGCCGATGCGCTCGAGGCCGTGCGGCGCGTGGGCCGGCTGCGCATGGGCGACTCGGCCGAGATCGGCGACGACCCGCTGCACCAGGTCACCTTCCGCTTCCGGCTCGACACCTCGCAGCTGCCGCGGCCGTTCCAGATCGGCGTGGCCGGCCAGGCCGACTGGAACATCTCCGCCGAGCGCAGCGCGCGCCTGGCGGTGGAGAAGCAGCGGTGAGTTCCAAGCCGCGCAGCGGTGCCGCGGCCACGCCCGCCGCGCGCCGCTCGCGCGCGATGCGCTGGGCCGTGGGCGTCGGCGCCGCGCTGGTCACCGCGATCGGCCTGGTGCTGATGTTCCTGCTGGCCCAGGCCACCAACAACCGCGAGCTCTACGAGCGCTACTACGTGCGCCTGTTCGGCATCAACGTCGTGGTGGCGGTGGTGCTGGTGCTGGTGATCGGCTGGGTCGCGTTCCGGCTGCTGCGCCGGCTGCGGCAGGGCAAGTTCGGCAGCCGGCTGCTGATCAAGCTCGCCGCCATCTTCGCGCTGGTGGGCGTGGTGCCGGGTGCGCTGGTCTACGTCGTGTCCTACCAGTTCGTCGAGCGCTCGATCGAGAGCTGGTTCGACGTCAAGGTCGAGGGCGCGCTGAACTCGGGCCTGAACCTCGGGCGCGCCACGCTCGACGCGCTGTCCGACGATCTCGCGGCCAAGACCCGAGCGGCCGGCGGCCAGCTCGCGCAGGTGTCCGATGCGAGCGCGGGCCTCGCGCTCGAACGCATCCGCGACCAGCTCGAGGCGACCGACGTGGTGCTGTGGACCAACGCGGGCCAGCTCATCGCCACCGCGGGCGCGTCGCGCTTCCAGCTCAATCCCGAGCGGCCCACGCCGCAGCAGCTGCGCCAGGTGCGCGCCGACCGCGCCATCGCCCATGTCGAGGGACTCGACGAGCCGCCGCCGGGCATCCTGCTGCCGCCGGCCACCGTGCGCGCGCTCGCGATGGTGCAGCGCCCGGGCTTCGACCTCGATGCCGCGCCGCGCTTCCTGCAGGTCACGCGGCCGCTGCCGCCCAACGTGGTGGCCAACGCGCTCGCGGTCGACAAGGCCAACCGCGAGTACCAGGAGCGCGCGCTCGGGCGCGTGGGCCTGCGCCGCATGTACATCGGCACGCTCACGCTGAGCCTGTTCCTCGCCGTGTTCGGCGCCGTGCTGCTCGCGGTGCTGTTCGGCAACCAGCTCGCGCGGCCGCTGCTGGTGCTGGCCGACGGCGTGCGCCAGGTGGCCGCGGGCGACCTGCGGCCCACGGCCGTGTCGCAGGGCAAGGACGAGCTCGGCGGCCTCACGCGCTCGTTCGCCGTCATGACGCAGCAGCTGGCCGAGGCGCGCACCGCGGTCGAGAAGACCATGGGCCAGCTCGATGCCGCGCGCGCCAACCTGCAGACCATCCTCGACAACCTGACCTCGGGCGTGATCGTGCTCGATGCGGCCGGCACCGTGCTGTCGACCAACCCCGGCGCCACGCGCGTGCTGCGCGCGCCACTGGCCGCCTACGAAGGCCAGCCGCTCGCCGAGGTCCCGGGCCTGGCCGACTTCGGCGCGGCCGTGCAGCAGCAGTTCGAGGACTTCCTCGTCGAGCGCATGCAGCATGGCCTCGACCACTGGCAGCATGCCTTCGAGCTGCATGCCACCGGCACCGACCTGCCGCAGCAGGAGGGCGCCATCAACATCGTGGCGCGCGGCGCCGAGCTGCCCGGGGCCGCGCGGCTGCTGGTGTTCGACGACATCTCCGAGATCGTCTCGGCGCAGCGCGCGCAGGCCTGGGGCGAGGTCGCGCGGCGCCTCGCGCACGAGATCAAGAACCCGCTCACGCCGATCCAGCTCTCGGCCGAGCGGCTCGAGATGAAGCTCTCGGGCAAGGTCGCCGCGCCCGAGCAGGCGGTGCTGGTCAAGTCGGTGAAGACCATCGTCGACCAGGTCGATGCGATGAAGCGGCTGGTCAACGAATTCCGCGACTACGCGCGGCTGCCGGCCGCCGACCTCAAGCCCGTCGATCTCAATGCGCTGCTGGTCGACGTGCTCCATCTCTATAACGCCGAGACCATGCCGATCGCGCTGCGCTTCGAGCCCGACGAGCGCTGCCGTCCGATCCGTGGCGACGCGCAGCAGCTGCGCCAGGTCATCCACAACCTGCTGCAGAACGCGCAGGATGCCGCCGAGGCCGCGGCCGGCGCCACCGGGCAGCGCGGCGAGGTCGTGATCCGCACGCGGCTCGGCGATTCGGGACAGCGCGTGCGGCTCACCGTGCAGGACAGCGGACCGGGCTTCGCCGAGAACATTCTCAAGCGCGCGTTCGAGCCCTACGTCACGACGAAAACAAAAGGTACAGGTTTGGGCCTCGCGGTCGTCAAGAAGATCGCCGACGAGCATGGCGCACGCATCGAGCTGTCCAACCGCGTCGTCGACGGGGCTATAGCGGGGGCGCAAGTCTCGCTATCATTCGCGCTGGCAGGCGAGCCGCAGGCAGCGGCCGCTCACACCGAAGATTCCAAGTAAGTCTTCCGCCGCGCGGCGCGACCGAAAGAGGCCGTCGCACCAACACACCAGCGCACACAACAAGCAGCACTCATGGCAAACATTCTCGTGGTCGATGACGAGCTGGGCATCAGGGACCTGCTCTTCGAAATTCTCAATGACGAAGGCCACAACGTCGAACTCGCGGAGAACGCGGCCGAGGCACGCGCCGCGCGCCAGCGTGCGCGTCCCGACCTCGTGCTGCTCGACATCTGGATGCCCGACACCGATGGCGTGACCCTGCTCAAGGAGTGGTCCACCGCGGGCCTGCTCACGATGCCCGTCATCATGATGAGCGGCCACGCCACCATCGACACCGCCGTCGATGCCACGCGCATCGGTGCCTTCGCCTTCCTCGAGAAGCCGATCACCCTGCAGAAGCTGCTGAAGGCCGTCGAGCAGGGCCTCGCGCGCGAGAGCGCACGCCGCGCCGCGGCCGGTGTCGTGCCCACGCCCACCGGCCATGGCCAGCCCAGCGCCATCACCACCACCGGCGACAGCCTGCTGATGGCCTCGCTCGCGTCGGTGCCCGTGCCCGACCAGGGCCCGCAGTCCACGCAGAGCTTCGATCTCGATCGTCCGCTGCGCGATGCGCGCGACGGTTTCGAGAAGGCCTACTTCGAGTTCCACCTCGCGATGGAGAACGGTTCGATGACGCGCGTGGCCGAGAAGACCGGCCTCGAACGCACCCATCTGTATCGAAAGCTCAAACAACTTGGCGTGGATCTTTCGCGGGGCCGCAGAAGCGCTGTATAATCGCAGGCTCCACACTGCAACACAGTGGTTGAACAGGCCTTCAAGGCCAGGTTCTTCCGGTGAATCGGTGAGGTGCCATCCCAGGCCCGGTAGCTCAGTTGGTAGAGCAGCGGATTGAAAATCCGCGTGTCGGTGGTTCGATTCCGCCCCAGGCCACCATTTTTCTTTCTCAGTAGATCCCAAGTCAGCTCAGAAGTCCTTGTAAATCAAGGGCTTAGCCTGAAAAGGCAGCTCAAGCGGTGTCTCTGAATCCCACAACGTTCCGTTCTTGCGTGTACCCAACGGTGTACCCCAGACTGCATTTCAACCGCAGTCATTTTTGGGTACACCATGGGTCAACTCAACGAGCTTCAGATCAAGGCGGCAGCGCCGCGTGACAAGGAATATTTGCTGGCAGACGGCGAGGGTCTTTACCTTCGTGTGCGTCCAACCGGCAAAGTGTGGGTCTACCGCTACAAGCAACTCGGCAAAGAAGCCAAGCTGAGCCTCGGGCACTACCCCGTGGTGACGCTTGCGGCTGCACGCAAGAAGGCGCGTGCGGAGGCAGAGAAGCGCGCCGACGGCGTCGATCCCAGGGAGGCGCGCCGCGTGGAAGAGGAGCGTGGCCGCGTGGCTCGCCTCAACACGTTTGAATTGACAGCCCGCGCCTGGCACGCTCAGGCGCAAAAGGATCGCGAGTGGTCGGCCAGCTATGCGGAGAAGGTGATGCGCCACCTCGAGCTGCACATCTTCCCTTGGCTTGGTGCTCAGGCCATGGACACTATCGCACCGACAGAGGTGGTGCGCTGCTTGCATCGCATCAAGGAGCGGGGCAATCTGGAGACCGCCCAACGGGTGCGAGAAGCCGTGCAGCATGTGTTCCAGTACGCTGTCGACGTGGGCACTCTGGAGCCGGGTAAAAACTTCGTGAGCAACCGTACTGGTGGGTTGCCCCCGCCGCGTGCGCGCCACTATGCTGCCATTACAGATCCGCAGAAGCTGGGGCAATTGCTTCGTGACATGCGTGCCTACAACGGCAACGTCATCACTCGTGCTGCCCTGCAGCTCTCGCCACTCCTGTTTCAGCGGCCTGGTCAGTTGCGCCTGGCCCATTGGGAGGACATTGACCTCGAGCATGCGGTGTGGCGCTGCCCTCCGGAAAAAATGAAGCTTCGGGAGTGGAAGAAGCGCGACATGCGCACGCCGGCGCATCTCGTGCCGTTGCCAACGCAAGCCGTTGAAATCCTGCGCGACATCCTTCCATTGACCGGCCCCACGGGACCAATCTTCCGAAGCATGGCCAAGCGCTCCGAGAAGACGCGCTACATGAGCGACAACACGGTCAACAGCGCGCTGCGCACGCTTGGGTACGACACGAAGGAGCAGATCACGGGACATGGTTTCCGGGCTACCGCGCGTACGTTGATCCGGGAACTACTGGGATGGGACCGCGAGGTTATCGAGCGGCACCTGGCCCATGTGTCCGACGAGGAGCTGGGCGGCAGCTATGACCGCACCACACATTTCAACCAACGTTGCCGAATGATCCAGCTGTGGGCTGATCTGCTGGACGATCTCGCTGCTGGCAAAGTTATCGTGCAGGCGAACGACATGCGAGGTTCGGGTGCTATGCCGCTGCGGTCATCGACGGACGGCAGCCCCGCAGCAGGTGTCGGCAAGGAAGAAGGAGTCAGGGTTACGGCATAGCCCTGCGGTAACCCTCCGGATCGTCGATCCAAGCCTGAAGCGCCGAGCTTGGCCAAGCGGAGGCCCTGCCTCCCAAGTGGACGGGCTCAGGGAAACGGCCTTCCGCAATGCGCCGGTAAACGGTTGAACGGCTGAGCGCGGTAATGCGCATCACGTCGCGCAACCGATAAAACGCAGGCGGTGCCTTGGATTGATTGGGCGTGGGCAGAGACTGGTGGAAGAGCATGCAGTTCCTTTTCGAGCAATGTCGAAAGGATGCGTCCCGCGAAGGCTCAAACAAACCCATTTGCGCGCGTCATAGCGAGCTGGATACAAGCGCTCGCGTGTTGTCGTAGTTCGGCTAGGCGCGCAGGTAGAACGCTCGGCAGTGGCTGAGCTTGAAGTGGGCTACCTGCAGCTTTTTGCGCACGCCGGCGAGAACAGCCCAGTCCTCGCTCCAGTCGAACTGGAAGGCCCATCGCCGAACCATCCCGGAAAGCACCTGACCGCGGGCGAGTACTACAACGGATGGCGCCGTGCTCTCAAAGCTGCTGGAGCGGCGCACGTGGGAACACATGGGATCCGGCACCGCTCGGCCACCGATATCGCCAACTCGGGCATCCCGGTCAAGGTTGGTATGGCGCTGACGGCGCACAAGACCGTGGCGATGTTCATGCGCTATGTCCACACGGAGGATGACCCGGTGCGCAGGGTCGCCGAGGTGGTGGCCAATCGGCGCAAGACAGTTATCGTTGGACGCCAAGCCATCGGTGAGGATGGCGGGGCGGCCTGATTTGATTACCGTTGCGATCTGCGACCTTATCGTTCAACGAAGATCTGAACTCAGGATAAGTTCGAGTACCACGCCGTTGTGGTTCTTCGAATTCGCCTCATCGGCCACGCGAACAAGCAACTCGTTCTTGCGAACCGTGAGATCGGGCTTGAGGATGAACTGCGGGGCCTGCGTGAGCACAGTCAAACTGTTCTGCAGTTTGGCATGCGCAGGTTGGCCATTCAGGCTTTCCTGTACTATGGCCGATGCCCACTTCTTGAACTCATCCGACAGAATGACAGTCGGCGACTTGTCGTCGGATTGTTCCGAGTAGGAAAGGATGGCAGAGAAGAAACTGTCGTCGCCCGTCGCCGCCTCGTGGGCAGTCGATCCGACCTTCCATTTCAGCGTCGCATGCAAAGCGAAGGCGGGTGGCGGATCGATCTGCGTGCCGACGCGGCCAAGTTCACGAAGCACTTCTTCCTTGACCTCCTGCGCGTAGAGCTCGTTCATCTGCGCCAAGCGCTTGAAGGTTCCGTCCCTGATGTCGCGCACGGAGAGCATCAGGCTCTGATTCTTGTGCCACGTGATCAGCACGGGCGAACCCTGGCCATCGACGGTCAACAAATGGCGTAGCCCTTGAGAGTGCTTGCCGTACAGCTTCTCGCGCGCCTGGATCTTGACGTCACTCATGTCCTGGGCGGTCCCCTCCACGCACAGCACCATTTTCGACGGCGAGCAACGCGCCAGATCGCACGCCGGCGTCAGGACAAGCAGGTACCTGGCGGGTTCATTCAACTGCTGGTTGACCGTTGCGAGCGCCCTGAGGCTCTGCACTCTGTCGCGCTCGAAGCGGCGCTGAGCGAACGCGCTCTTGGCGGACAACGCCACCCGCATGGGCGATGTGTGCCTCGTCTCACTGCCGCTGCGCGCCACCGGACGGTCCGCGCTAAGCAAGGGGTTACGCGACGGCCGCCTGCGGTAGGGCTTGGTGACCAGCACTTCACCGAAATGCAGGGGTTCTCCGGGTGGGTGGCCCGGTCCGAACACCACCTCAGAGAAAAGATCAAACAGCACCTTGCCCTGTTTGATCTGGCCGGTGAAACCAATGGCGCCCGCGTCAATGGCCGTGTTCTTGATTCTGGTCGAACTAATGCGGCGAATCTTGGCGGCGATAGATTCAGAGGCCAACCAGGTCAGATAAGTCGCGATCGACTCGCCCTCATTCACCAACCGCGCGAGGTCGAACAGCCGCAAGTCGTGAATTTCCAAATCGTCGCACTGCGCCTTGAACTCATTGGCGGCGTCGTGCGTAGCAGCGACAAGCTCAAGTGCAACCTTCTCCAGTGACTTATTCCCCAAGTACGAGGAACTCTTGGTCCTGATCTTCTCAATGACCCAAGGGGTTTGCACGTCAGTCTTCGCCATCACTTCAAAAAATGCCGTACGCGACCCGACGATCTGACGCACTTTTTGCTGCGTATCGATGTCCGCCCTGGACGACATGATGAACAGGAGCTTTGCGCGCCCCAAGTCGGTCTTGTGGTTGCGAATCCTCTGAAGTGCGTCCGGAATGCCCTCGTTGTCGTTCAGGAAAAAATCGATGAACGCCACATCGGCCTGTGCGACGGCGGCGGTCGCATCTTCCATGCGCCAGTACTTCTTCACGGCTTGCGCGCCGACGAGGCTGGCAAGTGCGTCGCACACCGCCAAGGGCTTCTGGGCTTTTCCCGTCCAGTCCAACGCGAATGTCTTGAACAACAGGTCCAGCCCGGCGGTTGCCAACGTCCTTTCGTTGTAGTGGATCCACAGCGCAGCGATGTGGTCGGGATGACTGGTGAGTTCGCCGAGCAACTCATCCAGATCATTTAGCCCCGTGGCGGCGAAGGTCGCCAGCAACGCGGCCTGTGCATTCGCATCGGCGCTCACGAAGTCGATCCATGCATTCTTGTCGTCTGAATGCAGCGAGCCTTCGCCGGGCGGTCCCAGGGCGTCGTCTACCACGACCGCTGTTGAAATTCCCCACATCTGTTTTTGCTCCCCGCTGCTATAGCTGTTCTTTATTGAAGTTCAGGACAAAGGTCCGATGCATCCCATCGTCGTCCGCGGGGCCGAGGTAAAGGCGTGCACCGTTTTCCTTGGCCAGGCGCCTGGCGATGTACAGACCCAGGCCCCGACCCTCGCGCGGTGGCTTGGTCGTCACGAACTGATCGAAGACCGCCTCGCTGCGCTCGGTGGGGATGCCGGGACCGTTGTCGGTGAAATGCAGGGTGCGTGCGCGTGCATCGAGCTCAATGGATATCTGACCTTCGACCGATGCATCGAATCGATTCATCAACCAATAGAAGGAGTTGCTGAAAAGGTTGTCGAGGATCTGTAGAAACTGGCCACGCTCCAGGGTCTCGACGAACTTCGCCTTCGATCGCGACTCCACGGAAATCTTGATGTTGTGGCGCACACTCTTGGTTTCGTGGAACTCGCACAGCAGTTCGACAAGTTCCAAGAGGTTTGACTCCTTGCGGATCTGCCTTCCCGGAATGCTGAGTTCGTCGAGGATGCGCACGCGTTTTTCGAGCGTCTTTAGCTGTGCCTCGACGACCTGGGGAGAGAACTTCCCCGATGCGACGGCGCGCAGCGAGTCCTGGGTCACCCGCGACAGTTCATGCGCGATGAATTCCAGCATCAAGCCGACACCCGCCAGGTGAACGAAGCTCTCGATGGTCTCCTCGAACCCGGCGATGCGCAGCTTGGCCCTTTCCCAGGCCTCGCTCACCTCCTCCAGGTGGTGCATCACCTTGCCGATGTTGGCACTCTCGTCGGGCAGCCGGCCCTGCATGCTCTTCAGGCTGGAGACGGCGATGTCGCGCGACGTACTCAGGCGCTCCTGGACTTCCTCCACGACCTCGGCGATGGGCGGTTCCACCTCGCGCTCGACCTGCTCCAGGAAAGGCCGACAAAACCCGAGGATGACGTAGCGAAGCAACCGAATCAGCGCTTCGCGGTCGTAGGAGTCCCTAAAGCCCTCGCGATTCGTCTGGTCCAGCAGGGATGGATTGCCAATGGAGGAGATCTCCAACCGCCCCACCATCTGCGCGCGGTTGAGTTTGTAGGCGCTCGCGGCCAAAGCCTTGCGGTCCAGGTCAAGCCAATCGTCTGAACGCTCGCCGTACGGGTACACCCGGTACCCATCCCGGTAAACGAGGAAGCCACCACCCCATTGCGCGAGGAAATCGCGGATTGAGTCGTTCCACAGCTCGGGCGTCTTGCGCATGATGCGCCCGCGGTTGAACCAGTAGAACTTCAACTCCCACGGGCCCACATGCTTCAAGGCGCGCGCGACGATCTCGGCATCCAGCAGCAGCGAGCGCTTTTTCTTCTTGCCCGGTTCCTCTCGGACGCAGGCCCTGAGATGCTCCTCGCTCAGGTGGTCCGTTCGCTCTCTGGTGAATGTCTTGTAGTCGACGTGCAGCGCCAATTGGGGTTCGTTGAATTCGTCGTAGCTGAACTTGGCCGAGCAGATCGCGTCGGCAGCGCGCAGCGGCTCCCGGTCAAGAATCGGCACACTGATGTCGAGATCCTGGAACTTGACGGCCATGAACTTGTTCGCGCGCAGTCGCGCAAACGGGTCCGCCAGTTTGGCCAAGTCCGCTGCAGCGATCCGGCGCACCTTGCTTTCGGACCAGTCGCTTTGGAGGTCGCGAATGTAGATCGACGTTCCCTGATGCGCCACGTCCTTGGCTTCGCAGGGCTCCGTCTCAACGGGAAAGTCCAAGGCCGACGCATCGAGCGTCGGGTCACTAAACGCGGGTCGCCAGTCCAGGTCGAGGACGCTCCAGAAATCAGCCCCCCGCGTCTTGGTCTTCACGCGTACGAAGTGCCCCAGTCGCATGGCAGAGAGGCGACCAATCCCCTTCTCGCCCAACGGCAAGCCGGTCTCTGCCTTTGGGTTCTGCAGTCGCGAGACTTCAGACGTTGCATTGGCGATGGCCGCGTTCTTCTCCATTAGCCGCGTGGGCGTGCCGACGGTGAGGTAACTCTCTTCCAGACCTTGGGGCGACATGCCACAGCCCCGATCTCGCACGAGAAGGTAGTTGCCCCGCACATAGGCGTGGTCCAGCGCTTCGAGGGCCGCCTGCGCCGTTGTCGGCTCTCCATACGCGTCCGTGAATCGCTCACGTGTTGCGGCGCTCGCTTGTTCCTCCAGCTGCTGTAGCACCATTGCGAGGAATTCGGCGCTGTCGAACGCCGCGGCAGCCGACCGGCGCGTGCGCGCTTCCAGGATGTGCTGCTGCAACAGCGTACGCAGTTGCGTGTAGGTCGAATGCTGCATCGCGATGCGAATTCGGATCTCGACTTCCTTGGAGCCAGCGTCCAGCGCATTCTTGATGAGTTCGTACAGGGCCACGGCGTCGGAGCTGATCAGCTCCGCGCCCAGTTCCAAGAGGACTCGCGCTTTGAATTTGAATGACATGCAGGTGGGCCCGTTGAACGGGCGTCAATGACGTGGTGGTGGCAGTGCAGAAAGGATGAAGCGAGGCCTGCAGATCACAGCTGACAGACCAGGCACCCCTGTTCATCGTCATCGTCCGGTTCTTCGGCCTGATCTGCGGCTGCAAAGACCTCCAGCAGGGTCGAGTTTTCCTTACGCGCCTTCAACCGGTCGATTCGGATGACATGCTCGCGCTTGATTTGCTCCATCCGGACAGGCTTCTCTAGTTCCTCCAGGCTCTCGCCCTGGCTCCACGTGAAGAAGTTGCCAGTGGGCTCGAATGGCTTTTCATAGGCTTTGGCCTTGTCATAGAGATCGGGATGGGTCTCTTTGAGTCGCACCCACTCGATCTTCTGCTGGTAGAAGCAGAAATAGCAACCTGACCGGGTCCGGCCCCATTTCGTGTACGGCGGCATGCCAACGCCGGACGTCTTGAGGATGTCTTCGATGTCGCGAAGAATCAATCCGTCTTCCTTGAATGGATAGACGGCCTTGATGTTCGACTTGTGGCTGATGTAGCCACTGCGCTCTTCGTCTGCACGTAGGCCGACGTAGTTGATGACTTCGTCATCACCGCAATGTTGCTCAAAGGGCTTGAGTTTCAGGGCACGGGTGCACCAGCGTCGGTGATTGGAGGGAATCATTCCGCCATACATCTCGTACCAGTGATCGAATCCGACGTCCGCATTCAGTCGAATCACCTCCTTGCCCAAGTAGCTGGAAATGCGCTCCAGGTACTCATACGTCTCCGGCAACTCTTTGCGTGTGTCGCTGAAGATGTATTCCATGTTCGGAATTCGATCGCGCATGTACAGCGCGAGGGCCGCGCTGTCCTTGCCGCCCGAGAGACTCAGGATGTGCCTAACTCGCTTTTCGGTTGCCATTGGAACTCTCCTCTTCCGAAGCAGGTGTGATCGGGGTTTGCAGTTCGAGCAGCGCTTGCGCAAGAGCCGATGCGGCAAGTTGTGCATTGCCTTTCGTCTCTTTCGTGATCAGCGCCATGACGCTGCGAGCCACCGCAGTGGACTCGTCCGACGTGGCGACGAACAGAGATGATTCCTGGCCGCCTGGCATGGTCAGGGTGAGGCCGACAAATCGCTCAGAGGCTCGGGGTGCCAGCCCACGCTCGGTGACCATGCGCATCCACCGCTTGTAGCGGCCGCACGACTCGGTGAGCTCTTGCGCGAACTTTCCGATGGTCTCGTCGGCCCATGCGTCGAGTGGTCTTTGGACCACCAGGCTGCCGATGGAGTCCAGCCACTTCTCGTCCGTTAGCGACAGGTCTGTGCATCGCAGGATGAAGCTCTTGAGCTTGATGTCCGCAAGATCCGAGGCGGTGCCAGCACATTCCGCCTGGAGCTGGTTGCGGACGCGGTTCAGCGGACCTGCAATTGCAAACGCTTGGCTGATCTCGGTAGACATGGCTTCCTGCAATCGGCGATGTGCCATACCTAGATCTGAAAGCGTGCTCGTCAGCCATTCGCCGAACGGCACCTTCACGTTGGCCTGGGAATAGGTCTCCGGAAGGCTCGAGGTGAGCAGCTTGATCGGATCCTGCGCCTTTTTCAGAACAGACCTCACGAGGCTGGCATCCTTGCCAACACGAGTGGTCTGCAAGCTGAACTCCGGAAGCCGTGCGTACCAGCGGTACAGGCTTCGCGCCAGCTCCAGATAGGTCAGCTCGCCACCGACCGAGCAGCCGATCGCAGCAAAGGCAGTCTGGTACTCAAGCAGCAGCTTCTTGCTGTTTGTTCCACTAGCGAGTTCACGCAATTCGAACGTCTGCGGATTCTTGTACATCCGCTGCAGGTGCTCATTCGTCAGTTCGAGAATCAGCGTTCCTCGTTCGAAGATCGCGCACTGACTGCGGTGGATCATCAAGTACAGGACGATCCAGATGGCTGCGGGTCCTGCCCTGACGCCCAAAGGCGGCGCTGCAAGTGTCGCTAGGACGCCCGCAAAAGTCGGGGCACTGGAAGACCGAAGTTCCTGTGAGATCGCCGCCCAGACCTTGGAGATGTCGATGGCCGCATCCGCTGTGGGCTCAGCCAAGCTCCAGCGACCGCTCTCCTCGCGCCAGATCCCTGTCTGGCGCAGCAGCGTGTTATGAATAAGCCGCTCAGGAGGGAACTCGCTGGGACCACACAGTTGGCCTGCTGCGTCTCCGCTGAGGATGAAGTCGAACATCCGCTGGCGCGCCAGCACAATAGCCGAGGGCGGTTTTTCCTTGTTGATGAGTTCGTTGACGATCCTCGGCGTTTCGCTGTACACCAAATCGAACAGCCAGGACGCGAGTTGGCTTGCGTTCATGTTCCGGCTGTTGGCGATGAGGCGGCCGTTGTACCAATACTCAGGCCCGGGGTTTCCCGGGACAGGCATCAGCTGGCGCAGGACCAACAAACTGACCTTTTCCGAAACATCGTGCAAACGGCCGGCCACGTACTGGCTGGTCCATGGGTCCAGGCGTTTGCTGGTGACCTCCCGCTGCACCGCCAGCCAGATGGAGTATTCGGCTAGCGCCGCACGACTCTCCGGAGTAAGCGCCAAGCTTCCGCAGATACTGAAAGTGTCAGTCTCTTCCTTCAAGCGTTGAAGCGTCAGGGCCTCGTCGTTTGAGCCTTCCATGACCAGTACCAACTTGATCCAGCCATCTGGGCGAGCCTCATCGGACTTGAACACCGGCGGTTTGGGCCATTGGGCAGGCGAGCCGACAAGAACACCGACGGTCCGGATCGTGCCGGATTGGTCGTAGTGCTTGTTCGCCACGATGAGCCGCTGTGACAGGGCGTGCGAAACGCCAGTGATGACAAGTTCGTCTTCGCCGCTTCGTGCTGCTTTCTCGTAGACGGCCTCGATGTTGACGGCCTCCGATACCGCGAAGGCATACTCCGCCTTGTTTCGCCGACGTACGAGCAAGCCTTGCTCCACCAGACTATCGCAGTGCTTGGAGACCGAGGCTTTGGTCGCGTTGCCGAGCGCAAAAGCGACTGTCTCGGTCGTGATCGGGAGGCCCAGCCCCGCCGAAACAAGTTCGAGCACAGCGATGCTCTTGAGCACTCTCAAGGCATCCGCGTCAAAGGTTTGCCGCTCCATCGATGCCAGCGCAAAGGCCCAGCGACGCTCAGCACTCAGGTCCCTGAAGCGCAGTCCATTGCCGCTGGCGAGATAGTCGAACACCTCTGGCAGTCGGTACCAGACAGCGGGGTCGACCTCATGGCGACCGGCGAAGTCACGCAGCCCGAGCGGCTCGTTTCCGCGCAGGAACGCGTGGAACGAGCGTTCGCTTTGACCGTATCGTTTGGCGACCACTGCGAGTGCTGCGATGCTGAACGGATGCAAGGGGTACAGCGCTTCTGCACGCTCGAATAGCGCTTGGTCGGCCGCTGTCAGGGATCGGAGGACGTGCAGTTTTTTGGCCGATGCATACAGCGCCTGTGCTTCACGGACCACATCGCGGTTCGAGTGAATTGCCGCTTTGGCGCCAATCGCATGTGCCGCGAAATGTGCGTAACGTTCGACGGGTTCGTCGAAAGGAATTTCATCGAACCGCGACGCCACCTTTTGCCACTCGTCGCCAAGCGACCGGCCCACACCTGCGGCGTAGCTGGCGAAATGCTGGTGCAACATGGCGACGACGACTAGCTTGGCGTCTTCCGGCTGGCATGCTTGTTCTGCAATCTGTTGAAGCGCGATCAGATCGCCCGTATCCGGATGCAAAGCTGCGTGTTCGACAAACTTGCCAACTTCGTCGATGAGCAACAAGACGCCGTCGAACCCTTCCGCAACCGTAGCCTGCGCAAAATCAGCGGCCAGGCTGCCGGCCACCGCGTTCACTGGCATGCCCTTGTAGCTCAGTGCTTCGGTATCCAGCTGCTTCTTCAGCGCCGACACCGCTTTGCCTTTGCCCAGCCGACCCAATGCCTCACCGACGGCGTGCGCAAGCGCAGCGCCAATGGACATGCGGGCCCCGACGATTGCCAAGGGGAACCGGTTGGCCGTCTTGAACAGGGGAGCGAGCTGAGGCGCACTTTTGGTGATCGCCAGCGATGCGGAAGGATGTGTTTTTCGACCGCTCAGGAGTTGGGCCAACATGACGCCCAGCGCGGACTTTCCGCTGCCATAAGGCCCCACGATCTTCCAGGCCCTCTGCGCATGCTTGTCGGCCAAGCCTTGGCCGATCTGTTTGAGTGCGCCCGTGGCCGCCGGCGTCAACAAGTATTTCTTGACGGCTGATTCGTCGTGCAGATCCCTGTCGAGCGCGATAGATCGCGTGTGACCGCCGCCAAGCTCAATGCTTTGCAGAATGCGATTAGACATGCGCGTAGGCCTCCTGTGCCTGCCGCAGCTGGTACTGCGGGTCTAGTTGTTTGAAGTTCAGTACGAGGCTTTGAGTGTCTGCCGTGTCGACGAATCGGAGTGCGCCTTTCAGCGGTCCCGCGCAAAGGCCTTCGACGAACACCCGCAGTTGCTGTTCATCGAGACGGAAGACGATACCGGGGCTGTACGCTCCCTTGAGCAGGCGGACAAAGTCGACCGACAGCTCGTCTTGGCCTTCGGCCGCCAGAAAATCGATCAGCGCCATCGCAAACACGCGCAAGGAAAGCCCCATCGGCGCGCGCGGCTCGCTGTTAAAGATGGTTCTTCCATCCTCGCCTTTGACCGCCCTCAGCAGTCCCAGGTCTTGCATCGGCGACCAGGACGTGTCGTCGCTGCCACGTTCTTCCTGATAGTAGGACTGGATGAAGATCGAAGAATGCTGCTCCAGCGTGCTGGCAGCCAGTGGGCGGGCTGCGCCCTCGCCACGGCGCCCCAGGGCAGCGATTAGTTGCTTGCGTTCGAACCGGATGAGTTTGCCTTCACCGAAAACCTCGTTCCATGCCGCAAGGCCCCCATCGGTGCATAGCTGCCAGTGAATCAGCCACAAGGATTCCAGCGATTCGAGGTACGGGTCCCAAGCGTCTTTGCCGCCGAATAGTTTGAGCCCGACCGGCCCTGGCTCGTGACTGCCACCTTCGGCCGCCTTCAGGACGCCCGTGGCTTCCGCCCAGAACTGGAGAGACTTCACCATGTTCCGTCCGATGCCCAGCACATTCATTGCGCTTTCCTCATTCCGGAGCAAGGTACTGTCAGTCTTCACCGCGCTATAGGCTTTGGGCAGCCAGCCGTAGCGACATACGAAGGACTCGTGTCCTGAAAATCGATCTGTATTGCTTTTCATGATGTCCTCAGCTTGTCTTTCGTTGTGCGCATCCAATTTGGCTGGCGCTTCATGTTTGCTGCCCCGAAGGCGATGATCGTGGGGCTATGGCGTTGATCGCCTCCTGCAGGGCCGTAACGCTGGCCAGCACCGTATCTAGGGACGGGATGTCGCCGAAGATCATTCCGGACATGGCCGCGTAGTCTCGCCCGAGCGCGTCATGCATCGCAGCGTCGGGGGTCAGCGTGAATGTGCCGGCGGCTGCTGAGTCCAGTCCGAGGTCAGGGCTGCCGAAGAACAACCTGGCATGTGTTGCGCAGTCGGCGGCAAGACCGTGATCGGCTTGCCAAGCTAGTGCGCCCTCTGCCTGCAAAAGGCGATGGATGTCGTAGTAGTGACGCGATACCCGTTGACCCTCGTGGCGCAGCTCCTGACGACGGTCGTACCACTGGCGCAGACCGTGCAGAATGATCACCTTGTCCCAGAACGTCCGTTCCGGTTGTACTGTCGTGACGTCGGAGACCGCGAGACTCAGGTCGGGCAAATCGGCCGCGACGTATGGCGTCACTGTCGCGGCGATGTGCGGGTCCAGCGCGGATTTTGCGCCAGCCTCGATCTTGACGGCGGCGCGAATGTAGTCGCCTTCGGCCGCCGTGACTTCGGGATACCAGAACAGAAGGGTTTGACCGTCCTTATCTTCCGGATCGGCTTCCAGCCGGAATCGCTCTTCGGGAATCGCACTGGCCGCGACTTCGGTGAACTGGGTGGTCAATGGACCGGCGATGTAGCTTCGGCAGGCATCGCGGATGGCGTCGAGCCGGGCGCGGCGTTTTTTGCCGCTGAGCCCGTCCAGGTCTGCCGCTTCGACGCCCTGACCCAGGTCATCGCGGAAGACCGTGATGTCGATGTCCTCGGAGAAGCGCGAGATGAGTCCGAAGGCCTTCGACAGGGATGTACCCCCCTTGAACAGCAACCGCGGGCCACCAGCCGGAAGGCCGTTGAACAGCGCGTCCAAAGTCCAGCAGACCCAGAAGTCTTTCTCGACGTTCTGGACGGCGGTGCCGAGGCGCGCCGCAGCACCGAGGAAAAGATCTCGTCGCTCGGCATCTGCAGCCGCGATCACGGTCTGGAAGTCGGCGTTCATGCAGCCTCCCCGATCGCGCTCTTCGGACGCGGGCGCTTCGCGCTTGCGCTGGGCTTGAGTCGTTGGAGTAGCGCGGCGGCCGCGATCTTGGGATCGCATCCCGGCAGTTCGCGTACGAGGCTTTGCATCCAAGTCGGCAGCGTGCTGAAGCCTTCCAGAAGGTCTTTGCGCATGTCGTCGCCGTGGACCGGATCAGCCAGCAGCTTGCCCAACTTGCCCAAGATCCTTTGCCGGTCGGTGGCCAGGGTGTCCTTCAGCCAGTGCAGGGCCTGCACGACGCGCATGGCTGGCCGGCCAGCCCAATACAGGCGGCTAGGGGCTGTTTGCTTGAACTCGATGACCAAATTGTCCAGCTTCACGGACCGACGCCTGGCGTCGGTGTGGATCGTGACGCGGGCGGGCACCGCGTCGGTCAGACCGAGGTCGTTCGCGGCAGTCATGCCGTCGACCAGCAGTCGAAGTTGATCCCGACGAGCGATGGCGTCCACAACGGCGCGGTAGTCCGGACTGGTGGGGCGTTTTGTGAGGCTGTTGAGGGTCGGCCTGTCGTACAACCCTCTGTCGATGCGTCTGAGCTCACCGTCGTGCACCAGGCGTTGCAGTGTTTTGTCGACCGCATCGCGGCTGCCGAAGGCAGCAAAGTCCGTCGGCACCCAGACACGGCTGACCCCGTCAGCTTTGACGAGGGATAGGACGGCGGATTTAAGGTCGGACATGCTTGTCCGATACTTGTAGCTGTTTTTTGGACGATAGGCAAGAGTTTGTCCGAAAAATGTGGTCGTCTTCGGACGTATGGATGAGTTTCTCATCCAGTATGTCCGAAACTTGTAATTTATTTCGGACGTCTTGATCGTTTTCGGAACGCTGCATACGGCCCAAGCAAACGGCTTTCGTTTCATCTCGCTGGCAGTGGGCCGAGTTGATGGAGTGCGCTACTGCGATATGCATCTCCCGGTACACCGGGTCGCGCTGTGCGTGCTGCGCATCGAGCCACCAGCGGCGTCTCGCCCCTTCGGCTTCCATCGCTGATGCCTTCGCAGCGGTGCTGCTGCGCGCTGCGCTTGCTGATGCAAGAGGCCGCGTTGTGGGCGGGGGCTGGCTTGCTGTTCCCTTCATCCTTGCACACCGTTCTCGCGGTCAAGGTCTGCGCGTGCTGCGCACGCTGGCGTCCTGCCGGCCGTCTTCGAACCTGTGACAGCTGCGCTGCGGCGTGCCGGTCCCGGTCTCGGGCAATCCCGCCCGATCACTGGAGTTCGCCATGTCGCACGATCTGTTCTCTTCCCTCGATTCCTTCGCTGCCGTTTCCACTGCTGCTTCCTCCTTGCTCGTTCGCGATGTCGCGGGCGAGTACCGTCCGGCCGAGGCCGACGAGGTGCTGCAGGCGGCGCAGCGGGTGCTGGCGGGTCGGGTGCGTGGGACCTACGTGCTGACGTCACCTGCGGTGGTCAAGGACTTCCTGCGGACACGCCTGGGGAATCTGCCGCATGAGATCTTCGCGGTGGTGCATCTGGACGCACAGCACCGGGTGCTCGACTACGTGGAGATGTTCCGGGGCACGGTGAGCCAGACATCCGTGTATCCGCGCGAGGTGGTCAAGGATGCGCTGAGCCGGAATTCAAGCGCGCTGCTGCTCGTGCACAACCATCCTAGTGGTTCGGCGGAGCCGTCGAGGGCGGACGAGTTGCTGACGCAGACGCTGAAATCGGCGATGTCGCTGGTCGACGTGCGCGTGCTGGATCACCTGATCGTGGCGGGCGACTCGATCCTGTCGATGGCCGAGAGGGGGCTCGTGTAGGCATCGAGGGCTTCGGCCCTCTTTTTGTTTCTCTTTATCGTGCGCGCTACGCGCGTGTCTGACTAAAAGGGTCGGCCTGCGGCCCACCCCGCCGCGTTGCACTTGGCGCTTCGGAAGCCTGCCGAACAGGCTGCGCCTGATCGGCCTGCGCCTCGTGCCGATGGCGCGCTGCGCGCTCTGGATCCCTCCAGCCAGGCGTGCCTTCGGCACGCAGGGGCGCTCGCCGCGCGGCGTTGATATCGGCGCATCCCCTGGCCCTGAGGCCGCTGATCGTCTTTCCCTTCCTTCATCGCTTTCTCCCGCGACCTTAGCCCGCGGTGCCTGGCCGTCAAGGCGCGCAGGGCCGTGTCCTCGCCTTCGGTTGCGGGCCGCACCACTCCCTGCGCTTCTTCCTTGACGGCCAGACACCGCGGTCCCGGTTCTTCGCGGGCGATGAACTCGGGAAAGACGGCGGCGAACAGGGACCGGCCCAGGTTAATGCGCCGAACCAACGAAAGCCACAACGGGCTCCGAATCTGGGAATCCGGTGAGCTTTCAGAACCAGAGGAGCGTGCCTATGCGAAGACCCCAGACATGAACCAACCCCAGAGATTTCGTTTTCTTCCTTCTTTCTTTTGAACGTCCCCGAGCGGGACAGGAGTTTCACCATGAACACCGCTACCCATTCCGAAGTCCATGCCCTGCATGCCGTGGCTGCTGCTGCGGTTGTCGCCGCTGCGTCTGGCAGTGCCAGCGGCGCAGAGGAAGCGATCACCGTTCCGGTGGTCGCGCCGTATGAGCTGCACTTGATCGCGCTGTCGAAGCTGCGACCCTCGAACCGCAACGTGCGCAAGAGCGGCGGCACCGCGATCCCCGAACTCGCATCGTCCATCCTCCGCGTCGGACTTCTGCAGAACCTCACTGCGATCGCATCGCCCGATGGCGAGCACTTCGAGGTGGTCGCGGGCAAGCGGCGACTCGCTGCGTTGAAGCTGCTGGCCAAGCGTCGCAAGCTGGACAAGAACCATCCGGTGCCGTGTCTGCTGGTGCCTGATGCGTCGGCGCGCACCGTGAGCCTGACCGAGAACGTGCATCGGGAATCCATGTCGCCGGTGGATGAACTGTTTGCATGGAAGGCCCTCGCTGCGGAAGGCCGGGCGCTGGAAGACATTGCGGCGGATTTCGGGGTCACGCCGTTGGTCGTGAAGCGTCGCCTCAAGCTCGCCAACGTGTCACCTCGGTTGCTGGCCGACTATCAGGCCGATGCCGTTTCGCTGGAACAGCTAATGGCGCTCGCCATCACGGACGATCATGCGGCGCAAGAGGCGGCGTTCTACGAAGCTCCGCAGTGGCAGCGCAGCCCGGAGTCGCTGCGCGATCACTTGACCCATGAAGAGATCGACGCCAGCCGCGATGCGGTGGCGCGCTTCGTCGGCGTGGAAGCCTATGAGGCGGCGGGAGGTGCCGTTCGTCGCGATCTGTTCTCGAACGAACAGAACGGGGTGTTCCTCATCGATGGAAATTTACTGGACACGCTGGCGCGCGACAAGCTCGCCGCCGCTGCTGAATCGGCGCAGTTGGAAGCCTGGGGCTGGGTGGAAGTCGCGCCGCGTGCCACGGCATCGGAACTGCACGCATTCCAGCGGGCGCGGCGCACGCGTCGGGAACCGAACAAGGCCGAGGCCAAGCGCATCGCCAAGCTGGAAGCCGAACAAGCCAAACTTCAGGACAAGCTGGACGACGAGGATGCCAACCTGTCCGATGATGGCGTGCAGGCCGTGCATGAAGAACTCGACCGGCTCGGAAACGAACTGGAAGTCATCGAGCAGACCCTGATGGTCTACGCGCCGGGTGTGGTGCCGATGGCCGGGGCCGTGGTGTCGGTCGATCACATGGGCGGTATCGTGGTGCATCGCGGGCTGCTGCGGGAGGAACAGGCCAGGGCACTGCGGGCGCTGGAGAGGCAGGAGGCAGGGAATGGTTCCAGCAGCAACGCCGGCGGTGCAGAAGCGGAGGATGCCGAACCGGCCAAGGCCGGTATCTCGGAGAAACTCGCGAAGCGCTTGAGTGCGCACCGCACGGCTGCATTGCAGGCCGAAGTGGCCCGGCATCCGCACGTGGCGCTGGTGGCCGTGGTGCATCAACTGGCGCATCGCGTCATCCTTGACGGCTACGGTGGAACGCCTCTCAACATCACGGCGTTCGCGCAGGACCGGCTGACGCAGTATGCGCCGGACGTGGATGAGGCTCCGGCAGCGGCCGGCATGCGCGAAGTTCGGGAAGCCTGGGCGGCACGCCTGCCCAATGAGGCGGACGCGCTATTCGTTGAACTGCTGGCAATGCCGCAGCAGGAACTGCTGTCGCTGCTGGCCGTGTGCGTGGGCCACACCGTCTCAGCCATCGCATCGAAGGAGAGCGAGATTCCCGCTGCCCAGCTGGCGCAGGCCGTGAACCTCGACATGCACGACTGGTGGTCCCCGACCGCTGCAGGCTACTTCGACCATGTGTCGAAGGCCAAAGCACTGGACGCGGTGCAGGTGTTCGCGCCCGCACAAGTGAACAGACTGGCCAAGCTCAAGAAGGCGCAGATCGTCGCCGAGGCCGAGCGGCTGGCGGTGGGGTCGGGATGGCTGCCGGTGATGTTCCGGGAGCTGGAGGTCACCAAAACGTTGGACGAACAGAATACCGAAACCGAGGTCGATGTGCAGGGAGGCTCTGAGACCGAAGGGTCCGAGGACATAGGCGCGGTAGCGTAATGTGAAGCCCCAGCCTTCGGGCTGGGGCTTTCAGACTGAGGCGCGACGCGCGCGGCAAGTTTGCCGCGCGCGTTTGCATGCGGATTCTCAAGCGGCAACCAATGCGGCCGCCATGCAGCGTCACTCACTTCTGGCGGTCGCGGTACCAGGGCACACGCCGGTTTTCTTCCTCGCAATAGCGAAGCTCGAACCGGCGCGATTCATGAATCACCTGCGGCCAGCCTCGGCAGCCGTATTTCTCCGGCGTCTGATCCGGATAGCGTGTGCCGATCCAGTCGATGGCGGCATCGAGCGACGTCCAGCCCTCGACCGCCAAGTCAACCGGTGCTTCGCGCAGTGCGCCGATGCAGCCCGCGGCCCGCCAATCCACGCTGCCATCCGGCGCAATGCCGTTGACCACAAGGTCGTGATAGACGGGCGACTGCATGAACGACACGGTGAGCTGGCGGGCCTGCTCCATGTGCTCAGCCCAGGATCGCAGTTGCTCGTGATGCCCGTCGATGCGGGTGTAGCAGTCCAGTAGATGCTTCTGCGCCGCGATGCAGCCGTCGGCCTGCCAGAGGTCGTACCTCTCGATAAAGTGGTGGACCAGCCCATTGCGCAGGTCCACGAGGTCTTTGAGTCCATCGCGTGTGCGTGCGTAGTCCTCCGCCGTCATCTGGATATTCATCCGAAACCCGAAAGAGATGACATCGGCGGGGGCGTCGTCGCCCAGGATCTCACGCTCAGAGCCGTCCACCACAACGTAGGTGTCCAGGAGTTTGCCGATCAGCGTTCCGAGCGTCTTGGTCGCAGCCTCCTGCACCCGTGAATCGCGGATGCCCTCGATCGAGTGCGCGGGGCCGGCAAGTTCATGGTGCGCCACGACCGCCTTGAGCAGGCGCTCGTACTGCTGAAGCCGCAGCAGGCAGCGTCCCAGCAGACGTTGAACCTCGCGCTGCAGGTCATCCATGTCCTGCTGCAGTCATTCCACTCTGGCGTCGGCGGGTTTTCGAGCATGGGTGGCCAGCATAAACGCTTGGCTCCGATAGTTTGGTGCCGCCACCAAGGCCACGGGCACAGCAGGTCCGCCGCGCGCTTCGTTCGACGCAGTTCTCAATCGACGCCCAGGGCTGTTGTCAGGGCGTGGTCGAGCATGAACGCTTATGTCGGCCGCAGTCGAAATACGCTGGACTGCGCCACACCAGGTTGATCGCTTCGACATAGGGAATGAGCATCGAGGATGTCCCGGACGCCGCCATTCGCGCCGCAGTCTGGCTGGAACTCATCCACACACTCGGAACTTGATGCCCATGAACCAACAGGCCGTCAGCGAAATTTGCTTTGAAGAAACCTACTGCGTACCGGCCGAGCAGACAGCCAGATCGCTCTTTGCGCGATTGCCGCACGGACGCGACTACGCGCAGACGTTGATCGAATGTCTGGCAACGGGCTACCTCGTCGCCGTCGTCGAGTCGATCTGCATCCGGGAAATGCAGCGGCTCGTTGATCCGCTGACCGACGTCGTGGTTGGCCGCAGCATGCGGATCGACCACCTCGGTCCGATCCCGCCGGCGACGTGCCTGCGAGTGCGAGGCTGGGTCGAGCGGATCGGCGAGCGCAGCGCAACCTTCTGTGTTCGCGCGCACGACGACCACGAGGTGGTTTTCGACGGCACTGTGACGTTGGTGGCGGCGCCGAGAACAGTGATCGAACCCCGGATTGCTGCAAAGGTCAGCGCGCTTCTGGCCGCCCGCGCGAGCGTTTGAGCCGAAGAGCATCTGCAACGCCAGAAGTCTCATGCCTGGCGAGCAGCTTGCTGCGCTGTGTGTATGGGGGTACCGGCCTCGAGGCGATCAGGCGGGCCGGCGTCAACGCCGATGGTTCGTGCGAGGCCGTAGACGGTGCGCGCTCTGGCTTTCCACGCCGCTGATCCGAATCCTTCGTGCCGACGATGCGGCGGTGTGTCCCGCCTTGCGCCCTGGGCTCGCCTGGTTGATGTTCAGCTTGGCCGAATCCGTACCGGAAGGCTGTTGCCGCGGGTGAAGCGCCCGGTGCTCTACAGCCGTTGCGAGGGCAGGTTACGCCCTCGGCCTTGTATTTGTGGTGAATCCTGGCGCGGGCACGGCGCACGCTCACTGCGTTCGATGCGCCTCGGGCTCCATCGCCGCAACCGGCCTGCCCAACAAATTTCCCCTCTGCTGCGCAGATTCCTCGCGAGGCAAATTTTCCTGGCCTGCCGGTCCTTCACTGCGTTACGGCCCTTCATTGCATTGCGGGTGCGGCGCGCCCGGCACCGCACCGTCCGGTTCACGCCAAGGCCGCGATGGGCGCGGACCTGGCAACAACCTCTTAAAGGAATCATCATGAGTACCATCGGCAACTTCACCGCTTCGGGCAACGGCTACGCCGGCACGGTTCGCACCCTGACCTTGAACGTCAAGGTCAAGATCGTCCCCAGCGACAAGACGAGCGAGAACGCACCGGACTTCCGCATCGTCGCGGGCAACGGGCTGGAGATCGGCGCGGCGTGGAAAAAGGTCAGTCGCGCGGAACGGCCCTATCTGTCGGTCACCGTGGATGACCCGTCGTTTCCGGCAACGATCTACGCCCGCCTGGTCGAAGCCGAGGACGGCACACACAGCCTGATCTGGTCGCGCAGCAAGGGCGACTGAGCGTCGCCCCTGCCGGCCCCGCGTTGCGGCGGGGCCTTTGCCTGTTCACCGCCGTTCTCGACCGCATAGGAGCGTGCTGCTGCGAGCCGCGTCACCGTGCGTCTGTTCCGTTCATCCGTGCATCGTCGTAAAGCCGGCTCTACTGTTCTGTGCCTCTACGCATTGAAGTAAAGGCGTGGAAGAGGCTTCGTGCTTCATCGGTTTCGAGCAGAAGTGCATTTGAGGTTCTACGGAAATACGGGCGTCTCCGGCGAAGCCGGACCGCGCTCTTGTGCTGCGCATCGAGCCGCCCATGGCGTCTCGCCCCTGCGGGCGCCGATCACTGACGCCTGCGCGCTGCGCTTGCCAAGGCAAGGGAGTGGGTGGGGGCTGGCTTGCTGTGACCTTCATCCTTGCACGACGTTCTCGCCGTCAAGGTCTGCGCGTGCGTTGCACGCTGGCGTCCTGGCGGCCGTCTGTCGAACCCTGACTGCTGTGCTGCGCCGTGCTCCTTCCGGTCTCGGGCAATCCCGCCCTTATTCCGTTCAAGGAGAACGACATGACGAAGCTCATCACCGACGAACAGACCGCGCAGTTGCTGGCCAACGGCCGGCAGTCCATCGAGAACCCGGACTTTGATGCACGGCCCGTGGTCAAGTTGTTCACTCCTGATGCTGGGGCTACTTGGCTGCTGACCGAGATCGATCCTGATGACGATGATCACGCGCACGGTCTGTGTGACTTGGGCCAAGGCTTTCCGGAGCTGGGGTGGGTGAGCCTGGTTGAGTTGGCCGCTCTGCGCGGACCACTGCGCCTGCCGGTGGAGCGCGACCTGAACTTCAAGGCCGACAAGGCAATCAGCGCATATGCACGTGAAGCCCGGATGGCTGGGCGCATCGTCACGTAGCCTTCGGGCATGGGCCGTCGGCTACTGCGCCGGCGGCTCGCGCCAGTCCTTTGGAAGGCGTGCTTCCGCCTCCAGGACCAATTCGCCTGCGCTGCGCTGCAGCGCTCGCGCGATCTTGAAGACCAGAGCTAGCGTGGGCATATGCTCGCCGCGCTCGATCTTGCCCATGTGGGAGCGCTCGATGCCGGCGAGATGGGCCAGCGTTTCCTGGGCGACGCCATCCTCGGTGCGAATCGCGCGAACGGCGGCGCCGAAGGCGAGCGCCGGCACGGCATCGAATGTCGTTGCGCCGGCAGGCCTTCCTCGCTGGATTCCACGCTTGGCTTGCATGAGAGCAAGCGTCATCGTGCATGGCTATTAAAACCACGTTAAAGATAACTCAATGCTTGGCATATAGGCGCGACGCGGCCTAGAATTCACACCTTGCGGCGACAAGACGCACTCTGTTCCGCCGCAGCAAAACAGCCTCGCATTCATCAGTGCATTCACGCATGCCCCTCGCCGACTTGCCCATTAACGACGCGGCCCTTGCCGCTGGAGCATGACGTCCATGGCCTTTCTCAACGAACAACAGCGCGGAGAGATGCTGGCCAACGGCGCAGCGCGCGCTCGGGGCGATGCCGTTGATCCCCTGCCAGTGCTGAAGCTGTACACGCTGGATGCGCATGCGACCTGGCTGCTGGCAGAGCTGGCGGACGATGGGGACACGGCCTATGGGCTGATCGACCTGGGCCTGGGGATGCCGGAGCTTGGTCACATCCGCCTTTCTGATCTGGCGTCCATCGTCGGGCCGAATGGCATCCCCGTTCGAGTCGATCCGCATTTCAAGCCGAAACGTTCGCTGTCTGCCTATGCGGCCGACGCCGCTCGCGACGGATCGATCAATGACTGACGCGTTCGTCGCTGGCTTGTGGGTTCTCGGATCCGGCGCAGCAAGCGCGCCGGAAGATCCCCGCAGCTTTGACCGTCAGCCCCGCATCACGGCTTGCATCCGGCGCAGCCGCTCGAGATAGGCCGCTGCATCCTGGCGTGAGGCCCAAGGCAGGCACCCGTCGTTGAACAGGAAGCCCTCGCTCTCCGCCCGAGCCGAGAACGCCCTCAGCCTCTCCGCGTCGAGGCGCGCATGAAGGTGCGGGAAAGCCTCGTAATCCGCCCACTCTTCGGTGATCTGCCCCACCGGCTTGTAGCGCCGATTGACCAGGATCGTGTCGTCTTCGCCAAGCTTCCTTGCCGCATAGGGCAGCCAGCACCGCATTTCCCAGTTGACCGTTGTGGCTGCATAGATCTTGAAGCGCGGCACCGAAAGCAGGCAGTGCATGTAGTCGATCGCGAATTCAATCGCGTTGTGCGCCGAAATGAACTGGTGGGAGAGGTCTCCCACCAACTGGCGCGCCGCGTCCACCCGCGGCGTGCGGCTGTATGTGGAAAGCTGCACCTTGTGCAGCGCTAGGCGCATCTCTTCGGAGGTCCGAGAGAAGCGATAGGGCGGAGGCCCCGCATCCAGCGAAGTCGCATTCTTCATCAGCAGCGACCAATTGCGATGGCCGTTCGCCAATGCGATTCGGTCCAGCGCTTGGCTGTGCGTGAGGAGAGAGGAGGCGCGGCAGAGCTGCTTGGCCTCGCGTTTGAGGTGCTCGATCTGAGCCGCGGAAAAATAGTCAGGCATGTGCGTTCCATAAGTGAGCCGCTGACGTTCGATGCGCCCACACATCGAGTCCTGCGGCAGACAAATGAAAGTCGGCCTCTTGTCCGCGATAGCTTGCGGACCACGTTGCTGAATCAGCTTCGCCAGCGTGGGCGGGCAGGCCGACGTTAGGCGGCGCACCGCCATTTTAGCAAGCTGTGGCGAAACCGGTCGCAGCCTGGCATCGCTTTTCGCGCGAGCCATTGTCGCGTCAAAAGCCATGTCCTTATGTTGATTCCGTGGCAGCGTCGATCACCAGAAGGGAGTCTTTGCCATGACGACGCGCGACGTTGACGACCTGCCGCACGCCCAGTGGGGCGTGGCGGCCGCCTATCTCTACACGCTGGACCTTGACGGTCCCGCGCTCTCGTGGGAATACCTGCGCCGCAATGGACGCTATCGGGCCGAGTACGAGCGATCAACCCGGCGACGCGTCGCATGGGCCGAGCGCTGGGGGTTGCGTGTTGCCGAAGACCCACGACAGGACTCGCGCGAGGCGCATCCACGCTGGCTCTCGTCCGCTGACGGCCTGCTGCACGTGCGCGCATCGCGTATGCCCGACGCACCTGGTTTCGATCTGTGGCGTGTTCCCGGTCGCAAGCGCTTGGTGCTGGGTAATGGCGATCTGACGTTGACCGCCGAGCTGCCGACGCAGCGCCTGCAGCTCTCGCTGGCCGGCGATGTCAAGGACGGCGAGGCCTTCGCTTGCTCCGTGCCGCTGACCGGCGGTCTTCGCGGCCAGCTCGAGGCTTTCGATGCACAGGCGCGGATGTTGGAAGGCAACACGATGGCCGTGCCACGTGCGCGGCCGATAACGCGCTCCGCGCTGCTGCACCTGCGCGCACTGCAGGCGCTCGATGCTGTGCGCGCTGGATCATCGCACCGGGACGTTGCGCAGACGCTATTTGGACTTCGTGAAGTCGTGCTGCGCTGGCGCGAGGATGGCGAACTGCGCGCGCAGGTCCGGCATCTGCTGCGGCGGGCCGAGGCGTACGTGAGCGGCGGCTATCTGGCATTGGCCGGCGTGCGGCGTGTCCCTTCGAAGGGCCCCGGAGACGTACCCTTGCGCTGAATATCTCCCTGCACGGATTGGCTCTGGTTCCCGAGACTGCCTCCATCGGGCTGCGAATGGTTTGCGGCCCATCCACCGAGATGGAGGCCTTCATGGCAGTCGGACATTCGATCCTTTCGCGCGGCGTTGCAGCGGCTGCGCCGCAGCCCGCTCCAGCGCAACTGCCGGCAGTCGCCGCAAATCCTGAATTCCTGACCACCGACGAAGCGGCGACCTTCCTGCGCCTGTCGCCTCGCACGTTGGAGAAGCAGCGTGTGCTGGGCGGCGGGCCGCGCTTCCGCAAGTTTGGCGCGCGCGTCGTATATGCCGCAGTGGACCTGCGCGCCTGGGCCGACAGCAACACCTTTGGCATGACCTCGGATCCGGGGTACGTCGTCCGCGATTCGGTTCGCTAAATCTGTTCTCTGAATCGGAACGATCTGCCATGTCCAAGCGCTCTAGCGAACGCGAACAGCTCGCGCTGTTCCGCGCGCAACCGGCCGAGGACATGGCCCTGCGCGACACGCAGGATCTGATGGCCTATCCGTTCTTCAGCCTGGCCAAGTCCCGGCGCACCGTGCCGATCCGCTTCGAGGCCGGCGCCGTCGCGCTCACCGTCGAAGGCGTGCCCGAACACGGCATCGCCACCATCTGGGATGCCGACGTACTGATCTGGGCCGCCAGTCAGATCGTGCAGGCGCGCGATGAAGGCCGGCCCACGTCGCGCCTGATGGCGGCGACTCCGTACGAGATCCTGCGCTTCGCCCAGCGCGGCACCGGCCAGACCGAATACCTCGCGCTGCGCGCCTCGCTGGACCGCCTGCAGTCGACCACGGTGCTGACTTCGATTCGCCAGGCCGGCAAGCGCATGCACCGCTTTTCGTGGATCAACGAATGGCAGGACCACGTACGGCCCGATGGCCGCAGCGATGGCATTGAGCTGATCCTGCCTGACTGGTTCTATTCCGGCGTGATGGATAACGCGCTGGTGCTCACGCTCGATCCCACCTACTTCCGGCTCACCGGCGGCATCGAGCGCTGGCTGTATCGCATTGTGCGCAAGCACGGCGGACGGCAGCGCAACGGGTGGCGCTTCGACATGCGCCACCTGTATTTGAAGTCGGGAAGCCTGCAGCGCTACCGCGACTTTGCCCTGCACTTGCGTGGCCTCGCGCTGCGGCAGACCTTGCCGGGTTACCGGCTCGCCATCGAGTGGTCCGGCCGCGCCGAATGGCTGGCGTTTTGGCCTGCCGATGACGCGCCAAAGCAGGACGACTTATCCACAGGAAATGTTGAAGAACCTGTGGATGGCGTGTGGACGGGCTCGGGAGGTCACCGGCGCGGGAGTCGGGGGATCGCCGGCGCCTCTATCGGGAGATCACCGGCACAAATCGGCCGGGAGGCCGCTCCAGGCAATGGTATGGGCTTTCCTTAACTTTTATACATAACTTGGACTAACTCTATGAATAAAAGAAGAGGGTTGGGTCTCGCTGCTCAAAAATCGAGCATCGCCTCCTCCGAGGCCGCAGAAAACCGCTTCTCAGAACGGCAAGTCAGGGTGGTCGGCAAGGTCATCGCCGTGCTGAACCAGAAAGGTGGCGCTGGCAAGACCACGCTCGCCACGCACCTGGCGGGCGAGCTGGCGATGCAGAGCAACCGCGTGACGTTGCTCGATGCCGATCCGCAGGGCTCGGCCCTGGACTGGGCTCAACGGCGCGCTCAAAGCGGCCAGGAGCGGCTCTACGGGGTGTTCGGGTTGGCGAGGGATACGCTGCACTGGGAAGTACCTGGGATCGCGCTGGAGGCCGACTACGTCGTCATCGACGGACCGCCCAGGGTGGCGGCGCTCGCCCGCTCAGCGCTGCTGGCCGCCGACCTGGTGCTGATTCCGGTGCAGCCGAGCGCCTACGACGTGTGGGCGACGCAGGAGATGGTGAGCCTGGTCGCTGAAGCGCGAGTCTTCCGGCCGCAGCTTCGCGCGGCCTTCGTGATCAACCGGCGCGTGGTTGGCACGGTCATCGGGCGCGAGGCCAGGCAGGCATTGGCGGATCAACCATTTCCCGCGCTCCCCTCGGAGATCTCCCAGCGCATCGTGTTTGCCGACAGTGTGGCCGCTGGCAGGCTGGTGAGCGAAGTGGCGCCGCAGTGCGCGGCTGCGCGCGAGATCGCGGCGCTCGTGCAAGCGGTGCGGGAGGTGTTGGGATGACTGCGCCGATCCCATCGAAGACGTCGCGCCGCGCCCCCATCGGGCGCAGGCCGGCAGCCGATCCGGCCACGGCCTGGGTGCATCGGGAGAACGCGGGCGTTGCGGCCGTCGAACCGGCGAAGAGCGAGGTGTTCACCGCGCGGCTCACCATCGACGTGACGCCCGCGCTGCGTGGGCGCATCAAGGTGATCGCGTTCGGACGCGGCATCACGACGGCCGACATGCTGCGCGAGTTGCTGGAGCGGGAGTTTGCGGAGGGCAAGGCATGAGCACGCCGAATGCAAGCCCTGCGTCGACTTCGAGGCGGCGTTGGCCGCAGGCGGTGCAGCCGCAGCAGCCGATCCATATAAAAGTCTCGCTCGCCTTCGTCGAGCGTCGCGTGAACGTCTACTTGCGCTTCGGCGAGCCCGTACGCGAGATCAAGCTGGACCGCTGGCGTCGCGTCGCGGTGCTCGCGCCAGCGGCGGTCTGCTGTCGGATCAAGTGGATCGGCAACGACCACGGTATGGCGCTCTGGCAGCTCATGGTGCTACAGGCGCCGATGCCGTTCGACGATATGCAGCGCGTGGCTGGCGTGTCGCCGGGCGCGCGCATTCTGCTGCGCGCAGATGGCGAACCGCAGGTCAAGGCGGTGCTCGAAGCGATCGACGATATCGAAGCTTCAGGCGTTGAGCCTTGCCATGCCGCGCCCACCTACTGGCGCACGGTCGGCAACCGACTGGCTGCTCGCCTGCCTCTGCCGGCGTACACGGCCGAACGCCATGCGGCGCATCTTGCGCGTGGAGTGCTGCGATGACGCCATCCATGCGCCGCAACGCGCTGCTGGTCTGCATGGGCGGGGCCTTGGTGGCACTCGTCCTGCCGGCCATGGAGCAGGTTCGAACGCGGATCGTCTACAACCCTAGCGACAGCGTAGCGCGCGGCTGGTACCGCATCGCTCCCGTTGTCGGACCGGACTCGTTGCGCGTTGGCATGATCGTGCTGGCCCGGCTTCCTGACGGCGTGGCAACATTCGCGGCACAGCGTGGCTACCTGCCCAGCGGTGTACCGATCCTCAAGCGCATCGCCGCCGTGGCACCGCAGTCGGTGTGCGTTCGGGAACATGCTGTAAGCATCGATGGCGCAGCCGTGGCAATTGCGCGGTTGCACGACGGCATGCTTCGCCCGCTCCCTGTATGGGAGCAATGCCGGCGTCTTGCCGAGAATGAGCTGTTCCTGCTCAGTGATACGAATCCAACGTCGTTCGACAGCCGCTACTTCGGTCCCATCGACGCATCTGCCATGCTCGGCATCGCGACGCCGCTGTGGCCGTGGCGCAAGTCATGATGTCATACCCATTGGCTCCTCCGGTGGCATGCCGTCGCTGCGTTGCGCCCGGGTCCGAGCGGTCGCCGCCCATGCGCTCACGCATGCGCCGAGCCTGCACCGAGCGCGCGCTGATGCTGCGCCCAACCTTGAACCCGCCATGCCGCCGAACTGCGGTCGAAACTGTGTTTCGCCCGCACTCCGACGTGCAGAGAGCCCGGCGCCAGCGTACAGCACCTGCTGCAACTGCGCGGCCGTCCAGGCTGCGCTGCGCACTTCATGCGCGGCTGGCGTTGGGGCGGAGCCGAGAGCGGATGCGAGGGGCGGAGACTGAGGGCCAGATAAAGGGGGTGGCACGCCGTGCCCCCGAAAGCCAGTCTGCACGTGGGTTTGCGGCGGCACCGCGAGGGATCTCGCGTGTGCCTGACCGACACGGGGATCCGCATGGCTGCGGCGGTTGCCGCGTGCCGTTTGCGATGGACTGCGCCACGGTGCGCTTGGGGCTTCGCGATGGCGGGGCTTGACGAGGATCGCTTCCGCGTCAGGCCCGCGGCGCCGAAGACGCGCGCCGGGCCGCGCTCGCAGCGCTTCGTTTTGCAGGTGCTCAAGGAGGTGTCGAAGGCCGGCGCCAGGCGCTCCGGCAAGAATGCCGGGCGGCCAGCCAATACCTTCGGCCGAGGCCGTGTCGCGGCCTCCCTAGCCGGCCAGCGCCTGGGGGCCGACGCCCGGCGCGTCATCATCAAGAGCCGCTTCGTGGTGCTCCGGCGCGCCAGTCCGCATTCGGTTGCCGTCCACCTGCGCTACATTGAGCGCGACGGCGTCACGCGCGATGGGCAGAAGGGCCAAGCCTACGGGCACGATACCGACGCAGCCGATCTGGATGCGTTCAAGGAACGCGGTCAGGGCGATCGCCACCAGTTCCGCTTTATCGTCTCGCCCGATGACGGGCTGGAACTGGAGGACCTAAAGGGTTTCACCCGCCAACTCATGCGCCGCATGGAGATCGACCTGGAGACCCGGTTGGACTGGGTGGCCGTCGACCACTGGGACACGGACAACCCGCACACCCATATCGTGCTGAACGGACGCACCGCCGGCAACGAGGATCTGGTGATCGCCCCGGACTACATGGCGCACGGCATGCGCCTGCGCGCCAGCGAGATTGCCACCGAATGGCTGGGGCCGCGTACCGAAGCCGAGATGCGGCAGAGTCTGCTGCGGGAGGTGGACCAGCAGCGGCTCACCAGCCTCGACCGGGCGCTGATCCGGCAGGCCGGCCCAGACGGGATCGACCTGATGGGCGATCCATTGGCTCGGCAGCGGCAGAACGTCCTGCGCACGCGGCTGCAGCAGCTCGAAGGGATGGGGCTGGCTAAGCGGGTGGATGCGAATCGATGGAAGCTCCAGCCGGGCATGGCGGCCACACTTGATGCCATGGGCAAACGTACGGACGCGCTGGACACGATGCGCCGGGCGCTCAAAGGGCAGCAGCGCGAACTGGTGGTGAATGACGCGGATGGTGCCAACACTGTGCCCGTGATCGGCCGCATCGTCGGCAAGGGCCTGGCCGACGAACTGAACGACCGCGGCTACATGGTGGTCGATGGCATCGACGGCCGGGCGCACTACCTAAAGCTGCCGGCCGGTGCCGACCTGTCCGAGCTGCCGATGCATGCCATCGTGGAGGCTAGGCCAACCGGACAGGAGAAGGTCGTGGACCGCAACATCCTGGCGGCGTCGAAAGGCGGCATCTACAGCACAGCGGGGCATCTGGCCCAGCTCAGGCAGGCTGGGGATCGTGATCCCGAGGCTGCCGTCGAAATCCACGTGCGCCGGCTCGAAGCCCTGCGCCGCTCGGGCGTGGTGGAACGCATGGCCGATGGCGTTTGGCAGATTCCGGCGGACCTCATGCAGAGGGCGCAGCACCGCGATGCCCAGAAAGTATCCGGGCCGACTATCGAATTGCGCTCACACCTTCCCATCGACCGACAGGTGTGCGCCATTGGCGCGACTTGGCTGGACCGGCAATTGGTCGGGGAGGGAAGCGGGCTAGCAGCGCAGGGATTCGGTGCACAGGTGCGCGATGCGATGCGCAGCCGAGTGGAATTCCTCAATGCGCAGGGATTGGCCGAGCAACGTGGCCCGCGCGTGGTGTTCGTGCGCAACCTGTTCTCTACATTGTGTGAGCGCGAACTGGCGAACGTCGGAAAGTCTCTGCAAGATCAAACCGGCCAGACGTACAGGCCACCGCAGGAGGGGGTTCGGGTCAGCGGTGTCTACCGACGATCCATCCAACTCGTGAGCGGGCGCTTCGCCGTACTCGACGGCGGCACGGGCTTCAGCTTAGTGCCTTGGCGGCCGGTTATCGAGCAGCGCCTGGGCCAGCAGGTGGCGGCTATCGTGCGCGGCGGGTACGTGACTTGGCAACTGGGGCGACAACAGGGCAAGTCGATCTGAGCCGCGTTCCACAAAATTCGAGGCGGCGGCTTCGACAGGGCACCAGCTTGTCGTGCTAGGTCGGAGCCTCATCGCGAGATAGCCAGACGAACTCCATCTCGTTAAGGTCTCGCAGTGACTGGGGCTTACCGTTCTCCCATTGCCAGCCCTGGATACGCCAGGAACATATTCTCCGAGAGGATAGGTATCCCATCGACACGGGATCGCCCGACAGCCTGAACAGAAGGGCACCAGCATCCAGCAGTCCGCTCGCTCGCCAGCAAGCTCAGTTGGTCATCGGAAAATTTGTGGCGCAGTGATATGGAGACTTTTGAAATTTCTCGTCGATAGTTACGAGTACCTCTGCAATGATTGGCGCGCAGACCATCCCTAACCTTGCTGTGTTGGTAGTCGGTTCATCGGAGTGAGGTCGCGTATCAAAACAATGATCTATCCAAGGTCTTCGACAGCTGGCTTTCGTTTGGTGCTCTTCGCACGCCATCAGAAGGGCAGCCGCACCGAACAGGCGCTGGCAGTTACGTGCGCTGGACTGCCACGCCACCGTCGAGGACAATTCTTTCACGATTGACGGCTCTGGTACGAAACGACAAGGTTTCCCCGTCTTCCCACACTTCCGTCTGGAGCAGGTCGCCCGGATACACCACGCCGGTGTACTGGGCTCCAACGCTTCGAAATCCGTCTGCACCGGCACAGTTTGCGACCAGTTGAAACCCAGCGATGCCCAGGGTGCACAGGCCATGCAGAATCGGCCGGTCAAACCCTGCACTCTTGGCCACTTCGGGGCTGGCATGCAGTGGATTCATGTCTCCGGACAGTCGGTAGAGAAGCGCCTGGCCAGGTGTGGTCTGCCAATCGAACTGGTGATCGGCAGGGCGCGTCGGGGTGATCTTGACGTTGCGTGGGGGACTGTGGGAGCCGCCGAAACCACCGTCCCCGCGTGCGAATGCGCTGCAGCGGATGTGGGCGATGAGCTGGCCTGTCGACTTGTCCACCAAGTCGCGCTCCCAATGGATGAGTGCACCCTTGTCGCGTCCGCGGTCGAACACGTCGGTCACCTTGGTGCTGGATATCACGGTGCCGCTCGTCGGCAAGGGGGCATGGAGGTTGATCATGTGGCCGCCTGCGACCAACTGTCGCCAGTCGATGCCAGTGTCGGGTTCCTGCATCCAGAAGCCGGGGCTGGCAAGCACTGCGGCCTGGGTGGGCAAGGTCTGCAGGCCATCCTCATAGACATAGCGCAACTGCGTCGTATCGATTGGGTTCTGCCCGAGGCCCAGTCCCAATGCGTAGAGGATGGTGCCCCGTTCAGTGTAAGTTTGCTCGATCGGTGCGAAGACGCGCTGCGGGAGCTCGCTAATGTGGGGCATAGGTTGTGCTGTTCGGTGTGCGTCAGTCAGCTTGAAGTGAATTGGGGGCGGTAGATCCGACGAGGCGTTCCAGTTCCGCGGTCCCGTAGCCCAGGCTGGCCAGTATTTCGGTGGTGTGCTGGCCCAGGCGGGGGGGGCCTCGCCGTATGGCGCCCGGTGAGTCGGAGAAGGAGGTGGCTATGTCCGTCATCCACAGCGAGCCCTCGCTGTCGTGCTCGAACTTCCGGAAGAAGTCGCGCTCGTTCAGGTGGGGGTCTTCTCGAACCGCAGCGAGGTCGTTTGCCGGACCTGCGGGCACGTCGGCGGCCTCGAAGCGGCAGAGCCAGTCGCTGGTGGCGCGGCCGCGCAGTTGCAGCTCAAGCACGCCGTAGAGTTCATCCACGTGCTTCATCCGGGAGCCGATGGAACTGAAGCGCGGGTCGGCGACGAGTTCGGCGCGTCCGATGACATCAAATAACCGTGCCCATTGCGCATCGGTGTTAGCGATGACGCAGATGAAGCCGTTCCGCGTGGGCAGAGGGCGGTGGAATGTGCCGAAGACGCGCGCATACCCTAAAGATTCGCGAGGCTCGCAATTCCCGTCTTGGGAGGCCGGCGCCAGTACGCCATCAGCCAGATGTTCCAGCAGATTGAACGCCACCATCGACTCGAACATTGGCACTTTTACGGACTGCCCGCGCCCACTGCGCTCGCGATGTAGCAAGGCCATGGAGATGGCATTGCTCAGGAACACGCCGCAGAGCTTGTCGGTCAACAGCATCGGCGCATAGGCCGCCTCTCCGGTCATGCGTTGATTAAGCCCCGAGATGCCGCTCAGGCCCTGGATGACGTCGTCGTAGGCCGGGCGGTCGAAGTAGCGCCCGCCGGCGGCAAAGCCCTGAGCGGACGCATGAACTAATCGGGGAAACCGCGTTCCCACTGTCTCGTAGTCTAGGCCGAGCTTCTTCTCGGCGGTACTGCGCATGTTGTGAACGAACACATCGGCGGTCCCGAGCAGGCGTTGCAGCGCAGCGGCAGCCTCCGGGCGCTTCAGGTCGAGCACGACGCTTTGCTTGTTGCGGTTGAGATTTAGGAAGAAGGTGCCCATCAACTGGTTGCGCGATTTGCCAATCTTGCGGGTCGGATCGCCTTCTGGAGGTTCGATCTTGATCACCTCGGCGCCCATGTCTCCGAGCATTTGCGTCGCCACCGGTCCGAACACGAAGTTCGACGCATCGACGATGCGCAGTCCTGAAAGCGGGCCGCTCACGACGCCACTCCCGTAACGGTCTGCGTCTGACGTTCGGCGTTGCGGCGCGCTTCTTTCAGCAGATCCTTGCCGATGATGAGTTGTTGCACCTCGGTAGCGCCTTCGTAGATGCGCAAGGCGCGGACCTCCCTGTAGAGCAGTTCGACATGCGAGCCCACTTGCACGCCGGAGCCGCCCCACAGCTGGACCGCCGCGTCGACGACGCTCTGAGCCGATTCAGTGGCGCTCAGCTTGGCCATGGCGGCCTCTCTTGTGATGGGCATGCCCTGATCCCGCATCCACGCCGCGCGATAAACCAGCAGGGCTGAGCTGTCCACGGCCAATGCCATCTGGGCGAGCTTGGCCTGGGTCAGCTGCAGTGCACCGAGCGTGGTGTTGAACATGACACGGTCGCGCGCGCGATCCAGGCCTTCATGCAGCGCCCGGCGTGCCATGCCCAGTGCGGCGGCACCCACCGAGGTTCGGAAGATGTCCAACGTGCGCATGGCCAGCTTGAAACCGCTGCCGCGAGCGCCAAGCAACTGCGCCGCGGGGACGCGGCAGTCCCTGAAGCGCAGTCGCGCAAGAGGGTGCGGTGCGACCACGTCCAGGCGTTCGGCGATTTCCAATCCGGGTGTGTCGGCATCGACGATAAACGCGGAGATCGCCGCCGAGCCGGCAATGGCCTCGCTCCTGGCGAACACGACATAGAAGTCCGCGATGCCGCCGTTGGAGATCCAGGTCTTCTCCCCATTGAGCACGTAGTGCCCATCCACCCATTGCGCTTCGCACTGCATGGCGGCAACGTCGGAACCCGCGGTGGGCTCAGAGAGTGCAAACGCTGCAATCGCAGTGCCGGCGGCCACACGGCCGAGATACTTCGCGCGTTGCTCCGAGGTTCCTTCGAGCGAGACGGCTCCAGAGCCTAACCCTTGCATGGCGAAGGCGAAGTCCGCCAAGCCCGAGTGGTAGGCCAGGGTTTCGCGGATGAGGCAAAGCGCCCGGGTGTCCAAGGTTGCTTCACCGGAGGAGCCAAGGACCGGAACACAGTGCCGCAACATGCCGCCGTGCCCCAAGCTATCGACCAAAGTTCTGCAGATCCGATCTACATCATCGCGGTTGGAGCTGCTCACGTTCTTGGTGGAACCGAGGTATTCCGCGACCCAGCGGTTGGTCTCCTGAGCGATCTGACGATGGTGGTCGCCCAGGAAGGGCCAATGATGATGTGCCCAACCCTGGGGCGTTGGGTCCGACGCGGTCGACTGAGCAGGATCTTTCATGAGAGGGGGTCACCAGGTTAAAGGTCCCGAGAAGTGGGATGCCTGCCGCAAGTGGCAGTAGGAGTAAGAATACTACGCGGTAGCATAAAAATAAAGTGATTGTGTCAGCATCCGGGTGAGGGTTTCTCCTAGGCCATAGTTGGACGATAACGATAAAAATACTACTCAGTATCAGTATTTAATCGAACGAGCAATCGTTGAACCTGGAGAGTCGCATGGGATTGCCCTTGGAAGGAGTTTTGGTTGTGGCTGTTGAGCAAGCGGCGGCGGCGCCGTATGCGTCCTCCCGGCTGGCGGACGCGGGCGCCCGCGTCATTAAGATCGAGCGTGCGCAGGGCGATTTCGCGCGTGGATACGACAAAGCTGTAAAGGGAGAGAGCACCTATTTCGTGTGGCTCAACCGCGGCAAAGAGTCGCTGGTTCTGGACTACACACAGCCAGACGACGCAGCCCTGCTGCAAAGGTTGATCGCAAAGGCCGATGTGCTTCTGCAGAACCTGGGACCGGGCGCAGCCAAGCGTGCCGGCTTCGGTTGGGAGGAAATGCGCGCGCTGTATCCACGCCTCATCACCTGCGACATCACTGGATACGGAGAAGAAGGGCCCTACGCCCACATGCGCGCATACGACCTTTTGGTTCAAGCGGAAAGCGGCATCGCCTCTGTCACGGGAACGCCTGATGCACCGGGGCGGATCGGTATCTCTGCCTGCGATGTTGGCACCGGAATGTACGCGCACGCTGCCATCCTGGAGGCGCTTCTTGAGCGAGAAAGAAGCGGCCGGGGCAGCGCGATCCATCTTTCGCTTTTTGATGCCATGAGCGACTGGATGACCGTTCCGCTCCTTCACTACGACTATGCGGGCACCGTATGGCCGCGGGTGGGGCTGTCGCATCCGACGATCGCGCCCTACGGTGCGTATACGGTCGGCTCCGCGGTTGGGGAGGGTGAGATCGTACTGATTGGTATTCAGAACAATGGCGAATGGACGCGCTTTGTGACCGATGCACTCGAACGCCCCGACTTGCTGGCGAGGGCGGAGTTCTCCACCAACATGTTGCGTGTGCAAAACAGGTCAGCCCTGGATGTGGAGGTGGGTGCGGCACTTTCAGCCGTCACCGCGTCGGCGCTGCGCACCGCACTTGATCGCGCCGGACTGGCCTATGCGGCGGTGAACGACGTCAGCCGCTTGTCGAAACATCCCCAACTTCGGCGCAGCGAGGTGGACACGGCTAACGGGCCGGTACAAATCGTCGCACCGCCTGCGCAGATTCGCGGGGAACCTCGCGCGCTGGGGCGAGTGCCATCGATTGGAGAGCACGACCGAGCCATTCGCGCTGAGTTCGGCCGCGATGGCCAAGACTGACCGCACGCGGTGAACGGCGGTTCAGCGGCATGGCCAGCAGATCGCGCAGCAGAGCTCATGGATGGCGGATCGCCAATCGGGTCGGCGGCAATCAGGAACGGACGAAAGGGGCAAACAGATGATTTCCTTTGGCAAACGAAGTTCGGGCAACCAGCGGCGCCGAGCGCTTGGCGATCTCGGCGAGAAGGCGCTCTATTACAAGGGAGAGTGGATGGAGACAGGCGATGATCCCATTCTGTCGCCAACTGTCTTCCTGATCGAGCAGCCCGCAGGATCGAGCATTCCCACGCACTTCCATCGACAGAACGAGTTCCAGGTCGTCGTTCACGGTAGCGGCTCCATCGGTCAGCATGCCTTGTCGCCCATTTCGATCCACTATGCCGGCGCATATACGGGCTATGGTCCGGTGACTGCCGGCGAGGAGGGGCTCGCCTACTTCACAATACGTCCGGCTTTTGACAATGCGGGTGCCATCACCATCGAGCGCGCCAAGAAGGAGCTGGTTCGTGGACCGAAACGCCAAGCCTATGCGCGGCATCTGACGCCCGCCACGCCGGATGAGATGCGCGGCCTGCGGCAACCTGTTAGGGAGCACCTGCTGGCCGAGCGGCATAACGACCTTTCGGTCGAACTGCTGAGAATACCGGCAGGCCAATCGGCCATCGTGCTTCAGGCAGAAAAAGGCTGTGGCGTGTTCCACATGATCGTGTCTGGCGAGGTGGAGTGCCGAGGCGAGCGCCTCGCGTTATGGGAGTTCGCCTTCATTTCGCCGGAAGGTGACGAGACGGCCGTAATGGCCGGGGCGGCAGGTGCCCAGGTTGTCAGCATGCAGATGCCGCACACGGCCGAACCATATCGTAGGTCGAGGACTGATGCAGCCCCTGCGACTGCTAACGCACAAAGCGGCAAGTGATGGCTGCGGCAGCTGGGCTTGTCATTGTGGGAACGGGAACTGCCGGCGTCGAAATGGCCTTTTCGGCAAGACGCCTTGGGTACGCGGAGCGCATCACGCTGGTGGGTGCGGAATCGGCAGTGCCATACCAGCGGCCTCCGCTTTCGAAGGGGTTTCTGAACGGTGGCTCGTCGGAGTCGCAGACTCGACTGAGGCAGCCGAATGAGTACGTGGAGGCATCTATCGACCTGATTCTGGGCACCACAGTCGACAAGCTAAATCTAGATTCCGAAACCGTCGATCTGTCCGACGGACGCGTCCTGCCCTATTCGTATCTGGCAATCGCAACCGGTGGGCGACCTCGACATCTGCGTTCGCCGCGGGGGGACTTGATTCAAGCGCCGAACGTGCTCTATCTGCGCGACCTGATCGATTCAAAGGGAATTGCCGATGCGTTTCGTGAGGCTCGCAATGTGGTCGTGATCGGAGGGGGCTATTTGGGACTAGAAGTCGCGGCGGCGGCAGTCAAAGCTGGCTTGGTAACCAGCGTCGTCGAAAGCGCCCCACGCCTTCTGAGCCGCGTGGCACCTGGACCGCTTGCCGAACGCGTCGCGTCAATGCATCGGGCGGCCGGTGTGCGCCTGCATCTTGGAGCAAATGTCTCCAGTTTCAATCGTTCCGAGGACGGCCACGTCACTGCGATTGTTACAAGCACAGTAGAAGGCGTTCAAGTCATCCCCGCAGAACTCATTGTTGTCTGTGTGGGTCTGGAGCCGAACACGGAGCTAGCAAGCGGAGCGGGTCTCGCAGTCGAGAACGGTATTCAGGTGGATTCTCGACTACGGACGAGCCGGCAGAACGTTCTTGCCATAGGCGACTGCGCTAACTTCCCGAGCGCACGCTATGGCCGTCGTTTGAGGCTGGAGTCAGTGCCCAACGCCCTCGAGCAAGGCCGCTTCGCGGCGGCCGCTCTTATCGGAAATGACGATGAATTCGATCCCGTGCCTTGGTTCTGGTCAGATCAATACGGAACCAAGCTTCAATCTATAGGGCTTGGAGCTGGTAGTGACGCTTGTGTTCATCGTCAGGAAAAAGGCGGTGAAGCGATGAGTTGTCTGGAACTGGTCGCTGGTCGACCGTTGGCGGCCCACGCCTTCAATGATCCGACCGCATTTTTGACCTTGCGAAAAATGATGAACTCGTTGGTTGGAGGTGAGTTTCCCTCCCTCGGTAACGAATGGGTCTCGGAGCCACCGCGCGAACCGGTTGTGAGTCTTAAGACCATTAACTGAGATGTGCCCTGAGAACACTGGAGAAAGCCAAATGGAAAACTGCAAGGAAGACGCCGCCAAGGCGGTCCACGCGTGCCTCATGTGTGGGTATAGCTATGACGAAGCTGTTGGCGATCCAGCCCAGGCTGTTGCGGCGGGCACACCTTGGGAGAGCTTGCCGCAAAACTGGCTGTGCCCGGAATGCGGCGCAACGAAGGAAGAGTTCGAGCCGATCTGACCTCACCACAATTTAGGAGACATCATGAAAAAGACAACTGTTGCTCTACGGGCGTTCAAGAAATCGATCTTTACATGCCTTGCGGCGCTAATCGGAACGGTGGCTCACAGCCAGACATTTCCGTCCAAGCCCATCAAGTTCATTGCAGGGTTTGCACCTGGATCGTCCAGCGACACGCTCGCAAGACTGCTCGCCGACAAGATGAGCGCGGGCCTAGGTCAGCCGATCGTGGTCGAGAACCGTGTTGGCGCGTTGTCGACGCTCTCTGCTGACGCGGTGGCTCGTTCCGCGCCCGATGGCTATACGCTCACGCTGGCGGCGAACTCCGCGATGTCGTCAGCCCCAGCCGGTCTGATGCAGGTCAGCTACGACCCGTTGCGCGACTTCACGCCGCTTGGTCGGGTGGCGACTCTCGAATACTTGGTGGTCGTATCGAACAACCTTCCTCCAAAAACCCTGAAAGAACTTGTTGCCTATGGCAAGCAGAGTTCGAACAAACTGAGCTGTGCATCTGGCAACGCGAGCGCGCTGCTGAGCTGCGAGGGCTTCGGAAAGCGGTTGGGCATTGACCTTCTCAGCGTCCCATACAAGTCTGCGCCCCAAGCAGTAACCGATGTGATTGGTGGCCAAGTCCCCATGATGTTTCTCGACGTTCCAACAGGAGTTCCTCAGGTACAAGGCGGGAAACTGCGGGCTTTGGCAGTGGCGAGTCACACGCGCAACGCACTCCTGCCTGACGTGCCTACCTTTACCGAAGCCGGGGTGGAGGGGCTGCCGATGATCAAAGGGTGGACTGCTCTCTACGGTCCGGCCAATCTGCCGGCCGACGTGGCCAAGCGATTGAGTGATGAGTTGGCCAAGGCTGTCCAGAGTCCTGATTTCTTGGTTCGTCTCAAGCCCACGGGATGGGTGCCGGAGTATCTGCCTCCGAAGGAAATGGATGAATACCTGCGACGGGATCTGGAATTCTGGAAGCAGTCGGTCAAGACTTACGGGTTGAAGGGTGAGAAGTGAGTCACGCGCACATCGTCTTTCGTCTCGCCACACCATGATGTCATTTCAGCATTGCCACAACATTGACGACCTGCGCGCGCAGGCGAAACGGATGCTGCCTCGCGGCATGTTCGAGTTTGTCGATCGGGGCACTGAAGACGATGCCGCAATTCGTGGTCTCCGGCAGTCCCTGGATGCATTGCACTTCCAGACCAGAATCTTGATGAACGTGTCCCGGCGAGAGTTCGCGACGGAGTACTTCGGTACCTCAAGCAGCATGCCGGTGATCGTCGCGCCCAGCGGGGCTGCGGGCCTGCTGTGGTACGACGGGGAGATCGCGCTCGCGAGGGCGGCCCGTCACGCAGGCGTGCCTTTCACGCTGTCTACCGTGTCCATCACGTCAATGGAGCGCGTTGCTGAAGAAGCGGGAGGCGATCTGTGGTTCCAACTCTACATGTGGCCCGAACGTTCGATGTCCTACCAGCTGGTAGACCGAGCTCGCGCATGTGGCTATCGCGTCTTGGTCGTAACGGCTGATACGCCGGTGATGCCTAAACGGGAGTTCAATCAGCGCAACGGCTTCTCGCTGCCAATGCGCATCACCCGGCAGAACGTTTTAGACGTTGCAAGAAATCCAGGCTGGTTTTTCCGGGTTTTCGGGCAGTACTTGGTTCGGTCTGGCGTCCCCATGCTTCAGAACTATCCTGACGAATTGAGGCGTTCGCTGGCTGACTCATCCAAAGGCAAGCTGAGCTTGCCGCGCAATGACTCGCTCTCGTGGGAAGACTTCAAAGAACTCCGAAAGCGGTGGACCGGACCTTTGATCTTGAAGGGCGTGCTGAGCGTGGAGGATGCAGAGATTGCGAGTCGCCTGGGAGCCGATGGAATCATCGTTTCGAACCACGGAGGACGAGCGCTCGACACTGCAGTTGCCCCGATGGACATCCTTCCGAAGATTGCCGAGCGACTGAATGGTTCGACAAAGATCATCGCAGATGGCGGCACTCGTCGCGGAAGTGACGTAGCCAAGGCCCTGGCACTGGGCGCTGACGGCGTGATGTTGGGCCGAGCACCGTTGTGGGGCCTTACCGTGGCCGGGGAGAACGGCGCGCTGCATGCGATAGAACTACTTCGCGACGAATTTGACCGGGTGATGGCTCTGACTGGCTGCAACAGTATTTCGGATTTGTCCGAACGTTTGGTGGACGGGCGGGTTCCCAGGTCGCCGCCGCGCGGCCGGCCAGTCACCCCGCTGGGTAAAACTCACAGTTCCACAATAAATCAACAGGAACAATATGGGACGTAAACGCCAGGTCGGAACGCCCGAGGGGGATGAGAAACAACTCGCCATCCTTGATGCCGCTGCGTCGGTATTCATGAAGCTGGGTTTCGCCGCCGCTTCGCTGGATGACATCAGCGACAACTATGGAGCCACGAAGGGCATCATCTACTACCATTTTCGCAGCAAGACGGCGCTCTTCTTCGCAGTGCAGCGGCGTGCGATGGAACTGACGCGCGAGGCGATCGAACCATCGGCTTCTTCAAGCGCGCCGCCGCGCGAGCGTCTTGAGAAAATGGCCCTCGCGCACACGCTCCAGATGATGGAGCACCTGGACTACCTTAGGGTGGCAGCGCAGGGCTTGGAGTGGCACCTCGGAGGACGAACGACCGACGAGGAGCGAGCGGAGATGAAGCGCATCACCGCATTGCGGGACAGCAACGAGCGCCTCTATCTCAAAGTCTTGGAGGAAGGACTAGCAAGCGGGCAGTTCCGCAATATGGACGCCCGCATCGCGGTAAAGCCGCTCCTGGGTGCGCTCAACTGGACTTCGCGTTGGTACCAGCCGCGCAAAGGGGAGACACGTTCCGACCGAGAAGCCATTGCAGCTGAAATCGCTCGCTATGCCGTTCACGGCTTGCTTTCTGAAACCAACCCGTCAAAGAAATGACAAACAAGATACTTGTTGAGAAACGTGGGCCGGTCACGACGATCGTGATCAACCGGCCGGAAGTGAGGAACGCGCTCGACCGCGAGGCGACAGATGCCCTGGGCGCGGCGTTGCGCGCATTCGAGAGTGATGACGACTCCCGTGTCGCCGTCATTTACGGAGACTCTGGGACGTTCTGCGCGGGTGCGGATCTCAAGGAGCTTGCGAGCGGCGTGGCGTACGACGCCTGGGCGGGTGAAGACGGGCCGCTGTCCCGTCCGTTGTCCAAGCCAGTGATCGCCGCGGTGGCGGGGCACGCCTGTGCGGGCGGACTGGGACTGGCGCTGTGGTGCGATCTTCGGCTGGCCGAGGAGTCGGCGTCCTTTGCCGTGCTGTCCAGGCGGTGGGGGGTTCCCATGAGCGACGGCACCACGGTGCGGCTGCCGCGACTCATCGGTACGGGGCGGGCGCTCGAAATGCTGCTGACGGCGCGGGTCGTGCCAGCCGCTGAGGCAGTACAGATGGGGCTTGCCACCCGAGTGGTACCCGACGGCACCGCGCGCGCTGCGGCGGAGGCGCTGGCGTTGACGATCTCCGAGTTTCCGCAGATTGCGATGCGCTCGGACAGGCAGTCAGCCTACCAGCAAGAGGGTCTGACCATGCCGGATGCGCTGCAGCTTGAAGACGAACTCGCTCGCGAAGCGAAGCGGATCGAAGCGCACGTGGGGGCGGCACGTTTCACCGCTGGCGCGGGGCGACACGGGCAATTGCCTTGAAAGCGGTCGTCTGTCCTGCGCTCGGACTTGAGCATGCCGCCGTGCAGGAGGTGGCCGCGCCTGCCCTGACGCGCGATGGTGTGCGCATCGCCGTCGAGGCGGCCGGCGTGAGCTTCGCGAACCTGCTGGTCATCGAAGGAAAACACCAAAACAAATGGGAGCCCCCGTTCATTCCCGGAACCGAGGTGGCCGGACTGGTGACGGAATGCGGGCCCGGCGTGACGCAGTTCAAGCCGGGTGACCGGGTGGTCGCCGGCGTGAGGACGGGCGGATTCGCCGAACAGGCGGTGGTGCCCGAGTCCAACGTATTTGCGCTTCACCGCTCGGTAGATTTCGTCGCGGCGGTTCAGTTTCCTACCATTTATTCAACTGCCTACGCTGGCTTGAAATGGCGCGCTAACGTGCAACCAGGCGAAGTCGTGCTGGTCCATGGCGCTGCGGGGGGAAGTGGGCTGGCTGCCATCGAGATCGCCAAGAAGCTGGGTGCCATTGTGATCGCCACTGCTGGTAGCGCCGAGAAAGTCGCTGCAGCGCGTGCGCATGGAGCGGACTTGGCCATCAACTACCGTGATGAGGGCTTCCGGGACGCCGTGCTCGAAGCGACGTCAAGGCGTGGGGCTGATGTCATCTTCGATCCTGTCGGGGGCGACACTTTCGACGAGTCGCTGCGCTGCATTGCACCGGATGGGCGAATCATCCCCATGGGATTTGCTGGCGGCGCGATCCCTCAGATTCCCGCAAACATCGTGCTGGTCAAGAACATCACCGTGATCGGACTCTACTGGGGCTACTACATGGGATGGGCTAGGCAGCTCCCCGTTGCAGGCACCGAGGGGCGGGTGCGCGAAGCGTTTGCCGAACTGTTGCGCTGGACAGCGAAGGGAGAACTGCGTCCGGAGACATTTCGGACGTTCGAGCTGTTCGAGTTCCGCGAGGCATTGGCTGCCATTTCAGGAAGAGAAGTGATTGGGCGGGTCGCGCTCAGGCTCGGGGATGGCGTAAAGCCGCGTGACAAGTAGCTCGCATCGTTTGGCTGGCAGCGTTTGAATAACAGGAGACAAGACCATGGACAAGTTACTGAAGATTTTGGCTTTGTGCGTAATCTCACTCACGTGTGCGCTGCAAATGGCCCACGCGCAATATCCCGAAAAGCCCGTCAAGCTCGTGGTTCCCTACCCGCCGGGTTCGGGAACCGACACCGTCGCGCGGTACACCGCACGACGCTTGGAGGGGGCGCTCGGAAAACCTGTCATTGTGGAGAACCGGGTTGGCGGCAACGCCATCATCGCGGCAGAGGCGGTGATCAATGCGACGGCCGATGGCCACACGCTGCTCTGGGCCGCTAACGGCCCGGTGTCGACCAACGTCGCGTTGTACAACAAGCTGCCGTATGACCCACTCAAGGATCTGGTGCCGGTTGCGCGCGTGGCTTACTCGCCAATGGGACTGTACGTGCCCAGCGCTTCGCCGTTCAGGACGGCGTCGGAACTTCTGGATACCGCCAAAAAGCAGCCGATGCGATTGAACTACGGTAGTGGAAGCGCGACCTACAACATCGCCACCGAATGGCTCCTGTCGTTGGCCGGCGCGCGTGCCAATCCCATCTCATATAAGGGAAGTTCCCAGGTCATGACCGACCTTGCCGGCGGTCAGGTCGACTTCGCGATTGCCGAGTACAGCGCGGGATTGCCGCTTGTGCAAGCGGGCAAAATACGCTTGCTGGCCATGACCTCCGAAAAGCGGTTGCTAAACGAACCCTCCACGCCAACGCTGCAGGAGCTGGGATACAAGGAGTTCTTCCAGGTGGCTTGGTGGGCTGTCTTCGTGCCGAAGAACACGCCGAAGGCGATCGTGTCCACCTTGGAGAAAGCGCTCCTCGCCATCTACAGCGATACCGAGAGCAAGGAGTATTTGGACAAGAACAACTTCAGCGCCTTCCTTGGAACGGCAGAAGAACTCAGGAAATTCCAGGAGTTCGAGATCAAGCGCGAGAGTCGGCTGGTCGACCAGTTCAAGATTCCCAAACTATGAGCTGAGCGTCGCCTACGCATGGGGCGCGGCGTGAGGCAGGAGGGCAAGGCTTAGGCCCGTCGCAGGTACGTCCTGCATTGCATTGGCAGTTTGTGTAGGTGCATAGACCGACGGGTTTACAGGGGCAAGAGACCATGCGATATGAACTGACCGACCTGCGCCTTTTCATGGCGATTGCCCAGGCGAAGAATCTTTCGACCGGGGCCTCCGCTGTGCATATCACGGCATCGTCCGCTAGCTACCGGCTGAAGAATCTGGAGCACGCACTTGGGACGGCCATGTTCGTGCGCAATGCACGCGGCATGGAGCTGACGCCCGCAGGAGAGTCGGTGCTGACCCACGTGCGTGAGTTGTTCGAGGGCGTGGAGCGCATGCATGAAGATGTGGGGCGGTTTACCTCGGGACTCAAGGGACACGTCCGGCTGACCGCCAACAGCAGCGCGCTGAATGGCTTCATCACGCCGAGCCTTGGCCGTTTCCTGGTTCTCAATCCTTATGTCGATGCCGACATCGAGGAGCGCCAGAGCGAGATTATTCCCGCTGCAGTGCTGGCGCGCGAAGCCGACATCGGCATCTTTGCCGGCGCGACGGACATCGCGGGTCTGGACGTGCATCGCTATGCGGTGGACCGGCTCGTGATCGCCGTCCCGCCTGCGCATCCGCTAGCGAGAGAGCGCGAGATCAAGCTCGGCGCGGCACTCGATTTCGAATTCGTGTGCATGAATCGCAGCAGCAGCAACTTTCTCTTTTTGCGCGATATGGCGCAAAAGGCTGGACGCCAGTTGCGTGTGCGCCTACACACCCACAACTTTGATGCCGTCCTGGCGCTTGTTGAAGCGGGCGTGGGCTTGGCGCTGGTGCCGCGAAGTGTCATCGCCACAGCGCCCGACTCGCGCGCCATTTCCATGCTTCCGCTCGTCGAACCCTGGGCTGTACGTGAGCTCCATCTCGCGGTCCGTGCAGATGCGCGCCTGCCGACGTTCGCCAAGGCATTCATGCAGTTCCTGCTGGATGACCCTCGGGTGGCGGTGACGCGGGAGCAATGAATCAGCTTGTCAATCCGAGGGGCGAACCGATGCGCGTTTGCTGGCAGGATGCGGTGGCGTTCACGGTTCCGTGGCAGAGGCCGGACCATCATGTCGATTGATATCCGGAACCTGCGCTGCTTTGTAGGTATCGTCTCCGCCGGATTGATATTGAACGCTGCGGAGATTCTGCATATCGCCCAACCGTCCCTGAGCGTACAGCTCAAGGCTCTCGAGGAGGAACTCGAGACGCCTGTGCTGGACCGGACGCCCTGAGGCATAGCACCTACCGCTGCGGGCGTGATGTTCCTAACCTACGCGCAGGAGATTCTTCGATGCGTGGACATCGTGTAGGGCCACATCCGGAGCGCAGTGGTGCGGCCTGCCGGTCGGGTGGCCGTCGGGTTTAGCAGTCCATGGCAAAGATCCTGACACTGACACTGCTGCTGGTGGGAACAACGCTGGAGCGGTGGGCCGCCTGGACGTAGGACGGGTTGTGGCCGTCTCAAGGTCATTTTTCTGGCGCAGGATGATCGATGGTTCCGACCTCTTGTCGAGGAACATTGAGGGATGGCGTCGGCCGTGCGGGATCTGGGGGTTGCAAGATCCGACGGAAGCGAGCCCGAGGGCACCAAGAGACCAACTGGGATTGTTTACAGCGTTTCAATTCATCTAACTGCGTCTTCGAAACATTCGGATGGCGCCGCCAACGTGTCGTTCATAGACTTCCTAGGTAGCAATCACGCATCGCGATTGCCGCTGCTCGACCGGGCAAGCTCAACACAATGGAGACAACATGGCACACACCTTCGGCCGCGCCTTCGCACTCGGGCGCGCAGCGCTCACTGTGAGCGCCGTGACGCTTGCTATCACCGCCAGTCCGAGTTTCGCGCAAGCTGGCGCATGGCCTCAGAAACCTGTGACCCTGGTTGTTTCGTTCGCGCCAGGCGGCATGACAGACATCGTCAGCCGCAGCTTGGCGAAAGAGCTGACTGAGGAGTTCAAGCAGCCCTTCATTGTCGAGAACAAGGCCGGCGCTGCAGGTCAAGTGGGGACGGAGTATGTCGCCAAGAGGCCGAACGATGGCTACACATTGCTGGTGGCCGCCACGGGCTATGTCATTGGCCCGGTATTACAAAAGAAGATCAACTATGACCCGCTGAAGGACTTCGAGCCCATCGCAATTCTTGCCAAGGCGCCGAACATGCTCGTCGTCAATCCGAGCGTGCCCGTGAAAACCGTTCCAGAGTTCCTTGCGTGGGCGAAAAGTCAGCAAAGCGTTCCTTATGGGACGGCTGGGGCAGGAGGATCCACGCATCTGGCGGGAGAACTTCTGCGGCACGAGGGTGGTATCAAGATGACGCACGTACCGTACAGGGGCGCGGCCCCAGCAACTGCTGATGTTGTTGCCGGTCAAATCCCGGTAGCCATTCAGGACTCCATGAGCGTCTCAGCTTTTATCGCGTCCGGCAAGGTTCGGCCTATCGCTGTTACCAGCTCTGAGCGCAGCAAAGTATTTCCCGACCTGCCAACCCTGAAGGAGTCGGGGTTCAAGCAATTCGACGTCTATACCTGGCTCGGTCTTTATGCGCCTGCTGGCACGTCTCCCGAGACTGTGTCCCGACTCAACAAGGCCGCCAACAGGATCATGAATTCGCCCGAGATGACAGAGCGCCTGAAAGCACAGTACAGCGAGCCGGGTGGGGTTTTTACAGTCCCGGAGACTCGTAAGTACGTGGAGCGTGAATTGATCAAGTGGCGTGAACTTGTGAAAGTCACTGGTGTGAAGGCGGAGGAGTGATTCGGATGCAGGCGACCCCTGAAGGAGTCATGCCGGCGTTAGGCGCGGATGCCTACTACTTTGGAAAGTTGGCAGAGGGGATCTTCGAAATTCCCCGTTGCCAATTTTGCTCGCGCTTCCACTTCTTTCCGCGTATTTGCTGCCCCTACTGCGGATCACAAGCGCTGATATGGACCGCGCCAACTGGCCGTGGAGTGGTGTATTCGACGACAGTAATTCGCAAACCCGAAGGTGACTACACGGTTTGCCTTGTGGATTTGGCGGAGGGACCCCGATTGATGAGTCGCGTCATGGGCATGCCGGTGAATGACGTCAGGATTGGCATGGCAGTCCAGGCAAAGGTCGAGCAAACGACCGACGGACCATTGCTCGTCTTTTTCCCCCAGGGGTCGGCAACATGAGCGGTGGACATCGAGGTGCGGTCGCGATTCTCGGGACGGGCTTGGCGGGCTTGGGTCACGCCGCCGGGCTGACAGAGCAAGAAATCATTGCACAGGCGGCCGGCAAAGCGGTCGCGCAAAGCGGGCTGGTGATGCAGGATATCGACGGCATCATCACCTCGAGTCTGACATCGCCTTGGTGGGTCATGCGCATGGCGGAGTATCTCGGGATTCGACCCAAATTCTCCGACAGCACGATGTTCGGCGGATCCTCGTTCATTGCGGACTTGAAGATCGCAGCACTTGCGATCGAGGCCGGCGAGTGCGAGAACGTGCTCATCTGTTATGGCAGCACGCCGCGCTCCGCGCCCAGCAGTTCCAAAATCAACCAGATGCGGGCAGAGCTCGACCCGCAACCTTACGAGCACCCCTACAAGCCGTTCAACCCCGTGTCGAGCTATGCCCTTGCAGCAGCTCGTCATATGCACCAATACGGCACCACGCGCAGACAGTTGGCCGAGGTGGCGGTTGCCGCGAGGCAATGGGCTCAGCTCAACCCGGATGCTTTCGCGCGCGGCCCGCTGTCGATCGAAGACGTATTGGGTGCCAAGATGATTTCGGATCCGCTGACAGTGCGCGATTGCTGCTTGGTGACCGACGGCGCGGGTGCTTTCGTCGTGACTTCCTCAAAACGAGCACGCTCGTTGCACGCCAAGCCGATCTACGTTTTGGGCAGCGGACATGCCCACTGGCACCGGCAAATCTCGTGCATGGAAGACGTGACCGTTACGCCTGCGGTCGACTCAGGCCGCAAGGCGTTCGCCGAGGCCGGCCTTACGCCGGCGGACATTGATGTGGTCGAGTTGTATGACGCGTTCACGATCAATCCCATCCTGTTTCTGGAAGACCTAGGTTTTTGCAAGAAGGGCGAAGGCGGAGCCTTCATCGAAGGCGGACGCACCGCGCCAGGCGGCAGCTTCCCGATGAACACCAATGGTGGTGGTCTGTCTTGCACTCATCCTGGTATGTACAGCATTTTTCTGGTCATCGAAGCGGTGACGCAGTTGCGCGGCGAAGGCCTTGCGCGGCAGGTTGCCGATGCCGAGGTGGCCCTGGTGCATGGCAACGGTGGCGTCCTGTCGAGCCAAGCTACTGCGATTCTCGCAACCTCACTGTGAGGCTCCTCGGTCAAGAGCGCATTTCCCATGATTAATAAATTTGTCCGAACGGCCACCGATGCAGTGGCCGATATCCACGATGGTGCTACGGTGCTGGTCAGCGGGTTTGGCCTGGCGGGGCAGCCGGTGGAACTTCTTGACGCCTTGTTGGAGCAAGGGGCGAAGGACCTGACCATCGTCTGCAACAACAGTGGCAGCCATGACGCAGGCCTAGCCCGATTAATCCGACTGGGTCGCGTCCGCAAGCTGCTGGCCTCCTATCCGCGAGGCGCCGAAGCTGTCGCCTTTGAAACCGCCTATGCCGAGGGGCGCATTGAATACGAATGCGTGCCTCAAGGAACGCTGGCCGAGCGCCTGCGCGCAGCCGGGGCCGGGCTCGGCGGATTCCTGACGCCCACCGGTTATGGAACCGAACTGGCGCAAGGCAAGGAGACGCGCGTCATCGACGGCGTCGGCTACGTGTTCGAAGCGCCACTACGCGGTGACTTTGCCTTGGTGAAGGCCAGGGCTGGTGATCGCTGGGGCAATGTGGTCTACCGCAAGGCGGCTCGGAACTTCGGGCCACCCATGTGCATGGCCGCCAAAGTGGCGATCGTGCAGGTTCAAAGCTCCGTGCCGCTGGGCGACCTTGATCCGGAGGTGATCGTCACCCCGGGGATCTTCGTGCAACGTGTTGTCGAGATTCCGAATGCTGACTCGCAAGGAGAACGCGCGTGATTGCCAAACTCAGTCGCCAGGAGATGGCGCGTCGCATCGCGCGAGACATCCCCCCGGGCGCATATGTCAATCTGGGCATTGGTTTGCCCGTCGCGGTCCTGAACTATTTCAAGCCTGAGGACGAGGTCATCGTCCACAGCGAGAACGGCATCCTTGGCATGCGGGCGCTCGACTTGGAAGAGGCGCCGGACCCGGACGTTGCCAATGCGGCCAAGCTGCCCGTGGGCCTGATGCAAGGCGGCAGCTATTTCCACCACGCCGATTCATTCGCGATGATGCGGGGCGGTCACCTCGATTTCTGCATCCTCGGGGCATATCAGGTCTCCGCGGCCGGGGACTTGGCAAACTGGTCTCTGGGCCAGCCAGGGGTAGCGACCGCAGTCGGTGGCGCCATGGATTTGGCCGTAGGGGCCAAGGCTGTCTACGTCCTCATGGAACATGTCACCCGCGAGGGGACGGCCCGCTTGGTGCCCGAGTGCACACTGCCACTGACCGGGCGCGCGGTCGTCAAACGCATCTACACCGATCTGGCTGTCATCGAAGTAACGCCGAAGGGTCTGTGTGTGCTCGACAAGGTGCCTGGCATCTCCGAAGCGCAGTTACAGGAACTCACCGGCGTTCCGCTTTGCTTTGAACTCGTCAAGGCCTGAACTATGGCGGAGCCGCAGCCATACTTTGATGTCGAGGCATTTCGGGCGACCGTGCGAGAGTTTCTTGCCACCAGTTTGCCCGACGACCTGCGTCATAAAGTCATCGAACATAAACGTCTGGACAAGCAGGATTTGCTGCGCTGGCACGAAATTCTGCGCGCACGGGGGTGGGTAGCGCCGAACTGGCCCGTCGAACATGGAGGTACTGGCTGGTCGGTCATGCAGCGCCATGTTTTCGAAGAGGAATGCGCCGTCGCCGGTGCCCCAGAAACCGTGCCTTTCGGGCTGCGCATGGTCGCGCCGGTGATCATGGCCTACGGAACCGAGAAGCAAAAATCACGCTATCTTCCCCGCATACTGTCTGGCGAAGATTGGTGGTGTCAGGGCTACTCAGAGCCTGGATCGGGCTCCGATCTTGCCTCGCTAAAGACCCGCGCGGAACTGAAGGATGGCGTCTTCGTGGTCAATGGTCAGAAGACCTGGACGACCTATGCGCAGTACGCGGACATGATGTTCTGCCTGGTGCGCACCGACTTCGAGGCGAAGGCGCAGGCCGGCATATCTTTCCTGCTGATCGACATGCAAATCCCGGGCATTTCGGTCCGACCCATTCGGACGCTCGACGGTGACGTGGAGATTAATGAGGTTTTCTTCGACAACGTCGAAGTGCCAGCGGCAAACCTGGTGGGTGAACTGAACAAAGGTTGGACCTGCGCGAAGTACCTGCTTTCCCACGAACGTTTCGGTGCGGCACGCATTGGCCGCAGTAAGCGGGAGTTGGCGTTTCTGAAGCGGGCGACGCTTGGACGGCGGGTTGACGGCAATGCCCTGGCCTCGGACCCAGTTTGGGCCCAGGACGTGGCGCGGCTGGAGATAGACATGCTTGCACTCGAGCACACCAATCTGCGACTGATGGAACGGGTGCAGCGCGGTGTCGGCAATGGCGCAGAGGCGTCCGTGCTTAAGCTGTTGGGGACGAGCCTCGCGCAGGCCATCACCGAGTATCAGGTGGAAGCCGCCGGCATCCATGCGCTGCCGTTCCGGCAGGAGGCGTTCTCGCAACAGGAGCCGCAGGCCGGGCAACTGAGTCCCGCATGGGCGGGAACGCTGGCGGGCTTCTATCTCAACCTGCGCAAGATTTCGATCTACGGAGGCACCGACGAAGTCCAGAAAAACATCATCGCCAAGGTCGCACTTGGTCTTTAAAACCTATGCAACTCGATTTCAATGACGATCAGCGCATGCTGGCCGATACGGTGGGGAGATATCTCGAACGGGCTTACGACTTCCACGCACGGCAGCAGTCCCTGGCGGTTCACCGTGGTTATGACCCCATGCATTGGGCTGCCTTCGCAGATCTCGGCCTGTTGGGGCTGACGCTGACGGAAGACTGTGGTGGCCTGGGCTTCGACGCCACTGGAACCCATGTCGTAATGGAGTCTTTCGGCCGCCATCTTGTGACCGAGCCGTATGTCACCTCGGCGGTGCTATGCGCCCAGTTGCTCTCGCATGGCGCGGTGGATGCGCAGCGCGTGCGACTGTTATCTGAAGTCGCCTCGGGCTCGCGCTTGCTCGCATTCGCCCACGGCGAGCCTCAGACCGACTACACCTTGCACAACGTGGAAACGATGGCGACTCCGCGCGGCGAAGGATGGTCGCTGAAGGGCCGTAAGGCCGTAGTGTCACAAGGACCTGCTGCGAATCTGCTCCTGGTATCGGCACGCACCGCAGGTGAAGCCCTTTCCCCCGACGGAATATCGCTGTTCGTGGTTGACCCTCTGGACCCCGCGGTCAAGCGCGTGGACTACACGACCATCGATAGCATGCCGTGTTCGGACATCGAGTTCGATGACGTGCCGTTGGCGGCGACCGCGCTTGTGGGCACCCTTGGTGCCGCCTATCGGACGATCGCGCGCGCGAGCGATGTTGCCACAACTGCGCTGTGCGCGGAAAGCATCGGATCGATGTCTGCGATCTTCGATGCCACGCTCGAGTACGTGAAGACGCGTAAACAGTTCGGTGCCAGCATCGGCAGTTTCCAGGCTATCCAGCACCGTCTGGTCGACATGTCCCTCGCACTGGAACAAGCGCGGTCGCTGGCGTGGGTGGCTTCCGAGCGTGTCGACAGCGCCAGCTCTGTGGAACGCCAGCGCATCGTTTCCGCAGCCAAAGTGAAGTGCTGCGAAAGTGCGCGATTCGTCGCCCAACAGGGCATCCAGTTGCACGGCGGTATCGGGATGACGGATGAGCTCCCATTGGGGCATCACGCGAAACGACTGGTTGCCATCGAGCACACCTTAGGCGACAGGCGATATCACTTAGATCGCTTTGTCAGGCTGGCAACGCAGTAAGCCTTGCCTCGCGTGCCTCGAATACACATCAACGGAGAGACAACTATGGGTACAGGTAATGAAGGCGTGTCGGTTTCCGAGACCGTGCGCTACATCGAAGATGACGATGTCGGGGTGATCGTCATTGACAATCCGCCGGTCAATGGTTTGGGCGACACGGTGCGCCAGGGGGTCGCCGAAGGATTGAGCCGGGCGGCAGCCAGCCTGCAGATCAAGGCTGTCGTGCTGACCGGTTTCGGCAGGGTGTTCTGCGGCGGCGCGGACATTCGCCAGTTCAACACGCCGGCAGCATCTGCGAAGCCGATGTCGCGGCAGGTGATCAAACAGATAGAACAGTCCAGCAAGCCTGTGGTGGCCGCTATCCATGGCGTGGCCCTTGGCGGGGGACTGGAAATGGCACTGGGTTGCCACTACCGGATCGTGACCAACGATGCCAATCTAGGCCTGCCAGAGGTCAATCTCGGGCTCGTCCCCGGTGGTGGCGGCACACAGCGGTTGCCGCGGCTGTTGGGCGTGCGCACGGCCCTCGAGTTCGTTCAGATGGGCAAGCCGGTCTGCGGCGCCAAGGCGGTGGCGCTCGGCTTGGCCGACGCGCTCATCGAAGGCGATGTCGTGGCCGCGGGCATTGCGTTCGCTCGCCGAATGACTGGGCAGGCCGGCCCGCATCCGGTCATCGGTGCGAAGCCGCCCGCGGACGCGAGCGGTGTGGATTTTGCAGCACTGACCGCGGCCGTGAACCCGAAAGCGCGCAATGCCTTAGCGCAACGCACCGCTATCGCATGCATTGAGGCCTCGACCCGCCTACCCTTCGAAGAGGGGCTGGACTTCGAGCGCGCGTTGTTCGACGAGATCGTTGCCGGCCCGCAATCAAAAGCGCTGAGACATATGTTCTTCGCCGAGCGTGAAGCGGCGAAGCTCGAAGGGCAGCCCGGGTCCACGGTCGCGCGCAAGATTGACGGCGTTGGCATTCTGGGTGCCGGCACCATGGGCGCCGGTATCGCGATGGCCTACGCCAACGCCAAGGTTCCGGTCGTGCTGTACGAACGTGAGCAAGCTGCTCTTGATCGCGGCATGAATTTGATCAAGCGCAACTACGAAGTCACGGCTTCCAAGGGAACGTTGTCGGCGGTCGAGATGCAGGAACGGCTGGCCCGCATCCGCCCGACGCTCGACGTCGACCTGCTGGCCGATGCCGATCTGGTGATCGAAGCGGTGTTCGAGGACATGGCGGTCAAGCAGGAGGTGTTCAAGCAACTCGATGCGGTTTGCAAGCCAGGAGCTATTCTGGCCACCAACACCTCGCGCCTGAGCATTGACGACATCGCGGCCTCAACAAGCCGGCCGCAAGACGTGATCGGGCTGCATTTCTTCAGCCCGGCCAACATCATGAAATTGCTTGAGGTCGTGCGCGGCGAAGGAACGTCTGACCAAGTCATTGCGAGTTGCATGAAGATGGCACAGGGCATCGGCAAGATTCCCGTGTTGGTGCGGGTGTGCGAGGGCTTCGTCGGTAACCGGATGCTGACAGGTTACTGGCGTGAGGCTGGGTTTTTGTTGGAGGAAGGTGCGTCACCCCAGCAGATCGATACAGCTTTGACCCGCTTCGGTTTTGCAATGGGCCCGTTGACCATGGCCGATCTGGCCGGCATGGACATTAACTGGGCAACGCGCAAGCGGCTGGCGCCGACGCGACCAGCACACCTGCGCTACTCAATGGTCGCGGACCGAATCTGCGAGCTCGGGCGGTACGGACAAAAAACCAATGCTGGCTACTACCGGTATGAACCTGGTAGCCGCACGCCGATCCCAGATCCTCTGGTGGACGAGTTGATCGTTCTATGCGCGAAGGAGGCCGGCATCGTGCGCCGCCAAATCAGCGACGAAGAGATCGTCGAGCGCTCCGTTCTGGCTCTGGTCAATGAAGGTGCTCGCATCGTGCAGGAGGGCATTGCGCAGCGCGCTTCGGACGTCGACGTGGTTTACGTCAATGGATATGGCTTCCCGGCCTGGCGAGGCGGGCCGATGTTTTATGCCGAGACGATAGGGTTAGCGCAGGCGCTGCAGAAGATCCGAACTCTTCATGAAACCCATGGTGAACACTGGACGCCCGCACCCCTTCTGGTGCGGCGCGTCGCCGATGGCTGCACAAAGTTCTGACAAATGATCGACCCAGAAGCTTTTATGCAAGACGAAACGACTGACGCAGAACTCCGCGTCGCAAATTCGCGGCTGGCGTTGCAGCCGTTTAGCGTGTTGCTGAGTGCTGAGCTCCTTTCAGTGGGACCAGGTCTTTGCGAATTGCGTGTACCGATTAGTGAACAACTTGAGCAGCAGCACGGCTTTTTGCACGGTGGTGTTGTTAGCTATGCGGCAGACAACGCCCTCACGATTGCGGGATTCTTGGCGCTGAAGGCATCGGTGGTGACGTCCGAATTCAAGATCAACTACGTGCGTCCGGCGATTGGTGACTTCATCATCGCACGGGCGGAGAGCGTGTACGCAGGTAAGACGCAAGCGGTTTGCCGTTGCGACGTATTCGCAGTCAAGGATGGACAGGAGCGTTTGTGCGCTGTTGCGCAGGGAACCATTGCGTTACTGGGTGAGAAGCTTGCCGCGCCTGGTTCGGCCTGAAGTGTCCGAAAGACACTACGAATGACATCCGAAGCCGATTCATCGCGAAGCGCCCAGGCTACCTTAGGTCTCGACCCCTCGACAGGAGCACCGCCAGGATTCGTTCCTTATGTGTCGACGAGCCCCTTCGTCGCACACCTCGGGACCATGTATCAGCGCGAAGGTGCAAACGACACCGTCGTGATCGGGCTGCACATTGGAAGCGAGCACACCAATTTACATCGCAATGCGCACGGCGGCATGCTCTCGGCGCTGATCGATAACGCGCTGGGCTACAACGTGTCCCGCGTCCGCAAACAGCCGGTGGTCACGGCGCATCTTTCCATTGACTATCTTGAAGCCGTTCAACACGGGGACTGGCTCGAAGCCCATGTGTCGATCAGCAGATTGGGTGGTCGACTGTGCTTCGCAGAATGCGTTCTGATGGTTGGCACTCGCGTCGCCGTTCGCGCAAGCGGGATTCTGTCGGTCATCAGTAAGCGGCCAGCCATCCCATCTTGAATCGCGGCTAGAGTCGTAGGAGCCTCGTGTCCACCTCAACGAGGATAGATGGAACGTCGTACGGTCATCCGTCGCATCTTCAGTTGTCTTACGCGACGTCAATCGAGCAAATCGACGCTGGCTGCCAAGCCATTGAATCGGCAGTCGGCGCACTGCGCTGATCTCTACCCTACCAACGGAGGCTTATATGTCTAAGCTTGCAATCGCTGCCGCGATTGTCCTGTCTACGTGCGCGACCCGCAGGCCATGTGCTCAGCCATCTGTCGAACGTGTCACCGTTGTCCACGCCTCGATTTCGCTGGCAAGCGCAGAGAGCTTCTCTTTCACAAGGTGCAGGGCATCACTGCCCAACAGAAGATGCGCGGGCGGGTTGCTACTGGCAATGACAGCGAGCATCGCACGGGCGGCCTTTGCCGGGTCGCCGAGTTGCTTTCCGCTCTTCTCCTCTCGGGCTTTGCGAATCGGGTCGAAGAGGGCGTCATAGTCGGAGATCAACCGCGCCGTGCGTGCCATCGATCTTCCGGCCCAATCCGTGCGAAACGAGCCTGGTGCCACGGCTGTGACGTGAATGCCAAACGGCTTCAGTTCTTTGCCCAGCACCTCTGAGATCCCTTCCAGCGCAAACTTGCTGCCACAGTAGTACGCGATCCCCGGCATCGTGATGAATCCACCCATCGACGTGATGTTGAGGATATGTCCGCGTCGACGCGCGCGCATGTAGGGCAGCACGGCCTTCGTTACCGCAACCGCACCGAAGACGTTCGCATCGAACTGGCGGCGCATCTCAACTAGTGTCGTGAGTTAGAAGTTCGAAGACAAAAGCGCTCGACGCTGGCGAGGATGTCGTCGGCGGTTTTGGACCAGACAAAGGGCTTGGGTTTGGCGTTGTTGAGCTCCAGGTAGTCGCGGATGGCCTGCTCGAGCTCCTGCGTGGAGTGGTGAGTGCCGCGGCGGATGCAGCGTTGCGTCAGCGTCGCGAACCAGCGCTCGACCTGGTTGAGCCACGATGCCGAGGTCGGCGTGAAGTGCACATGAAAGCGCGGATGTCTTGCAAGCCACGATCTGATCGACGCCGTCTTGTGGGTGCCGTAGTTGTCCATCACCAAGTGGATGTCCAGCACGGGCGACACGCTGGCCTGGACCGTTCGCAAGAACTTCAGGAATTCGCCGCTGCGGTGGCGCCGATGCATCTGGCCGATGACAGCGCCGGTGGCAATGTCCAGAGCAGCAAACAGCGTCGTCGTGCCATGGCGCTCGTAATCATGGGTGCGCCGCTCGGGGATGCCGGGGGCCAGCGGCAGGAGCGGCTGCGTGCGATCGAGCGCCTGGATCTGGCTCTTCTCGTCAACGCACAGCACCATCGCCATCAACGGCGGATCCATGTACAGCCCGACGATGTCGCGCACTTTCTCCACGAACATCGGATCGGTCGACAGCTTGAACGTCTCCTGGCGATGCGGCTGCAAGCCGAAGGCGCGCCAGATGCGCGAGACTGCCGTCTGCGACAGCCCGGCAGCGCTTGCCATGGTGCGCGTGCTCCAGTGCGTCGCACCGCTGGGCACGCTCTCCAGCGTCTTTGCGATCACAGCGTCTACGCGGGCATCGTCGATCGTTCTTGGAGTACCCGAGCGTGGAGCGTCCAACAGCCCATCGAGGCGATGTTCGACGAACCGAGCCCGCCACTTGCTCACCATCTGCGGGGTACGCGCTGGCGCGCCGCGACCACCTTGTTGTCCTGCCCGTCAGCGCAGGCCAGCACGATGCGCGCTCGAAGCGCCAGAGCCTGTGCCGTCTTGCGTCGCAGCGTCAGGGCCTTCAGGTCCACACGCTCGGCATCGCTCAGAACCAGTATCGCTTTGGGTCTTCCGCTCATGGCTGCCTCGTCGGGTACACACGGTACACGAGAGATCTTCAAACCCACTGACAGGTCAACGAACTTCTAACTCACCACACTAGCGGGGACTCCTCCATGACGCCCTCGTGACCGTAGCCGGCGTTGTTGATCAGGACATCGATGGGCCCAACGGTTGCCTCGATGTCTGCCACTACGCCGTCGATCACACCGAAGTCGGTCACATCCAGAACGCGGCTCGTGGCACTTCCCGGGCCGAGCCTCTCGAAGTCATGCCTTGCTTCCTCGTTGCGCACAGTGCCGACCACTCGGTGACCGGCCTGCAGTGCCTCCATGGCCAGCGCGCGGCCGAATCCGCTGCTGACGCCGGTGATGAACAGGGTTGGGGGACGGGACATGAGGGAGGCTCCATGGGGAATCGATGAGGGGTACGATAGTCCTTCGGCCTGCGACGTTTTAGCCTAATTCTTCTGCTTTTATTGCCTATTCCTATGAGGGCGACCGTTCAAGTATCGAATGTGGCACCAGCCGTCCTGCAGGATGCCCAGCGGCGGCGCATGGTCGCTCTGCTCCAAGCGTTGGCCCTCGAGGAGGGTTACAACCTGACGGCCCTGCCAGATGTTCGCATCCTGAGGTCGGATCGCCCCCTGGTGCGCACACCCGTGCTGTACGACCCGGGCATCGTGATCGTTTGCCAAGGGCGAAAGCGTGGCTACTTCGGCCATCAGGTGTACCTGTACGACGAACAACACTATCTGGCCGTCGCTGTGCCGGTACCGTTCACGATGGAGTCCGAGGCAACCCTGGAACGCCCGTTACTGGCCATCTACAAGCATCTGGATTTTCAGATGGCCGCGGAACTGATGCTCCAGATTGAGCACCACGAAGCACAGGCGCCGGAACACATTCCGCGAAGCATGATGTCGAGCCTCATGAACCCGGATCTGCGCATCAGTGCTGCGCTTTCTCGAAGCAATGAATCGACCACTCGACGCTGCGATCCTTGGCCCGGCATTGTTGAGGGAGCTTTACTACCGCGTGCTCACCGGCGAGCAAGGCAATGCGATGCGTTCTGCCTTGGCGATGCAGGGGCAGTTCGGGAAGATCGGGAAGGCACTTCGCTGTATCCATGCGACCTTCGCGCAGCCGCTTGATCTCCCGCAACTCGCAGGGGAAGCTGGGATGAGCGTGCCGACCTTCCATAGTCACTTCAAGGCCATCACGAACACCTCGCCGATGCAGTACGTGAAGTCCACACGTTTGCATCAGGCGCGAATGCTGATGGTGCGCCAGGGAATGACGTCCGAAGCGGCATCCTACGCCGTGGGATACGCGAGTCCGTCCCAGTTCAACCGGGAGTTCAAGCGGCTTTTCGGTCTCACGCCTGCTGCCGAGACGAAGCGGATGCGGCAGAGCTTCTCCATACCGCCAGCCTTCGCAAGGTCAGACTACGTGTCGTCGCACTGAGCGTAGCGAACATCGTTGGTGGCTGTGGCTCTGGTTCAAATTGCTGCCCCAACCACGCGCAGGTGATTGTCGCCACCGGACTCGGTATGCCTGGTCGAAGAGGGGCCATTCTCCGCGGACTCTGACGGTGATCCTGCTTGTTCTATGGAGTGTGGTCGTGCCGCGCAGATGCTGGGGCTCGGAAGGGCATCGGTGGCGGCGACAAGTTGGCGTTGACAAAAACTTAAGACGCCGGACGTTTTTGTCGTTTGCCGTGCCAAACCTGTCTGACTAACCTCGGTGCATTCGGTCACATCAGGCCGAGACTACAGGAGACTCTCGCATGCAGGCACTGCGCATGTACATCGATGGACGCTGGACAGACGGCTCCACCACCGAACGCTTCGACTCCATCGATCCGGCCACCGGCGAATGCTGGGCGACCATTCCCAAAGGCACCCCTGCCGACGTCGACGCAGCTGTCGTGGCGGCCCATCGCGCTTTCAAGTCTGGCCCCTGGGCCAATATGACCGCGACGCAACGCGGCGCGCTGCTGCGTCGCATCGGCGATCTGATCGCCGCGAATGCCGAGCGGCTGGGCGAACTCGAAACGCGCGACAGTGGCAAGCTCAGCACGGAGATGGCCCACGTCATGCGCTACATGCCGGAGTGGTACTACTACTACGGTGGGCTTGCCGACAAGATCGAGGGCGCCGTCACCCCGATCGACAAGCCGGGCATCTTCCAGTACATCTCGTACGACCCCCTTGGCGTCGTCGCAGCGATCGCTCCGTGGAACCAGCCGTTGTTGCTGGCGACATGGAAGATCGCGCCAGCCCTTGCCGCGGGCAACACCGTAGTCGTCAAGCCGTCCGAGTTCTCGTCAGCTTCGACGCTGGCGCTCGCGGAGATCATGGAACAGGCCGGGGTGCCGCCTGGCGTGTTCAACGTCATCACAGGCTTCCCGCAGGGCGTAGGCGAGCCGCTGGTGCAGCATCCCCTGGTCGCCAAGATCGCCTTCACCGGAAGCGACTCGGGCGGGCGCCATGTCTACCAGAACGCCGCCCGCCACCTCAAGCGCGCTTCGATGGAGCTGGGAGGCAAGTCGGCGAACATCATCTTTGCCGACGCCGAAATGGACGATGCCGTGCGCGGCGCCGTCGCCGGCATCTTCGGCGCATCCGGCCAGTCGTGCATGGCGGGTTCCCGCCTGCTGGTCCAGCGCAGCATCCACGACGAGTTCGTCGATCGGCTGGTCAGCTTCGTGAGCAAGGCCCGGGTCGGCAATCCCCGTGATCCCGCGACAAACATCGGCCCCATCACCACCCCACCCCAGGTCGAGAAGATCCTGAGCTATGTGGAGATCGCGAAGGGCGAGGGGGCCAGGTGCGCGTTTGGCGGCAAACGGGCGACTGTTGAGGGCTTCCCGAACGGTCTCTACGTCGAGCCCACCATCTTTACCGGTGTCAACAACCAGATGCGCATCGCGCGCGAGGAGGTCTTCGGCCCCGTGCTGTCGGTCATTCCGTTCGATACGGTGGATGAAGCCATCGAGATCGCCAATGACACCGACTATGGCCTGGCCGCAGGGATCTGGACCCGGGATCTCGAGAAGGCGGTGATGCTGCCGCGCCGCCTCACCGCAGGGACGGTGTGGGTGAATGCCTACCGGATGGTGAGCTTCATGGCGCCGTTCGGTGGTTTCAAGGCTTCCGGCGTAGGCCGCGAGAACGGCCAGCGCACCATCTACGAGTACCTCGAGGCCAAGAGTGTGTTCGTGAATCCCGGCAAGGGCGTTCCCGATCCGTTCCTGATGCGCTGATACGGCGCGCGCGTCGTAGCCCGCATCCTTGCGAGCACCGCGACCCAGAGCCCGGCACCCAGGGAGGTGCGAAGGGCTAGGCATAGCTGTCGCGGGGCGGGGGCGGACCGGGATTGCAGTTCTAAAGGGTCGTTCGCTTCCCCAAAGGCAACCCGCACATGAAAAAGGCCGGCGCTAGACCGGCATCCCGTCAACAACATCAACATTCGGAGACAAGCATGAAAGTAAAAAGCATCCTGGCCTTGGGCTTGGCGGCCTTGGGCATCGCCATCCTGTCGGCACCCGCTATCGCCCAGGTCAAGCCGTTCCGCATCGGCGTGTCCGGCGACCAGTCTGGACCCTATGCCGACCAGGGCGGTCCCGGCTCCGTCCTGGCCGCCCGCATGGCCGCCGAGGACTTCGGCGGCAAGGTGCTGGGCCGCAACATCGAGATCCTGGTGGCCGACCACCAGAACAAACCCGACATCGCAGGCCAGATCGCACGCAAGTGGTTCGACGTCGACGGCGTGAGCGCCGTCGCGGACGGCGGCTCCAGCGCTTCGGGGCTGGCCACGCAATCGGCGGCCACCGAGCGCAAGAAGCTGATGCTCAACTCCGCCGGCACTGCGCCGCTGTTTGTCGGCGCGCAGTGCTCGCCGTATGGCACGCAATGGGCCTCCAGCTCCTACTCGCTGGCCAACACCGTGGTGAAGGATTTGGTCAAAAACGGCGGCAAGAAGTGGTACTTCCTGACCACCGACTTCGTGTTTGGCCACGCGCTCGAAGCCGAGACCACCAAGGCGATCAAGGCGGCTGGCGGCTCGGTGCTAGGCAGCGTCAAGCACCCGATCAACACCTCCGACTTCTCTTCGTACCTGCTGCAGGCGCAGGGCTCGGGTGCCGACGTCGTGGTCATCGCCGCCGGCGGCTCCGACCTGATCGCCGCGGTGCGGCAGGCGAAGGAGTTCCAGATTCCCGGCAAGCTGGTCGCGCTCTACGTGAGTCAACCCGAGATCGACGCGATGGGGCTCCAGGCCGCCGAAGGTCTGCGTTTCGCCACGCCGTTCTACTGGGACATGAACGACACCACGCGCGCGTGGTCGCGCCGCTTCCAGGAACGCCACAAGAAGATGCCCAGCATGATCCACGCGAACACCTACGTGGCAGTGACGCACTACCTGAAGGCCGTGGCGGCCGTGGGATCGGACGACGGCGACAAGGTCATGGCCAAGATGCGGGAGATGCCGATTGGCAATAACACGCTGATCCAGAACGCCTCCATCCTGGCCAATGGGCGCGTGATCATGGACATGCACGTCGCGCAGGCGAAAGACCCGAAGAAGTCGCGGGTCGCCGGAGACTCCTTCGAAATCGTCGCCACGGTGCCTGCCAAGGACGCCTACGAAAGCATTGACAAGAGCGACTGTCCCCTGCTCAAGAAGTAAGCTGCCGAAGGACTCCATCCCATGGCAGCCACCTGCTCCGAGGACCGCGGGCGTGCACTGAGCACGCTTGCCCCGCCCCCCTTCATGCTCAGCAGCAAGGCTGCGAGCTGCTGGGTGACCGCAAAGCACAGACTGGCACGCTGTGATGCGCGCATCGGCGTGGGCAGAGCGGCATGAAGCTCTTTCATTCGCCCGCCTCACCCTTCGTGCGCAAGGTGATGGTTCTCGCGCATGAGACGGGCCTGTTGGGGAGCATCGAGCGCATCCGCGCGGTGGCGAACCCGGTGAACCGCGATGCTGCCGTGGTGGCGCACAACCCGGCAGGCCATGTGCCCACGCTTCTGCTGGTGGATGGCACGGCGCTCTACGATAGCACAGTGATCTGCCAGTACCTGGACACGCTGCACGAGGGCACGCCGCTGCTGCCGGCCGCGCCGTTGCCACGGGCGCGCACGTTGTGCCTACAGGCCTTGGCGGACGGCATGCTCAATGCCTGTGTGCTGATGCGCTACGAGAGCGCGTTGCGCCCCGAGGCCCAACGCTGGCCTGCCTGGTACGAGGGCCAGCAAGCCAAGGTCCGAAGCAGCCTGGATGTGCTGGAGCGACAGTGGATGGGGCCGCTCAACGGCGCCATGGATCTGGGCGTCATCGCCACCGCGTGCGCGCTGGGTTATCTGGACTTTCGCTTTCCGGATGAGCCGTGGCGTGAAGGGAGAGACGCGCTGGCGCGCTGGTACGAGGGCTTCTCGAGGCGCCCGTCCATGCAGGCCACGTGGCCCGATCCCAACATCTGAGAAGTCTGGACGGCCCCTTAAAACCATCAGGAGACAAGAAGAATGAATTCGGAGTATGCGGACAGCGTGGTGTTGATCACCGGCGGCGCAAATGGCATCGGCAAGGCGACGGCCGAGCTCTTCCTCGCGCGGCGCGCGACGGTGGCGGTGCTCGATGTGGACCCCACCAACGCAGCCGAGGGGTGTGAGTGCCACACCGGCAGTGTGGCCAGCGACGAGGACGTCGCGCGTGCGGTGGCGGCCGTCGCCGGCAAGCACGGCCGCATCGATGTCCTGGTGAACAACGCCGGCATCAGCTTCTACGGCAGCGTGGAGGAGGGCAGTCCTGCCGATTGGCTGCGGGTGATCGATGTCAATTTGCTGGGCGTGATGCGCACGACCCGTGCGGCCTTGCCGCACCTGCGGCGCTCCTCGCATGGCGCCATCGTGAACGTCGCTTCCTGCCTGTCCTGCACCGGCATGACCAAGCGTGCGCTCTATTCCGCCACCAAGGGGGGCGTCGAAGCACTGAGCCGCGCGATGGCGGCCGATCTGGTCGGCGAAGGCATCCGCGTGAACTGCGTGAACCCGGGGGCGGTGGACACGGCCTTCGTGGCCGGTCTGGCGCAGACCGCCGGTCAGGACACTCAGGCGTTCGGTGCGCGCCAGCCCACCGGGCAACTGGTGACCCCTGAGGAGGTGGCGCACGCCGTCGCCTACCTGGCCCGGCCAGGCGCGCGCTCGACCGTGGGGTCGGTGCTGACGGTCGAGGCCGGCTTTGGGAGCTTGCGGACATGACGGCTACTGTGACCACCAGCGAACGTCGCGTGATTCTGGAGGCGCGGGGCGTCAGCAAGGAGTTCCGCGGCTTCGTCGCGGTGAAGGATGTGAATCTGCAGGTGCGCGAGGGGACCATCCATGCGCTGATCGGGCCCAACGGTGCGGGAAAGAGCACGATGTTCAACCTGCTGACCAAGTTTCTTACGCCCACGCGCGGGCAGATCTTTTACGACGGTCGGGACATCACGGCTCTGCAGCCAGCGGTCGTGGCGCAGCAGGGACTGGTGCGCTCCTTCCAGATCTCCGCGGTGTTCCCGCATCTGACGGTGCTGGAGAACGTGCGCGTGGCGCTGCAGCAAGCGTTGCACACCGGCTTTCACTTCTGGCGCAGCGAGGCGGGCCTGAGATCCCTGCACTCGCGGGCCATGGAGCTGATCGAGGCGGTGAACCTCGCCAACCATGCCCAGCACCTCGCGAGCGAACTGCCCTATGGGCGCAAGCGGGCGCTGGAGATCGCGACCACGCTCGCGCTGGATCCCAAGGTCATGCTGCTCGACGAACCTCTTGCCGGCATGGGACACGAGGACGTGGAGCGCACCGCGGCGCTGATCCGGCGCGTCGCCCAGGGCCGAACCGTGTGCATGGTGGAGCACAACCTGTCGGTGGTGGCGGACCTGTCCGACGTCATCACTGTGTTGCGGCGCGGCGAGGTGCTGGCCGAAGGGCCTTACGAAGCCGTCTCCCGAAACCCGCAGGTGAGGGAAGCCTACATGGGGACCGAACATGCGTGACGATGCGCGCCAATCACCCGCTGCCGATGCCGAGTGCATGCTGCAGATCAACGATCTGAACGCCTGGTACGGTGAATCGCATGTGCTGCACGGCGTGAACCTCGAGGTGCGGCGCGGCGAGGTCGTGACCTTGCTTGGCCGCAACGGTGCCGGCAAGACGAGTACGCTGCGCTCCATCGTGGGCGTGGTCAGCAAGCGCACCGGTTCGATCCGCATGGAGGGCACTGAGCTCACCACACTGCCCATGCATGCCATCGGCCGGCGCGGCATCGGGTACGTGCCGGAAGAGCGTGGCATCTTCGCCTCGCTGTCGGTCGACGAGAACCTGATGCTGCCGCCGGTGCTGAAGCCGGGGGGCATGTCGATCGACGAGATCTACGCGCTCTTTCCCAACCTCCAGGGCCGCGGCACCACACAGGGGACGCGGCTCTCGGGCGGCGAGCAGCAGATGCTCGCCATCGCACGCATCCTTCGCACCGGTGTGGGCCTGCTGCTGCTGGACGAACCTACCGAGGGCCTTGCGCCTGTGGTCATCGAGCAGATCGGCATCGCGATCCGCGCATTGAAGGAACGCGGTTTCACCATCGTGCTGGTGGAGCAGAACTTCCGCTTCGCGTCCAAGGTGGCTGACCGCCATTACGTGATGGACGAAGGCAAGGTGGTGGACATGGTCCTTGCCGCCGACTTGGCCACCAATGCCGAACGTCTGCAGCGGCACCTGGGCGTGTAAGGAACAGGAACATGATGGAACTTCTCGGTGTCGCACCGCAGGTGCTGTTCGGCCAGCTGCTGGTCGGTCTGATCAACGGCTCCTTCTACGCATTGCTGAGCCTGGGGCTCGCGGTGATCTTCGGCATGCTTCACATCGTGAACATGGCGCACGGCGTGTTCTACATGCTCAGCGCGTTCTTCGGCTGGCTGCTGCTCACACGGCTGGGACTGGGCTACTGGTGGGCTTTGCTGCTGACGCCATTGATGGTGGGTGGCATCGGCCTGGTGCTGGAGCGAACCCTTCTGCGCCGGCTGTACAGGCTCGATCCGTTGTACGGCCTGCTTCTCACCTTCGGCTTCGCGCTCGTCCTCGAGGGCACGTTCCGGCATCTCTTTGGCGTTTCCGGGCAGGGCTACCCCGTCCCCGAATTGCTCAAGGGGGGACACAACCTCGGCTTCATGTATCTGCCCAACTACCGGGCTTGGGTGGTCGCGGCCGCGCTTGTGGTGTGCTTTGGCACCTGGTATGCCATCGAGCGCACGCGCCTGGGTGCCTACCTGCGCGCGGCCACCGAGAATCCGGTGCTGGTGCAGGTGTTCGGCATCAACGTGCCGGTGATGGTGTGTCTCACCTACGCTTTTGGCGTGGGGTTGGCCGGGCTGGCCGGCGTGCTGGCCGCTCCCATCTACCAGGTCTCCCCGCTGATGGGATCGAACATCATCGTCGTGGTGTTCGCGGTCGTGGTGATCGGCGGCATGGGTTCCATCCTGGGTTCCATCCTCTCGGGGCTCGGCCTGGGCTTGCTGGAAGGGCTGACCAAGGTCTACTACCCTGAGGCCTCGAACCTGATCGTCTTCGTGATCATGGCGCTGGTGCTGATGGTCAAGCCCAGCGGACTGTTCGGGCGCGCGGAGTCGGGCAGCGCCCACGCGATCCAGGCGGGTCCTGCCCGGAGCACAGCAGGCGGCGAGGAGGGCGCTCCGCGCCGCCCGCTGCGCATGGCGCTGTGGGCCGGGGCGCTCGTGTTGCTTGCCGCCGCACCCCTGGCCATCTATCCCGTGTTCCTGATGAAGCTCATGTGCTTCGCATTGTTCGCCTGTGCGTTCAATTTGCTGATCGGCTACACCGGGCTGCTCTCGTTCGGGCATGCCGCCTTCTTCGGCGGCGCGGCCTACGTGACCGCGCATGTCGCCAAGGTGTGGGGGTGGGGGCCGGAACTGAGCATCCTCGCCGGCACTGCTTTTGCAGCGGCGGCGGGATGGCTGGTGGGCGTGGTGGCCATTCGCCGCCAGGGCATCTACTTCGCCATGGTCACGCTGGCCTTGAGCCAGATGGTGTACTTCCTGGCGCTTCAGTTGCCTTTCACTGGGGGCGAGGACGGGATCCAGAATGTCCCCCGGGGCATGCTCTTTGGTGTGATCGATCTGCGTGAGCCGATGGCCATGTACTTCTTCGTGATGGCGATCTTCGTAGGGGGATACCTGCTGGTGCACCGCGTGGTGCATTCGCCCTTCGGGCAGATCCTGAAGGCCATCCGCGAGAACGAGCAGCGCGCCATCTCGCTGGGCTACCGTGCCGACCGCTACAAACTGCTGGCCTTCGTGCTCTCGGCAGGACTGGCTGGCCTGGCCGGTAGTACCAAGGCACTGGTGGTGCAGGTGGCTAGCCTGGTTGATGTGCAATGGCAGATGTCGGGCGAGGTCATCCTGATGACCTTGCTGGGGGGCATGGGGACGCTGCTGGGGCCGGTGGTCGGCTCGGCGCTGGTGGTCACGCTGGAAAGCTACCTGGCTGAATCGGGCCTGCCGGTGATAGTGGTGATCGGATGCGTGTTCATGATCTGCGTAATGCTTTTCAGGCGTGGCATCGTGGGCGAAGTGCTGATGCTGGCCCCGACCAGATCACGCAAGGGCGCGGAGCGCCGGGGCCTGAACGGTTCGATCAATACCAGCACCACTGCATAGACGGTCGTGCCTGTGTCTGGGCGAAAGGGGCCGTGGGTTCCATCCTGTCCCTCGCATTCACGCAATGGAACGCTTCTTTCGGCTGGCAAGGGCGCGATCTGGGGAGCCTCTCTCAGCGAGCCGCAAGCCCCGTTATGTAAGCGCAGAACATGTCCGCCATGCTCGCCCATTGTGGATGAGCGCATTCGAAATCTCGAGTCGCTGACTCCGAGCGGTACTCCACAGTTGGAAAAATTGCTCGAGGCTTTCTTGCGCCCCGCACTAGCAGTCGGCGCAGAACACGGTGCGACGGGCCGGATTTTTGTCAAGCTTCGCGCTCGGCTGGCTACTGGAAACACGGCATTGAGCAAGAAGATCGTGATGGATGCTTTTGATCGCTCCAGCACGATGAATCTTCAAGCGATAGTGAAAGCGCTGCCCGACATCCCGCCGAGTGACGTCTACTGGCGATTCCACTTCCTCATGGGCGCTATGGTGTTCACCATGGTGAACCCTGGACGTATTCAGTCAATGACGGACGGACAATGCGATCCGGGCGACATTGACGAAGTGATGAGGCAGATCGTTCCATTTCTAGCGGCCGGATTTCGGTCGTCGGGCGATAACCCGTCTCTTTCCAAGAGCGTGAGCCCGCCGCCATCGGACGTAAGCTCGGTCGAGGCGCTGAATGAGCGGATCTCGGTCTTAGAGAAAGAGTTCGTTCGGCCCGCGTCCGAGAAAAAGCGGAAGTCTTGACAAGTGATGGACCGCCCGTTGAGTACCGCTCGACGGAGAGCCCAAACATCACTTCGTCAATCCGTTGGCCGTCTCCACGCTTGCACGCGCAACAGGCGGGGTCGCGAGCTCATCCAGAATCGAGGGTCAAGAGTGATGGCGTACCATCCTTTGTTCTATGCTGCCACTTCCTCCACTCAACGCACTAAGAGCCTTCGAGGTAACGGGGCGGCTGAGAAGCATTACGCGCGCGGCCGAGGAGCTTCACGTGACACCTGCTGCGGTCAGCAGGCAGATCAAGGCGTTGGAGGATTTTCTCGATGTTCAGCTCTTCGACCGCAGCGGCGGTCGCTTCGCGCTGACTCCCGTCGGGGAGCGCTACCTGGAGTCGGTAGCCGCTTCGCTTAACGAACTGCGTTTTGCGACGAATGCAGCGATGGGAGGGACGTATCGTCGCCACGTGCTGCGGCTTCGATCTCCCGCAACATTCGCCGTCAAATGGCTAATCCCCCGGCTTGCGGGATTTCATTCGAGCCATCCGACCATCGACGTTCAACTCGCGACCTCGTCGGCCGCACTGGACTTCGAAAGGGAAGAGATTGACGCGGGCGTCGAGCTAGGCGACGGCGCTTGGCCACGGGTCAGCACGATCCGTCTTGTTCCCAACGAACTGGTCCCGATCATGGCGCGCGACGCAGCGTTCCCGCCGCCCGCTCGGCCGGAGGAATTGAGCCACTGTACGTTGTTGCACTCCCTGGCACGTTCGGACGACTGGAGCCTATGGCTAAAGGCCGCCGGCACAGTGAACGTCAATCCCTATTCGGGAATGAAGTACGAGACCTCCCTCCTGGCGTACCAGGCCGCTGTTGAAGGCCACGGGGTCGCGGTAGCTCAGAGGGTTTTCGTAGAAAAGGAGCTGGCAAGCGGAAGCTTGTTCATTCCGATCGACTTTGTCTTGGACCGTGGCCGGTACACCTACTACTTCGTCTGGCCCATCAGCAGGGAGCCCTCGGCACCGCTGACTTCCTTCATCGCGTGGCTTCGCCAGACCGCGCGCGAAAAGACGTGAGACTGGACGAGGGGTGGCTTTGACTTGAGGTAAAGGGGACCCCAGCAAATCTCGTTTGCTGGAACCCGCGCACGAAAATATTCTTCAGGGGTCGTAGTTACCTCGGTCCCGCTCGGCAAGAGCGGGCAAGAAGAATGATGTTGAGAGACAGCCTGTCTGGCATTCGGGTGCTGGACTTCTCCCATGTGGTCGCTGGCCCCGTCTGCGGCATGTTGCTGGGCGACATGGGTGCCGACGTCTGCAAAATCGAGCCCCTCGATGGCGAGTTGGGTCGCATGATCGGCCCTCCCTGGCAGAACGGTGAGAGCTTGGTCGCGCTCAGCGTGAATCGCAGCAAGCGTGGACTGGCGGTTGACCTCAAGAACGACGCTGGGCGAGCTGTACTGCAGCGCATGGCCGAGCAGGCCGACATCCTCATCGAAAGCTTTCGCCCTGGTGTCATGGGGAAGTTCGGACTCGACGCGAAGTCCCTGCTGCGCAAGAACCCACGGCTCGTCTACTGCTCCATATCGGCCTACGGCCAGGACGGCCCGGGGCGTGACAAGCCCGGGGTGGACGGTGTGATTCAAGCGGCAGCCGGGCTGATGGCCACTCTCGGGGAAGAGAACGGCACCCCCGCCAAGGTCGGAATTCCCATCGCAGACATGGCCACCGGCTACCTGGCGACCGTTGCCACGCTCTCCGCGCTTCACAAGGCTCGAACGACAGGCCGTGGCCAGCATCTGGACGTGAGTCTCTTCAACGCGACCGTGATGCTGCAGCATCTTGGGATGGCGTTTCACCTGGCCACCGGCGCGGAGCCGGCCAAGCTGGGCAGCGCGGCTCCCTACGCAGCACCCAACGAAGCGTTCCCAACTGCGGACGGCTGGATCATGGTGGCGGCCTACCAACCTGCGCGTTGGCAAAAGCTGTGCGAGTTGATCGACATCGATGCGCTGCGTGAGGATCCCCGTTTCGCGGACAACGAGGCACGGGTCCGAAACCGAGTCGAGCTGCACGTTGCCCTGGATCCCATCTTCCAGCTGCGGTCGACGCAGCACTGGCTGGATCTCCTGTCCACTGGTGACATCCTGTGTGCACCGATTGCCAGCTACGAGCAGGTGCGCTCCTCTGCCGTGTATCAGTCCAACCGGATCGAAGTCGTGACCGAACATCCCGTGGCGGGTACCGTGCGCATGCCAGGCCTCGCCTTCGGTGACGCCACCACGCACCCGTACCGGGCTGCGCCCGCGCCGGGCCAGCATTCCTCTGAGATCCTCGCCGAGTACGGCATCGATCTGGAAGAGATCCGGGCACTGCGGGACTGCGGCGCCATCCGTGCGCATGACCTGCGCGAGGAAAGGCTGGCATGACGCGCGATCTGGTCGAGCTTGAACCTCACGGCGCGGTGGCCGTGCTCAGGTTGGTGGGCAAGAGTTCCCTCAATCCCCTCACCGACGAGCTGATCGACGCGCTCGGTGCCAGGCTGCGAGAGATCGATGCCAACCCGGACTTCAAGCTTGGGCTGCTGTTTGGTTCCGCGAAGGCCTTCGCCGCAGGAGCGGACATCGATGCCATGTCGCGACTCGCGTACATCGAGGCCTTCGGGCAGGACTACATCGGGAGAAACTGGGAGACCATACGCATCCGGCGCAAGCCTTTGGTGGCGGCCGTTGCGGGCTATGCGCTCGGCGGAGGCTGCGAGCTCGCCATGATGTGCGACATCGTCATGGCCGCCGAGGACGCCGTCTTCGGCCAACCCGAGGTGCGCCTGGGCATCGTGCCTGGGGCCGGCGGGACGCAAAGGCTGCCGCGCGCGGTCGGCAAGGCGCTGGCAATGGACCTGTGCCTGAGCGGTCGCCATCTTGGCGCGCAGGATGCGCTGGCGGCGGGGCTGGTCTCGCGGATCGTACCGACGGCCGATCTGGAGACCGAGGCGCTGGCACTGGGCCAGACCATCGCCGCCCACTCATTGCCTGTGCTCATGGCGATCAAGGAGGCCGTGGACCGCTCCTTCGAGTCCTCGCTCGCCGATGGCCTGCTTTTCGAGCGACGCCAGTTCCAGGCCGGCTTCTCGCTTCAGGACCAGAAAGAGGGCATGCGCGCCTTCCTGGAAAGACGCAAGCCCGAATTCCTCAATCGTTGATCTCTAACTGCCATGACTACTCAAGAACTCCCATCGCCTGTGCACGTCCGTTGCGACAACCAGGTCCTGACCATCGAACTGGCTTCTGGCGAACCGGGCCATCCTCTCACCGTCGCGATGACCGAGCGCTTGGCCGAAGCGCTCGAGGACGCCGCCCGACGCACCGACATCAACTGCGTCGTCCTGCAGTCCCAAGGTCGCCACTTCTGCAGTGGTGGCAACGTGAAGGACATGCGCGATGGAGCCGATCTCATGCAGGGCGGCGTGAGCGATGTGCGCGAACGTCTGCGTCGAAGCTTGCACCGCCTGCCGCTGGCGCTCCAGGCGATCGAGGTGCCGACCATCGCCGCCGTGCAGGGGTCTGCCGTCGGCGCAGGCTGTGATCTCGCCCTGATGTGCGACATCCGAATCGCTTCCGCCGACGCACGCTTTGCCGAGAGCTTTCTGCGGCTCGGATTGGTCTCGGGCATTGGCGGGGCATGGTTTCTGACCCGCATCGTCGGATTGTCCAAGGCATTGGAAATGTCGTTCACCAGCGAATTCCTCAGTGCGGAGGCTGCCGAACGCTTCGGCATCGTTGCGCAGGTCGTCGAACGAGATGCCTTGCACGCCCGGGCGGCGGAGATGGGTCGACAGATCGCCGCCAATCCGCCGACGGGCTTGCGTATGGTCAAGAAGCTGGTTCGCGAATCCGCCTCGTCACCGTTGCCAGCCGCCCTGGAGATGGCGGCTTCCATGCAGGCGATCCTGCTGTGCGGCGATGAGCACAAACAGCGGGTTGGCCAGTTTCTCAGCGCCACAGCTGCCCGCAGCTGACGAACGCTTTCCCCAGTAAGTGATTGACGATCGATTCATAGCGCATATGAACTCGGCAGGCATCAAGGATCCGGAAAGAAGCGACCGATTCCTCAGGATGGTTGACTTCAAGTGGCTGATGGCCGGCATGGGCTGGTGGGTCGATCTGACGCGCCTGCGAACCGAGGCGGCCTATTTCGACCAGTGCCTGCAACGTGCGCTGACGAGCGACTCGGAGTTGCTGCGCAGCCGCAGTGTGGAACTGCTGGGATCGCAGTGCGGCCGGCGTACGGACCTCGACGGTCCCCTTCCGAGATCCTCGGCTATGCGCTTTGAAGGGGAAGACGAATGTCTTTCATCTACTTGAACGTTCACTCACGGTTTCCGTGAGTCTGATTCACGTTGTTTTTCCCACAGGTGCAGATAGAGGCACGGCGTCTAGGCGAACCCTACCAACTAAGGAGACTTTCATGTTCATCACTTCCTGCGGCGCCTGGACACATCGCGCCCTGTGTTTAATGGCCATTGCAAGCACGGCGACAGCGGCATTGGCCCAGGCGCCGGGCTACCCCTCGCGCGTTTTGACCTTCGTGGTGCCTTTCGCGGCTGGCAGCGCCACCGACCAGATCGCGCGGGCGATGGCGACCTCCATCACCGACCAGACCAAACAGCCGGTCGTAGTCGACAATCGCGGAGGTGCCAGCGGCATGATCGCGGCGCAGCAGGTTGCGCGCGCTGCAACTGACGGGTACACGGTGCTGATCACCACCAACACCACCCAGTCCGCGAATCCTCACCTGTACCGGAAGCTTCCCTATGACCCTCAGGCGGACTTCACGCCCGTGACCGCTCTCGGACGCGGGGGGCAGGTCCTCGTGGTTCGCGCCGAGGCGCCCCACAGGACGGCGTCCGAGTTCCTGGCCGCCGCGCGCGCCCACCCCGGTAAGCTGTCCTTCGGCGCTGGCAATTCTTCGAGCCGGATCGCTGGCGAGATGCTGAAGCAGCTCAGTCAGACCGACATCCTGTATGTGCCCTACAAGAGCAATCCGAATGCCCTCACGGACCTGCTGGGCGGGCAGATCGACGCGATGGTCATCGATACGGTCACTGGGCTGCCTCACATCGAAAGTGGAAAGCTGCGCCCGCTTGGTGCATCGACCGGAAGACGCCTCGCGCTGCTTCCCAATGTGCCAACGCTCGACGAGGCGGGCGTGAAGGGCTACGATATCGGTTACTGGTTCGCCGCCTACGTGCCGGCGTCCACGCCTGCTCCCGTGGTGCAGAAGCTCCGTGAGCTGTTGGTGGTCGCTTCCAGCAGCCCAGCGGCCAAGTCTTTCTTCCACTTCACGGGCGTTGAACCCTGGACAACGACCTCCGCCGAACTGGCTCAGTTCCAGGCCCAAGACTCGCAGAAATGGGCGCGTGTGATCAAGGCTGCCGGCATCAGTCCGGAGTAGCGCAGCGCCAAATGGCTGGCCCCCTGCGCCCCGCGCAAGGGTCCTAGGGGAGCTGGGCCCTTTGACGGACTCTTTGCTAGTTGCCTGATCTAGCGCTTGTGCCGAGCGCCGAGGGATCGAGCAGGCGTCCAGTAGCCGTGGGCGTTGCCCCTCTCGGCTGCGTAATGCGCGAAGCGCGCGGCTATTAAAATCCAAACCAATATCTGCTTCCGCCATCCACATCGGACCGCCGCGGAAGTCCGGGAATCCATACTCGAACCCTTACGTATCCGTCCGGCCAAGTCATCTTGAATCTGTCGCGCACAGCGGCAAGGAGTAAGCGTCAGGCGAAGTCATCTTGAAAGCGCGATAGGAGAAAAGGATGCTCGTGTCCACCAGAACTCTGGACTGACCCCCGAACCTTGGACAGTTATGGTCTCATGCGGGCGCCGCGGCGGCCTGCATCCTGTACGCCACTGGGCTCAGGCCTCCGAGCCCGAGCTTGATGCGATCTACGTTGTAATAGCGAATGTAGTCGTGAAGAGCGTCCTTTAGCGTCTCGGTCGTGTCGAACTTGTTCAGATGGAACAGCTCGCACTTGAGCGTTCCGAAGAAGCTCTCCATGGCTGCGTTGTCATAGCAGTTGCCCTTCCGCGACATGCTCTGGACGACCCCGCTTTGATGCAGGCGTTGGCGGTACACAGGCATGCGGTACTGCCATCCTTGGTCCGAATGCAGTATCGGTTGCTGGCCCGGGTCGAGCCGCTTGAATGCCTTGGTGAGCATGTTCTTGATCATGACCGGCAGCGGACGCTCTGCGATCTCGTACGAAACAATCTCGCGGTTGTACAGGTCCATCACCGGCGACAGGTACAGCTTCTGGTTGTTCACCTTGAACTCGGTCACATCGGTTACCCATTTCTGGTTGGGCTCATCCGCTGTGAAGTCGCGCTCCAGGCGGTCCGGGGTAAGCGGCCAGCCGTCCCGTCTTGATTCCGTCGGTCACGCAAGGCTCCACTACTCCACTTAACTTCTTGGTGGAGAAATGGACACTTCAGTTGCTCTT
>JAESGW010000267.1_pt1 | contig 80873 bp, 74 predicted proteins | sample 9269791 | NCBI WGS metagenome assembly JAESGW01 (sample SAMN16773120, study PRJNA677053) | algae metagenome | isolation source: Aphanocapsa lilacina HA4352-LM1 and co-occurring heterotrophs from near cave... | place: USA: Maniniholo cave, near Haena, Kauai, HI | collected 2009-07-28 | reverse complement strand
TCATCAAGGAAACCTCGGCCCAGCTGGCCATCGTCAAGTCGGGCTTCGAGCAGACCATCTTTCGCTTCGCCACCGACCACGGCTTCGGCTACGGCCTGTTTGCCATCGGGCTGGCCATGCTCACCGGTTGGCTCGGCAGGATCATCTTCAGGAAGGACTGAAGGGGAGGCCAAGCTCTGTGCTTCCGCTCGGTGGTCGCCGGCACTCGACGGCTGACTGGCTATCGCATCCTCATATCGGCAAGTCCGGCACCGGCGTTGTCACGGCGACATTGGCAAGGGCGGAAGCAGCCAAGCAGCAGGCGCCTGCGCCTTTCCGCCCGGCCAGCGCCTGCTCAGTGCTGACGACCTCCTAAAAAGCTCAAAACGCAAGGAAAATTTCGCCGAATTGCGGATTCGCAAAAATTGACGTTTACGCAAACGTCAATTTTTGCTAATCGCGGTTCGACAAGCGGTTCCCCGTCGCATACCGTCTGGCCGGAACCGGCTCACATTTGCTGGAGGAAGAGCAATGCCGACATTTCGCGCGCCGGTCCAAGACACACTTTTCGTGCTCAATGACGTGCTCGGCTACGAGCGCTACAGCAACCTCGCCGGCTTCTCCGACGCCAGCCCGGACGTGCTGGAGGCGATCCTCGCAGAGGGCGCCAAGCTCGCCGAAAACGTCATGCATCCGCTCAACCGCGTTGGCGACATGGAGGGCTGCGTCCGCAACGACGATGGCTCGGTGACGACGCCCAAGGGCTTCAAGGAAGCCTTTGACCAGTATCGCGAAGGCGGCTGGATGGGGCTGGCCGTACCAGTCGAGCACGGCGGGCAGGGCCTTCCCTACACTGTTCATTCAGCTGTCGGCGAATACATGTCGGCCGCCAACATGGCGCTGATGATGTATCCCGGCCTGACGCAAGGCGCGATGGCCGCGATCCTCGTCCATGGTTCGGACGAGCAGAAGGCGACCTGGCTGCCGAAGATGGTCGAGGGCACCTGGACCGGCACCATGAACCTGACCGAGCCGCATTGCGGCACTGATCTCGGCCTCCTCCGCTCCAAGGCCGTGCCGAATGGCGACGGCTCATATCGGATCTCCGGCCAGAAGATCTTCATCTCGGCCGGCGAGCACGACATGTCCGAGAACATCATCCATCTGGTGCTGGCCCGTATCGAGGGCGCGCCGGAAGGCGTGAAGGGCATCTCGCTGTTCATCGTGCCGAAATTCAAGCTCGACGCTTCGGGTAACCCCGCCGCGCGCAACACCGTTTCTTGCGGCTCGATCGAGGAGAAGATGGGCATCCACGGCAACTCGACCTGCGTCATGAATTATGACGAGGCCGAGGGTTTCCTGATCGGCGAGGCCAATGGCGGCCTGAAGGCGATGTTCACGATGATGAACGAGGCGCGCCTCGGCGTCGGCCTGCAGGGCCTGGCGGTTTCCGAAATTGCCTATCAGAACGCCGTCGCCTATGCCAAGGACCGCATCCAGGGCCGCTCGCTGACCGGGCCGAAGGCGCCTGACAAGAAGGCCGATCCGATCATCGTCCACCCCGACATCCGCCGCAAGCTGATGACCATGAAGGCCTTCAACGAGGCCGGCCGGGCACTGGTGCTGTGGACCGCCATCAATTCCGACGTCGCCCACCGTTCCGAGGACGACGCCGAGCGCCAGGCTGCCGACGACCACATGGGTCTGATGACCCCGATCGTGAAGGGTGTGCTGACCGACAAGGGCTTCGAGCATGCCGTGATGGCGCAGCAGGTTTTCGGCGGCCACGGCTACATCGAGGAGCATGGCATGAGCCAGTTCGTGCGCGATGCCCGCATCGCCATGATCTATGAGGGCGCCAACGGCGTGCAGGCGCTCGACCTCGTCGGCCGCAAGCTCGGCCTCAATGGCGGCCGCGCCGTGCAGGCCTTCTTCAAGGAAGTCGGCGAGTTCTGCGAGGCCAATCGCGGTGACGAGCAGATGGCGCCCTACACCAAGGCGCTGAAGAAGGGCCTTAACGACCTGCAGGCAGCGACCATGTGGCTGGTGCAGAACGGCATGGCCAATCCGGACAATGCCGGTGCCGCCTCGACCGACTATATGCATCTCTTCGGCCTCGTCGCGCTTGGCTACATGTGGGGTCGGATGGTCAAGTCGGCGCAGGACAAGCTGGCAACAGGCGCCAATGGTTCGGCTGATTTCTACGAAACCAAGCTGGTGACGGGGCGCTACTTCATGGAGCGCGTCATGCCCGAGACCTCGGCGCATCTCGCGCGCCTGTCGACCGGTTCGGCGACGATGATGGCGCTCGCCGCGGAGGCGTTCTGATCGAAGACCTGGCGGCCGTTCGCGGCCGCCTCGCAATTGCGGCGTCGAAACGCGGAGGAGATCGTGGCGACAATTCCTGCAGATGTTCTGGGGCTCCCGAAGCCCGCCTGGGCCGCGGACGACGTGGCGATGCTCTACGACATGGCACACCGCTTCATGTCGGAAGAGATCCTTCCGCATTATGACGGCTACGAGAAGAACGAGATCGTCGACCGTGCCGCCTGGGAAAAGGCCGGTGCTGCTGGCCTGCTCTGCGCCTCGATTCCCGAGGAATATGGCGGTTCGGGCGGCACCTTCGCCCATGAGAGCGCGATCATCGAGGCGATCGGCCATGTCGGCGTCGACGGTTTCGGCATCGCCCTGCACAATGCCATCGTCGCCCCCTATATCCTTCACTATGGCTCCGAAGAGCAGAAGAAGAAGTGGCTGCCCAAGATGGCGACCGGCGAGTTGATCGGCGCCATCGCCATGACCGAACCGGGTGCCGGCTCCGATCTGCAGGGTGTGAAGACGCGCGCCGAAAAGGACGGCAACCAGTACCGGATCAACGGCTCCAAAACCTTCATCACCAACGGCCAGCTGGCGAACCTGGTCATCGTGGTGACCAAGACCGACCCGTCCAAGGGCGCCAAGGGAACCTCGCTGATCGTCGTCGAGACCGACGAGGTCGACGGTTTCGAGCGCGGCCGCAACCTCGACAAGATCGGGCTCAAGGCCAATGACACTTCGGAGCTGTTCTTCAACGACGTGCGCGTGCCGACATCCAACCTGCTCGGGCAGGAAGAGGGGCAGGGTTTCGTTCAACTGATGCAACAGCTGCCGCAGGAGCGGCTGGAAATCGGCACCGGCGCGATTGCCATGATCGAGCGCGCGCTGGCCGTGACCATCGACTACGTCAAGGACCGCAAGGCCTTCGGCAAGGCGATCCTGGATTTCCAGAACACCCAGTTCAAGCTGGCCGAACTCAAGACCGAGGCGACCATCGGCAGGGTTTTCTACAACGACTGCGTCGCCCGTCACATTTCCGGCGGGCTCGATCCGGTAACTGCTTCGATGGCCAAGTATTGGCTGTCCGACCTGCAGTGCAAGATCGTCGATGAGTGCCTGCAATTGTTTGGCGGCTATGGTTATATGAACGAATACCCGATCGCCCGCATGTATCGCGACGCCCGCGTGCAGCGCATCTATGGTGGTACGAACGAGATCATGAAGTTGCTGATCGCGCGCTCGCTCTGAGCAGCCGATCCGGAAACCAAGGAGCAAGAAAATGGCTGACGCTTTTGTCTATGACGCCGTGCGCACGCCGCGCGGCAAGGGCAAGAAGGATGGATCGCTGCATGAGGTTCCGGCGGTGCGCCTCGGCGCCAAGGTGCTGGAAGCGCTGCGCGACCGCAACGGCTTCGACACGGCAGAAGTCGACGACATCATCTTCGGCTGCGTCGATCCCGTCGGCGAAGCCGGTTCGGTGATCCCGCGCTCGGCCGCCTTCGAGGCCGGCTACGACAACAAGGCGCCGGGCATGCAGATCTCGCGCTTCTGCGCCTCCGGCCTCGACGCCATCAACTTCGGCGCTGCGAAGATCGCGCAGGGTGCCGACGAGATCGTGATCGCCGGCGGCGTGGAATCGATGTCGCGCGTCGGCATGGGCATGTCGGGCGGCGCCTGGTTCATGGATCCCTCGGTCGGCATGCCGGCCTGGTTCATGCCGCAAGGCGTATCGGCCGATCTGATCGCCACCAAATATGGTTTCTCGCGCGACGACGTCGACGCCTATGCCGTCGAGAGCCAGAAGCGCGCCGCCAAGGCCTGGGAGAAGGGCTACTTCAAGAAGTCGGTGGTTCCGGTGAAAGACCAGAACGGCCTCACCATCCTCGCCCATGACGAGCACATGCGCCCGACCACCGACATGCAGTCGCTCGGCCAGCTGCAGCCTTCCTTCGTCATCCCCGGCGAGATGGGCGGCTTCGACGCGGTCGCCGTGCAGCGTTATCCCGAGCTCGAAGAGGTCAACCACGTCCACCATGCCGGCAATTCGTCCGGCATCGTCGACGGTGCGGCGGCCGTCCTGCTCGGCTCTAAGAAGGCCGGCAAGACGATGGGCCTCAAGCCGCGCGCCCGCATTCGCGCCTTCTCCAACATCGGCTCCGAGCCGGCGATGATGCTGACCGGTCCGGTCGACGTCACCGAGAAGCTGCTCAAGCGCGCCAAGATGAAGATCTCCGACATCGACTTGTTCGAGCTCAACGAGGCCTTCGCCTCGGTGGTGCTGCGCTACATGCAGGCCTTCGAGATCCCGCACGACAGGATCAACGTCAATGGCGGCGCGATCGCCATGGGACACCCGTTGGGGGCCACCGGGGCGATGATCTTCGGCACTGTACTCGACGAACTGGAGCGCCGGGACCTCAACACCGCGCTGGTGACGTTGTGCATCGGCGCCGGCATGGGCACCGCAACGATCATCGAACGCGTTTGATTTCGGCCGGAAGGAGACAGACATGACCTATACCAACTTCACGGTCGAAACCGATGCCGATGGCATCGCGCTCGTCACCTGGAACATGCCCGACCGCTCGATGAACGTCTTCACCGAAGAGGTGATGGGCGAGCTCGACAAGATCATCGACCAGGTCGTCGCCGACGCCGGCATCAAGGGCGCCGTCATCACCTCGGGCAAGGAGACCTTCTCCGGCGGTGCCGACCTCACCATGCTGCAGAAGATGCTCGGCATCTATGCCAAGGAGAAGTCCAAGGATCCGGAAAAGGCAGCCAGGCTCCTGTTCGACAATGCCGGCCGCATGGGCGCGTTGTGGCGCAAGCTCGAAACCTGCGGCAAGCCGTGGGTGTCGGCGATCAACGGCACCTGCATGGGCGGCGCATTTGAATTGTCCCTGGCTTGCCACGGCCGCGTCGCGGCTGACTCGGACAAGGTCAAGATGGCCCTGCCGGAAGTGAAGGTCGGTATCTTCCCGGGCGCCGGCGGCACCCAGCGCGTGCCGAGGCTTGCCGACCCGCAGTCGGCGCTGCAGATGCTGACCTCGGGCCAGACGCTGTCGCCGCAGAAGGCGAAGGGCATGAATCTGATCCACGAGATCGCCGAGCCGAAGAAGCTGATCGAGACCGCCAAGGCGATGATCAGGAATGGCCTGAAGCCGGTCCAACCCTGGGACGAGAAGGGCTTCAAGCTGCCCGGCGGTCCCGTCTATTCTGCCGCAGGCGCCAATCTCTGGCCGCCGGCAATCGCCATCCTGCGCCGCGAGACCTATGGCAACTATCCGGCTGCGACAGCGATCCTGAAATGCGTCTATGAAGGCCTTTTGGTGCCGTTCGACACCGGCCTGCGGATAGAGCAGCGCTACTTCACCGAGATCATGCAGACCAGGGAAGCGGCAGCGATGATCCGCTCGCTGTTCGTGTCGCTGCAGGAGCTGAACAAGGGCGCTCGCCGTCCCGAAGGCATCGCCGATACCAAGTTCAAAAAGATCGGCATCATCGGCGCCGGCTTCATGGGGGCGGGCATCGCCTTTGTCACCGCCAAGGCCGGCATCCCGGTGGTGCTCGTCGACCGCGACCAGGAAGCGGCCGACAAGGGCAAGGCGCACTCCGACAGCCTGATCTCCGACCAGGTCAAGAAGGGGCGGGCCAAGCCGGAGGAGCGCGAGAAGCTCCTGTCGCTGATCACGCCGAGCGCCGACTATGCCGACCTCGCCGGCTGCGACCTTGTGGTCGAGGCGGTCTTCGAGGATTCGGAAGTCAAGAAGGCGACGACCGAGAAGGCGGAAGCCGTGCTCAAGTCGTCGGCGGTGTTTGCCTCCAACACCTCGACCATACCGATCACCTCGCTTGGCAAGAACTCGGTTAGGCCGAAGAACTTCATCGGCATCCACTTCTTCTCGCCGGTCGACAAGATGATGCTGGTCGAGATCATCATGGGCAAGAAGACCGGCGACAAGGCGCTTGCGGTGGCGATGGACTTCGTCCGCGCCATCAAGAAGACGCCGATCGTCGTCAACGACACGCGTGGCTTCTACGTCAACCGCTGCGTGCTGCGCTACATGTCGGAAGCCTTCAAGATGCTGATCGAAGGCGTGCCGGCAGCGATGATCGAGAACGCCGCCAAGGCTGCCGGCATGCCGGTCGGCCCGCTGGCGCTGACCGACGAGACCGCCGTCGACCTCGCCCAGAAGATCATGAAACAGACCATCCGGGACCTCGGCGAGAAGGCTGTCGATCCACGCCAGATGGCGCTGATCAACACCATGGTCGACAGCCATGGTCGCCTCGGCCGCAAGAACACCAAGGGCTTCTACGATTACCCGGCAAAACCGGCGAAGAAGAAGCTGTGGCCCGGCCTCAAGGACCTCTATCCGCAGCTTGCTCCGGAGAAGGTCGATGTCGAGGAGATCAAGCAGCGCCTGCTGTCGGTCATCGCGCTCGAAGCCGTGCGCGTGATGGAGGAGGGCATCGTCACCGACCCGCGCGAGGCGGATGTCGGCTCGATCCTCGCCTTCGGCTTCGCGCCCTACACCGGCGGTGCGCTGTCCTACATCGACGGCATCGGTGCCAAGAAGTTCGTCAAGATCGCCAAGGACCTGCAGAAGAAGTACGGCGCCGAGTTCAAGGCGCCCAAGCTGCTGGTCGACATGGCCGAGAAGGGCGAGACCTTCTACCAGCGCTTCGATCCTTACGCGAAGGCAGAGGAAAAGAAGGCGGCCTGACGCAGCATGTACGTCTGGGCAAGACTGGCACGCATGGCCGCGACGAAATCTCGTCGCGGCCCTTACCGTTTTGGCGATGAGGGCCGGCTGTCGTTCCGCTGCCTGCCGACCGACATCGACTTCAACATGCATCTCAACAATGCGCGCTACATGATGCTGGCCGATGTCGGTCGCATCGACATCTTCATGCGCTCGGGCCTGATCGAGCTCGCCCGCAAGCGTGGCTGGGCACCGATGCTGGGTGGCCTGCAGACGGTGTTCGTGCGCGAAATCAGGTTGTGGAAGCGCTTCGACGTCGTCTCCTCAATCGAGACCTGGAGCGGCTCCGAGGTGATCGGCAAGCACCGCTTCGTGCTCGAAAACGGCGAGACAGCGGCGCTGATCATGACCAGCGCCGGTGTCTACGACCGGGCCAACCGCCGCTTCGTGCTGATCGACGATCTGGTGCGCGAGCTCGGCGCCGACATCACCCCGCGTGACGCCAGCGAGGAGGAGAGCATCTTCATCGCCTCGCACAAGGGCCTGCGCACGCTGGCGAAGTCGAAGGACTGATGCCGCTTCTGGCGGCGGGTGGAGAGTGCTAAAATAGCGAGACCTGAACGATTGTGCATTGGGAGGAGTGTTCGCCATGCGCATGATGCTGAAGGTCTCAATCCCCACCGAAGACGGCAACAGGGCGATCAAGGACGGCTCGCTGCCCCAGGCCATTGAACGCGTCATGGCCGACCTCACGCCGGAGGCAGCCTATTTCACTGCCGAGGCCGGGCGCCGCACGGCGTTCATCTTCCTCGATGTGGCCCATTCGTCCGACATGCCGCTGGTCGCGGAACGCTTCTTCTTCGGCTTCAACGCCAACGTCGACATGATCCCCGTGATGAATGCCGACGACTTGAGGAAGGGCCTGCCCGCGGCGATGGCCGCGCTGGCAGGCTGATCCCTTTCATCAGCGGCAGCGTGCAGACCTGCGACGCGGTCACTCTGGCTGTCCGCATTGGCGGTGGACAACGGCGACAGGCGTGGTTAAATGCCGAAAGGTATTTTTTCCTGTCCGAAGGAGAGCGCCATGCTCTCGCATGAACGTGTCTGGGCCGCGATCGACGCTCTCGCCGAGCGTTATTCGCTTTCGGCGTCGGGCCTCGCCAAGAAGGCCGGGCTCGACTCGACGGCGTTCAACAAATCCAAGCGCCAGTCCGTCGATGGGCGGCCGCGCTGGCCGTCGACGGAGTCGCTGGCCAAGATCATCGAGGCCACCAATTCCTCGCTCGAGGAGTTCCTGGGTTTTGTCGAACCGGTGCGAACGGTCAGCAGGGCCAAGGGACGGGAACGGGCGGCCGGCGTGCCGCTGCTCGGCTTCGCGCAGGCCGGCGCCGGCGGCTTTTTCGACGATGCCGGTTTTCCGGCAGGGCAGGGCTGGGACCTCATCGAGATTCCGGCGCGCGCCACCGAAAGCTCCTACGCGCTCGAGGTCCAGGGCGACTCGATGTTGCCGCTCTACCGCAATGGCGACGTCCTGATCGTCGAGCCTGGGGCCGTGGTGCGCAAAGGCGACCGCGTGGTGGTCAAGACGATCTCGGGCGAGGTCATGGCCAAGGTGCTGGAGCGCCAGACGCAAGGCATCATCGAACTGGTCTCGCTCAATCCCGAGCATCCGATCAGGCGTTTTCAGGCCCATGAGGTCGAATGGGTGGCGCGCATCGTGTGGGCGAGCCAGTAAGGTGCGTCCGGCAGCCATAGCAGTCGCCGCCGCGGGGTTCGGCATCGCGGCTTTGCTCGTCACCATGGGCGGGCACAGGCTCGCGGCGATCGAGGCGCCCGAGATCGACGTGATCGACGAAAGCGACCTGCCTGACATGCCGCCGCCGGAAGAGGGTAGCACGTCGGCGGTCGAGCCGGAGGCGCTCGATGCCGAGGCTGCGTCGAGACCGGTGGCGCCTGAAGACATCGCCCCGCCGCCGCTCGAGCAGGGCGATCTTGTGCGCGAAGCACCGCGCCCGCCATTGAGCGAACTCAGCCTGGCGTTGCCGCCCAAGCCCAAGATGCCCGACGATTGGGACGGCACAACACTGTTCCAGCCGGTAGCGTCGGCTTCAGGCCTGATCGAGGCCAAAGGTTTCAGTGTGGCGATTGCGGGGGTGACCCCCGTCGATGTCGGCGAAAACTGCAGCTATGAGGGTAAGGAGTGGAACTGCGGAACGCGGGCGCGCACGGCGTTTCGCAGCTTTCTGCGCTCCCGCGCCGTGGTCTGCGATGTGCCGCCTCAGTCCGAGCGCGGCGTGATCGTTGCCCGCTGCCGCATTGGCAAGCAGGACGTCGGCGAATGGCTGGTCGCCAATGGCTGGGCCAAAGCCGAGGCCGGTGGTCCCTATGTCGAGGCGGGCAAGAAGGCCGAGGCCGAGAAGAAGGGCATCTACGGGCCGGTACCGACGCGCATCGAGATGACGCTCACGCCCGTGGGGACGAGCCTGCCCGCGGTCGAGCCGCCACCATCCGAGCCGGCCGTCGAAGAGCCGGCGCAATAATTCAGGCGCTTTCGGGCAACCGCTCCAGATAGAGGTCGAATTCGTCGCGATGGGTTTCGACGAAGCCGTGGCGCTCGTAAAAGCGCCGGGCGTCGCTGCCGCGCAACACGTCGAGGCGGATTGGCTTGGCACTCTCATTGGCCTCGCCCAACAGCTGTCGCAATATGGCGCCGCCGACACCACGCCCCTGCGCTTGCGGCACGAGATAGAAGTGCTCGAGCAACAACGCGCCATCTTGTGGGCCAAAGGCGACGCAGCCTATCAGCTGTCCGGCCGGGTCCAGGATCAGGCGCGTATGCTCGGGGCGGAACGACGCGCGAAAGCGGGCACGCGCCCGCTCTGGATCGAAGCGGCCGATGCGCTCCAGGCTCGGCCGCATTGCATGCAATCTAATCTCGAACAAGCGTTCGAAATCAGCCTCGCGGGCTGGCACCAGGCTGAACGCAGCGGCCGCGCCGGCTGGTGGCACGTCAGGCCGCCAACTTGCCTTCCAGCGCCTTGGTGATCAGCGCCCGGGTTTCGGCGATGCCGTAAAGGGCTGCGAACGAGCCGAAGCGGGGACCGCGTTCCTGGCCGATCAGCACCTGGTAGATCATCTGGAAGAAGGCGCCGGACACGCCGGGGCCACCCTCCGGACTCTTCTTGCTGTGGTCCTGGTAGCGCTCGATCTGGCGCGCGACGTTAAGCGAGGCATTCTGGATGGCTTCGCCGTCAGCACCCGCGGGCAGGTCGGCAAGCGCCTTTTCCAGCGCTTCCAGTGCCGCCCGCTCGACCTCGTCGGCCGGCCGGAAGGTCTTGGTCGGCTTCACGAAATCGTCGAAGTAGCGGACGGCATAGCCGGTCAGCTTGTCGAGCTCGGGATGCGTCTCGGGCGTCACGCCGGGCGCATGGCGCGAGATGAAGCCCCACAGAACTGCCTTGTCATGCGCGTTGGAGGCGCTGACCAGGTTGAGCAGCATCGAGAACGGCACCGGCATGTCGACAACGGGCGGGTTGCCGTCATGCATGTGCCAGACAGGATTGCCCAGCCGTTCCTTCCATTCCTGTCGCGGATACGCGGAGAGGAAGGTGTAGTACTCGTCGACGGCGCGCGGGATGACGTCGAAATAGAGTTTCTTGGCCTGGCGCGGGCGCTGGTACATGTAGAGCCCAAGGCTTTCGGTCGGCGCGTAGGTCAGCCACTCGTCGATGGTGAGGCCGTTGCCCTTCGACTTCGAGATCTTCTGGCCGTTCTCGTCGAGGAACAGTTCGTAGACGAAGTGCTCCGGCGCGTGCCCGCCCAATAGGTTGCAGATGCGGTCGTAGATGACGGCATTGGTCTGGTGATCCTTGCCGAACATTTCGAAGTCGACGCCGAGCGCTGCCCAGCGCATGCCGAAGTCCGGCTTCCACTGCAGCTTGACCTTGCCGCCGGTGACCTCAAGCGTGGTTTCGGTGCCTTCGTCGTCGAAGGTGATGGTGCCGGCCTTGGCGTCGACATGCTTCATCGGCACGTAGAGCACGCGGCCGCTCTTGGGCGAAATCGGCAGGAACGGGCTGTATGTCGCCTGGCGCTCTTCGCCCAGCGTCGGCAGCATCACCGCCATGATCTGGTCGTAGCGCTCGGCGGCGCGCAGCAGCATCGCGTCGAACTTGCCGGCCTTGTAATACTCGGTCGCACTGGCGAACTCGTACTCGAAGCCGAAGGTGTCGAGGAAGCGGCAGAGCATGGCGTTGTTGTGGTCGCCGAAGCTGGCGTAGTCGCCGCCGAAAGGATTGGGCACCGCCGTGAGCGGCTTGTGCAGGTGCGGTTCGAGGAAGGCGCGGTCCGGCACGTTGTCGGGGATCTTGCGCATGCCGTCCATGTCGTCGGAGAAGCACAGCAGCTTCGTCTTGACCTTGCCTTCGGTCAGCACATGGAAGGCGTGGCGTACCATGGTGGTGCGCGCCACTTCACCGAAGGTGCCGATATGCGGCAGGCCGGATGGGCCGTAGCCGGTCTCGAACAGGACGATCTCGGGAAATTCTTTGCCTTTGTAGCGCTCGACGATCTTTTTGGCCTCTTCGAACGGCCAGGCTTTGCTTTCAGCCGCTGCCGCGAGGAGTTCGGGGTTGAGATCGATGGTGTTTGATCTCGTCATGTCGAGAGCCCTTTGATTGTTGGGCGGAGTTTCCGCCGAAGACGGCCATGCTCTATGCGCGCATGCCGCGGGCGTCAACGATTCCGGCCATTTTTCGTTGCAGTGACGGGGTTGCGTTCCTAAGTTCGGGCGAGATTCAACACTTTGGAGACCTCCATGCCCTTGCCGACTGCCCACGAGGCGCTGATCTATCTGATGGTCATCACCTCAGCTTCCGACCGCGACATGACCGATGTCGAGCTGGCGCGGATCGGCGAGGTGGTCAAGTCCTGGCCCGTCTTCATGGACTTCGACCAGAAGCGGCTGATCGGCGTGGCACAGGACTGCCAGGAGCTGCTGCACGAGGAGCCGGGGCTGGAAGGCGTGCTCGAACTCGCCCGCCGGGCAATTCCGGAGCGGCTACATGACACGGCCTATGCGGCGGCCTTCGAGGTGGCTTCAGTCGATCTCGAAATGCGGATGGAGGAGGTGCGCATCCTGCAGCGCCTGCGCCATCACCTGAGCGTCGACGCGCTGACTGTCGCTGCAATCGAGCGCGCCACCAAGGCCCGCCACCGCTCCCTGACCTGAGCCGGTCGAGCCTTGGTCAGAAGAAGCTGACCGGGAAGTAGCGGAGATAGAGCTCGGCGAAGGTGCCCTTGGCCGAGATTTCGTGCAGCGCGTAGTCGAAGGCTGCGGCAAGTGCGGCATTGCCTGGCGTTGTCGCGATCGCAAGCCCGGTGCCGAGATATTCGGGCGCCAGGTAGGGCCCGCCGGCAAAGCGGCAGCAGCCGACGGCGTCGGTGCCGCTCAGCCAGAACGACAGGCGCATGCCGTCGCCGAAGACGGCGTCGAGCTTGCCGTCTTTGAGGTCTGCGTTGAGCCAGTCCGGCTTGGCATAGGTGACGACCTTCAGATTGCCGAAATAGTCCCTGAGCACACGCTCATGCGCCGAGCCGGCGATCACGCCGACACGCTTGTCGCGCAGCTTGTCGACCAGCGGCTCGGTGACGGCCTGCGCCTTCTTCATGATGAAGCGCGCCGGGAATTGCAGATAGGGCCGCGAGAAGGCGTATTTTTCGCGCGTCTCGGCCGTTGCCGGCACGCCGGCGATGAGGGCTTCGCCTTCGCCTGCGTTCAGCGCGCTGCCGAGCTCGTTCCAGGGCAGGGCCTGGATCTGGCATTTCTCGGCAATGCCGAGTTCCGCGCAGATGGCGCGGGCGAGGTCGACATGGAAGCCCGACAGGCGGCCCGCCTTGTCGATGAAGTTGAAGGGCGGGAAATCTGTGGTGGTCAGGAAGCGCAGGCGCGGCAGCGTCGACAGATCAGGCTTCGGCAGCCGCTCCTTGCTGTCCCACAGCACCGGCACCTGCGGTTCGGCCGACCGGGCCGGGCCGGGCAGTGTTGCAAGCGACATGACGATCGCAAGCATCAGCGGTGCGGGGTTCATGTCTGCTCCGGGCCTTCGGTTGCCGCGTGTCCGGTCTGGACACGCGTCGCGATGATCACTGGCAGAAGCTTTAGCGTCGTCGTCGCGCGCAGGCAAAGCGATTGTGGAACAATGCACCACAAGGGTCACAAGCCCCGAGGTGAAAAAGACAATCTAAGTTAATTAGTCGGCGTCTCACCCGTTCGGGGCATGGCCTCAAATGGGCCAATATGCATAATCGCCTGCGGGGAGTTGCAGCATGGGGGTGTTGCAATGCAACTGGACCAGTCGCCTTGGGGGGGACGCACCTGCGCGTGCGGGCTGTCTGAAACAGCTGGCGTGGCTTGGTTCGATTACTGTCGTAGTATCCAAATTTACGGCTCGCAGGCCGTGGGTGCGTGATGGTTGCGGTTGACTCCAGTCACGCGACCATCCGCCCCGCTTTTTCTGCGTCCGCGCTGTATTGCGCGCCACCGAAGCTCAGGCGTTCGACGAAGCAGACGGCACCACGCCTATGAGGCTGGTATGGCGCTGCCGGCTTGCGCTGAAACCAAAAGACCGCCGCAGCTTCTGAAGGCTGTGCGCGTTTGCGACGGCGTGTTGGGCGATGCTGCCATGGGCAGGTGGTGCTTGCTGTTGGAGCGATGCCGGTGGTCGCCCCATTGGGCGAATACACCGCATCGGCGCCGCCGCGCGAGCTCACTCATTTGCCTTCAAACCGCTAGTCCTTCAGGAACTTCATGCCTTCGGCGATGATCTTGCCGTCGGGCCTGCCGACAACGTCGAGATCGCGGCCTTCATAAGGCAATGCCCGCAGGATATGGCGGATGACCGCGATGCGGCCGCGCCGCTTGTCGTTGGCCTGGACGACGATCCATGGCGCGTGCTGGGTGTGGGTTTTTTCGACCATCAGGTTCAGCGCCCTGGTGTAGTCGTCCCATTTGCTGATGCCGGCAATGTCCATCGGCGAGAACTTCCAGCTCTTGAGCAGGCTGTGGCGACGGTCGTGAAAACGCTTGAGTTGCATCTCCTGGCTGATGTCGAGCCAGAACTTGAAGAAATGGATGCCCTCGTTGACGATCATCTTCTCGAAGTTCGGCGTTTCGTCGAGGAACTGGCGGTGCTGCTCGGGCGTGCAGAAGCCCATGACCGGCTCGACTCCGGCGCGGTTGTACCAGGAGCGGTCGAAGGTGACGAACTCGCCCGAGGTCGGGAAATGCTCGACGTAGCGCTGGAAATACCATTGGCCGCGTTCGGTCTCGGTCGGCTTGGTCAGAGCAACGTCGCGCGCCGTACGCGGGTTGAGGTATTGGCGCACCGCAGCGATGGTGCCGCCCTTGCCGGCGGCGTCACGGCCCTCGAACAGGACGAGCACGCGCTTGCCGACGGCCTGCAACCAGGCCTGCAGCTTGACCAGTTCGATCTGCAGCTGTTCGATCGTCTTTTCGTATTCCTTCTGCGGCAGCTTGTCGTCATAGGGATAGTGGCCCGACGTCAGCGCCTTCTTGTCGATCCAGTCGGGCAGGACGGGGTCGTTGATGTCGAAGCTGCGCTCTTCCTTGCCGATCCTGATCTCGACGGGGCCGGCGACCGGCACCGGATCGACCTTAACCGCCGCGCTGGCGGCGTTGTCCTTCTTGCTTTCCTTGTCTTTTTTCATGACCTCGGCACCTTTCCAGCTCGGCAAGTCATGCTATTGGGTGGCTTGGAAGCGGTCCAGAGGCTTCTTGCGGGTGCTGCGGCACCGGAAACGTTCGTATGGCAGAGACCACCACGCAGACGAAGGCAAGGCGCACGGCGCGGATCGGGGTCGGCCGGCTGTACCAGAACCGCTGGATGTTGGCCGCGGCGATCCTTGCCGTCCTCGCGGTCCATTTCTTCGGCGGCGTCTCCGTGCCCTTCACTTTTGGGACGATTGCAGCGCTAATCTTGTTCGCGCTCGTCGCGCCGCGCACGCCGGCAGCCCGCCGGCTGGCCGAGGCCAGCGCCGGCATCGAGCGCTCGCTGCTCGACAGGCTGTCGGGCGAGAAGCTGGCGGCAGCAGTTGCCGATCCGCTCATCATCTTCGACCGCGACGGCACGGTGGTGCATGCCAATGCGGCTGCCGAGACGGCCTTCGGCGCGATCAGGCCCGACCTTCCGCTGCTTTTGAAGTTCCGTGCGCCCGAAATGCAGGCGCTGATCGAGACGGTGCTGGCGGGCGCGGGCAACGGGCAGGCTACGGACTATGTCGAGCGGGTGCCGTTCGAGCGTGTTTATCGCGTCACCGCGTCGGCGGTCGGGCGCGGCACCGGGCTGTTCGTGCTGGCGTTCAAGGACCAGAGCGAGGCGCGCCGTATCGACCGTATGCGCGCCGACTTCATCGCCAACGCCAGCCATGAGCTGCGCACGCCGCTCGCCTCCATCGCCGGCTTCGTCGAGACGCTGCGCGGTCCGGCCCGCAACGATCCCAATGCGCGCGACCAGTTCCTGCAGATCATGCAGAACCAGACCGGCCGCATGGCTCGCCTGATCGACGATCTCTTGTCGCTGTCGCGGCTGGAGATGAAGCCCTATCTCAAGCCCGGCGTCCGCGTCGACCTGCGCCAGACGGTCGACGCGGTGGTCGCCTCGCTCGGCCCTCTGGCCGGAGAGACCGGCGTGGTCGTCGAGCGCGATTTCGGCGATGGTTCGTTCGAGGTTCACGGTGACCGCGACGAGCTGTTCCAGGTGTTCCAGAACCTGCTCGAAAATGCCTGCAAATACGGCCAGTCGGGCGGGCGCGTGCAGGTGACGATGCGGCGCGTCGGGCAGGGCAGCGAAGCCGAGCTTGAAGTCACCGTCCGCGACTTCGGTCCGGGCATTCCGGAAGAGCATATTCCACGCGTCACCGAGCGCTTCTACCGCGTCGATGTCGAGACCAGCCGTGCGCAGAAGGGCACCGGCCTCGGCCTGTCGATCGTCAAGCACATCCTGACGCGGCATGGCGCAAGGCTGTCGATCCGCTCGAAGCTGGGCGAAGGATCGGCCTTCACAGTGCATTTCCCCATCGCCTGAGCCGCAAGCAAAACTTGCCTTGTCGCATGCAGCGTCGACCGCCTGGCATGGGCAGCCGGTCGACGCTTCTGCATTTCGATAATTCGCATTGACTCTAATTAGAAGAATTTCTAAATAATAGCGCAGACACAATCAACGGCGGCCAGATGGGGATCAATGCGGTTTTTGAGGCGCTTTCACACCCGGTCCGGCGGCGGATCCTGGCGTTGCTCAAGAACGGGCCGCTGAGCGCGGGCGAATTGGCAGGGCATTTCGATCTGACCAAACCGACGCTGTCGGTGCATTTCAACAAGCTCAAGGAGGCCGAGCTGGTCGCTGTCGAACGGCGCGGCACGAGCCTGATCTATCACCTCAACACGTCGATCCTCGAGGAGGCCCTAACAGGACTCCTCAGCCTGAAGGACCAGGAACCATGAAACAGGCCCTGTTTTCGCGCATCAATCTGGCGCTTGCGGCAGCCCTCGCTGCCGTCACGCTTGCCGGTTACCTGCTGGTGCCGGCGGGCACGATGTTGCCGATCCATTGGGGGCCGAGCGGCGAGGCAGATGCATTCTGGCCGCGCGACACGGCATTGCTGCTGACGCCCGTGGCGGTTGTTACGCTGTCGGTGCTGCTGGCCTTCATCGGAAACCGGGCGGGACCGGAGCAGATGGCGTCGAGCAAACATGCCTTTGCGACCGTCATACCCCTCATGACCGGGCTGATGCTGACGATCCAGGGCTCGATCGTGCTGATCGGCCTCGGCTACCCCGACCAGATGGTGCGCGTCATCACGCTGTCGCTTGGCGTCATGCTGATCCTTGTGGGCAACGTCATGCCCAAAACCCAGCCCAATGCCATCGCCGGCGTGCGCTTGCCGTGGATCATGAATGATCCCGCGCTCTGGCGCGCGACGCAGCGGCTGACCGGCATGCTGTTCGTTGCCGGCGGCATCGTGCTGGTGGTTTGCGCGCTGCTGGTGCAGCATCCGACCTGGCTGATCGCCGCACTGCTGGCGGCGTTCCTGGTGCCGCTGCTCGTGGGTGGCATCTACAGTTACCGGTTGGCCAATCACACGCGATGATTGCCCGAAGCCGGCAAAGCGATCTTTCCGATGTGCAGACCTGGCAGATTTCGTCGCGCCGGCGCTAAATCCTTCCCCGGTTTCTTTTTTCCGTCATGCGGCTAGCGTAAAGCGCTAGATTCAGGATCACGATTCCCCAACGGGAACCGACGAAAGAAAATTCGGCCATGCAGTCACAACACATTGTCAGTGCCTACGACGACGAGCTGAAATTCCTGGCGCGGAAGATCGCCGCGATGGGCGGCCAGGCTGAGCGTATGGTCGATCAGGCGATCGCCGCTCTGGTCAATGCCGACCCGGCACTTGGCCAGAGGGTGATCCAGGACGACATCGTGCTCGACGAGGCCCAGCGCGAGATCGACGACAAGGCGATCCTGATCATCGCCAGGCGCCAGCCGATGGCGACCGACCTGCGCGAGATCGTCGGCGCGATCCGTATCTCGGCCGATCTCGAACGCGTTGGCGACCTTGGCAAGAACATCGCCAAGCGCGTGCTGGCGGTGGCCGAGGGCCGGCAACCCAACAGCCTGTTCCGCGGCCTGGAGGCGTTGGCGGAACTCGCGCTGACCCAGCTCAAGGAAGTACTCGACGTCTACGCCTCGCGTTCGGTCGAGCGTATCGGCTTCGTGCGCGACCGCGACGAGCAGATCGACGCCATGTACACCTCGCTGTTCCGCGAGCTTTTGACCTACATGATGGAAGATCCGCGCAACATCACCCCGTGCACGCACCTGCTGTTCGTCGCCAAGAACATCGAGCGCATCGGTGACCACGCCACCAACATTGCCGAGACGATCTATTACATCGTCACCGGAGAGCAGATGCCGCCCGAGCGCCCCAAGGAAGACAAGAGCCATCGCGTGACGCTGGAAGGCGAGGGAAAGTCGGGCTGAGCCACGATGGACGCGGGCTCTTCTGCGCCGGGTGGTGAAGGTCTAGAATAGTCTCCGATTGGCGGGGCTGATCCCCGCAGGGGTGCAGCATGACCGAACTGGCCAGGAAGTTCGACAAGGACCCCGAGCTGGAAGGCGGTGTCGTCGCCTCCAGCGTCTATTTCGGCGGCCGTCGTATTGCCGACATCCCGATCGAAGAAGCCGGCCTCTGGGCGGCCAAGGAAGGCCACGTCGTCTGGATTGGCCTGCTCGAGCCGGCCCGCGAGCTGCTGCTCAGGGTGCAGCGCCAGTTCAATCTGCACGACCTTGCCATTGAGGACGCCGAGCATCCGCACCAACGTCCCAAGATCGAGCAATATGGCGATGCCTTGTTCATCGTCGCACGCACAGCGCAGTTGGTGCAGGGTCGGGTGAATTTCGGCGAGACACACATGTTCGTCGGCAAGGGCTACATCGTCAGCGTCCGCCACGGCGTCTCGACCTCCTATGCCGCTGTCCGCCAGCATTGGGAAAGCTGTCCGAGCGCGCTGGCAAAAGGCGAGGACTTCATTCTCTACGCGATCCTCGATTTCATCGTCGACAACTACATGCCGGTGCTTGAGCAGATCGAGGAAGAGGTCGACCTCATCGAGGATGGCGTTCTGGCGCGGCCGATGACGTCGAAGGACATCGAGCGGCTCTACATGCTGCGGCGTGACCTGTTGCGCCTGCGCAATGCCGCCGGCCCACTGGTCGAGGTCTGTCGCCGCCTGACCAGCGCCGACCTGCCGCAGTTGCGACCGGCGATGCATCCGCTGTTTCGCGACGTCACCGACCATATCCGCACCGTGCTGGAAAAGGTCGACAATCTGCGCGAGGTGCTGGCCTTCGCCTTCGAGGCGAGCCTGCTTGTCGGCCAAAGCCAGGAAACGGCGATCGCCAAGAAGCTCGCCTCCTGGGCGGCCATCCTGGCCGTGCCGACGGCGCTTGCCGGCATCTACGGCATGAATTTTGCCGAGATGCCCGAGCTGCATTTCGAGTACGGCTATCCCACCGTGCTGGTCGCGATCGCGACGATCTGCTCGATCCTGTACTGGCGCTTCAGGAAGAACGGGTGGCTGTGAGAGCAGCAAATGGTGAGTAGCGGATAAGAAAAGGCCCCGGAACGCTTGGCGATCCGAGGCCTTTTTCAATTGTACTATTTGCTATTCGCTCAGCGCGAGCGGCGGCGCTCCGAGGCCGGCTGGAAGGCGATCTTCGAGTGGTAGCCGCAATAGGGCCCACTCTCACCGGCTTCGTTGCCGCAGAAACTGAAGTCTTCGCTCAGCGGATCGCCGTTCGGCCACTTGCACGTGCGCTCGCTGAGCTGAACCAGCTGCAGGCGGCGCGAGATCGGCACGACGACGTTCTCAACCGGGCGGATGTACTGGCGGGCAACCGGCTCGACCTCGAACTGCGCCTGCAGCGCGGTTGCGCCGATGCTGGCGGTCACGGTGCGCGTCGCCGTGACTGTGCGCTGCACAGTCTTGGTCGCGGTCGTTGCCTGCGTCGTCTTCTTCTGACGCGCCGGGGCAGCCGTCGCGCGGCCGCGGCTCGACAATTTCAGGCGGTGAACCTTGCCGATGACGGCATTGCGGCTGACGCCGCCCAATTGCGCCGCGATCTGGCTCGCGCTCAGACCTTCCGACCACAATTTCCTGAGTAGTTCGACCCGCTCGTCAGTCCAATTCATGAGACAGTGCTCCTGATTTAACGCGCAGTACTCGGAATCCTTCTCCGTCCGGGCAAAGCCGGTTGGACACCACATCTATTCGGTGATTATGTCCGCCGCACGAAATCTAGTTATTTCTCAATTACAATTACCGATGCGCTGACTCCGTGACAAGAGTCCGAGAGGGCAGCACGATTCGGTTTTTACGGTTTTCCCCAACTTGCCGAGATAACGTGGCTACGCGGCAACGGGTGGCGTGGAATGCGCTGGCATAAGCGACGTTTTCGTTGACTTCATGGCAGAAAAACCTGATATAGCCGCAGGCCGCCGCTCTGAGGCGGCTTTTTGATTTTCCGGGCTTCGGAGAGACATATAATGAGCGGTTCGGCGCTTTTCGAGACGTTTGCTCGTGCACCTCTGGCTTTCGAGCGAGGTGAGGGTTCCTGGCTGATCACCGAAACCGGCGAGCGATATCTCGATTTTGCTGGTGGCATCGCGGTAAATTCGTTGGGCCACAGCCATCCGCATCTCGTCCAGGCACTGACCGAGCAGGCTGCCAAGCTCTGGCACGTCTCCAATCTGTACCAGATCCCCGGCCAGAGCCGGCTTGGCGAACGCCTGGCCGAAAACTCCTTCGCCGACCGCGTCTTCTTCACCAACTCGGGTGCGGAAGCGCTGGAGTGCGCGATCAAGACGGCGCGCCGCTACCAGTATGTGAAGGGGCATCCCGAGCGTTACCGCGTCATCACCTTCGAGGGCGCCTTCCATGGCCGCACCCTGGCGACAATCGCCGCCGGCGGCCAGGCCAAATATCTTGAGGGCTTCGGTCCGAAGGTCGAAGGCTTCGACCAGGTCGCTTTTGACGACATCGATGCGGCGGAGAAGCTGATCGGACCGGAGACGGCGGCGATCATGCTCGAGCCGGTGCAGGGCGAGGGCGGCATCCGTCCGTTCCCGACCGCATCCCTGAAGCGCCTGCGCCAGCTTTGCGACAAGCACGGCCTGCTCTTGATTTTCGACGAAGTCCAGTGCGGCATCGGCCGGACCGGCAAGCTGTTTGCCCATGAATGGGCCGGCGTCAATCCGGACCTGATGGCGATCGCCAAGGGCATCGGCGGCGGTTTCCCGATGGGTGCCTGCCTGGCCACCGAAGAGGCAGCAAGCGCGATGACTGCCGGCGTGCACGGCACCACCTTTGGCGGCAATCCGCTTGCCATGGCCGTCGGCAATGCCGTGCTCGACGTCGTGCTCGAGGAAGGCTTCCTCGATGAGGTCAGCCGCAAGGCACTGCTGATCAAGCAGGGCCTTGCCGCCGTCGCCGACGAGTTCCCCGACGTGATCGAGGGTATCCGCGGTTCCGGCCTGATGCTCGGTCTCAAATGCACCATGCCCAACACCAAGGTGAACATGGCGCTGCGTGACCACAAGCTGCTTGCGGTGCCCGCAGGTGATAATGTGATCCGCCTGCTGCCGCCGCTGACGACCAGCGACGCGGACATCCAAGAGGCGCTCGCGCGGGTTCGCGCCGGAGCTGCCAGCCTTTCCAAGGCCGCCGCCAGCGGCGGCTGAACCCAAGGAAGTTACATGACCAGCGGGATTCGCCATTTCACCGACCTCTCGGCACTTTCCGGGAGCGACCTTCGCGGGATTCTCGACGACGCAGCCAAGCGCAAGGCGCGCCTGAAAGCCGGCGAGCGATCGAAGCCGCTGGAGGGCAAGGTACTGGCGATGATCTTCGACAAGCCGTCGACCCGCACGCGCATCTCGTTCGATGTCGGCATGCGTCAGCTTGGCGGCGAAACCATCATGCTGACCGGCACCGAGATGCAGCTCGGCCGCTCGGAATCGATCGCCGACACCGCCAAGGTGCTGTCGCGCTATGTCGACGCCATCATGATCCGCACCACCGCGCATGACCGACTGCTCGAGCTGACCGAGAATGCGACCGTTCCCGTCATCAACGGCCTGACCGACGACACCCATCCGTGCCAGCTGATGGCCGATATCCTCACCTTCGAGGAGCATCGCGGCCCGGTGCGCGGCAAGACCTTTGCCTGGACCGGTGACGGCAACAACGTGCTGCACTCGCTGCTCGAGGCTTCGGCCCGCTTCAGCTTCAGCGTCAACATCGCCGTGCCCGAGGGCAGCGAGCCGGAGCAGAAGTATATCGACTGGGCCCGCGCCAATGGCGGCAAGGTCATGATCACGCGCTCGCCCGAAGACGCGGTTCGCGGTGTCGACACCATCGTCACCGACTGCTGGGTGTCGATGGGCCAGGAGCATCGCGCCCGCGGCCATAACGTGTTCCTGCCTTATCAGGTCAATTCCGACCTGATGAAGCATGCCAAGCCCGACGCCCTGTTCATGCACTGCCTGCCGGCGCATCGCGGTGAGGAAGTGACCGACGAGGTCATCGACGGCCCGAACTCGGTGGTCTTCGACGAGGCGGAAAACCGGCTGCACGCGCAGAAGGCCGTGCTCGCCTGGTGCCTGGGCGCTTGAATGCGTGATCCCGCGACCCTATCTGGGGCGGGATCATTCAATTATCATCAAAGCCATGTTCTGCGACCGTCGGCGGACCGACCGGGCGCGGAACTCTATAGATGGGACAAGTTCCAGTGACTGACACCGAACGCAAGCTCGGCGAATTCGGGTTCGCCGGCGACGACCATGTCGTTCCATTCCAGGTCGAGCCGCTCGACGTGCGTGGCCGCACCGTCCAACTCGGCCCGCTGCTCGACCAGATCCTCGGACGGCACGACTATCCCGAGCCGGTGGCCAGGCTCCTGGCTGAGGCCTGTGTGGTCACGGTGCTGCTCGGCACGTCGCTGAAATTCGAAGGCAAGTTCATCTTCCAGACCCGCACTGACGGGCCGGTCGACATGCTGGTCGCCGACTTCACCACGCCGCATTCGCTGCGCGCCTATGCACGCTTCGACGCCGACCGCGTCGATGCGGCGATAGAGGCCGGCATGACCGCGCCCGAGGATCTGCTCGGGAGCGGCGTGCTGGCGCTGACCATCGATCAGGGCGAGCATACCCAACGCTACCAGGGCATCGTCGAACTCAACGGCATCACGCTGGAAGAGGCGGCGCGCGCCTATTTCCGCCAGTCGGAACAGATCCCCACCGAGGTCAAGCTGTCGGTGGCAAAGCTCGTGCTGCCGGCCGAAGGCGGCCCGCGCGAGCATTGGCGTGCCGGCGGCCTGTTGGCGCAGTTCCTGCCCGACTCGCCCGAGCGCCGGCGCGTGGCCGACATCCATGGCGGCGACGGCGACGAGCGCGACATCGCAGTCCACCCGGACGACAACTCCTGGCAGGAGCTTCTGGCGTTGGTCGGAACCATCGAGCCGACCGAACTGATCGACCCGACGGTCGGCACCGAAAGGCTGCTCTACCGCCTGTTCCACGAGCATGGCGTGGTCGTCTATGACGGCGTTCGCGTCGTCGACGAATGCTCGTGTTCGGGCCAGAAGATCAAGGGCATCCTGCAGGGCTTCACGGCCGAGGAAATCACTGACAGCGTCGAAGACGGCGTCATCCGCGTCGCCTGTGAGTTCTGCTCCAAATCCTACGAATTCGACCCGGCAGAATTCGCACCGGTACAGTGAAGTCGGGCGCAATGATGCGTCAGTTCAGCCTGGGGCGAGCATCGGGCAAGTCGAGCGAGAAGGCCGGGATGGCGATGTCGAACATCTCGCCCGCCTCGTTGCGCATGGTGTAGCGCCCGACCATGATGCCTGACGGCGTCGAGAGCGGGCAGCCGGACGCATATTGATAGCTGTCGCCGGGATTGAGCTCGGGCTGGTCGCCGACCACGCCCGGGCCGCGCACTTCTTCGACCTTGCCGCTCGCATCGGTGATGTGCCAGTAGCGCGACAGCAACTGGACGAATTCGTCGGAATTGTTCTCGATGGTGACGCGGTAACCCCAGACGTAGCGGTTTTCCGCTGGCTCCGACTGGTCCACCAGATAGAAGGGCTCGACCTCGACCGCGATATTGCGGGTGATTGCGCGATACATATGCTGCGCTCCTTGGCCTGCACGATGACAGAGTCCGCCGCGCGAGGCTGCGGGTCAACTGCTGTTCGACAAAATCACGCCGATTGTGATGAGGCTGTGGCGGATCTTACCGCCCGCTTGAACGGCGCTCCCGGTTGCGGAGCGCCGTTGTCCCGGGCGTCTAGCGCGCCGCCTTCAGCGCGTCGCCGATGTCGTTGAGCAGGTCGTCGGCGTCTTCGAGGCCGACTGACAGACGCAGCGTGCCGTCGTCGATGCCGAGCTCGGCGCGGGCCTCGTCGGTGAGGTTCTTGTGCGTCGTCGTCGCCGGATGGGTGATCAGGCTCTTGGCGTCGCCGAGATTGTTCGAGATCAGCACGATCCGCAGCGCGTTCTCGAAGGCGAAAGCGGCTTTCTTGCCGCCCTTGACGTCGAAGCAGATCAGCGTCGAGCCGCCCGACATCTGGCGCTTGACGATGTCGGCCTGCGGGTGGTCGGCGCGGCCCGGATAGATCAGGCGCGACACTTCAGGCTGCTCGGCGAGGAAGTCGGCGATCTTTCCGGCGGTCTCGGTCTGCTGGCGCACGCGCAGCGGCAGTGTCTCCAAGCCCTTGAGCAGCGTCCAGGCGTTGAACGGCGACAGGCTCGGGCCGGTGTGGCGGAAGTAGTCGTGCAGGTTCTCATCGATCCACTTCTTGTCCGACAGGATGACGCCGCCGAGGCAGCGGCCCTGGCCGTCGATGTGCTTGGTGGCAGAATAGACGACGACATGGGCGCCGAGCTCGAGCGGCTTCTGCTGCATCGGCGTGGCGAAGACATTGTCGACGACGAGGCGTGCGCCGATCGAATTGGCAAGGGTCGCGACCGCCGCGATGTCGACGACTTCGAGCGTCGGGTTGGTCGGGCTTTCCAGGAAGAACAGCTTGGTGTTGGGCTGGACCGCCTTTTCCCAGTTCTCGATCAGCGTGCCGTCGACCAGCGTCGCCTCGATGCCATACTTGGGCGCCAGCGTCTCGACGACCCAACGGCACGAGCCGAACAGGGCACGGGCAGCAACGATGTGGTCGCCGGCCTTCAGGCCGCACAGGATGGCGGCGGTGACGGCCGCCATGCCGGAGGCGGTGGCACGTGCGTCCTCCGCGCCTTCGAGCGCACACATGCGCTTTTCGAACATGTCGACGGTGGGATTGGCGTAGCGCGAATAGATGAAGCCGGGGGTCTCGCCCTTGAAGCGGGCCTCGGCGCTTTCGGCGCTTTCATAGACATAGCCCTGGGTCAGGAAGATCGATTCCGAGGTCTCGCCGAAGCCGGAGCGAAGGCTGCCGCCATGGACGAGGGTGGTCTGGGGTTTCCAGTTACGCTGCTTTTCGGAGCTCATAGCCAAATCCAAATACAAAAAAACCGGCCGCGATAAGTCGCAACCGGTCCACAACGCGGCCCTTTAGCGACTTGTTTAACGTGGCTGCAAGCCGACCGGCCAAATCACCACGGGATAAATGTCCTTTAGACCCGCAGCCTGCTTGCGTCAATTGCGAGGACGACTAAACGTTTTGGGCCACGCACATGAGCCCGGAAACGGTCGGGATCCAGCGGCCCCGGCTCGCTTTTTGGGCTGGTGGCGCTGTAGAGGAGTGAGGCAATTGCGGCAGTCGGGCATTCTTCCAGACCAGGACATCGCGGCGCTGTTTGCGTCGGGCGCGCTCAAGGCGTCGCCGCTCGATGCCGACCAAATCCAGCCGGCGAGCCTCGACCTGCGCCTTGGCGCCATCGCATATCGCGTGCGCGCGTCCTTCCTGCCTGGCCCCAATTCGCTGGTTCAGGCCAAGCTCGACCGGCTCAAGCTGCACGAGATCGACCTGAGCAATGGCGCGGTGCTGGAGACGGGCTGCGTCTACATCGTGCCGCTGCTGGAGAGTCTTGCTTTGCCTGCCGAGATATCGGCCTCGGCCAACCCGAAGAGCTCGACCGGCCGCCTCGACATCTTCACCCGTGTCATGACCGACCGTGGCCAGGAGTTCGACAAGATTCCCGCCGGCTACAGCGGCCCGCTCTATCTCGAAGTCAGCCCGCGCACCTTCCCGATCGTCGCGCGCAAGGGTTCGCGCCTGTCGCAGATCCGCTTCCGCAAGGGAAATGCGCTGTTGTCGGAAACCGAGCTCAACGCGCTGCACCTGTCCGACCGGCTGGTGGCGATCGATCCGCCAAACATTTCAGGGGGCGGCATCGCGCTGTCGATCGACCTTGCCGGTGCGCCCGGCAGCATCGTCGGTTATCGTGGCAAGCACCATACCGGCCTCGTCGACGTCGACAAGCGCGCCGCCCAGAAGGTCGTCGACTTCTGGGAGCCGATCTACAATCATGGCGCCGAGGAATTGGTGCTCGACCCGGACGAGTTCTACATCCTGGTGTCGCGCGAGGCTGTGCATGTGCCGCCGCTCTACGCCGCCGAAATGACGCCGTTCGACCCGCTGGTCGGCGAGTTCCGCGTCCACTATGCCGGCTTCTTCGATCCAGGCTTCGGCCATTCCGGCGCCGGCGGCACCGGCAGCCGCGCCGTGCTCGAGGTACGCAGCCACGAAGTGCCGTTCATCCTGGAACACGGCCAGGTCGTCGGCCGCCTCGTCTACGAGCACATGCTGGCACGCCCGAAAGCGCTTTATGGCACCGACCTCGGCTCCAACTATCAGGCTCAGGGACTGAAGCTCTCAAAGCATTTCCGTACGGACTGACCTTAGGTCAGGGTCTGCCGACCTTAGTCTGCTTGTCCATTTCAAGCCGCTGTGCTTGGCTGCGGGCAGGGACGCCCGACATAAGGGTGCCCGGCAAATGGAGAGGATCATGCAGATTTCGTGGAAGTTCGCTTGCGCTGCTTCGCTGGCAGCGCTGTTGTCTGCGGCGGGCGGTGCCTCGGCGCAGGACTCAACAAAGCTCAAGATCGCCACAGAGGGGGCCTATCCGCCCTTCAACAATCTGAGCGCCGACGGCAAGCTCGTCGGCTTCGACGTCGACATCGCCAATGCGCTGTGCGCTCAGATGAAGGTCGAATGCGAGATCGTCGCCCAGGATTGGGACGGCATCATTCCGGCGCTGCAGGGCAAGAAGTTCGACGCCATCGTCGCCTCGATGACCATCACCGAGGAACGCAAGAAGCAGGTTGCCTTCACCAACAAATATTACACCACGCCGCTGGCGCTGATTGCGCTCAAGACCTCCGAGTTGACCTCACCGGAGCCCGATGCGCTGAAGGGCAAGTCGGTGGGCGCACAGGCCTCGACGACGCAGAGCATCTATGCAGAGGACCACTATGCCAAGGCCGGCGCCGACGTGAAGCTCTATCCGACGCAGGACGAGGCCGTGGCCGACCTGACCAATGGCCGCCTCGACGCCGTCGTCGCCGACAAGTTCGTGCTCGTCGACTGGATGAAGACCACCGGTCAGGATTGCTGCAAGATGATCGGCGATCTCAAGGGCACCGAATCCGAGACCGGCATTGCCGTCCGCCTCGATGACACCGCCTTGCGCGACAAGCTTAACGCCGCCATTGACGCCATCTACAAGGACGGCACCTACGCCAAGATCAACGCGAAGTATTTTGACTTCGATATTTATGGCGCGGATTGATCGCTGATACCTGAACACCGAAGGCCGGGCGCTTGCGTCCGGCCTTTTCGTATCCGGAGCAGGCGTCGCAAGACGCATGTGATAGCACCCGCCTCGGGTTGGCTGCGGGCAGGGCGAAAGATCTTGCTGCAAAAATTGGAGCGGGTAGCGGGAATCGAACCCGCGCGTTCAGCTTGGGAAGCTGACAGGCTACCATTACATCATACCCGCGCGGGCACTTGGTTAGCATTCGCCTTGCGGGCAGGCAATCGGGAAACGTGTTGTACCAGTACCGACGCAATTCGGCTGCTGCGCCGGGCGAGGTTATTTGTGCTTCCGCAGGATCGACAGCGCTTTGCGCAGCTCGGACAGTGCAATCTCGCCATAGGCGCGCTGCTTGAGCTTCCCGCCATATCCGGCGCGGAGGATCTTTCGTGCCTGGCTGCCGGAAAAGCGGGCAAGGATTTCACGGCAAAAGACACGCGAGCGAAACTCGGCCGCCAGTGTTGGTGCATTTGCCAGGAAGACCGCGAACACCTTGCGGTCGCCGTAGAACCTGCGCAGTCGCTTGGGTGTTTCGCGGGTGATGAGATCCAGCACCGACCAGTAGCCGCCGTCGAGCATCCAGGCATATCTGCCTGCATTGGCCAGGAGAAAATCGATATCGGTCAGCGTCGCTTCCTCGGCGAGCCGGTAGTATTCCGGCGTCCCGGACCGAAGCCAGGGCGAGCTTTCATGGTTCGAGAAGGCGTTTTCCCCATGCAGCCTGTAGCCTGACAGAACGACATCGATAAGGGCGCTGCCGCCAAAGCCATGGCACATGAAGTTGAAGTAGCCGTCCGCCGCCCGCATGTGTCTGGCTTCGCCGCCGCGCCGGACCAGCCGCAAGTGCGACGCCCGGTACATGTTTGCCGTACCGGGACTCCATTGCCAGCCGCTTGCCCACCTCGGCACGAGAACGGTCCGCGCCGACAGTTGCTGGAAGTGCTGCTGTGAGACGGTCGGCAGCCGGAAGACGGACGCTTCGACATGCAAGTTTCGCGTCTGGCTCTGGCTGTCGACGGCGCCGCCGCCAGCGGCAGCCAGGATGTTTCCCACCGCGTCCATTTCCGCGACGCTGGACGAGGTGAAGGCAACGCTTTGCCGCAGCGCCAGGTGAGCCTGGACATGCATCGACGCGTAGGTCGACAGCAGCACATCGTCGGCATCGACGAAGCTGACGAAGCCGCCCTTGATCTTGTCGAGCGACCAGAATGCCGCGCCAAGCTGGCCGAGATTTTCCGGCAGCGTTTCGATACGGAAGCGACTGTCATTGCCGACATGTCTGGCGATGACCTCGACGCTGTCGTCGGTCGAGCCATTGTCGATGACCAGGCACTCAAAATTGGGGTAGTCCTGCGCCTTGATCGAGTCGATCGTCGCACCGACGTAGCGGCCATAGTTCCAGGCGATGACGACGAAGCTGACCAAGGGCGGCTTGATCGACCCGCCGGAGGCCTCGTCGATGCTCCGCCCGCCGATGGTGAAACCTGAAGCGGCATCGCGGGACGGGCTCCAGGTCTTGCGGACGATCACCTGGTAGTCGTTGTGCAGGACCTCGTACTCTCCTGCTCTTGCCTGGAGAAAGGCGTCGATGCCGGGCTTTGGGCGCTCGGCGGCCGGCTTGGCCGGCTGCCACAGATAGTCGTCCAGGATCATGATGCCGCCCGAGGCAAGCAGGTCCCAGCTCTGCTGGGCGTCGGTGAAAGCCGAGGCGGCATGGTGGTCGCCGTCGACATAGACGACGTCGAAGCGGCGCGACTCGCGCTGCAGTTCCGACAGCGCCTCGATCGAGAAGGCCTTCAGCTTTTCGAGCCGGTCGGAAAAGAGCTTCGTGTTGGCATCGAAGCGTGCCTCGACTTCGCTCATGTCGGTGTGATGGCGCGAGCCGGGTGTCCTGTGCTCGACGCTGCCCTCGAATGTGTCGATGCAGGTCAGATGGCAATTAGGCAGGAACTTCAGGAAAAACAGCGCCGAGCGGCCCTCGAAGGAGCCAATTTCCAGAACCCGCAGCGGCTCCTGCGCGCGCTCGCGCAGCAGCTTTTCCCAGATCGGGATGTGGTGGGATGTCCAGTCCCTGCTGAAAGCGCTGCCGTCGAAATAGTTCATTCAAACGCGCCTATTGGCCTGGAAATGCCGAACTTGTAGAAACATGAGCGACATTGCATGAGCTTGCCCGCCAAGCAATGCCTGTAGCGAAAGCAGAGGCCGACATGCGTCCAGAAAAGCGGGTACTGGTTACAGGTGGAGCGGGTTTTCTTGGCTCGCATCTTTGCGAACGGCTTCTCGCGGCAGGGACGCGTGTCTTGTGCGTCGACAATTTCTACACCGGTGCGCGCGCCAATGTCGCACACCTTGCCGAACATTCCCGTTTCGAATTGATCGAGCACGACGTCTGCCAGCCGCTTTTTGTCGAAGTCGACGAGATCTACAACCTGGCCTGTCCGGCGTCGCCCATCCATTACCAGCGCGATCCGGTGCAGACCACCAAGACCAGCGTGCTCGGCGCCATCAACATGCTTGGCCTCGCCAAGCGTCTAGGCGCCAGGATCCTCCAGGCCTCGACATCGGAAGTCTATGGTGACCCGGCCGTCCACCCGCAGGACGAGAGCTACTGGGGCAACGTCAATCCGATCGGCCCGCGCTCGTGCTACGACGAGGGCAAGCGCTGCGCCGAAACGCTGTTCTTCGACTACCGGCGACAGCACCATCTGGAGATCAAGGTCGCCCGCATCTTCAACACCTATGGCCCGAGGATGCAGCCCGATGACGGGCGCGTCGTCTCCAACTTCATCATGCAGGCGTTGCGCGGCGACAGCATCTCGATCTTCGGCGGCGGCACGCAGACGCGGTCGTTCTGTTATGTCGACGACCTCGTCGACGGCCTGATCAGGCTGATGGCCTCTCCACGCGATTTCACCGGACCGGTCAATCTGGGCAACCCGGAGGAGTTTTCGATGATCGAGCTCGCCCGCGCGGTTCTGGCCGAGACGGGCAGCAGGTCGCGGCTCGAGTTCTTGCCGTTGCCCGAGGATGATCCGAAGCAGCGGCGGCCCGACATCACCTTGGCCGGTACTCTCGGCTGGCGACCCGCCACGCCGCTGGAGCAGGGCCTTCAGCGCACGGTTGCCTATTTCCAGGAACTGATGGACGCTCAACCGCACATCAAGGACGGTGGCGTGGTGGCTGCTGCTTCCTGAGCGCGACTGGCGACGGCCTAGGCGCGCCCGTTGCTGCGCTCGGCGACGTCCTTCGCCTGCACCGAACCGCCCTTGGCCAGTTCGACCATATCGGCGAGCAACTCGACCTGATCGAAAAAGCAGACGCGGCCGCGGCCGTCCTGCTTGGCGCGGTAGAGGGCGGCGTCGGCGCGCTTGAAGTAGGTACCGATGTCGCTGCTGTCGTTGCCGATCAAGGTGACACCGACGCTGGCGCCGATGGAAATCTGGTGACCGCCGATGTCGTAGGGTGCGCAGAGCGCCTCGACGATGCGGCAGCCGAGCGAAACCGAAGCGTCCGGCTGTCGGCTGTCATTCTGGATGACGGCGAATTCGTCGCCGCCGAGGCGCACGAGGCAATCCGCCGCGTCGACACAGCCGCGCAGCCTGTCGGCGACCACGCACAGCAGCGCGTCGCCGACAGGGTGGCCGAGCGTGTCGTTGACCTGCTTGAACAGGTCGAGGTCGAGGCAGAGCAGGGCGCGGGCGCGGCCATCCCGGACATTGCCGACCGCCAGTTCGAGCTGCTGGCGAAACAGGATGCGATTGCCGAGCCCGGTCAGCGTGTCGTGATGCGCCAGATAGGCGATGTCGGCCTGCGCGCGCTTGCGTTCGTCGATGTCCTCTAGCAGCCCGACCCATTCGATGATGCGCCCGTCTGTGTCGAACACCGGGGCACCTTGCGAGCGAACCCAGAGCCAGCGTCCGTCACTGACCTTGAGACGGAACTCGACATCGAGCGGCGTGTTTTGCTTGAGCGCCTCGGCCCAGGCGGCGGAGGTAATCGGGCGATCGTCGGGATGGATGGCGTTGGTCCACTCCTGGCCCTCGACCTCGCTTTCCGGCCGGCCGGTGAGTTGCTCCCAGCCGGTCGCGAGGCCAGCGCTGCCATCCCCGTCGCGACGCCACAGCACAATGGCACCCGTTTCGGCGATGGTGCGATAGCGGCGCTTTTCGCTGCGCAGGGCATTTTCGGCCCTGGCAAAGCTCTGGCGCAGGATCTCGAATTCCTGGATTGAGGATGGGGCAACCGAGGCCGCCTCCGTCTCCTGTCCATCGGCGATGGCATTGCTGTAGCGGGCCAGTGCCTGCACAGGCTGCAGGATGCGTTTGCCGAGCCACATCGCCACGCAGACGGCAAGCAGCAGGCTCATGCCTGCACCCAACATCAGATTGAACATCGGGTCGCGCCAGCGCGCGTCGAATACGGTCGTCGATTCACCGACGATGATCACCCAGCCCGGTGTGCCAGCCAGCTTCTGGAAAGACAGGATGATCGGCAGGCCTTCAATGGTCTTTGCCGCAAAAAGTCCGGCATTGGTTCCAAGCGCCTCCAGTTTGGGCCAGTCCGGAGCGACTTGGCCAATGAACCGGCTGGCGTCACGCGAACGTGCGAGAATGCGCCCGTTGCCGTCGGTGACGGCCACCAATATGTCGGTCGGCGCGCGCTTGCCGCGCTGCAAGGTCTGGATCAGGTCTTGAGGTGACGTCGACATGACGTAGGCAGCGGTCCCGCGCTTGCCCGGAGGGGCGGGCACAGCCAGCACGAGGCGCGGCTCGTTGCCTGTGGTAAGCACATTCGAGACAACGTTCGCCTGCGTGCTCATGGCAAGCACTGCGGCATCCGCCGCCGCGTTCGACCTGGCGCGCAAGGCCGGGACGCGATCGTTGGCGATCAGCGCCACATTGTTGTCGGCGCCGAGCACCCACAGTTCCGGCTCAGGGAGCGGTTCGGGATCGGGAATCTCACGATGTTGCGCCAGCACCGACATGTTGGCGAAGCGGCTGCTCAGCTCTCCTTCGATGGCATTGGCCAGCGTGCGAGCGGTGTCGTTCAAGCGCGCGACTGCCGCATCCCTGTAGGCGCTTCCGGCAGACCAGACCGCAACCGCCGATACTGCGACCACGGGAAGCAGGCAGGCCAACGCCAAGGCGATGAGGTAGCTGTTGAGACCGCGTTTGGCTTGCGAGTTCTTCTCCATTCCCACCGCGCGCTCAACTCCCGACGATCCATCAGAAGTTGCTAATCGCCCGAGAATGTTTTCCAAAAGGTCAACGCGGATGTATCGTCCTGCGTGAAATGTCTGCCGATCACATGAATCGCAGGTTGTGCAGCGCGGGTGGCATCGGCGTCAGCACCTTGAAGCGCGTGGCGCAATCACGATATGCCTGATGGCTCGAATCGCAGGAGATCGAACTTGTCCGGATTGACGCGCTTTCTCGGCGACACCCCGCTCAGGGTGTTCATCAAGCTGCTGGTCATCTCCTTCCTCGTCGGCATCGTCATGTCAGCCTTCGGCTGGTCGCCCTTCGACGTGATCTACGGCATCCGCGATTTCTTCGTCGACATCTGGCGCATGGGCTTCCGCGCCGTCGATCGCTTCCTCGGCTACTTCCTGCTGGGTGCCGCGATCGTCGTGCCGGCCTTCATCATTCTGAGGCTGTTCAGCTACCGCAAATAGCTGCCGCCCCGTCTGGCATGATCTTTTCCGAAACGCGATTGATGCGTTTCGGGGCCATGCTCAGGCGAAGGCGGCCGCCGTATCGAACAGGATGGCGTGGCGGGCGGCAAGGGCTGCGACATCGGTCGAATAGCCGCTGCCGATCACCCCGCACAATGGCACGCCACGTCCGCGAAAGTGCCCAATGACGAGACGCTCGCGCCGGCGCAGCCCCTCGTCGCTCAGCGCTAGACGGCCAAGCCGATCCTCGCGATGCGGATCGACGCCGGCATTGTAGAAGACGATGTCCCATCTGCCGTGTCGTGACAGGCCGGCAAGGGCGTCGGTGAGAGCATCCAGATAGGCATCGTCGCCAGTCTTGTCGGGCAAGCCGATGTCGAGGCTCGAGGCGACCTTGCGCACCGGGTAGTTCTTTTCGGCATGCATCGAGAAAGTGAACACCGAAGGAGTGCTGGCAAGGATCTCGGCGGTGCCGTCGCCCTGATGCACATCGAGATCGACAACCAGGATGTTCTCGACCTGCCCATCTTCGAGTAGCGCCAGTGCGGCGACGGCGACGTCGTTGAAGGTGCAGAAGCCGGCGCCCTGGGCGCGGCGGGCATGGTGACTGCCGCCGGCGGCGTTGCAGGCGATGCCATGGCTGAGTGCCAGCCGTGCCGAAGCCAGCGTGCCACCTGCGGCGAGCTGGGCGCGCCGCGACACGCGCTCACCGACAGGAAAGCCGATCTCGCGCTCGATATGGTGCGGCACCGTGCAGGTCAGCACTTGGTCGACATAGGTAGCGTCATGCGCAAGCCTGAGATAGTGCGGCGCGATCGGTTCGGCCCGGTTGACCCCGCTGGTCAGGCCGAGGGCTTCGAGCCGTGCCATCAGCGCCGTGTATTTGCCCATCGGGAAGCGGTGGTCGGCGGCAAAGCCGGCATCGTAGTCGGGATGGCTGACGATCTGAAGCGGCATGGAGGGGTGCTGAACCAGGAGGGCGAAATCGATTGTTGCCGTAACTTAAATGGTTGCGGGCGTTGGGGAAACCGGGGCATGTGCCCTAGGGAGATTCGGCAACTGGGAGGACTTTCGTTGGAATACGCATCGCCAGAGGGCCGCGTGACGCCTTTTTCCGTCACCAACCGCTCGGTGTTGGCGATTGCCGTGCCAATGACCCTGGCCTATCTGACCACGCCTTTCATCGGCCTTGTCGGCACCGGCGTCGTCGGGCAGTTCGGTGATGCCGCCCTGCTCGGCGGCCTGGCAGCCGGTGCTGTCGCCTTCGATGTCGTCTTCACCAGCTTCAACTTTCTGCGTGCCGGCACGACGGCGCTGGTGGCGCAGGCTTTCGGCCGCGGCGATGCCTCCGAAGAGCAGGCGGTGTTCTGGCGCGCCGTGGTGATCGCCCTGATTGCCGGCATCGTGCTGGCGCTGACTGCACCACTGACCTCGCTTGCCGGGCAGTGGTTCATGCAGGCCGAGCCGCGCGTCAACGAGACGCTCGACCACTATGTCCGTATCCGCATGCTGGGCGCGCCCTTTGCCCTGATCAACTACGCCATCCTCGGCTACATCCTCGGGCGGGGCGAGGGCAGTTTCGCGCTGTTTCTGCAAGCGACGCTCAATGGCGTCAACATCGTCGTCTCCATCCTGCTTGGGCTGCATTTCGGCTGGGGCGTCGAAGGTGTTGCCTGGGCCGCCGTTGCCGGCGAGCTTGCCGGCATGGTCATCGGACTGGCGGTGCTGCTGCGGCGTTTCGGGCGCGAGCCCAGGCTGGCGCGCCGGCGCATCTTCGATGCCGCCGCGTTCAAGCGACTGTTCGTGCTCAACCGCGACATCATGATCCGCTCTTTGTCGCTGCTCATAGCCTTCGCGCTGTTCACCCGCCAGGGCGCCCAGTTCGGCACGGTGACCCTTGCGGCCAACGCGGTGTTGATGAATTTCTTCATCGCTGCCGGCTTCTTCCTCGACGGCTTTGCCGCCGCTGCCGAACAGCTCGCTGGCCGCGCCGTTGGCGCGCGCTACGAGCCGGCTTTCCGCAAGGCGGTCTATCTCTGCTCGATCTGGGGCTTTGCGCTGGCCGGCAGCATGACGGCGGCACTCATGATCTTCGGCGCCGACCTGATCGCGTTGATCTCGACGGCCGAGGACGTGCGCGCCGCAGCCATCGCCTTCCTGCCCTGGGCGGCATTCACCGCGCTGAGCGGCGTGCTTGCCTTCCAGATGGACGGCATCTTCATTGGCGCCGCCTGGTCGCGCGATATGCGCAACATGATGGTGATCTCGTTGCTGGTGTTCATCGCGGCACTTGCGGTGCTGCCCTCAGCCTACGGCAATGCCGGGCTATGGGCAGCCCTGCACCTGTTGCTGATCGTGCGCGGCCTGTGCCTGCTGGCGATCCTGAAGCCCAGGGCGCGGGCAACGTTTCAGAGCGGTGTCGCGGCCCACTGATCGAGCTTGCTGTCACGCAGCTCGGAGATGCTCTTGAGGCCTTCGCGCGCAGCAAAGTCGGACATGCCGCGCACGATGCGCGCCGGCAGCGACGGGCCCGCATAGACCATGCCGGTGTAGAGCTGGACGAGGTCGGCGCCGGCACGGATCTTCTCCAGTGCCGTGTCAATCGAGTCGACACCGCCGACGCCGATGATGGCGCGCTGCGGGCCAAGCAGCTTGCGCATGCGCGCAAGAACCGCCGTCGAGCGCGCGAACACTGGCTTGCCTGACAGGCCGCCGGTCTCGCCGGTGTGGGCCGGGCTGCGCAGCGCAGGCCTCGTGATGGTGGTGTTGGAGACGATGACGCCGTCGATCGCCTTTTCGGTCACTTCGGCCGCGATGTCTTCGAGCTCTGCCTCGTGCAGGTCGGGCGCGATCTTGAGGAAGATCGGAACGGCATGGCCAGCTTCGGCGCGGGCGATCATGACGCTGGCCAGCAACTCTGCGAGCTGTTCGCGTGCCTGCATGTTGCGCAGACCGGGCGTGTTGGGCGACGAAATGTTGACCGTGAGATAAGAGGCATGGCGGGCGAAGCGCTTCACGCCGAGCACATAGTCACCGATGCGGTTTGTGCTGTCCTTGTTGGCGCCGATGTTGACGCCGACGATACCGGGCCGGCCGGCGCGGGCAATGAGGCGCTTTTCGCAGGCGTCATGGCCTTCATTGTTGAAGCCGAGCCGGTTGATGACGGCATCGTCCTCGACGAGGCGGAAGATGCGCGGCTTGGGATTTCCCGCCTGCGGCAGCGGCGTCACCGTGCCGATCTCGGCGAAGCCGAAGCCGAGCCCGAGCAAGGCGTCCGGCACCTCCCCGTTCTTGTCGTAGCCGGCTGCCATGCCGAGCGGATTGGGAACGTCGAGCCCGGCGATCTTCAGCCGCAGGCGGGCATCACGCGGGGCGCGGCCGCCGACCGGCAGGCCGCAGCGCAGCGCCTTGATCGACATCCCGTGTGCGGTCTCGGCATCGAAGCTGAACAGCAGATGCCGGCCAAGACGGTCGAATGCGCTCATGCTTCAAGCTCCGGAAAATCGTGGGCGCCGTCGGCGTTGAGCGGCAGGGGGCGAACCCATTTGGCGGCGCTGGCCTCGAGCTGGGCATAGAGATGCGGGAATAAGGCGCCGCCGCGCGAGACCTCGTATTTCAGCGCCGGGCCGAGGCGCTCGGCGTCGATGGCAATGAGCAGCAGGTCGGCCTGCCCAGTGAAGTGTTTGGCGGCGGTTTCCACCACCTGTTCAGCAGTCGAGAAATGGATGAAGTCGTCGGCGAGATCGATCGGCGCGCCGGTGAAGATGCCGCTGCGTTCGGCCTCGCGCCACATCGCTTCGGGACAGATCTTGTAGATGGTCTTCGTCATACGGGCGCTATAGGCTGAAAGCATCATGCGGGAAAGGGCAGCTTTCATTGCCCACCGCAATTTGGGCCCAATGCTTTCAGACAATGCGCACCGTCCGCGAATGGAGACAGCTATGCGCCGCGCTTTTTTGATGCTCATTCCCTTCATCGCCGGCCTCGGTGCCGGACCGGCGCTGGCCGCCGAAACGCAGCGCTACCAGATGGAAAAGACCGACAAGGGATATGTCCGCATGGACACCCAGACCGGCGAGATGTCGATCTGCGAGGAACGCGACAATCAGCTGGTCTGCAAGCTGGCCGCCGACGAGCGATCGGCCTTGCAGGACGAACTCGGCCGCGTGCAGTCCGAACTGAAGGCGCTCGATGAACGCATCGTGAAACTCGAGAACTCGCTGACAGCCCAATTGGAATCGAAACTGCCGACCGAGGAAGAGTTCCAGAAGAGCATGGGCTACATGGAGCGCTTCTTCCGCAGCTTCATGGGCATCGTCAAGGACATGGAAAAGGAAGACCAGGCGCCACAGATGGCGCCCGCACCGAACAAGACCTGAGCGGATTTTGTGCCTTGGCGGCCTGAAAGTTGAGCATGAACGGCCAACTCACCGGGCGATTTGACTTTAGCTGCTTGAAAAGACGCCACCGGGCCGCATAATCACGGCCGACGGTCCAAGACGTACAGAACGGTCGGGGCCTCGGGAGGGATATTTGCCAGCAGGCCACAAGTTCGTCATCGCGGACGACCATCCGCTGTTCCGCGGCGCTCTCAAACAGGCTATTGCCGGGCTGGCCGACGTGTCGAGCGTGCTCGAGGCCGGCGACTTCGAGAGCGTCAAGGCGATCGTTGCGGCGAATGAAGACATCGACATCGTGCTGCTCGACCTGTCTATGCCCGGCGCTTCGGGGCTCTCCGGTCTGATCTCGCTGCGGGGCATCCATGCGACTGTGCCCGTCGTCATCGTCTCGGCCCATGACGACCCCGAAACCATCCGCCGCGCGCTCGAGCTCGGCGCTTCCGGCTTCATCTCCAAGTCGGCGAGCATGGACGACATCCGCAACGCCATCGAGGCAGTGCTGTCGGGCGAAATATCGGCCCCCGGTGACATCGACCTCGGCGTCGAGCGCGATCCCGAAATCTCCGACCTGATCAAGCGCCTGCAGTCGCTGACGCCGCAGCAGACGCGTGTGCTCGGCATGCTGGCGGAGGGCCTGCTCAACAAACAGATCGCCTACGAGCTAGGCGTCTCGGAAGCGACGATCAAGGCGCATGTCTCGGCGATCCTGCAGAAGCTCGGCGTCGACAGCCGCACCCAGGCCGTCATCCTGTTGTCCAAGATCGGCGGCGAGCCGCGCCCGGCGGCGTGAGCATCCCGAAACGCGGACGCCGGTTTTCGGCATAGATCATGCTCGCAAAGCAGGGTCACTCGGCGGCGTGGGCCATGCGCCGCATCCGGTTCATCATCGAACGCAGGACAGCGGGCTTCAGCGGCTTGTTGAGCACGGCGACATCGAGCTGGTCGGCTGCGGCGCGCACCTCGTTGGAACGGTCGGCGGTGATCAGCACGGCAGGTGTCGCTTCGCCATAGACCGTGCGCAGCGAGCGAATGACGTCGAGACCGTTTTCGCCGTCGAGATGATAGTCGGCGAGGATGATTTCCGGTGCCGGTCCGTCGGGCTCGCCGGCGATGAATGCAGCCGTTCCCGAATAGGTGCGCACCTCGCAGCCCCAGCCTTCAAGCAATAGCCGCATGCCTTCCAGGATGCGGGCGTCGTTGTCGATGCAGACGACCGTCAGGCCGTTCAGCGCGGCCGCGGCCTGGATGCGCGGCCGGGCAGCCGCCGCCGCTGGCAGTTCCTCGGCAGTGGTGACGGGCAGGATGACCGAGAAGCGGGTGCCCTTGCTCTTGTGCGACTCGATCTGGATCTCGAGCTTCAGCACGCGCGCGATGCGGTCGACGATCGACAGGCCGAGCCCGAGGCCCTGGGCTTCGCGCATGCCGTCGTCGAGGCGGGTAAATTCGTGGAACACGGTGCCGAGCTTGTCTGAGGCGATGCCGATGCCGCTGTCGATGACCTGGATTTCGGCAAGCTCGCCGCGCCGCCTGACGCCAACGACGACGCGGCCGGTGCGGGTGTATTTGATGGCGTTGGAGACGAGGTTCTGAATCAGCCGGCGCAGCAGGTTGCGGTCGGTGTTGACGGTGAGCGTCGACGGCACGATCACCAGTTCGAGATCCTTGGCGCGGGCCATGGGCAGGAAGTCGGTGCCGATCTGGCGCAACAGCCCATCGAGGCGAAAAACGGTTTCCGCAGGCTTCATCGCACCCGCATCGAGGCGCGATATGTCGAGCACGGCACCGAGGATGGTCTCGACGGATTCGAGCGAGGATTCGATGTTGCGCGCAGCGATGCCGGCATTGCCCTTGCCGGCCTTCTCGATCAGCGACGAGCAGTAGAGGCGGGCGGCGTTGAGCGGCTGCAGGATGTCGTGTCCGGCAGCCGCGAGGAAGCGCGTCTTGCCGAGATTGGCCTCCTCGGCCAGCATCTGCGCCTGGGCGAGTTCCTCGTTGACGCGGGTAAGCTCGGCGGTGCGGCTCTTGACGCGCTGTTCCAAAGACTCGTTGGCGCGCTTGAGCGCGAGGTCGGCGGCGACGCGCGCGGAGATATCGGTATAGGTCGCGACGATGCCGCCGTCGGGCATCGGGTTGGAGCTCATTTCGATGATCCGGCCGCTGGTGGTCAGTTCGATCTGCCAGGGGCCGCCGAAGCTGGTCAGCCTGTCGAGCGTTCTGAGCCGCGACGTCGGCGGGATGTCGCCGCGGGCGACAAGATAGGCAAGGATGCGGTCGATCGAGACGCCGACCTGGCCCATCTCGTCGGGCAGGTCGAACAGCGAGCGGTACTGACGGTTCCAGCAGATCAGGCGGAAATCCTGGTCGAAGACGGTGATGCCCTGTTCCATCTGGTCGAGCGCGATCTGCAATAGGTCGCGGTTGTGCTGCAGCGCCTCGGTGGCGTCGTCGAGCAGGCGGAACGTGTCCTTGGCCGAGTTGTCGCCGCGCTTGAACAGCAGGGACAGGATCAGCCGCGCCGACGAGGAGCCGACGGCACTTGCCATCAGTTGCTCGGAGAAGCGGATGACGTCCATGCCGGCGGGGTCGTTGCCATTCAGCTTGCTGCCGCTGTCGCGCTCAAAACTCTGGAAAGAACGTTCGGTGCGCTCGACGCCGAGATATCTGGAGATGGTGTCCTTGAGGTCGTTGACGGTGATCGCCGTGCGGAAGCGGCGCAGCGACGGCATCGGGCTCGAGTCGCGCGGCACGAAGATCGAGGCCTGGATACGCTCGAGCGGCACCGAGGCGCGCGACAGCGAGCCGAGGACGAGGAACAGCGTGTTGATCGCCAGGCTCCACAGCACGCCGTGGTTCAGCGGTTCGGTCGAGGTGCCGAACAGCGCCTGCGGCCTGAGTGCCTCAATGCCGAACAGGCCCTCGGAGAGGATCGCCGTATCCGGCGAAGCGAGCGTCGGCAACAGCAGCGTGTAACACCAGACAGCGATGCCGGCGGCCATGCCGAGCGCTGCGCCCCTTGCATTGGCGCGGCGCCAGATCAGGCCGCCGATGAAGGAGGGCGCGAACTGCGCGATCGCCGCGAACGACATCAGGCCGATCGAGGCGAGGCGCGTGTTGGTGGTGCTCTCGCGATAGTAAAGGAAGGCGACGAACAGGATGATGAAGATCGAGGCGCGGCGGATGTTGAGGATGATCGCCGACCAGTCCTCGGTGTCGCCGGCCTTCAATTTGACCAGCCGGCGCACGAAGATCGGAATGACGAGATCGTTGGAGATCATGATCGACAGCGCCACGCTTTCGACGATGACCATGGCGGTTGCCGCCGAGAGACCGCCGATGAAGGCGACCATGGCGAGGAAGTCGTGGCCTTTGAACAATGGCAGCGACAGGACGTAGAGGTCACCTGTGGTGGCCTTGCCGACCACGGCCAGACCGGCAAAGGCTATCGGCAGCACGAACAGATTGATCGCCACGAGATAGGCGGGGAAGACCCATGTCGCCTTGCGCAGCTCGTCTTCGCTGCGGTTCTCGACGATCATCACGTAGAACTGCCTCGGCAACATCACGATGGCAAAGCCGCTTATGCAGGTGACCACCAGCCAGGTGCCGAGCGAGGTGCCATAGCTCATGGCATCGCCGACCTGTTCGGTGGCGCCGAAGCTGTTCAGCATGTCGCCGGGGCCGTCGAACAGCGCAAAGGTGACGAACAGGCCGACGGCGAGGAAGGCGACGAGCTTGACGATCGACTCGACCGCGACCGCCAGCACCAGCCCGTTCTGGTGTTCGGTGGCGTCGGCATGGCGGGTGCCGAACAGGGTGGCAAACAGTGCCAAGAGCAGCGCCACGATCAGCGAGATGTCGCTGACGAAGGGATCGAAGGATGGCGGCGAGCCGGTGTAGTGCTCGACCATCAGACTGACTGAGCCCGATATCGCCTTGAGCTGGAGCGCGATGTAGGGGATGGCGCCGACCGTGGCGATCAGGGTGGCGATCGAGGCGACGGAAAAGCTCTTGCCGTAGCGGGCGCCGAGGAAGTCGGCGATCGACGTGATCTTCTCGGCCTTGGCCAGCTTGATGATGCGGCTGAGCAGCGGGAAGCCGAACATGAACACCAGCACCGGGCCGACATAGATGGCGAGGAATTCGAGCCCGCGCTCGGATGCCAGCCCGACCGAGCCGAAGAAGGTCCAGGACGTACAGTAGATGGCGAGGCTGAGCGCGTAGATGAACGGTCGCGGCCGGCCCGGGCCCCAGTTCGCGGCCCGGCGGTCACCGATGCTCGCAATGGCGAACAACAGCGTCACATAGGCGACGGCGATGAGGACGACGGCCAGGCCCTGCACTCTTGGTTCTCACTCCCTCGGAAATGTCTGTTTCCGATGCAGTGAGGCAATCACAGCTGCGCCGGCATGTCCATTATCCTTGTCTCCTAGACTGGCCGCGTCGGCGCTTGCGGGGCGGGGTTTTGCAACCGGCGGTTTTTGCTATGGTGACGCTGTGCGGCGACGGTTGGCGGGGAACGATTCGCCTTTTTGCAGATCGTGAACGGAGGGTTCAATGCTAAAGGAATTCCAGGAATTTATTGCCAAGGGCAATGTGATGGATCTCGCGGTCGGCGTGATCATCGGCGGCGCCTTCGGCCTAATCGTTTCCTCGCTTGTCGGGGACATCATCATGCCGATCGTCGGTGCGATATTCGGCGGGTTTGACTTCTCGAACTACTTCCTGCCGCTGTCGTCGTCGGTGACGGCCGTGTCGCTTGAGGAAGCCAAGAAGCAGGGCGCGGTGTTTGCCTATGGCAACTTCTTCACTGTCGTCATCAACTTCCTGATCCTTGCCTGGATCATCTTCCTGATGGTCAAGGGCGTGAACACCATGCGCAAGCGCCTGGAGAAGCAGAAGGCGGCCGAGCCGGCCGGTCCTCCGCCCGCCGATGTCGCGCTGCTGACCGAAATCCGCGACCTGCTCGCCAAGAAATAGCCTGCGAAAGCTGGCATCGCGAAAACCCCCGGCTGGCTGGACCACCGGGGGTTTTTTCGTTTGTGCCGGCACGATAGGACTAAGCCCAAGCAGCAATTCAAGCCTGGGGTGACCATGAGCCTTCTCGACGCCGTTCGCATTGAGGCCCGCAGCGCGCCGATGAGCGGCATCGAGGCAGTGGCCAATTATGGGCGTGACCGCGCAGGGCTCATCCCGCTGTGGTCGGGCGAGAGCGACATGCCGACGCCGGCCTTCATCAGCGACGCGGCAGCGCGCGGGCTTGCCGATGGCGAGACCTTCTACACCTGGCAGGCCGGCATACCGGAATTGCGCCAGGCCATCGCACGCTACTACCAGCGCCATTTCGGCAAGAGCTTCGGCGCCAACGAATTCATCGTCACCATCGGTGGCATGCAGGCGATCACCATGGCGCTGCAAGTGACGGCGGGCGCCGGCGACGAAGCCATTTATCTGGCGCCGGCATGGCCGAACTTTGCCGGCGCGGCAGGCGTTGCCGGCGTCAGGCCGGTGCCCGTGCTGCTCGACATGACCGACAATGGCTGGAGCTGCGACGTCGAGAAGATCGCTGCCGCCATCACGCCGCGCACCAGGGCGATCTTCGTCAACTCGCCGTCCAACCCGACCGGCTGGACCGCCGACCGCGAGACGCTGCAGGCAATCCTCGACCTGGCGCGCCGGAAGAACCTGTGGATCATTGCCGATGAGATCTATGCGCTGTTCCACTATGATGGCCGCCGTTCGGCGTCGTTCATGGACATCATGGATCCGGAGGACAGGATCCTGTTCGTCAACACCTTTTCCAAGAACTGGGCAATGACCGGCTGGCGCGTCGGCTGGCTGAAGACGCATCCGTCGCTCAGTCGCACCTTCGAGAATCTGGTGCAATATTCGAGCTCCGGCGTGGCGCAGTTCATGCAGCGTGGCGGCATTGCCGCTCTCGACGAGGGCGATGCCTTCATCGCCGAGCAGGTCGAACGTGCCCACAAGGCGCGCGACATCGTCTGCAGGATTCTGGGCGAGACCGGCAAGGTGCGTTTCAGCGTGCCGCCGGGCGCCTTCTACCTGTTCTTTGCCGTCGACGGCATGAAGGATGCCGAGGCTGCCGCTTTCGACATTGTCGACAAGGTTGCGGTCGGCGTTGCCCCCGGCACCGCGTTCTGCGCCGGCGGCGAGGGGTTCCTGCGTCTGTGCTTCCACCGCCGCCTCGACCAGGTCGAGGAGGCATCGCAGCGGCTGGCCAGATGGATCAGGGAGCAATAGCCCGACCGGCGGATCCAAGGCTCAAGATGCAGAAAGGCCCGAAACCTGACCGGTTCCGGGCCTTTCGAATGAGATGAGCTGCAATCAGCCGCCCGACTGCGGCACCAGCAGCGAGACGATGCGCTCGCTCTTGGGAACTTCGGTATGGCCCTCGGTGCGATAGGGAATGCCCAGCGCGTTCCAGGTCTCGACGAGTGCTGCCTTGAGTTCGGCGATCAGCGCGTCGCTGTGGAACGGCGTCGGCGTCACGCGCAGCCGCTCGGTGCCGCGTGGCACGGTCGGGTAGTTGATCGGCTGGATGTAGATGCCGTGGACGCCGAGCAGGCGGTCGCTGGCCATCTTGCACAGCTCAGGATCGCCGACCAGGATCGGCACGATGTGCGTTGCCGACTCCATGACAGGCAGGCCGGCGTCCGCCAGTACCTGTTTGGTGTGCGTCGCCTGGCACTGCTGGGCGTCGCGCTCGGCTTGCGAGGTCTTCAGGTGGCGGATCGACGCCGTCGCTGCTGCTGCGATCGATGGCGGCAGGGCGGTGGTGAAGATGAAGCCGGGTGCATAGGAGCGTACGGCGTCGATGACGCTGCGCGTGCCGGTGATGTAGCCGCCGAGCGTGCCGAAAGCCTTGGCCAGCGTGCCTTCGATGATGTCGATGCGGTGGGCGAGGCCCTCGCGCTCGGTGATGCCGCCGCCGCGGCCGCCATACATGCCAACCGCATGAACCTCGTCGATATAGGTCATGGCGTTGTATTTCTCGGCGAGGTCGGCGATCTCGGCGATGGGGGCGATGTCGCCGTCCATCGAATAGACGCTCTCGAACACGATCAGCTTGGCGCGCTCACGGCCGGCGGCCTGTAGCAGGCTTTCGAGATGGGCGACGTCGTTGTGGCGGAACACCTTCTTCTCGGCGCCCGAGCGGCGCACGCCCTCGATCATCGAGGCGTGGTTGAGCTCGTCGGACAGGATCAGGCAGTTCGGCAGAAGCCGGCCGATGGTCGAGATGGCAGCTTCATTGGAGACGAAGCCGGAGGTGAAGACGAGGCCGGCTTCCTTGCCGTGCAGGTCGGCGAGCTCATGCTCAAGCTCGACAAGCGGATGGTTGTTGCCGGAAATGTTGCGCGTGCCGCCGGCACCGGTGCCCATGTTGCCGGCCGCCTGCTGCATGGCAGCGACCACGTCGGGGTGCTGGCCCATGCCGAGATAGTCGTTCGAGCACCAGACGGTGATTTCCTCGGCTTTGCCGTTGGCACGCCAGATGGCGCGCGGAAACTTGCCGACGATGCGCTCGAGATCGGCAAACACGCGATAACGGCGCTCGGCGTGGACCTGGTCGATCGCTTCTTCGAAAAACCGCTGGTAGTTCATATGGACGTCCCAATTTTTCAACCATGAGCATAATCAACGGTCGGTTCGGCGTCCATCGACCGTTTCTGGTCAAAATGCCACGCCCTCGACGTCCCAAACGACCACGGAACGCCGAAAAGTCCCTTGATGTGGATCAAATTCCACTGCGACCGAATGGTCAACGTGATCTCGCCGCGAAAGTCCTATCTCGCATTTGCCGGTATTGTCGGGCTACACAGAGCGCGACGGATGCGATGCGGAGTGTTGTCATGGCGGTATTGGTAACGGGCGGTGCCGGCTACATCGGCAGCCACATGGTCTGGGAGCTGCTCGATGCGGGCGAGAAGGTCGTCGTGCTCGACCGGCTGTCGACAGGTTTTGACTGGGCGGTGGCGCCCGAGGCCACGCTGGTCAGGGGCGACGTCGCCGACAAGGATCTCGTCGGTCAGTTGATCCGCGAGCATGGCGTCGACGCCATTATCCATTTTGCAGGCTCCATCGTCGTGCCGGAATCGGTGTCCGATCCGCTCGGCTATTACGAGAACAACACCTGCAAGACGCGCAGCCTGATCGAGACGGCGGTGCGCGAAGGGGTGAAGCATTTCATCTTCTCCTCGACCGCTGCCGTTTATGGCGCCGCTGGCATGGAGCCGGTGGTCGAGGACGCCCGACTTGCGCCGGAATCGCCTTACGGCCTGTCCAAGCTGATGAGCGAATGGATGCTGCGCGATGCGTCGGCGGCCCACCCACTGACCTACACGGCGCTGCGCTATTTCAACGTCGCCGGCGCCGATCCCAAGGGTCGTACCGGCCAGTCGACCAAGGGTGCGACGCATCTGATCAAGGTCGCCTGCGAAACCGCACTCGGCAAGCGCGGCTCGATGCAGGTGTTCGGCGAAGACTATGCGACCCCTGACGGCACCTGCGTGCGCGACTACATCCATGTTTCCGACCTCGCCGCCGCGCACCGCCTGGCGCTCGCGCGCTTGCGCGCAGGTGGCGGCAACCTCGTCGCCAACTGTGGCTACGGCCACGGCTATTCGGTGCTCGAAGTGATCGACAGCGTGCGCCGCGTCCATGGCGCCGACTTCGCCGTCGAGATGGCTGTCCGCCGCCCGGGCGATGCGGCCTCTGTCGTTGCCAATTCGGATCTGGCGCGCGGCGAACTCGGCTGGGCGCCAAAGCATGACGATCTCGATGCGATCGTCGGCGACGCGCTGAACTGGGAACGGCTGCTCAGCCGCAAGAACTCTTCCGTTATATAAGCTGCAGGTGGTGGATATCCGCCGCCCCGTCTCGATAATTGCAGCGCCAGGCGTTATGGGTGGCAAAGGGGCCTGACCCCGCACGGTGAAGGGTTCCCGCCAGAGCCTGGTGCATCGGCCAATCCTCGGCATCGCCGATGCGCAAGAAACAGTTGGAGCGTCCTTTCCGCGTGCCAGGGGCACTGCACGACGCTCTATGGGGTGGCAGCATGAAGATACTGGTTCTCGGCGCAGGTGTGGTCGGAACGGCAGCAGCCTATTACCTGGCGCGCGACGGCCATGAGGTCACCGTCGTCGAACGCCATCCGGCGGCGGCACGCGGCACGAGCTACTCCAATGCCGGCCTGGTTTCGCCGGGCGACGCCACCGCCTGGGCCTCGCCGGCGGCGCTGAAGACCTTCATCCGCTCGCTCTATACCTCCGATCTCGGCATCAAGGTCAGGCTCAGGCTCGACCCCTATTTTTATGCCTGGAGCCTGCGCTTCCTGCGCCAGTGCACGACGGCGCGGCTGCGCGCCAACAGCGAGGTCAAGCTCCGGCTCGCGCTCTATTCGCGCCAGTGCATCAACGAGATCTCCGACGAAGCCGGCATCGGCTATGACGACCGGCGCAAGGGCATCCTCTATTTCTTCCGCTCGCAGAAGAGCCTCGACGAAGGCAGCGAGAATTACCGCTTCCTCGCAAAACACGGCCTGCCGATCGAGATCGTCGACCGCAATCGCATGGTTGAGCTGGAGCCCGGCCTGGCGGCCGCCAAGGACGGTATTGCGGGCGGCGTCTATTCGCCTGTGGATCAGACCGGCGACTCCCGCATGTTCGTCGAAAAGCTCGCCGCTTATGCCAGGGAGCGGCTGGGTGTGACGTTCAAGTTCGACACCACTGTCGAGGGCTTGGTCGTCGAGGGCGATCGCGTCGCTGGGGTGAAGACGCAAGCCGGCGTGCTCACAGCGGATGCGGTGGTCATCGCCATGGGGCCCGAAAGTGGATTGCTCGGTCGCCGCCATGGCATCGACCTGCCCGTCTATCCGGTCAAAGGCTACACCGCGACAGTGCCGCTCGATGCTCCCGAAAAGGGACCGACGATGGGCGGCGCCGATGAGGACAACCTGATCGCCTATTCCAGGCTTGGCGATCGCCTGCGGCTGGCTGCGACCGCCGAGTTCGCCGGCTTCGATCGCAGCTACAAGCCGAGCGATTTCGCCCGCCTGTTCAAGGCCGGCCAGGAGCTTTTCCCGGGCGCCTTCAATCCGCGAAAGGCCGAGGTCTGGGCCGGTCTCCGGCCAATGATGCCGGGCTCGGTGCCAGTCATCGGCCCGGCCCGCTACAAGGGGCTTTATCTCGACACCGGCCACGGCCATGTCGGCTGGACCATGGCCTGCGGCTCCGGCAAGTTCCTTGCCGACCTGGTGGCCGGCCGCAAGCCCGACATCGATCCACAGGGGCTGGTCTACGGGGGCTGAGTCATGTCTGGACCGCAAGTCGCCATCGATCTCGGTCGCATCGAGCGCAATGCGCGGGCAGTCGTCGAGCGCGCGAGCCAATCCGGCATCAAGGTGTTCGGTGTCACCAAGGGCAGCTGCGGCATGCCGCAGGTGGCGCGCGCCATGCTGCGCGGCGGTGTGGCGGGGCTCGCCGAGTCGCGTTTCGAGAACATCCGCCGGTTGCGCGAAAGCGGCATCGGCTGCCCTGTAATGCTGTTGCGCAGCCCGCCGATTTCGCGCGTCGAGGAGGTGGTGCGCACTGTCGACATCAGCCTGCAGTCGGAGCTGGAGATCATCCGCGAGATCTCGCGCATCGCCCAGCGCATCGGCCGTGTCCACGACATCATGCTGATGGTCGACCTCGGCGACCTGCGCGAAGGCATCTGGCCAAACGACCTTCTGCCGACCGTCGAGCGCGTGCTCGAACTGCCCGGCGTGCGCATTGCCGGCCTGGGCACCAACCTGACCTGCTTTGGCGCCATCATGCCGACGGAGGAGAACCTCAGCCAGCTTGTCGCCTATGCCTACAAGGTCGAGCGCCTTGCCGGCGTCAGCCTCGACTGGGTGTCGGGCGGCAATTCGTCGTCGCTGCCGCTGCTTCTGGACAACAAGCTGCCGGCCGGCATCAACAACCTGCGCATCGGCGAGGCGATCCTGCAGGGCGGCTACGAGACCTTCCGGGAAGAGCCGTGGCGGGAGCTGGAGTTCAACGCCTTCAAGCTCACCGGCGACCTGATCGAGGTCAAGCTCAAGCCGTCGCTGCCGATCGGTGAATCCGGCTACGACGCCTTCGGCAACCAGCCGGTGTTCGTCGACGAGGGCGACAGGCTGCGCGGCATCGCCAATATCGGCCGCGAGGACACGATGATCGAGGGCCTTGTGCCGATCCATCGGGGCGTGCGGGTGCTGGGCGCGTCGAGCGACCATCTCGTGCTCGACATTACCGACGCCGAGCCGCCGCTGGTCGTCGGCGATCGCGTCAGCTTCCACATGAACTATGGCGCGCTGTTGACGGCGATGACCTCGGAATATGTCGAGAAGGCGCCGATGCACGACATCACCGAGGTCACCGGCCGCCGCATGGTCTCGATCGTGGCCGACAGTGCTGCCGGGCCACTGCTGGCAAGACAGTCTGTTGGTACGCGGCTCGAACAGATGCAGTTCGACGTCATCGAGATCGCCGATGCCGAGCATCCGCCGGCCGGCCTCATCAGGCTGCACGCCGGTGCTGACAGGCATGTGGCGTCGAAGGCGCTGACGACTGCCGCCGAGGCGACACATTCCCTGGGACTGATCTGGATCGATTCCATTGCCGCGCTGATGCCGGAGGGCGAGGAGGGCGTCGAGGCGCCGGAGCGCTCGGTGCTGGCGCGGCTGCTCGGCCTCGACCACAAGCCCGGCGCGCTGCAGCCGCAGCTGTCGCCCGAAAATGTCGTGCTCGTCGGGCTGCGCGAGGCCGATCCGGCGGAGGTGCGCATCCTCAAGGATTCGCGCGTCACCGCCTTCACCATGGCAGAGGTCGACGGCTCCGGCATGCGCGAGGTGATGCGCGAGGCAATCCGCATCGCCTCGTCGGGAACCGTCGGTTTCCACGTCAGCTATTCCCCCACGGCCACCGAAATTCCCGGCTGGGCGAGTGGCTCTGGCGGCATGACCGTGCGCGAGACGCACCAGGCGATGGAGGCGATAGCGCTGTCCGGCGGCATGCTGTCGATGGACGTTTCGGGATTGGCCGCGGAGACGGAGCCGCGCGTCGCCACCGAAGCGGTCAACTTCGTCATGTCCGCCTTTGGCAAGAGGATCCTCTGATCAGCGTCGGTGCGCGCTCTGCCTGGTTTCGTAGATGTACTGCAAGGCGATGATCGCCGCTGCGATGACGAGATAAAAGACCGACACCACCAGCAACACCTCTATGGCCTTGTAGGTCTCGGAGATGATGACGGTCGAGGCCGCCGTCAGCTCGTCTATGGCGACGAGGCTGGCGAGCGAACTGCCCTTGACCATCTGGATGGCATTGGAAAACAGCGACGGTGCCGCCAGCCTGTAGGCCTGCGGGATCATCACCTTCCAATAGGTCGCAAATGGCCTGAGGCCGAGCGCCTTGGCGGCGTCGAGCTGGCCTGGGGGAATGCTCTCGAAGCCGGAGCGCAGGAATTCGAGATTGTAGGCGGTCGAGGCGAAGATCAGGCCGATCAACGCCGACGGCACCGGCTCGAGATAGATGCCGAGGCGAGGCAGGCCATAATAGAGCGCAAACAGCAATGCCAGAACGGGAGCCGCGCGGGCAAAGAAACTGTAGCCGATGATGACGCGGTGAAACGCGCCCTTGGGCCGCTGCATGTAGATGGCCAGCGGCAGTGCAAGGATGTTGGAGACAACGATGACGACCACCGAGATGAACAGCGTCATCGCCAGCCCGTCGAACAGCATCTGCTGGTAGGTCGGGTCGAGCAGGATGTTCATCGCGCCACCGCTTGCTTGGGCTTGCGCTCGTTGAAGACGAGCAGCGGCGTGACGATGAGGATGTAGAGGCCGACGGCGAGCGTCAGGAAGGTAAAAGGTGCGTTGGTGGCGGCGATGCCCTGCTTGGTGACGTAGAGAATCTCGCTGACCGACACCGCCGAGGCGATCGACATGCGCTTGACCGTGCCGATGGCGTAGGTGATCCAGCCCTTGCGCGCCAATGGCAGGATCTGCGGGATCAGCACCCTAAGGAACACGACCCGCTTGGGCAGGCCGAGCGCGAGGCCCGCCTCATACTGGCCGAATGGCACGGCCTTCAACGCGCCCTTGAATACCTGATAGTCGAAGGCGATGCCGACGAGCGTGAAGGCGATGATCGTCGAGCCGATCGGGCCGAAGTCGATGCCGACCTGCGGCCCGCCGAAGAAGAACAGAAACAGCACCACGAGTTCCGGCACCGAGCGGAAGAAGGCGCTGAACGCCTCGATACCGTTCCGGAGCCAGGATTTTTCGCGGCCGTAGTGAACGAGGGACAACAACAGGCCGAAGACTGCCGACAGGCTGAAGACCACTGCCGACAGCCCGATGGTGAGGGCCGCCGCAACCAACAGCCGCGGCAGCCAGGCAAGTGCGATTTCCATGTCCCGCGCCCCTCGCGGCAGCCCTGCTTACTGAGCCTTCGACCAGTCGATGGAGGCGCCGAACCACTTGTCGGCCAGGCCCTGCAGGGTGCCGTCCTTGCGCCAGGTCTCGAACTGGGCGTCGATGGCGTCGGCCAGCGGCTTGTTCTTGTTGCTGACGGCAACGCTCTGGGTGATGGTCGACAACAGGTCGTCGAGGGTAACAGTGCCGGTCAGCTTGCCCGACTTGGCGAGGTATTTCGGACCGAGGAAGTCGTGGGCGGCAAAATCGATGCGGCGGTTCTCGAGGTCGAGGAACAGCTCGGTGGCGCCGGGATACTCACGGCTCTTGGTGACGCAATCGGCCGGAAGCTTCTCCTTGGCGACCTTCTGGAAGGCGCCGCCGCGCACCGCGCCCATTGTCTTGCCGCAGACATCCTTCCAGTTGGCGATGTCGGTGTCAGCCTCGCGGCGGGTGATGGCAGCACCGTTGACGATGTAGGGCGACAGCAGGAAGAAGTCCTTCGAAGCCAGGCGCTCCGGTGTGCGGGTCACGCCCGAGGCGATCAGGTCGAAGCGGCCTGCGGTGAGGCCCGGCAACAGCCCGGCGAAGTCGAGCTTCTCGAACTTGGCGGTCAGGCCGAGCTGCTTGGCGACGAGATTGACGACGTCGATGTCGAAGCCTTCAAGCTCGCCCGCAGCATTGGTCATGCTGAAGGGCGGGGCCGAGCCTGACGTGCCGACGGTGATGGTATCAGGTGCAACCAGGGCGGCCTTGTAGTCCTGTGCACTTGCTGCGCTCACGCCGAAAATCGCAATGAGGGCCAGCAGGGCTGTCCGCGCAATTCTCATGATCACTCCTTTGATGGGCTGCTTGAAAACAGAATGTTTGCGTTATATCGCAAATTGCTAAAGCCACCAAGGACGGCGGCCAATTTGGATACAATAGTTTCTGGAGAATCTGTTTCTCAAGAACGGCCGTTCCGAAAGTTCGAGGTTTTGTGAAATGGAACTGCGCTTCAAGCTCAACTATCTGTATCAAGGGCAGAATTCGCCGTTTCTGCATGCAGCCGACGCCGGCTATTTCGGTGACCATGGCCTGTCCTGCAGCTTCGTCGAAGGCTTCAGCTCGTCGCTGGTGACGCGCACGCTGGTGAACGATGAGGCCGATATCGGATACGGCGATGTATCCTCTGTCTTCGAGCGGGCGCTGCGCACAGGCGAAACCGAGATCTCCTGTCTCGTGCCGATCTATGAGCACACGCCCTGCTGTCTCGGCTACGTCTCCGACGGCAAGCGGCTGACCCTCGCCGATATTCCCGGCAGCACCTTGTGCGGGCCGAACGGCGACACCTCGGCGCGGCTTCTACCGCTGCTGCTCAAGCGCAACGGCTTTGCGCCCGACAGCTACACCTATCTCGGCGTCCAGCCGGAAGAGCGTGACCGGCTGGTGGCGTCTCGCGCGGTGCTGGCGGCGACCTGTTTCGATGCGACACTGAAATTTGCCATGCAGATGCGTGGCCACGACGCCAGCGGCCTCGACTTCCTCTATTTCGCCGACAACGGGCTCGACATCTATTCGGGCGCGCTGGTGGCGTTGAATTCGGTGCTGGACCGGGAACCGGGTCTCGCCGGCAAGCTGCAGGCGATCACGCGCCAGGCCTGGCATGATTGCCTCGTCAATCCGCAGCTCGGCGTCGATGCGGTGATCAGGCGTTCGCCCGGCATGGATCCCGATATCGTCCTGCAACAGCTGGCCTGGATCCTTGAACGGCAGGTCTTCCCCGATGGCGCGCGGGCGATGAAGTTCGATCTCGGCGGCGCCAAGATGGCCAACACGTTGGAATGCGCCACCTACTCCGTCGGCGCCGAGGCCAAGCGCAGTGCAGACGGAATGGCGGCCGAGATCTGCCTGAATTAGCTGGTCTGGAAGTCTCCCGGCTGGGGCGGGGCGATGGGGCTGAACAGCGTCCGGTCGGGCTTGATGTCGATCAGCGGCGTGCCGTCGAGGCAATCCATGCCGCGCACCGAAAGCATGTTGCTCTCGATGCCGACCAGTTCGACGATCTGGGTGCCTATCGGATTGGGGCGAACGGGCGAGCGCAGCGAGAAGGTGCCGCGCGCGGTGCGGTTATTGGCCGGACTCTGGCGCACCAGGTCGCGCCGGGAGAGGTGAAGCCAGTAGAGCACTTCCAGGCGTGCGAATTGCGCGACGTCCTCGAGGGCCGCCACCCATGGCTCGAAAATCTCGATATGGCAGACAGGGCCATCGGCGCGGCCCTGTCGCGGGGTCAAAAGGCGCGAGTCCCAGGGCGTTCGGATGCGGCCGATGAAATAGATCTCGGCATCGCGACCCGAGGGCAGTGCGACCGCGCTTTCGCCGTCGCGGATTTCGTTTTCGCGGACCACGCTCAGTCGACCGCGACCATGACGTCGGAGGCCTTGATCACTGCATAGGCGTCCTTGCCGACGGCGAGCTTCAGGTCGTCGACCGCCTCATTGGTGATCGAGGCGGTGACGACGGCGCCGCCGATGTCGATGCGGACATGCGGTGTTGTCGTGCCTTTGATCACTTCGACGATCTTGCCCTTGATCTGGTTGCGGGCGCTGATCTTCATGGTGCGTTCCTTTCGTTGAGGGTTGGCGTGCAGACATGGCGTCCGGCTTGTTCGAGATAGGCCACTGCAACGCCGACGCCATAGAGAGCTTGCAGCAATTGCGGTGTCAGCACGTCGGCAGGCTTGCCGATGGCGACCAGTGCCCCCGACTGCATCAGCGCGACGCGGCTGGCGCAGGCAAAGGCATGGCTGGGGTCGTGGGTGGAAATGACCACCGCCATGCCTGAGCCGGCGAAGCTCGAAATGCGACTCAAGACGCGGGCCTGATTGCCGAAGTCGAGGCTGGCCGTCGGCTCGTCCATCACGATCAGTTCGGGCTCCTGGGCGAGTGCGCGGGCAATCAGCGTCATCTGCTTTTCGCCGCCCGAGATGTCGGTGAAGGGGCGGGTGGCGAGATGGCCGATGCCGAGGGCTGCCAGCGCTTCCTGCGTGATCGCCCGGTCGGCCCTGGTCGGTGAGGCGAAGGTGTCGATGCGGCTGGCGCGGCCCATCAAGACGACGTCGAATACCGAGAATGGGAAATAGGCGCCGGTGGCCTGCCGCACATAGGCGATGTGGCGGGCGAACTGTGCGCGCGAGAAGGTCGAAATGTCCTTGCCGTTCAATTCCAGATGTCCGCCCTGGCGCGGCAATAGGCCGAGCAGGGTCTTGAACAAAGTGGTCTTGCCGCAGCCATTGGGACCGAGCAGGCACAACACTTCCCCACGGTCGACCGACAGCGTGACCCCTTGGCCGATTTTGACGCGGCCATAGCCGAATGCGAGATCGGTTGCCTGAAGCATCATTGCCAGCCTCGCCGGGTCGTCAGAAGCAGATAGAGGAAGAATGGCGCGCCGATGGCGGCGGCGAGGATGCCCAGCGGGACCTCGATCGCGGCGATGCTGCGGGCAAGCGTGTCGACGCCGACCATGTAGGCGGCGCCGATCAGCATCGAGGTCGGCAGCAGGCGCGAGAAATCGGGCCCGACGAACATGCGCGCGACATGCGGCACCAAAAGGCCGATCCAGCCGATGATGCCTGAAATCGAGACGGCGGCGGCGGTCATCAGCGTGGCGGCGGCGACGATGACGATTCGAATCCAGCGTGTCTCGACACCAAGCGCGCGCGCCTCCTCGTCGTCGAGCGTCATCAGGTTCATGCGCCAGCGCAGCAGCACCGTCGGTAGCAGCGCGACAAGGACGGCGGGCAGGATGGAGCCAAGGTCGGCGCGGTTGATGCTGGCGAGACTGCCGAGCAGCCAGAAGGTGATGGCGGGCAGCTGGTTGTAGGGATCGGCGAGCACCTTGAGCAGCGACACGCAGGCGCCCAGCAGCGCGCCGATGGCGACGCCGGCGAGCACCAGCACGAGGATCGGGTCGCGCTCGCGCACGATCGAGCCGATGGCATAGACGATTGCCACAGCTGCCAGCCCGCCGGCGAAGGCGAGGCCCTGGATGGCGAGCACTGACAGCGACAGGAAGATGCCCACGACCGCGCCGAAGCTGGCGCCGGCGGAGACGCCGAGGATGTCGGGTGAAACCAGCGGGTTGCGGAACAGGCCCTGATAGACCGCGCCCGCCGCCGCCAGCGAAGCGCCGACGAGAATGCCGGCGCAGACGCGCGGCAGGCGCACGTTCCAGATCACGGTCTCGATCGTCGGCGCAACGCCGCTTTCGCCGCCCGACAGCTTGGCCACAACCACGGCGAAGATGTCGCCTGGCATCACCGGATATTTGCCGGTCAGGATCGCTACGAGGATGACGGCGACGAGCAGAGCCGCCAGCGCGCCGATGGCGATCGGCCCGGCGTGCTGGGCTTTTGGCTGCTGCTGCAAGTGCTTGGCTTCCGCTCGAAGCTCAGGGCTTCGGGCCGGTGTCGGCAAGCAGCTTGCCGAGTTGCTCGGTGGTGAGATCGACATGATAGAACAGCTTGTAGAAGTCGCGGGTCTCGGCCTTCAGATCGATCTCGGCCTCGCCGGGATAGAGTGCGGAGGTGAGCCACGATATGCCGATGGCGCGATTGACGCCGGGAGGCGCGTCGAACCAGCCGAAGGGCAGGGCCGGCGCACGGAACACGCGGCCGTCTTTCACCGCCTTGATGCCTGCCCATGACGGGTCCGACAGCACCGACTTCCGAAACATCGGGCCGAGCGTCAGGATGACGTCGGGGTTCCACGACAGGATCTGTTCGAGCGAGACATTTGCGAGCGAGCCCTTACCTGCGGCTTCGGCGACATTGGTCGCACCGACGGCGGACAGCACTTCCATGTTGATCGAGCCGGCGAGGCCGGTCTCCAGTCCGTCGGGACCGCGGCCGTAATAGACGCGCGGGCGCTGGTCGGCCGGCACCTCGGCGACGACCTTGTCGAGCCGCTGCATCGCAGCCTCGGTGTAGGCCGCGAGTTTCTCCGCCTGTTCCTTCTCACCCAGGAGTTCGCCGATCTCGCGCAGCGACTTCGGCGTGTTGGTGAAGCTGCCGTCGATCAGCACGTAAGGGATGCCGGTCTGCTCCTGTACCTTGTCGGCGAGCGAGGCATAGGTCGGGTTGACGGTACCGACATCGAGGATGATGTCGGGTTTCACCGCCAGCACGGCTTCCATGTTGGCGGTGTCGCCCTTGCCGGTCAGGCGGCCGTGGACGGGCAGGTCACGATAAGGCGCTGGGATGAAGTCCTTTTCGTCGTCCGTGAATTCACGCACCCAGCCGACCATGCGGTCGGGCGCGACCGAGTAGAGCAGCACCGAGGCGGGCGGACCGGCGGCCATTACGCGGGTGATCTTCTCGGGCAACGCCACCTTGCGACCGGCGGCGTCGGTGAAGACGCGCTGCTCGGCGGCAGCGAGCGAGGCTGAAGCGACCAGGGCGGTGGCGGCAGCCAGGAATGAAATCAAGAGGTTGCGGCGTCTCATGCTGTCGATCTCGGGTTGAACAATGGGTTTGGATATATACATGCCAATATAACGAGCGGCGCATTGTTATGTTTGACTGAATATAACGGTCAAGGGATTTGTGCGGCTGTGCCAGCCGATTTCAAGGCCTTCGCCTTGACCCATGGGCGACGGTCGGAAAGGCTGGGCGTCAAAGTTAGCGTCGCAACCCAATGGGTTCGGCGAGCCAAGGAGAGAAATCCATGTACACCCACGTCCTCATTGCCACTGACGGATCGGAGCTGGCGCAGAAGGGGCTCGACCATGGCTTGAGCCTGGCCAAGGGCATCGGTGCCAAGGTGACGGTCATGAACGTGACCGAGCCGGCGCCGATCTTCGCCTCTGCCGGCATGTATGGTCCGGTCGCGACAGCCGAGGACATCGTCTCCTACCAGAAATCGGGCGAGGAATATGGCGCCAAGGTGCTGACTGCCGCCAAGGCCCAGGCCGACAAGCTTGGCGTCAATGCCGATACGGTGCATGTCGAAGAGATGTGGGCGGCGGAGGCGATCAATCAGCTCGCCCAGGAAAAGGGCTGCGACCTGATCGTCATGGCCTCGCATGGCCGCCGCGGCCTGGGGCGGCTTATCCTCGGCAGCCAGACCGTCGACGTTTTGACCAACAGCAAGGTGCCGGTGCTGGTCGTCCGCTAGACATCTCGACAGAAACGACAAAGGCCTCCCTGACCGGTGTCGGGGAGGCCTTTCACTATTGGATGGCGCGGCTCAGACGATCTTGCCGCGTGCCGGTACCGGCCATAGCTCCGGTGCCTTGTCCTTGCCGTAGACATAGACGCCGTCGACCATGTTGGTGACGACGCAGGCGTGGTTGGGCACGATGCGGATGCGCTGGCCGACGGTGAGATTGATATCGCTCTGGCAACGCAGGCGGCCGTGCTCCTCGGAAAGTTGGTCGATCGAGATGTCGGGGCGCCCGAGCACATGGCCGTGGCCCACGAGGCCGAGCAGGTCCGAGGTCAGCGTCTTCGAGCCGGCGTCGATGATGGCGCGGTTGGAGGCGGGCACCGAGACGACGGTGGCGAGCACGGTGAGTGCGCAGTCGTCCCAGCTGGCGACGTCGCGGGCGACGAGCGAACGGTCGTTGTAGACATAGGTGCCGGGGCGGAATTCCGTGGCGATCGGCGCCAGATGCGCCTTCATCATGTCGGGCGTGCCCCCCGAGCTTATGGCGGGAACGGCAATGCCCCTGGCTTCGATCAGTGCCTTGGCCTCGGTCATGAAGGCCTGCACCTTGGCAGCACCGCCCACCGGCGGATAGGTCATCAGCCCGGCGAACCGCAGGCCGGGAGCCGCATGGATGCGGACGGCCAACGCGGCTGCCTCCTCAGTTGTGCCGACGCCGCAGCGGTCGGCGCCGGTGTTGCACTCGACGAAGACATTGAGCGTAGCGCCGGCCGCCGCAAAGGCGGCTGAAAGCCCGTCGATCACGGTCACATTATCGGCGACAACAGCAAGCTCGACCTTGCCGGCGAGCGCCACGAGCGCGTGCAGCTTGTCGTCGCCGAGGATGTTGTAGGTGATCAGCACGTCGTTCAACCGGCCGCTGCCGGCGACCATGGCTTCTGCTTCCGACACCTTCTGGCAGGTGATGCCGACGGCGCCCGCGTCGATCTGCATTTCGGCGATGGCAGGCAGCTTGTGTGTCTTGATATGCGGACGAACCTTGAGGCCATGGCTGTCGGCGTAGGTCTGGAAGCGTTCGATGTTCCGCTTCGCCACATCGATGTCCACCAACACGGCGGGGGTCTGGATCCTGTCGAACATGGCTTTTGCCTTCCAAATCGTATGGGCGCGCGCGGACCTTGCCTGTGCCGCGCTTGACAAACAATGCCGCGCGGCGCTTTATACGTCAATCCGATATTAAGGACATATGTCCGAAATAACGGACATTATATTAGAGAACTCTTTGGGAGGAACGGCGAGATGAAGATCGCACTTTCCGCGGCCGTCGCCGCGCTCGCGCTGATGGCGGCAATGCCTGCCGGCGCACAGGAAAAGCAGAGCAAGCTTGATGAGGTTCTGGCGCGTGGCCACCTGGTCCTGGGCACCGGCAGCACCAATGCGCCCTGGCACTTCAAGAGTGCCGACGACAAGCTGCAGGGCTTCGACGTCGACATGGGTCGCATCGTCGCCAAGGCGCTGTTCGGCGACCCGGACAAGATCGAATACGTCAACCAGTCGTCGGATGCCCGCATCCCCAACATCACCACCGACAAGGTCGACCTGACCTGCCAGTTCATGACGGTAACGGGCGAGCGCGCCCAGCAGATCGCCTTCACCATTCCCTACTACCGCGAAGGCGTCGGCCTGATGCTGAAGGGCGACAGCAAATATGCCGACTATGCCGCGCTCAAGGGCGCCGGCTCGGGCGTCACCATCTCGGTGCTGCAGAACGTCTATGCCGAGGCGATGGTGCATGCCGCGCTGCCGGAGGCCAAGGTCGACCAGTATGAGTCGGTCGACCTGATCTACCAGGCACTGGAATCGGGCCGCGCCGATGCAGTTGCCACCGACCAGTCTTCGCTGGCCTGGTACATGAAGCAGAACCCGGACCGCTACAGGGATGCCGGCTATGGCTGGAATCCGCAGACCTATGCCTGCGGCGTCAAGCGCGGCGACCAGGACTGGCTGAACTTCGTCAACACCGCGCTGCATGAGGCGATGACCGGCGTCGAGTTCGACTTCTACGCCACCTCCTACAAGACCTGGTTCGGCAAGGAGCTCGCTCCGCCGCAGATCGGCTTCCCGGTCGAGTACAAGTAAGCTCGCCAACAGTGGCGCGGCTCCTGGCACATGCGGCCGCGCCATCTCTTCTGACCGGAACCTGACGGCACCATGGGTTACACACTCAATTTCTCGGCGGTCTGGCGCAGTTTCGACCAGCTGCTCTGGGGTCTCGGGCTCAGCCTGACGCTCGCCTTCGTGGCGATCGCCATCGGCTGCGTGCTCGGGCTGATCACCGCCTTCGGCCTGTTGTCGAAGCAAGGCGCGTTGCGCCACCCCGCGCGCATATATGTCACCATCATCCGCAACACGCCGATCCTGGTGCTGGTGCTGTTCACCTTCTTCGCGCTGCCGCAGCTCGGCATCCGGCTCGGCAAGATCGAGAGCTTCGTCGCCACGTTGGCGCTCTATTCCGGCGCCTATCTCGCCGAAGTGTTTCGCGGTGGCCTGCTCGCCGTGCCCAACGGGCTCAAGGAGGCCGGTCTCGCCATCGGCTTGACCCAGGCGCAGATCCGCAACTCGATCGTCATGCCGCTGATGCTGCGCAACGTGCTGCCGTCGCTGTCGAGCACGCTGATCTCGCTGTTCAAGGACACCTCGCTGGCCGCCGCCATCGCGGTGCCGGAGCTGACCTTCGAGGCGCGCAAGATCAATGTCGAAACCTTCCGTGTCATCGAGACCTGGATCGTCGCCAGCTGCCTCTATGTCGCCACCTGCTCGGTGCTCGCAGCCCTGCTGCGCAGGCTCGAGCGGCGCATGTCCATTCCCCGGTGAGTGCCATGGAAACAGTGACATTCTTCGAAACTCTCTGGCTCGCCCGCATCCCGATCCTCAAGGGCATCGGCGTCACCGTCTCGATCTCGGTTCTGGCGATCCTTGTCGGCACCATATTGGGCATCGGCGTCGGCCTGGCGCTGACCTATGGCAACAAGCCGTTGCGCTGGCTCGTGCGCGGCTACACCGACTTCATCCGCGGCACGCCGGTTCTGGTGCTGGTGCTCGCGAGCTACTACGTGCTCGGCACTGTCGGCATCGACCTCGGCCCGTTCCAGGCCGGCGTGCTGGCGCTTGCCGTGTTCTGCTCGTCGCATGTCGGCGAGATCGTGCGTGGCGCGCTGCAGTCGATCCCCAAGGGCCAGACAGAGGCTGCCAAGGCGATCGGCCTGACCTTCCCCCAGACATTTGCCTATGTGCTTGGTCCGCAGGCGCTGCGCCAGGTGTTGCCCGCCTGGGTCAATACGGCCGCCGAGATGGTCAAGGCCTCGACGCTTCTGTCGATCATCGGCGTGGCCGAGCTTCTGCTCAGGACCCAGGAGCTGATCTCGCGCACCTTCATGAGCCTCGAGTTCTATTTCTTCGCGGGCTTCCTCTATTTCGTCGTCAACTACGGCATCGAGCGTTTCGGCCGCTACGTTGAACGCAAAACCTCGATCCCCTCGTGAGGCCGCAACAATGACCGGCAACCTTCTCGAAATCCGCGACCTGCACAAGCGCTACGGCGATGTCGAAGTCCTCAAGGGCGTCGACTGCAACATGGCCCAGGGCGACGTCATCTCCATCATCGGCTCGTCCGGCTCGGGCAAGACGACGATGCTCCGCTGCATCAACATGCTGGAGGAATTCCAGGGCGGCTCGATCCGCATCGACGGCGAAGAAATCGGCTACGAGACCGCAGGCGGCACGCGCCGCCGCAAGAAGGAAAAGGAAATCGCCCGCCAGCGTGCGATGACCGGAATGGCCTTCCAGCAGTTCAACCTGTTCCCGCATATGTCCGCGGCCGAAAACGTCATGCTCGGCCTGGTCAAGGTCAAGAAGATGTCCCGCGACGAGGCGCGCAGCGTCGCCGAAAAGTGGCTCGACCGTGTCGGCCTCGCCGAGCGCCGCGACCGTTTTCCCGGCCAGCTCTCCGGCGGCCAGCAGCAGCGCGTCGCGATCGCACGCGCCATTGCCATGAACCCCAAGCTGATGCTGTTCGACGAGGTCACCTCGGCGCTCGACCCCGAGCTGGTCAACGAGGTGCTGCAGGTCATCAAGGATCTCGCCCGCGACGGCATGAGCATGCTGCTCGTCACCCACGAGATGCGCTTCGCCTACGAGGTGTCGTCACGGGTGATCTTCATGAACCAGGGGCGCATCGGCGAGGAGGGCAACCCGCGCGAGATGTTCTTGAAGCCGCAGACCGAGCGGCTGGCCGAGTTCCTTAAGACCTCAACCTTCAACTAGCATTCGGAGAATAGACATGACGATCAAGCGCTATGGCAGCGGCCAGACCGGGGCGGGCAAGCAGGCACTGCCCTTCGCCCGTGCCGTCGAGGCCAATGGCTGGCTCTATGTGTCCGGCCAAGTCGCCATGGAGAACGGCGAGATCGTCGGCGGCGGCATCATCGCCGAGACGCGCAAGACGATGGAAAACGTCATCGCCATCCTCGAAGAAGCCGGCTATGGGCTGGAGCACATCGTGCGTGTCGGTGTCTGGCTCGACGACCCCCGCGACTTCTGGTCGTTCAACGGCGTCTATGCCGAGTATTTCGGTGACCATCCGCCGGCGCGTGCTTGCGTGCAGTCGAGTATGATGGTCGATTGCAAAGTCGAAATCGACTGCGTCGCCTACAAGGCGCCGTGATGACATGACATTTTGCCGGCGATCTGCCGGATGAGGCGGCACATGGACGACGTATCGGACGACATGACCAACAGGCGGGCGCGCGGTCTCGATCGCGCCTTCGAGATCATGAACTATCTGCGTCTCAAGCGCACGCCGCTTCGCCCCAACGAGATCGCCTCGGGCATCGGCGCGCCGCGTTCGTCCGTCTATGAGCTGGTCAATCTGCTGATGCGCCAGGGCGTGCTCGAGTATCGCGGCGAGGACGGCCGGGTCTTCCTCGGCCGCAAGCTCTATTTCCTCGGCATGGCCTATGCCGAGCAGTTCGACCTGATGCGCGAATGCGACAAGCTGTTGACGCACATCGCCGAGGAGACGCGCGAGACGGCGCAGATGTGTCTGCTCGAAGGCAACAAATACACCGTCGCCCAGATGAAAGAAGGGCTGCGCCCGTTCCGCATCTCGTCGAACGTCGGTGATCCCGTCTCCATCGCCTGGACGGCGTCGGGTCGGCTGCTGGTCGCCCATATGAGCGACGAGGAGATCCTCGACTTCATTCCGAAGGAGGATTTCCAGCTGCCCAACGGCCAGTGGCTCGACCCAGTGCAGTTCATCGCCGAGGTGCGCGAGGCAGCAAGAGTGGGCTACTACACCTTCAACAGCGCGGTGGAGAACTTCACCCACTGCTTCGCCGTGCCGGTCTACCAGGCCGACAACATCTGCATCGCCACGCTCTGCCTCGTCGCGCCGCGCGAGGACGGGCTCAAGAACCACGCCAGCTATCTCAAGACGCTGCTCGATGCCGCGGCCGACCTGTCGAACCGCCTCGGCCATGTTGCCGACGAGCACGCGCCGGGCGCAGCCCGCGCTGCCGGGCGGCGCTGAGCGGCGCAATACACACAATTCTGGATACCCTTCATGGCCGGACGCGCACTCCTGATCGGCGAATGCATGGTCGAACTTCGCCAGGCCGGGGACGGCCTGATGCGCAAGGGCTTTGCCGGCGACACCTTTAACACCGCCTATTACCTCAGGAGCTTGTTGCCCGAGGCATGGCCGGTCGACTATTTCAGCGCCGTCGGCACGGACACGATTTCCGACGAGATGCTCAATTTCATCGAGGGTACCGGTGTCGGCACCGGCTTCATCCGTCGCCTGCCGGAGCGTACGCCCGGCCTCTACATGATCCATCTCAAGGATGGCGAGCGCAGCTTCTCCTACTGGCGCTCGACCTCTGCTGCGCGGCTGCTCGCCGATGACGCTTCGGCATTGCGTGCGGCCATCGGCGCCTCGGAGACGATCTTCTTCTCCGGCATCACGTTGGCGATCCTGGCGCCCGAAGCGCTCGCAACGCTGCTTGCCGAAATTGGCCACGCCAAGATCGCCGGCAAGCTCGTCGCCTTCGATCCCAACATCCGCCCACGCCTGTGGGACGACGCCGACAGGATGCGGCGCGCAATATCCGATGGGGCCGCGGTCTCCAGCATGGTGATGCCGAGCTTCGAAGACGAGGCGACGCATTTCGGCGACGCCACGGTCGATGCGACGATCGCGCGCTACGTTGGGCTTGGCGTGAACAAACTCGTGGTCAAGGACGGTGCCGCTGGCATCACGCTGGATTTCGACGGCGAGCGAAGCTTCGTGCCGGCCAGCCGGACGAAACAAGTTGTCGACACGACTGGTGCCGGCGACAGCTTTAACGGTGCTTTCCTCGCCAACTATCTGCAGACCGGCGACCACCTGAAGGCAGCAGCCTTCGCGGCCAATGTGGCGGCCGCCGTCATCGGCCACCACGGCGCGCTTGTCGGCCGGTCCGAACTGAGGATACCGGCCGCATGAACAGCCTGGATGGACGATCCTTGAAGGCGCTTCCGCTTATTGCGGATGCACCATCTTGGTCGGCTCCTCCAGCAGGCTGAACGGATGGCCGTCGCACGACACGTCGGGGTTGGTCGGGCTGAACATCCCGTTCGGATTGTCCTTGAACAGCCAGGCGTGCAGGTCGTAATGGGCGAATTCCTTGGGGATCAGGGGTTCGTGCCCTTCCATCGGTCCCTGGAACGGCTGGCCGAGCACGGTCGGCCGTTCCTTGACCGCGTCCATTGGAACCAGCCACTCGACCGCGACGAGGGTGAGCTTGCCGTCGGCACCCGGTTCGTAGACCAGCACGTTCGGCTTGGTGGGGTCGGGCGGGCCCTTCACCGTCAGATTGACGAAGTGTACGCCCATCGCGCCTTTGGGATACTCCATCCGCCCTTCGATCTTTTCCCCGGTGTAGTGGACGCAGCCGACCGTCGACAGATAGAGGTCGCGCACGGCGACGTAAGGATCCTTGTATTTTTCCAGTGCCTGGCGCGCGGCGTCGAGTTCGGCTTTGCTGGGTTCGGCGGCGCGGGCGTCGTTGATAGTCGGGGCCGCAGCCCATATCAGAGCCAGGGCGACGATGGCGCCACTGGCGAAACCGGCAGACCTCATGGCAGTTCCTCCGCTGATGCATCGTGCAATTGCACGGGGCTGGGAGTTTCGCGCTCTCCGGGAGCGCTGTAAATCAATCGAATGGGGGAGGGCACTAGTCAAATCAGTGGGCCGCCGCAGTCCGATGGCGCGTGCCTGGAGGTGATGGCAAGGCTTTGTGGCGGAATGATTTTCCGCGGCAAGCTGCCTTTTCGTTATGCATATTGCCTGCAGTTTGATCGTCGGCCCTTGAAACTTGTGTAAAGAAATTTTACCATGGGTGAACTGGTGAATTTGTGAGTTTTTGCAACGAGGGATAGCGGCGTGAAAGAAGACCGTTTGTCAGCCGTGATGACTGCCGACGGCAAGAAGGCTGCCGCCGCGATCGCGGCGAAGGCGCAGCCATCGCCGCTTCACCAGGATCCTCATGCCATCCGTGACACGCCCGAGAAGGTGCTGGAGGTGGCGCTCGGCCACGAGGTCCGCTCTTTCCGCAAGAAGCTCGGCATCACCGTGGCCGACCTTGCGGCGATGACCAACATCTCGCTCGGCATGCTGTCCAAGATCGAAAACGGCATCACCTCGCCGTCGCTGACCACGCTGCAGGCGCTGTCGCGGGCGCTGGGCGTGCCGCTGACCGCCTTCTTCCGCCGCTTCGAGGAGGAGCGCAGCGCCGTCTTCGTCAAGTCCGGCGAGGGCGTCGACGTCGAGCGTCGCGGCACCCGCGCCGGGCACCAGTACAACCTGCTCGGCCATATCGGCTCCAACACCGCCGGTGTCGTGGTCGAACCTTATCTGATCACGCTTGCCGGGGATTCGGACGTGTTTCCGATGTTCCAGCATGAGGGCATGGAGTTCCTCTACATGCTGGAGGGCGAGGTCGTTTATCGCCACGGCAGCAACCTCTACCGCATGACGCCGGGCGACAGCCTGTTCTTCGACGCCGATGCCCCGCACGGTCCGGAAGAGCTGACCCAATTGCCGATCCGCTATCTCTCCATCATCTCCTACCCGCAGGGGGCGAGCGGCGACTAGCCTCGGCGGCAGTGGTGTCGAACGAAAAAAGGAGGCGATGACATCGCCTCCTTTTTCGTGGTCGGTGGCCGGGCCTCGGTGAGGCCAGGCCGGATCGATATGTTAGTCCGGGCTGAAGCCGGATGAGGTCGGAGCGCCGTCGTCATATTTCGACAGCCAGTCGACGGTGGTCTGGCGATAACGGGTCAGGCCCTTGTATTCGGCGAGCTCGACCGGCAGGTCGCGCAGCACGCGGTGGAAGCGGCGGGCCCATTTCGGCACCGTTACCAGCTCGTCCATCTTGAGCAGGTAGCAGCGGATCGGGAAGACCAGCGCGTTGGAACGCGGCAGGCGCCAGAAGCTCTGCAGTTCGACGCGGAGATGGACCTTCTGGCCGACATTCTCAGGCGTCACCGTCAGGCGGTCACTGCCCCATTTGTGGAAGTTCTCCGGGCTGGTGTCGAGGCGCGGATTGATCGTCATGGTCCAGTTCAGGCGGCGTGCGGGCTTGCCCTGCTGGATGTTGGTCAGGAATTTCAGGGCGCGGGTGAAGACGCCCATCTCATGCGCCAGCGGCACCGGTGCATGCCATTCGAAGAAGTTCATGCCGATGTCGAAATCGAGCGACCAGTCGGCCTGGGTGGTGACCATGCCGGCGTCCATCCAGAGATTGTTGTCACGCTGGTCGAGGATGGCGAAGTCGCCCTGGCTCTGGCGGGTGATGTACTCCATCGGCCCATAGGGCAGGGTGGAGATGTCGCCAAAGGTGAAGGTGTCGTCGATGCCGAGTGGCCGGTTGATCCAGCGCCAGCGGTCGCCGTCGCGGGTCAGCGTGAAGTGCTCGGGATAGCTCGCGGCCTTCTCGGTCATCAGAAGTTCGAGCAGGTCCCAGCCGGCCAGCGTCATGTGCGGCAGCGACTGGCAGCGCAACGGATCTTCCGCCAGCACCATGGCGCGGTCCTGCATCTCCGAGACATAGTGTTCGTCGACGTCGATCAGGTGCTCGAACACGCTGCCCTTGGGGCCCGGCACATGCGGCTCGATGTTGACCGAGTACATGTAGGCGTCTTCGTGATAGGGGAAGGGAAACCGCTTGATCTGTTCCGGACTGTTCCTGAAGGTAAAATCGTCGCGGAATGTTTCTTTCCTGAAGTTAATTCCCATCAATTCCTCCCTCTTCCAGAGCGTAGGACGCTCCGGGATATTCTACCGTTCCAGGACCAGCGAGCGGCCCTCGAAGCGCGAAACGCATGGCATGATCTTCTTGCCCGAGCAGTGCTCCTCATCGCTCAGCCAATGGTCGTTGTGCTTGAACGTGCCGTCATAGGAAATGACGTTGGTCTCGCACTGGCCGCAGACGCCGCCGCGGCAGAGATAGGGCGGATCGACACCCGCGGCCTCGATCGCCTCGAGCAGGCTCTGCTGTTCGCCGACCCGGATTTCCAGGCCGCTGACAGCCAGTTTGACGTCGAAGGGCGTGCCCGGCTGCGGTGCGGCGAAATGCTCGTAATGCACGGAATCTTCCGGCCAGCCATGAGCGGCGGCGGTGTCGCGCACCCATTTGATCATGCCGGCGGGGCCGCAGACATAGATATGCGTGCCGAGCGGCTGCGTGGCGAGCAGGCGGTCGAGCGGAATGCGCTCGTTGTGCTCGTCGTAATAGAGGTTGACCCTATTGCCGTAGCGTTCGCGCAGCACCTCGGTGTAGCTGCCCAGCGCCTCCGAACGGCAAGTGTAGTGCAGCTCGAAATTGCCGCCCGACGAAGCGAGCTGGGCGGTCTGGGCGAGAAACGGCGTGATGCCGATGCCGCCGGCGATCATCAGGTGCTTCCTGGCGCGCAGGTCCAGCGAGAACAGGTTGACCGGATAGCTGATGACCATTTCGCTGCCGCGCTTGACGCGGTTGTGCATGAACAACGAGCCGCCGCGGCCGACGTCGTCGCGACGCACCGAGATGGTGTAGTCGCGCGTGGCGAGCGGCGAGCTCATCAGCGAATAGGGATTGAGCCTGGTGATGTCGCCGTCGCGCATTTCGACGACGACGTGGGCGCCGCCGGAAAAGGTCGGCAGGTTGCCGCCGTCGGTGCGCTCGAAGTGGAAGCGCTTGACCAGTTCATTGACCGCGACCACTTCGGTCACGGTGACGTTCAGCTTGTTTGTTCCCGCGCTCACCGGAAAATCTCCTCTTTCTGAGGGATCTCGGTCGGATCCTCGGCATTGATGCAGACGCCCTGGAAGGCGGCCAGACGCTTGGAGTAGTGGTCGCGGACAAGGAGCAGCAGGCCGCAATGCGAGCAGGTAACCGGCTGGGTCGTGACGTTTTCGGTGACGCCCTTGCAGTGCACGCACTGCACGCGGCGCGCCCACGAGCCGCGATGCTCGGTCTGGATCGAGGCCGGGTCGATGCCGGCTTCGATCGCCGCCTGCATCATCTGGCCGATCAGCCCTTCGGTACCGGCGAGATACATGCGCAGGCCCATATGGGCGTTGGCAAGTGTCCAGGTCAGCCGCGGCAATGCCGCCGCGACCGACGGTCCTTCATAATACTGGGCCGGCTTCAACGCTTTCAGCAAGTCCTGAAAGCTGTTTCCGGTCCGGCCCGGTATGAACATGATGTGGGCGTTGGCGAAGAAGTCCTCTGGAGCCTTCTTCGCCAGGTCCAGGATCGCGGACGCCCCTTCGGCGTCCGCAATCAGAAGGTGGCTCTTGCCGGCCTGCGGTGACAATGTTCCGTAGACCGGGCGACTGAGGATCGTCTTCACCGGTGCACTGTCCAAGGTCTCAGCCCTTCGCCGTCCGCTTCAGCTTCTTCGGGTCGTCAAACGGCAGCGACTGCGCCGTTGCCTTGACGGTTCCGCTGGCGTTGCGGATTTCCAGCGGCGTGCCGACGATGGCGCAGTCGACGTCGAGGCGGGCGATGCCCATCGACTTCTTGACCAGCGGCGAATACATCGCGCAGGTCACGACACCGACCTTCTTGCCGTCTCGATAGATCTCAGCGCCTTCGTCAGCCGGCTTGTCGCTGTCGAGCAGCACGCCAAAGATCTTGAAGCGTTCCTTGCCCTTGAGGCGATAGTGCTCTTCGGCGCCGCGGAAGCCGGTCTTGCCGGGGCTGACGGTGAAGTCGAGACCGAGTTCCCACAAGGTGTCGCCAGGGCCTTCGTTCGCGAACGGGTACTTCTGCGAGTTGTCGTACGGGTAAAACAGAAGGTAGCTCTCGACGCGCAGCATGTCGAGCGTGGTGAAGCGCGTCGGGATGATGCCCATCGGCTTGCCTTCGGCAACGATGGTGTCCCAGATCTGGCCCGCGTCCTGGCCGCGGCAGAAAATCTCGTAGCCGCGCTCGCCGGTGTAGCCGGTGCGCGAGATCATCACCGGGAAGCCGAACAGTTGGGTCTGCATGTGGTGGAAGTAGTTGAGGTCCCGGATGCCGGGAACGTGCTTGGCAAGGTAGTCGACGGCGAGTGGGCCCTGCAGCGACAGGTCGTGCAGATTGTCGTCGAAGCGGACCGAGACGTCGCGGCCGATCGATGCGCGGGTCAGTTCCTCATGGCCCGAGCCCGAACCGTGCACGACCATCCAGGAGTTCGGACCCATGCGGTAGATGACGCAGTCGTCGGTGAACTTGCCGGCGTCGTTGAGCATGCAGGCATAGACCGACTTGCCGGGGTAGATCTTCTCGACATTGCGGGTGGTGCACAGGTCAATGACATGCCCTGCGTGGGCGCCGGTGATGTGCACCTTCTTGAGGCCGGAAACATCCATCAGGCCGGCCTTGGTGCGGATCGCCACATACTCCTCGTCGGCGTCCTTGTCATAGCTCCAGGCCGTGCCCATACCGCTCCAGTCTTCCAGTTTGGAACCCAGTGCGCGGTGGCGGTCGGCCAACATCGAAAAACGCCATGAAGCTGTCATTTCAGGTACTCCTCCATATTGTTCCCCGCCCTTGGCCTTGCCTTGAGGCGGTCATTTGTTGAGGGCATTTGAACCCAAATTTGCCTCTAGGGCAATATCCAAGTGCAAGAATTTTTACTGATAGGCAACATTTTGCCTGTCGTTTCTTCCAGGCCTGTACTGCTCAGCAAGCTTGGTTGCGGGCAAAAAAAAGCCTGGCACATGAGGTGCCAGGCCTTGAAAGGGCGCTCCGGGCCTGGGGGACAGGAGGGGTGGATTGGAGCGCCTTGGGAGAGAGGTTTCGCCTCAGAACAGTCCTTCGATCTGGCCCTGTTCGTTGAGGAAGATCTTCTCGGATGACGGTGCCTTGGGCAGGCCGGGCATGGTCATGATCTCACCGCAGATGGCGACGATGAAGCCGGCACCTGCTGCCAGGCGCACTTCACGCACCGGCACGACGTGGTCGACAGGGGCACCCCTGAGGTTCGGGTCGGTCGAGAACGAATACTGCGTCTTGGCCATGCACACCGGCAGGTGGCCGTAGCCGGCCGCTTCCCAGGCATGCAGCTGGTCGCGCACCGACTTGTCGGCGATGGCTTCGGAGCCACGGTAGATGCGCTTGACGATGGTGTCGATCTTGTCGAACAGCTTCATGTCGTCGGGATAGAGCGGCGAGAACTGCGAGGCGCCGCTTTCGGCCAGCTGCACCACCTTGTGGGCGAGCTCCTCGATGCCGGCCGACCCCTTGGCCCAGTGCTTGCACAGGATCGCTTCCGCACCCATCGAGGCGACATAGTCCTTCATCGCTGCGATTTCGGCGTCGGTGTCGGAGACGAAGTGGTTCATCGCCACCACCACAGGCACGCCGAACTGCTTGACGTTCTCGATGTGGCGGCCAAGGTTGGCGCAGCCCTTCTTCACCGCCTCGACATTCTCCTTGCCGAGCTCTTCCTTCTTGACGCCGCCATTCATCTTCATCGCGCGCACGGTGGCGACGATGACGGCGGCTGCCGGCTTGAGACCCGCCTTGCGGCACTTGATGTCGAAGAACTTCTCGGCACCGAGGTCAGCGCCGAAGCCGGCTTCGGTGACGACATAGTCGGCGAGCTTGAGGGCGGTGGTGGTGGCGACCACCGAGTTGCAGCCATGGGCGATGTTGGCGAAGGGGCCACCATGGACGAAGGCCGGGTTGTTCTCCAATGTCTGCACCAGGTTCGGCTGCACCGCATCCTTCAGCAGCACCGCCATGGCGCCATCGGCCTTGAGGTCGCGGGCATAGACGGCGGTCTTGTCGCGGCGATAGGCGACGATGATGTCGCCGAGGCGCTTCTCGAGATCTTTCAGATCGGTTGCCAGGCACAGGATCGCCATCACTTCGGAAGCGACGGTGATGTCGAAGCCGGCTTCACGCGGAAAGCCGTTGGCGACGCCGCCGAGCGAGCAGTTGATCTGGCGCAGCGCCCGGTCGTTCATGTCCATCACCCGGCGCCAGACGACGCGGCGGGTGTCGATGCCGAGCTCGTTGCCCCAGTAGATGTGGTTGTCGATCAGCGCCGACAAAAGGTTGTGGGCGGTGGTGATGGCGTGGAAGTCGCCGGTGAAGTGGAGGTTCATATCCTCCATCGGCACGACCTGGGCATAACCGCCGCCGGCAGCACCACCCTTGACGCCGAAGTTCGGCCCGAGCGAGGCTTCACGGATGCAGACGATGGCCTTCTTGCCGATGCGGTTCAAACCGTCGCCGAGGCCGACCGTCGTCGTGGTCTTGCCTTCGCCGGCCGGCGTCGGGTTGATCGCGGTGACCAGGATCAGCTTGCCGTCCTTGTTCTTGCGCGCATTGGCGATGAACTCGGCCGAGATCTTCGCCTTGTCGTGGCCATAAGGCAGCAGATGCTCGGTCGGAATGCCGATCTTGGCACCGACCTCCTGGATCTGCTTCTTCTTCGCCGCACGCGCGATCTCGATGTCGGTCTTGAATTCGGCCATGACTCTCTTCCCTTGAGTTTGGTTCGATTTCCGCGGAGCCTCGGGCTCCCAGATTAAAAACGTGGTGCTGACTGGCCCGCCGAACGGAAGGCCGAGACGACCGTATTGGCCATCAGAAGTGCAATGGTCATCGGCCCGACGCCGCCCGGCACCGGCGTGATGGCGCCGGCCTGCTCGGCGGCGCTGCCGTAGTCGACGTCGCCGACGAGCTTCGACTTGCCATTGAGACCGCCCTCCAGGCGGTTGATGCCGACGTCGATGACGGTGGCGCCCGGCTTCACCCAGTCGCCCTTGATCATTTCAGGACGCCCGACGGCCGCGACGAGGATGTCGGCGCTGCGGCACAACGCCGGCAGGTCCTTGGTGCGGCTATGGGCGACGGTGACGGTGGCGTTGGCATTGAGCAAAAGATTGGCCATCGGCTTGCCGACGATGTTGGAGCGGCCGACGACGACCGCATTGAGGCCCGACAGGTCACGGCCGAGCGCACGCTCGATCAAAAGCATCGAGCCTGCCGGCGTGCAGGGCACAAAGGCGGTGTCGAGCTCACCGGTGCCGAGCTTGCCGACATTGGTGAAATGGAAGCCGTCGACATCCTTGTCGGCCGAGATCGTCTGGATGATCTTGCCGGCGTCGATATGGTCGGGCAGGGGCAGCTGCACGAGGATGCCGTGGATCTTGGGATCGGCGTTGAGCTTCTGCACCAGTGCGACCAGATCGGCTTCCGAGGTATCGGACGGCAGCGCGTGCTCGACCGAGTGGAAGCCGCATTCCTTGGCCTTCTTGCCCTTGGAGGCGACATAGACCTGGCTTGCCGGGTCGTGGCCAACGATGACCACTGCGATACCGGGGACGACACCGGTCTCGGCGATCAGCTTTTCGGCTGCGATCCGGACCTTTGTCACCACATCGGCGGCAACTGCCTTGCCATCGATTACCGTCGTCATGCTGTGCAATTCCTCCCAGGCGCGCGCGTACGATCCTATGGCATGAGCCATCGGTTCCAGCCCCGGATTACACCATCCGGACAGCTTTTTGCGCTGAATTTTCCCGTCTGAATCTATAGCAGCTGACGGGGGTGAAAGTCAACCACAATGCAAAAATCTTTCATGGAAAGAAATATTGGCCCAGCGTGGTTTTGCGCGCTTCCGGAGTGGGCGACGCCGGGGCAAATCGGCGCCAAGCGTGCGGCGGTTGTCGAAATGAATTGCGCAAAAACAAGAAGATAGAGCGGCGATGCGAATCGCTGAAAAGGACGGCAACGCCGCGGCGCGAAATGCAAAAGGCCGGCTTGCGCCGGCCTTCGCAGGTTGAATGTGCGTCAAGCTTCAGAGCACGAAGAACCAGTTGGCGAGAAGCACCACGGCCAGACCGGCGAGCAGCGTCAGGTAGGGCAGGATACCCGCCTTCTTCACGCGCAGGTCGCTCTGCTGCATGCCCAGATCCTCGAGCATGTGCTCGGGGAACTTGCCGCCGTCCTGGATATAGTGGCGGTAGCAGAACACCGGGATGATCAGGGCCGCGGTGAACAGGCCGGCCCAGAGTGCCATCGGATTCCACACCTTGGCGCCGGCGCCCATGAAGATGGCGTTGACGTAGGCAAAAAGGGCACCGACCGTGATCAGCCAGGTCGGCGCGCGCCACGGCCGCTTGATGTGGCCGTTGTCCATGCGATGGATCCAGCCGGAGTTCAGGTTGAGGAAGTTGAAGATGATGTAGCCGCAGTTCGAGACGGCGAGGATGAAGAAGAAGCTCGTCGCATCCGTCGAGGCGATGGCCAGGACGAACAGGTTGGCGATGAGATCGGTCCACATGGCGCGGGTCGGCGCGCCGTGCTCGTTGACGTGGCTGAGGTAACGCGGCAGCCAGCCGTCGACCGAGCCCTGGTAGAGCGTGCGCGACGATCCGGCCATCGCCGTCATGATGGCGAGCAGCAAGGCGAGGATCATCAGCATGACGAGCAGGTTCTTCACCAGCCCGCCACCGCCGACCATGCCGGCAAGTGCATCGGCAACACCGGAACCGTCGACGATCGGCGTCGACAGCATGCCGTTGAGCCCGAGCACGCCCTGGAAGGTGAAGGGCACGATCATGAACAGCAGCATGCAGAGCAGGCCGGAATAGAAGATGGCCTTGAAGGTGTCGGTGGCCGGGTTCTTGAACTCGCGGGTGTAGCAGACGGCGGTTTCGAAGCCGTAGGTCGACCATGCGGCGATGAACATGCCGCCGAGCACCAGCGTCCAGCCAGCGACGTTCCACGCGCCGGGTTCAGGTGCGTAGGCTGCGGCCAGCGGCACGAAGGGCGAGTAGTTGTCCCAGTTGATCTGGCCGGTGAGGATCGGTACCACGCCGACGATCAAAAGCGGCACGATGACCAGCAGGCCGACGACCTTCTGCACGGCAGCAGTGCCGAGAATGCCGCGATGCTGGATCGCGAAGGTCACCAGCATCAGCACGGCGCCGATCCAGAAGGTTGCGTTGAGCGAGAAGCCGACCGGACCGAGCGAGTGGCTATAGAGCGTCCAGGTGCGGATGCCGGGCGTCGCTGCGGCGGTTACCGCTGCAACGGCGTCAGCGGCAGTGGTGCCGACATTTGCCGCCATGTACTGCAGCACCTCCGGCGAGGCTTCGGTGAAGCCGGGGATCGGTGCCAGCGCGTTGAGGATGTAGGCGGCGGCGATCGAACAGCCGAGCGACAGCACCGGTGACCAGGCGAACCAGTTGCACCACACCGACAGCGGCGCGACGAACTTGGAATAACGCAACCATGCGGTGGCGCCATAGACCGAGGCGCCACCCGACTTGTTTGGGAACAGGCCGGCGATCTCGGCATAGGTGAAGGACTGGATGAAGCCCATCAGCATGGAGCAGATCCAGATCGCAAAAGCGATGTTGCCGGCGGTACCGGCAATGCCGCCGATCGAGAACAGGACAAGAGGCGGCACGCCGCTGGCAACCCAGAAGGCGCCTCGCCAGTCGATTGTCCTGTGAAGCTGGCCGGCGGAATCCGCCGGACTGATGTCCGTAACAGCGCTCATTGGTCAAATTCCCCATTGATTAGGATGCCCGTCGCCCAAGCCCGGCTTTCCCGGTTTTCAAGGTGCGGCGGCAGTTTCCGCTTAGGCTTCTTTTTTTCCTCAAAGTGAAGTTTGTCCGAATTCGAGGCGCCGTCAAGCTATTTTGTCGCAGCACTGGACCAATCTTCACAACTGGTACCCCCGGTTGGAAAATTGGGCAGACGATGATGCCTCTCTGGACAGCGGCGGCCTACCCGAACGGGTGGGTAAGCAGGCTTGGCGCCATTTGCCGGCTTGTGGAGGCCAGTTCGGCAGTAAAAATGCCGCATCCACTGGAATGAAAAAATCATTCATGATATGAATTGCGTTCACAGGGTCGATCCGGGCAGGACCGGAGAGGAGCGACCCAGCGCAGGAGACGTCGGCAAGAGGTGCGTGCACGAACATAGGCGGGAGGAACATGAACGCCGAATGGAAGGGTCAGCGCCATGGCATCGGGATAGAGGTGGTGCCGGTGGTGAAGGAAAACAGCTTCAGGGTTCTGATAGCCGAGCGCAATCCGCTCGTCATCGCAGCCCTTGGCGACATGCTTTCGCGCGACAGCCGCTTCGAGCTGGCCGAGAGCGTGCAGACCGGCAGGGCTTTTCTCGAGGCGGCCTCAACTGCTGCCCCACAGTTCGATATCGCGGTGCTGGGCTGGCGGCTGCAGGACATGGATTCCGGCGAAGTGCTGGCCGAAATGCAGCGCCGCGGCCTTCATGCCCGTGTGGTGATCTTCTCCAACGACCACGACATCTCGATCCTCAAGCAATGCGTGCGCCTTGGCGTGCAGGGCTTCTGCTATCAGTTCGACGATCCGGCGATCCTGTTCGACACGCTCGTCGCCGTCGCCCACGGCCGCATCTGCATTCCCTACATGGACGTGTCCAAGATCAACGACACGCCGCTGTCGCGGCTGACCGCACGCGAGCGCGAGCTTCTGTCGGTGCTGGCTGACGGCTGGACAAACCTGCAGATCGCTGCGCGCACCGGAATCTCGGAAAATACGGTCAAGTACCACCTCAAGAATCTCTACGACAAGCTCGACGTCCGCAATCGCGCGATGGCGGTGGCGCTCTACGCCAGCGAGAAGAACCGCGGGCCGCATCTGAGTTCGCAGTAAACACCGGCTGCGGATGAACTGTGCCCTGCGGGCCGTCTCATCTGCTTCGCCTTCCGCGGGCGCAACCGCCTCAACGCCTGGCTACACCCTCTTCGACAAGTTCAGAGCCAACTGCGCCCTCCTGTGAGGGAGCGGAAACGCCTGCTGTTTGGGATTGCAAGCCACCGGAACAGGCCTCCTCACCACCTTGAAAGGAGGCTGGGAATGAGGCTGCGCTGGTCGAAGATGCGTGGAAAGGGGCGCGGGGATCGGTGTGGATGACCTACCCGCTGCGGCGCTCATCTGGAGGCGAGCAGACGGCAGTCCAACATGCGTGCGGTGCAACTCTTTTGTTGCGCTCTCAGCCGTAAAGACACGCAAAAGGGATGCCGCCCCGGTAGGGGCGGCGTTTCATGTCGGGGAATTCTCGCGGCCCTGTTGGGCCGGCCTTCACTCCGCCGCTTCGGCGGTGCGCAGGTAGGATTCCAGCGAGTCGTCGAGCGCGTCCTTCCACGGCGTGTGGTGGGCCGGCGCCATGGTGCCTGTTATGACCGACTTGTAGGAGTGGTTGCGGAATTCCATGATGCCCTTCTTCTTGTGTTCCTTCCACTCGAAGAAGGCCTCGTTGGCGCCGTCGACGTCGAAGCTCGGATAGTCGGTCTCGGCGATCAACTCCTTGACGTATTCGCCCTGGTATTCGATCGCGTCATGCGAGTCCTTGCCAGCATCTTCGCCGGCAACGCGTTCCTGAACATCGTCGAGCAGCGCCTGCTTGCTGTCGGGCAGCTTGATGCGGCCGAGGATGACGTCGCGTGCCCACCATGCCTGGGCGTCGAACATGTTGAAGGTGAACCACTGGTCCTGCATGCCGAGATAGAACATCGCCGGGTTGTGGACATAAGCGACACCCTTGTAGAGGTCGGCGGTCGCAAGGCGGTTGGCGGTCTTGAGGCGCAGGTCGTCGGGCAGGAACGGGAAGTGGTGCTTGTAGCCGGTGCACAGGATGATGGCGTCGATCTTCTTGGTCGAGCCGTCCTTGAAGGTCGCGGTGTTGATCTCGACCTTTTCCAGCAGCGGCCGCTCTTCCCAGTTGTCGGGCCATTTGAAGCCCATCGGCGCGGTGCGGTAGCAGTTGGTGATCGACTTGGCGCCGTACTTCCAGCACTGCGAGCCGATGTCTTCAGCCGAATAGCTAGTGCCGACGATCAGGATGTCCTTGCCGGCGAATTCGCGGGCGTCACGGAAGTCGTGGGCGTGCAGGATGCGGCCGTTGAACCGGTCGAAGCCGGGGAATTCAGGAACGTTCGGAGTAGAGAAGTGGCCCGAGGCGACGATGACGTGGTCGAACTCCTCGGAGTAGCAGTGGTCCTTGGGCAGGTCCTGGACGGTGACGGTGAATTTCTTGGTCTCCTTGTCCCAGGTGACCATGCGGACGGCTGTCTCGAAGCGGATCCACTTGCGGACGCCGGCCTTCTTCACGCGGCCCTCGATGTAGTCGAACAGCACGGCGCGTGGCGGGTAGGAGGCGATCTGCTTGCCGAAATGCTCCTCGAAGGAATAGTCGGCGAATTCCAGGCCCTCCTTGGGGCCGTTGGACCAGAGATAGCGGTACATCGAACCATGAACCGGCTCGCCATACTGGTCGAGGCCGGTGCGCCAGGTGTAGTTCCACAGACCGCCCCAGTTGGCCTGCTTCTCGAAGCAGACGATTTCCGGGATGTCCGCGCCTTTCGCCGCGGCCGACTGGAATGCCCTCAACTGCGCCAGTCCAGATGGTCCGGCACCGATCACGGCGACACGCTTGGCTGTCATGGTTTCCTCCTTTTGGTATAGACCAAATTTCGTTATTGGTTCCTCTGGTTCAGTTATGTTGCCTGCCATTATACCAATTTGTCAACGGCGTGTTTCCTGTGAGGAAGGAAAATTTCGCTAAGATAGGGTGAAACGCCCGATTTTTGGTGGTATTCACAGCCATGACGAACTCCAGCTTTGCCCATCGACTCGCCGTTTCCAGCGTCCTGCCGCGGCTTTCCGTCGGCATGCCGGACGCGGTGAACATTGGATTCCTCGGACCGCTCAGCGGTCAAGTGGAGTCTTGGGGGCGGCCCGGATTGCATGGCTGCCGGATCTGGGAGGACTGGCTCAACCGGACCGGCGGGCTCTTGATCAACGGCCGCCGCTATCCGATCCGGATCGTCGAGTTCGATTGCGGCTATGATGCCGGCCGGGCTCTGGAGGGCGCGCGTCAACTGATCGAGCGGCATGACGTCAAGCTCTTGATGATGCTGGGCGGCGATACGATGGCCGAGATCAGGGATTATCTGAGCCAGCGCAAGGTCCTGACCTCGACCCTTTTGCCGAGCGACCTGTCGCCCGATACGCCATATCTGATCGCGCCCAGCGAACTGCACCCGATCTTCAACGTGACAGGGGTGGAGTGGCTAGCGCAGGCGAGGCCGGAACTGCGGACGGTGGCACTCTGCAGCCAGACTGACGCGCTCGGCCTGCCGTCGCTTGCCACCTATCGCGCCGCCTTCAAGGCAGCCAAGCTCGGGATCGCCAAGGAAATCCAGTACGATCCCGACGCCACTGACGCGGCCGAAATCGTGCAGCCGATGCTGGAGTCGGGTGCCGACATCCTGTGCTGGTGCACCAGCTACACGCCGATGGTCCATGCGATGACCGAATATGCGTTTGCGCAGGGCTTCAAGGGCCAGATCATATCCTGCACGCTGGACTATTACGACCAGCTCGTCGCCCGGACGTCGGTCGATTTCATGGAAGGTTTCGTCTTCCAGTTTCCCGACTTCGATGACGAGAAGCTGAACGACAAGACCTTCTTCTTCAATCAGCCGAAGGGCTTCTTCGACGAGTACAACAGCCGCTTCCCCGGCACCTGGACGGCGGTGAGCTGGGAATATGTCGCCATCCTCGACATCTGGCATGCCGCGGTCGAAAAATCGAACAGCGTCAACCCGGCATCCGTGCTGGCGGCGATGAAGCAGCTCGGCCACGTCACGCACGCTTTCGGCCCGGCGCACTGGTGGGGCGAGAGCATGTTCGGTATCGACAACGCGCTTGTTGGCGACTGGCCGGTGGTGACGCTGAAGAACGGCAAGGCCAAGATCGCTGCCTTTGGCTCGATCCCGCGCTGGCTGAAGCGCCATGGCGCACTGCTCAAGCAGGAGATGTCGGATCTCGGCCAGCTTTGGGACCAGCGCCTGCGTGAGAGCGGCAACGGCACCGCCCTGCAGGCTAGGACGCCGGAATCAGTCCTGCAGAAGTAGTTTCTGCTCCTCGACCAGGTGCAGCTTGATGAATTCGACGGCACGCTCGACGTCGCGGGAGGCGATCGCGTTGAACAGCGCGTTGTAGCGCTGCTGGTACTCAAGAATCCGCTTCGGTGACAGGTGCCGGCGCAGCTGCGTCGTGCGGAAACTCACCCGGCAGGCCTCAATCGCCAGATTGTAGCAGGATGCCAGCAAGGGGTTGTGCGTACCCTCGGCGATCTTGCGGTAGATCTCCTCTTCGCATTTGACGAATGCGGCGACGTCGGTCTGCACGTTTTCGATCTGCGACGTCAGCTGTTCGAGGTCCCAGACCTCGCGCGGGGTCATGTTGATGACGGCCAGGCGGACCATTTCGGGTTCGAGGATGCCGCGCACGACGAGATGGTCGAGCGGGCTGGTTTCCAGCGCCACCGAGCTCTCCGCCCTTTCCGGCACTTCTTGCGAGCGGTAGGTGACGAAACTGCCGCTGCCTGGCCGCCGCTTAATGACCTTGCGGTCTTCCAGCACATCAAGCGCCTCGCGCACGGTGTTGCGGGCAACCCCCATCTCCGAGGCCAGTGCCCGCTCCGATGGCAGGCGTGTGTCGAGCGGGTATTCCTCTGACCTGATCTTGGCAAACAGCCGGTCGAGCACGGTCTGCACCGTCGCTCCCACCGAATAGGAGGCGATGATTTGCGATGTGAGTTGACCGTTTTCAACCTTCATTGCGCGACCTTGCATGTCAGTCCTGCCTTGTGGCCACGACGCGGGACGAATCCCAGCGCAGCGTAGACCAATTTTGAAATATTTATCGAATCTGGTCCAGTACACGCTCGAACGGGCCGGGACAATCGCGTGGCGGACGGCTGATCGGCGCTCCCCGATACACCGCAAGACTGCCTGGCGCATGGTCACCTCTCCGCATTTTTGATTACTGTGATGAAACGAAGCCTTGCGGCAGCGGCAAAATTGAGTATTCTTCTGGCTCAAATAATTTTACACACAGGCAAGATTTGAACGAGGTGGCGATGACGATTTCAGTCTACCCCGAAATTGTGGCCGGCCCACCGCGTCCGAGCCTGATTGTGCAGCCTGGCCTGCTGGTGCCTGGCATGGAGCGCTATCACGTGCCGGGTGGCGGTGCGGTGCTGATCGACATCGAAGCCGGCGATAAGGTTTCGGTGCGCAATCTCGAGGGCGGGCAGGCATGTGAACTGGTGGCGTTCGATGCTGCCGGACGTGCCGATGCGGGCATGCTGTCGACACGCTCGAACAGCGATGCCTCAGGCCTGAAGGCGCTGCTTGCCGATGGCGACGAGAGCCTGCAAAAGTTCCGCCTGGGTCTTGCCCGCCGCAAGCTCGAACTTGGCCGGGTCGAGGCGGTGCGCTTCTTCGACGGCGCGACGCCTGCCGGGGTCGAGGAGAGTTTTGTCGTGGCGCGGCCGGGCTCGCTTGTCGTTGCGGCACCCGGTGGCGCGATGTCGGTCGACAGCCAGGACACGACGACGCCCTTGGTGGTGATGGTCAAGCGGGCCAAGGTGCGGGCCGTATCAGGCGGCTTCGAGCTGCCCGATCCGCTCGCCGATCCGGTGCTCGATCTCAGGGTCAAATCGAAGACGGCGGAGAGCTACTTCGTCAAGGCCGGCGACTACATCCAGATCATCGACGTCGATGGCCGCCAGTGCACCGACTTCCAGTGCTTCTCCGCCCGCAAGCTCGACAAGGGCAGGGATCTCGCCCTCGACGTCACCGCGACGCGCTCGCTGATGGGCCATGCCTATCCGATGCCCGGCCTGCATGCCAAATATTTCGACCAGGATTTCGAACCGCTTGTCGAGGTCGTGCAGGACACCTGCGGCCGGCATGACGCGTTTGCGCTCGCCTGTTACGCCAAATATTACGACGACATCGGTTATCCCGGCCACATCAACTGCTCGGAGAACTTCAACGGCGCGCTGACACCTCATGGGGTCAATGCCCGTGCCGGCTGGATGGCGGTCAACTTCTTCTTCAACACCGGCATCGACGCCCATGGCGTGATGTATTCGGACGAACCCTGGTCGCGGCCGGGCGACTATGTGCTGCTGCGGGCGCTGACCGACATCGTCTGCGTGTCCTCGGCCTGCCCCGACGACACCACGCCATCCAATGGCTGGAACCTCACCGACATCCACGTCCGGACCTATTCCGGCTCCAACAAGTTCCAGCGCGCGATCGCCCGACGCACGACCCCGGAGGCAGAACCCAAGATGACCCGCGAGACCGGCTTCCACGCAAGCTTTGCCAAGCACACCCGCAACTTCATCGAATACAAGGGCTTCTGGCTGC